>Ga0209937_1000285_pt1 | contig 17046 bp, 11 predicted proteins | sample SalPon1_B_H2O_MG_FD_185699 | JGI IMG/M metagenome (GOLD analysis project Ga0209937, IMG submission 185699) | Salt pond water microbial communities from South San Francisco under conditions of wetland restoration - Salt Pond MetaG R1_B_H2O_MG... | ecosystem: Environmental > Aquatic > Non-marine... | reverse complement strand
GACCCGGAATCTGAAGAAGCCGATGCGAAACTGATAGCCGCCGCGCCTGATTTGTATGCTGCTTTGATGATGGTCTTGGATGACCCTGAATCTCTGGCAGGTCGCCCGCGCACTGCGGAAGCTGTCAAAGCCGCATTAGAAAAAGCCAAAGGAGAGCCGGGATGACTAAGGTTCCGCCCTAGGTTTACGTCACCCGCAGCGGCTCGTTGCGCCTAGACCTGCGCGAGTACCTCAAAACCGACCAGGCGCGCCGCCAGATATCGGACGTGCAGGCGCTTGAGCGCTATATGCGCCAGCGCGCATAGATTGGGTTTATGCGGTCGAGCGCATGAGGAGGCGTCGGCAAATATGAGGTTATCCACCATATTGTGCGAACACACACCCCGGCGCCTCACTCATGCGTTCACAGGGCCCAGCAGGGAGCGTCGATTGGTGCCCTCCGGTCGGCGCTCCACTACTGGAGCTTTGGGCGGGCAGACGGCCTGCTGATAGGTCTTGCGCAAAGGGCAAGGAGTAATCAATGTTTGTAGACAGAGAGGACCTAGAGCAGCTCACCGGCTATGTGCGCCGGGCCGAGCAGGTTAAATGGCTCCGGGCCAACGGCATCGCTTTCCGGGTCAACCGGCGCGGTGATCCGATGGTGCTGGTCTCAGAGCTAGAGCGCTCGATGTCATCGGGCGAAGCTCATCAGGGCGATGATTTGAATTGGGAGGCCTTAAAGGCAATCGGATGAGCCCGCGGAATCTACCAAGCCGGATGCGGTGCAACTCGGCCGGGGTCTATTACTACGACCACGGGCGAGACGCGAGCGGGAAGCGCTGCTTTGAGCGCTTGGGGAAGGATCTCGCCCAGGCAAAGATACGCTGGGCGCAGATTGAGGCGCAGGCGGAGGAGTCGGCAGCGAAAGGCACCGTGGCCTCGGTGCTCGACTATTATGAAAAGCAGCACCTCCCGGAGCTCGGGGAGCGAACGCAGCGTGACCGGCGGGTCTACCTGCGCAACCTTCGCAAGGTTATGGGGCATATCGGCGCCAACGCGCTGCGCCCCCAGCATGTGGCATCGTACCTGGAGTCCCGAGGATCACCTGTCAGCGCTAACCGCGAGATCACCACGCTGGCCGTTGCCTACCGCAAGGCCATGCGGATCGGGATGGTGAACAGCAACCCCTGCGATGGCGTGCAACGCAATCCCGAAAAGCCGCGCAGCCGGTATATCACCGACGCCGAGTTCCTGGCCGTCAAAGCGCTGTTTGATCCGTGGTTCCAGGCGGTGATGGACTTCGCCTACATCACCGGCATGCGTCTATCGGACATGCTCAACCTCGAGCACCGGCAGATCGACGCCGAGGGAATCCATTTTAAGAGCGCCAAGACCGGCGAGAAGCAGCTCATTGAGCGCACCCCGGCACTGACTGACGCGCTATCTCGGATCAAAGCCCAGCGGCCCGTGAGCGGGATGACCGTTATCTGTACCCGCAAGGGGCAGCGCTATAGCGTTGATGGGTTCTCGGCGATATGGAAGCGCAAGCGCCAGGTCGCGCTCGAGCGTGGGCTGATCCAGGAGTCATTCCACTGGCACGACATCCGGGCGAAGTCGGCAACCGACGCCGAGGAGCAAGGCCTAAACGCCCAGCATTTACTCGGCCACACGACGCCCGAGCAGACCCGGGTTTACCTGCGCTCCAAGCGCGTCACGAAGGCTACGCCAGTGACCCCGAAGATGGGCCGAAAGCAGTGATGTGGGAACAGATTGCTGAAAGTGGGAACAGATGGTGCGGTGCGAAACCGCTAAGTGCTTGATTTAATGGTGGAGCCAGGCGGGATCGAACCGCCGACCTCCTGCATGCCATGCAGAAGATCGGGGCGTCGATTTTTCTATCAAGATCAATGGGTTGAGGCTTTCTATCTGTTCCCAAAAGTTGCCGTAAGTTATTGATTGAAACCCGCTTGGGAACAGATTTTGAAGGCGTGCTCGGAACGGTTTACCCAATCACCTTCCCGACCGTCGCGGCGATAAAAAGCGACATGCCGTAGCAGGGAATGGTCATGAACCAGAAGGCCTGAGTTCGCCATCCGCCGTGGCTGGCCGATTGCGCGATTGCCCCAAAGAACATGGCCGCAATGAAGGCAAGCGCGAAGGCCGCGCCCACCCCATTGCCAACGAAAGCCGAGACTGAGCCGACGATATCCATATCGGCCGCTCCTTTGTTGCGATCACTCTGCTTGAGACTGCATGAGTGTGCGGCGCTGTTCAATCACGGAGCGCCGCATTGCCCGGAACCGATCCCTGAGGTTGTCCCGCATTTCATCGCTTTCGTTGTATTGAAGGACGCTATTGATTGCGTTCTGCATCGACTGATCGGAGGGCGACCACGGCGGTACTTTCTCTTGGACGATGAACCCGATGTCGCGTTTCGGCACACCGCCCTTCTCCAGAGATTCAGCGATCTCCTCGTCGCCCATCCCAGAGACTCGCGCGGCGCGAACGACCGAGTGCATTTCCTCGAAAGCGTCAATCCATCGAGAGTAGGTGCTCTCCACGCCGCTTTGCATTTCAGCATCGCTAACCGGGTTCGGGTCCCGGAGCACGTTATAGGTCGGCCGGCCTGCAGAGGAGCGCTGCTCGTCAAAGTCGAACGCCTTGAACTGCATCGACACCTTCGGATCGCTGGTGGTCAATCGAAAGCCCACCCAGGCCATGCCCTCGTCCTCGAGGGTGTACTCGCGCCCGTAGCTCGTCATCTGATTGTTAAACGCCTTCCAGGTGCGCTCGACGTTAAGGAGGACACCTGGGCGTAAGGTGCTGAGCAAGTGCTCGCCAGCCTCATAGCCTTGCGTGAGGATGTCAGCATTTTCGTCGTACACCTCGGTGCCGCTGCTCTGCTTTTTGTTCGCCCAGATCTCACCAAACACGCCGGCCGTAATGTCGGTGCCGAGATAGGGCGCAAGAAACTCTTTTGTGCCCTCAATCGCGGCCTGACCCAGATTGTCGTAGTTGCCATTCATCAACGCACTAATCGGGCGCTTCAAGTGGTTGTACGGATCAAGGTGGGAAAGGTCGAGGTAGCGCATACGGCCGTCCTCGTCATTGCCCAGATAGGCAAATTGCGAGTTCATCTGCCAGGGCGCAGCGAGCTTTCGGATAGCCTCATCCTCATCATCGTCAATTCCGAACATCGCCATCGTCGCCGTCTTGACGGCATAGGCGGATGAGTAAGCAACAGCCATGCCGGTCAACCGACGCATTGCTTTGGCATTGCGCCCAGCCCGGGCGTCCTCTTGGACCATGCGAATCTGATTGAAGCTCGTTCGCATGACCTCCCAAGGGAAGGAGACAAAGGTTCCGACTAGCGGGAAGCGCCGGAGGCGCTGGATAGCCTCGGGGACCATCGAGTAAGTCGGATATCCGTCGCGCACGCGCTTGGCGGCCAGAGCCTCGGCCTCCTGCCGGTCCATGCCCGTATCGGTCAGATCCTTAACTTCGGTCTCGTAGCCCACGATCTTCCAGAAATCGTCACCGGCCTGGTACATCCGGGTGGCGATGTTGAGCGTGCTTTTTGCTACCCGGGCAGGCGCGCTGCCTCGGGTCGTGTCTAGGTCCATCACGTCGTCGAGCGCCGCGCTAATCTCCCCCGCACGGGCCGAGTCATGAATGACGCCAAGCTCGGCAAGCCGGCGCATGTAATCACGTCGCGCGCGAGTGTTGCCCCGGATATCAGCCCAAGTCGTCTGTGCGGCTTTCAGCGTGTTGGAGTAGCCAAAGTGGCCGTTCATAACGCTGAACATGGAAGCCGAGTAGAAGTTTCGGAACATTGTGGTTGGGGATAGCACCGTCTTGCCGTACTTGACCGATGAGGTCAGGCGGATGACGTGCTTCATAAAGCCCTCAAGATTGTTGCCATCGGCAAAATCAATGAGCGCCTGGCGAAACTCCGGCGTCGTATAAAGCCCAGCCAAAGGAAGCATCTTTTCCTCGTTGAACGAGGTGATCTCCTGGCTCATGCGCCCGGATGGCTGGGCGCTTAGGTACGCGCCAAGTCCTTCTTCTCTGACGCTGCGAAGGAAATGGTGGCTCGCAAGTAGCGTCGTCATGTGAGACATCGTGCGCGAGAAGTTGACGCGCGGGTCTTTGTACTCACCCATCAAGTCGCGGATGGGCTCCGGGATATTCTCCCGCTGTTTGAGCACGGACAGGTCTTTTTCCCCAAGCTGGCTTTGGCTGAGGAAGTCGACCATATCGCTTGAGTTGCTATTCAGGATTGCGTTGACGATGCCATCTACACGGTCCTCGATGCCGCTTGCATCCAGACTTTGCAGGGTTGGATCTCGCTGCACCTGGTCGCGCAGGTAGGCTTTTGCCCGGCGCATAACGTCATCAGGCACGCTGTCTTTCCAGGACGGGTCATCAAAGGCCCGATATGAGCGGTGAAGATACCCGCCCTTGTTGGCCTCGATGGCAAGGAAAGTGCGCATCTTCCGGGCAATAAGGTTGCCGTGCGGGGCGACTTCGCGGATCTCGCTGATCGCCTCATCATCGCCATTCTTCGCCCGGCGGATAAGCCCGGCAACGCGGGCGGACTGCTCGCCGCTCATGTCCTGGAGGGTGTACTTCACCTCATCGAGCAGCATCATCTGCGTGCGCGTGGACATATTGTCGAGCATGCCGCGCATAACATCGAGCGACTCGCGGACTTGCTCAGGGATATCAACCGGCCGCCCGGCGAGATACTCGTTAAGGACAGCCTTATCGCTGTCATCCAGCCGAACATAGGAGCGCCCATAAGTCTGCGAGACTGCCTGCATAAAGTCGGCGGTAAAGCCAGAGATATCAATCTCATCGGCGTTGCGCTGCCCGATCATCTGGGTGTGAAGCTCGTAGGCGCGATCGGTGAGCTGGCCTTCTTTGGTAAACCAGCGCTTCATTGCCGCGCGTAGCTTGCGCTGCTCGCGCAATGCCGGGTCCGAGGTTTTGACCGTCACCCAGTTTCCGTCGTTATCGCGGGCGACGTAGGCCGTAGTCTCCTTGGCGGCATCATTACGGTGCTTCACCGGCATGCCGTTTTGATTGGCAGACTCGGTGCTCTCTTTGCTCGAGTTGGCCTCATTGACGCCGCGCCGGGAAAAGCGAACAGCGCTGCGCTCTTGCTGAGTATCAAAGCTCGTCTGCGGGACCATGAGCTCTGCGCCGCCGACGATAACGATCGCCTCCTCGCTGCGCATGTCCTGCGTTACCTCGGGAGAACGGCGGGCGCGCTCCTCGGCAGTCATTGCCTGGCGGGCCTGGGTGTTTCTCGCCTCAATCTCACCGGCAAGCGCGCGGTAGGTATCAAACGGCGAGAAAAGGTTTCTGCTCTCCCGCAGGCTCCGGGCTCTTGCGGCCTCACGCTGTAACTGGCTTAACTCGCGCATGTTGTCGCGAGCGCGGTCGGCATTCCGCCGCAGGGCGCGCACCATGCTGTCGAGCTTGCGCCCGTCAGAACGGAACTCGCTGAGGAGGCCATCAGGAATCTGAGACTCGATGAGCTCTGCTGCATCATAGGCCAGGCGCGCGATTGCTTCATTGCGCCGCGGGCCGCGTCTCGGGATATTGAAGAACTCGCCTTGAATGCGCCGCCCTTCATCGAGCCGATCAAATGTCGGTTCGTAGATCCACTGCGCCTCTCGGCGGATCAGGCGGAACACGCCGGACGGCCGGTCGCGCGAGGCATAGTCCCGTAGGCGCTGGGCGGACTGGTAGGCAAGGCCCATCGTTGCATTGAACGAGGCCTCCTCGGCTTGATCAATAAGAGCCTGATTGTCGAACTGCCAGCCCAGCACCCGGTTTCGCGCATCAGTGTCGAGGTCTTGGATGCTGCTTTTGACGCTGTGCCAAAACTCCGTATTCGTATTGCCCCCCGTAGCGAAGCCCTCACGATGTTGGATGGCGTGCTGGACTTCGTGGAGCAGAGTCGATAAAAACGCATCGCGGTCTGACGTTGCGTCCATTTCAATAACGTCATCGCCGCTCCAATAACGTCCACGAGCCCCGTCGAGGCTCTTAACATGGACCAACAGGCCACCAAGGTCTGTATAGGCTGCGTAAAGCTTTTCGTGATCGAGGATTTTATCAAGGCGGTAGAACTCATTGGCCTGGTCCGTGCGGATTCCAGCGGGGCCGCCTCGGGACATTGAAATCCGCCGAGCAAGACTTTCTCTAGCCTCTTGCTCAGTTCGACCAAGCCCTTCCATCACAAACTGGCCGTCTTGAGTCGTTGCCCCATACCAGCCTGGCACGGTCTGGTATACCTCAATCTGATCGCCCATTTCTTCTAGGATTTCAGAAACGTCCGGCCGGTCGCTTTCAATCAGCGCGGCGCCATCATCGGTAATCTCGTAGCGCCATTTGCCATCAACGCCGACAAACCAGCCTGTCTGTTGACGGATAACTTCGGGGCTCCTGTTTGTGTCACGCAGAGACTTTGCTTCCTCGAGGCTGCCCAGATTGGCCGTCTCTGACTCGGTGCCGACGAAAGAAAAACGCGCGCTCAATTTATTAACTGAAGGGGGCATGGCCACGCCACTACCGGGCTGCCCATTTATGGGCATTCCTCTGATGATCTCGCCGTCTTGAACAAACCGCTTGGCACGGACGATTAGCTCGCGTACCTCGGCGTTGGTAAGGCTCAAATTGAACCCCATCGACCTGGCCCACTCGGCAACAAGGCGCACAATCCGGTCGATGATTTTTGCCTGCGGGTCGGCTTGGGCCAGCTCCGCCAGGTACTCCTCCACCGCTTCTCGGCGCTGCGACTCATCGTTTAGATCAAAGCCACGGCGGCTTGCAATGGACTGTATGTCCCGCTCACCGATGGCGGTATACACGTCATCCAGCGTCTTGTTCATGCCCTCGCCAAGCACATTGCGAAGGCCGAAATGACCGATCACTTCATGGAGAATCGTCTCCTCCATATCCTCAATCGAGCGCAGATTATCGGCAACGACATAAGCGCGGCCTTGGTGAAAGGCGCCTCGCACCGGGGCGGTATTCTGCGACGCGAGAATCTCGCGGCGGATGCTCTGGGGGAGGTCGTTTTCTGACTGCACGACATCGACGGGAGGCGCAATCCTCCAGTCTTGCATGAGCCCAGCAGCTTGGCGCCTGACCTCGCTAGCGGAGAGCCCAGTAACATCGCTTTCAGCGCGGCTAAAAAACGCCTTGGGCTGGTACGACTCGACGTCATCAGCCATCAAGGGGTTTTCGGATAAAGCCATCTCTGGCTCAACTGAAACGGTGTCGAGCGCCCTTACGCTAGCGTCGGCGAAGAAACGCTGCATATTGGCAATGGCTTTTTGATTATTTGGATTCTCTAGCTTTCCTTTGCCAATGCTTATGATTGCGCTAGTAGAATTGCTTCTTTCTATGCTCTGAAGTATTCGACCGAGGACGCCGGTGCCGCGCATAGCAGCCATTTCATCGATTGAAACAGGAACCCATGCGACCGGCGCATTACGCTGATTCAAAAGAACAATTCCAGATTCTTGCCCCCCAAGCGTTTTTGCCGTTTCGATGGCAGATGGCGGGCCCATTATTTGGCGCCCGAGCTTGGCTCGGCGCTGCAGCGTGCGCTCTGAAAGAGATATTTCACGGGTACGCCGCGCTGGAGGCACTTCTGCTTCGTTGATGTCTGGTTCGCCAGTCGCGCGTGATGAGTAGCGGGTATCGCCAATCGCAAGCATCCCGCGAACGGTTATTCCAGAGCCATCGGTAAGGTCTTTTATGGCATCGAAAGTGCGAATATCAGCACTGCTCAAAGTGGATACTCCGCCGGGGTGGTTGTGAGATAGCCACACATTGGCCGCCCCCGGAACCCTTAGCACGGAACCTGCGATGACAGCATTGTTGGCTGGGGCGCTAGCGATGTCACCGACGGAGTGACGTATTAGGTCCAGCACGTTGCCGTTTGAGTCGGTGACTAGGGCAACTAGGTTTTCTTGGGCGTTTTTCCTAACCTGAGCTGTGGCTGTCGCTGCATCAGCCGCCGTGAGGATTGGTCTGTCAGGAAGGGAGTAGGTGCCTGTCCGGCGCGTAGAGGTTACTGTTCCGAATCGGCCCGTAGGGCTGCTGAGTACCTCGGCGGCTCCGTCCACGTTGAATGCGCTGTCGGGCGCACGTTGGGTGACGTTATCCGCTCCGGCAAGGGTAAATAGATCACCTTGGCGCGCTTGCTCATTACTAGATTCCTCAACAGCGTTATTGGGATTTTGCCCGAACGCTTCTTGGCTGCCAATCCCGTAGTTTACGTTGCCATCTTCAAATAACGCATCCTGGCCCCGGGCAGCCGCCTGATCGGCCTCGGTGTCGCTGCCGGTTAGCGTGAAATCATCGCGCTGGGCGTCAGCATCAGCGCGTTGATTGGCCTCGCGCTGGGCGGCCTGCTGGTCGGCTTGCGCCTGGTCCCGAGCCTGCAGGTCCTCTGGCGTGGGCTGGGTCAGGAGCTCTGATTCTTCTCCAGGTAGGCGTTGTTCTCTGCCCTCACCGTCTCGTCCGGTGTCTGCCGGAGGTACTGATTCACCTGCTCGAGCGTCTTGCCCTGCTTGATCAACCGATCCGAGGCTAGGATCTGATGCAGGCCCCTGCGGTGTGCTTCCGAGTCGTTGCGCTTCATTGACAATCCTTTCTTCCAATTCTCCCGCCACGCGAGCGATGGGCTCGCCATCTTTCACGCGCTGGGCGGCTTCATTGATCGCCTGATTGAGCTCTGGCGTCGTGTCCGCCCTGCGCACCAGGTCCGCAGCGATAGCTGCATTTTGCTGGATCGCGCTGTTCTGGTCTCGGGCGATCTGATTACCTGCCCGCTCCGCGGCGCCAGCGTTTTCATTGAGTGTACGGAAAAGCGAGCTTCGACGGGACAGGCGCCGCTGGGTGGCGTCTTTGACCTGGACCCGCTCGGTGATCAGCGACTCGGCCGGGTCATTGCCAAACAGTCCGCCCTGCTCGCCCTGGGAGAATCCTGCGCGGCGGATCTCGTCGGCAAGAATCTCGCGCTGCCTGTCATTCGCCGGGCGAACACGCTGGAATTGCTCGACGGCGGCAAGCTGCTGGTCAGCATCGGTGAAGTTGCGCCCAATGCTCGCGGCGTCTTTTTCTGTGATCTGCTCGTTAAGCACTGCGCCGAAAGCGTCATCGCTAAGCTGGGCGATCGCGGCGCCATCACGGACGACTTGGGAGCGGCGCGGAAGATCCCGATCCTCTGCCACCGTTGACGGATCGCCGCCGTACTCACGGAAAACCTTGGCGGCATCAATCGGGGTGGCGTTGCCTTCCGAAACGTTGCGCTCGGCGGCAAAGCGGCGAGCGTCCGCGGTGCTGAACCCATCAGACTCCCGAAGGACGATGGCGTTGATGCTGTCGCGCCCAAGGCGACGGGCAAGGTCGATGCGGTGATGGCCGTCGGCCACAAACGTCCGGCCATCATTGCGCTCATGGAGAATGATCGTGCCGGCGCGCAGGTCATCAAAGCGCGTGATGCCCTCGAGGCGGTCGTCAACGCCATCGCGGTTGACGTCATCGCGGAACTGATAAGTGTCTGGATCAATCTCGATGTTCTGCGTGGCAACGCGCTCAGTCGTGAACTCGCCCGTGGCCGGATTGTTGACCGGCCGCGCGGAGGCTGCGCGATCTGGCTCGGCGCCTTCAAGGCGAGGGAATGAATCAAGTGATGCGCCCGTCTCGCCGCGGTCAATCACACCAAAACCCTCCCCAATCGGGACGATCTCCGGGTTGGCGGCATTGCGAAAGGGTGCGGAGCGACGCACAGAGGCTTGCGTTGAAAACGGCTGGCCGTTCGCGCGCACGGTAGGCTCTGCGTCCGGCTGCGGCGAAACGGCGGGCTGGTCGGGCTGCTCCGGGGCGGGCGCAAGATCGGGCGCTTGGGCAGGGGCGCTGGCGCGCTCACGAAGCCGCTGGATCTCATCGCGCAGCGGGCTGCGAGCCTCGGCCTCCTGTCGGATCGATTGGACCTGCAGGCCCAGCGCGTCATCGGTTGGAGCGCGGTCAGAGTCAATCGTGGTGTTTGCACTTTGCTCGGCCGCTCGGGACTCTGCCTGGCGGTTAATCTCAGAAAGGCTCTGAGAGATTTGACTGAGCTGCTGGAGCCTTGGGTCGGCTTCGGCCTGTTCGTCCGGCACACCGGCGCTACGGAGCGCCTCGCGGCGCTCTGCGAGCTCGCGCTGGGTATTCTCTAGCTGTTCATCAATGCTAAGCGCCTGCGGGGTCTGCGGTTCCTGCGGCTCAAAGTCCGAAACCAGGCTATCAAGCTCGGCGCTCGGGTCCTGCGCCTGCCCGGTGGGCTCGGGCGTCGTCCCCGTGATCTGGTCGATCAGGCTTTGGCGCTGGATTAGTAGATCCTCTACCCGGGCCTCGGCCTCGGAGGCCGCCTGCTCGCCTTGACCGGCGGGAGTCTCACGCGAAGGCGCAATCACCCCGCGGCGCAAGCGCTCAATCTCACCATCAATCGCGTCAATCTCAGATTGGACGGGCTCTTGTTGGCCGTCATCCTGGGCGCCCGGGCGGGGCTCAACCGGGATATTTGGACGCACAAGGCGGGCAGTTGCCTCGTTGTCATTGATATCGACGACCACATCGCCTCGGCGCAGCGTACCGTCATCGTTGGGCGTAAAGCCCTCGCGGACCATTCGATCCCGAAGCTGAGAAGAATCCTCCGCGCCGCGAATGCGCCGACGCGCACCAGAGAAAGCCGCGCCAGCAACCTCTACCGGCGCGAAGCCAAACTCGGCAACGCCTTCGGCAAGCACTGCAGCCGGGTTATTGATCTCACCCGTTTCGGCCACCTGGGCGCTCGCCTCACCCGAGGCGCCCGCGACGGCCTGGCCGGTAAGCTGAGTGGCGCCCTCGGCGGTGTTTCGCGCCGCTCTTTCAGCAAACCCCGCCCCGGTGCCAGCCCGCGGGATAACGCGAGTGGCGGCAAGGCCGCCGGAGGCGGCATCAAAGGCGCCGATGAGGGCGGCTCGAGTAGCGGAGTCTTTGAGGATTTCCGAGCCGTTCTCCTGCCACACCTCGTTGACAGAATCAGGGTCAGAGAGATCGGCACCATACTCCTGGAGCTTCTCTTGGACGGAAAGCACGCCTTCCGTTAGGCCGGACACCGTGCCCGTGCCGACCGCAAAGCCCGCCGGTCCGGCAGCGACGCCGCCCGCGACGCCGGCGCCGAGCGCTGGCGCCATCGCGGGAAGCGACTCAAGGACAAGGCCCGACATGACATCGGTGAAGTTCTCGCTTAGCAGTTGATCGAGGAACGTATCGGCATCGCCATCAGCAAGCGCTCGTTGCAGCGTGACGTTCTCGCCAAGCTCCTCGCGTGCCCTTTGCAGTTCGGCGAGGTTTCCAGCAATCTCGGCCGAGCGCTCCTCCTCCCGCGCGATTACCTCCTGGTCCCGACGCTCTGCCGAGACAAGCCGACGCTCAATAGCCTCGGCGGAGAAGGCAGGATTATCTGGCTGCTCGCCGGTCAAGCGCTGGCGCGCATCAACCGACAGCGCATCGCGATCCTCAGTCCGCTCGCGCGCGGCGGCCAAGCTGCTCACCGAGTCAATCAGCTCAAATGCGTTGAGTGCGCTGCGGCCACGGTTCACGCCACGCCTAAGGTCATCCGCCGAGCGCTCCCCTCGGCCCTGCATCTGGTAGACGGTCTGCGCGGCCTCATCGGCGTTTTGATCAACCCGCATTGGCTCTCCGGCCAGACTGGTGTCACGGCCCCCGCGCAGGGTTGCGGCCTGCCCAAGACCTTCCCCGCGTGCCAGCGAGAAATCTCGCCCAGTCGCCCCAGGCTCCGGCCGGGCATTGTCGGCACGCCGTTCGCGGCGCGTCTCCTGAGGCTCGTCAATCGTCGGCAAAGGGGCCTGCGAGCGCGCATCACGGCGGGCTGCACCGCCCGAGCCTTGCTCGGCAATCGGCGCTTCGGTCTGCTCGCGGATCGAGCGGCGATCTGCACCCCGTGGGCCGCTAGGCCTTGCGGAGACCCCGAAATCAGAGCTAACGCCTACCTGGCTGGCAAACGTCTCGCGATCGAGGTCGGAGTAGCTTTGCTGATACAACTCCTCGGCAATCTCCTCATCGGCCGCATCCGCGCGATCTGGATTAAGCGCACGAAAGCGGTCCAGAGGCTCAAGCTCTACGCGATTGGCAAAATCACTGAAATCAAGATCGGAGTAGTTTTGCTCATACACCTCCCGGGCGACTTCGTGATCGGGCTTGTCGGCAAAACTCGGGTTCTGCTCGCGTACTTGATTGAGCACTCTGGATGCCATGAGGGGGAGTCCTTTTAGCGAATGCCAAGGGGGTCGGGGGCGCCATCGCTACCGCCCGCGTTGCCGCTGCCCGAGCGATCGAACACGTCGACATAGCGCATCAGGCTGGCTTTGACCTCGGGGTCATCAGTCGCCTCCGCTTCGGCTCGCAGCTCTGCAGCCGCCATGCGGTCAAAGGCCGGATCGTTTTCACGATCGTTGCCAAACTTAAGCGAGCTAGACGCGATATCAACGGCGCCCGAGTAAGCCTTTTCAGCCCGACTCATCGCTCGCTCATAGGCGTTGTCAACGCGCTCTTGAGAACTACCGGGGCCATTCTCGAGCTCGCTTTCAAGGATCATCTTCTGAACCTCGAAGTCGCGATCAGACTGCGACTGAGCGGCCTCTGCCTCGGCCTCAGCCTTCTGGATGTCGGCCTTTTTTCCGTACTCGTAGTCAATCGCTTCCATGCCCATGTCCTGCTCGAGCTTCATCAGCGCTTCCTCGCGCTGTTTTTCCAAGTCGCCAAGAGCATTTTTTTGAAGCGCTCGGCCGCCTCCGGACATAGCGCCTGCTATGATGCCGCTAAAATCCATCACATGCCTCCCATGCGCCGTGGCTGCTGACGCTGCTGGCCCCGTTGCTGGCGTTTTGGGCTCCCGGTTGGCCCGGTGTCATTCTCTGCCTTGGCCCGAACCATTGCCTGGACGATTTCTTCGTACTTTTCCGCCTGCCCCTCTTTAAGTGTTCCGGCATTGCCGTTTACGAAATTTGCGAGGCCTAACAAAAATCCATCCTCTACGGCCTCTTTTTCGGTACTTTGATCAATAATCCCCATGCGCATTGCCATTTCCCCGATGGCCTGAGAAACCATCATCGCTGCTTGTACAACAACACCAGGAGGAACAGTTTGCCCGTTGTCTGCGAGACTTGCGATCAAGCCGGTAAGAAGGTTATTGACAATACGCCCGATGCCTTCGGCCGGAGATTCTGCTGACGATTTAAGGATTTCAGCTGTCCTCTCCAGCTGCGGACCATATAACTCGCTAAGTATGGCATTAACAACTGCATTTCGTTGCTCACGAGCATTTTCCGGGTTCATCCTGACGCCATCTTCTAATTCCTGATTAGTGCCAGCGGGTCGTTGCCGTGTATTTGCGCCGTTTCGAGCGCTATTGCCCACCATTCCGTTTTCAATTAAACCGTTCATCGCTATCTCCAAATTGCACCAGGCATCCGTAAACGCTAACTAAATTTCGGGTATTTTTAACCTATACCCTGAGGCTGCATTTTTTCCGAAATTAAACCACGGTAGTTTCTGTAGGAGCCTGAGCGAGACCCAGGGCGGATTTTCTCTGAATCCATCCTTTCCTGCTGAAGTCGCCTTTCATAATCCATTTGTTTCTCAGCAGCCATGTTATCCCCAATGCCAGAGACGACGCCGCCAGCAATGTTAGCGACGCCGGGATTGCTCAATGCTTTTCCTGCCATGCCGGCGGCCTTGCTAATTCCGCCGCCAATGCTGCCAAGGGCGCCTATTGCGCTAGAGCCTAAAGCGGATGCCCCGCTCGCAATGCTGCTAAGAATGCCGCTACCGCCGGCGGCCGCACCGCCCATCATGCCGCCGATCGGACCAAGAGCTGCCGTTCCAATCAAAGCCGAAGCAGCCGGGTTATCTTTAACCCAACTGAATGCATCGCCAGCAAAATCACCGGCTTCTCCAACTAAATCACCAACACCGTCCGCGACGCCTCCGACCGCATCGCCAACACCGCCGACAACGTCTCCAACAGCATCGGCTGCGCCGCCGACAACGTCTCCAACAGCATCGGCTGCGCCGCCAAGCGCATCACCAACAGAGTCTGCTATATCGCTTAAAAATCCCATTGTTTTGCTCCTTTACGTCAACGATTAGGGAAAACGTCAATCCCATCTAAATATTGAGGAAAATCTGTGTAAAGATCCGTTTGGAAGTCAATGTCGGAATTCCGGTCTGCAATAATGTCGTCAATCATTTGCGACTTATCTCCGGACTCGATATTGGGGTTGTTTTGTACAGCAGATATTTGTGCTGCGGCTTGCCGTTGAATATCACCGACATTGTTACTCATGGCGCCCCATGAGTTCGCGACTGAGGTTCCATAAAGCTCTTCGAGCTGTTGACGGCCCCGCTCTTCGATTAAATCTAGTTCTCGGTCGTACTTCTGCGCAGTGACGTCCAAGTCCTGCTCAAACAGTAGATTGTCGCGTTCCGTTTGAATCTGCGCCTGCTGCTCAAGGAGTTGCTGCTCACGACCGAGGTCGTTTTGAGCCCGCGCCTCTGCAAGATCGGCCTGTAAGCGCGTCTGCTCTTGATCTAGCTGGGCGACTCGCTCATCCCGAGCGGCCTGAATATCCGCCTGCTGCCCAATGAGGCCGCTTTCGTAGTTGAACTGCTGCGCATCGCGCTGCGCCTGCAGCCCCGACTGCTGCTCCTGGAGCCCGGAGCGGATGTCGTAGTCCTGCTGCTGCAGTGCGCCTTGTTGCTGGAATTGCTGGTTCTGCAAAAAGCTATCCGCAAGCGTGCTGGACTGGAGCATGTTCTGCTGATTCTGGGCGTCAGCGTTCTGGCGGGCGTTTTGCATCAGGTTGTTGGAGTCCTGCAGGGCAAAAGGCTGTGCGCGCTCAATCATCGCGCCCTGCGAGGCGCCAGCGGCCATGCTCGAGTTCAAAAGCCCGCGACGGTTGGCGGCCTGCTCACCCTGAGTTGCCGCCTGCTGCATGAGCGGGGAATCGGACTGGAGCATCTGATTGAGCCGCCCGGCCGAGGTCTGTGACTCGCTGGTCTCAACGCCCTCGATATCCGGCATTTCCGCCATCATCTGGGTTCGGCGCTTTTTCGAGCCCGAGTCGTTGTAGTCAAAGCCCGCGTTTGCGTTCTGCACGTTCGGCTTGGGCACCGATGGCAGGCTGACGCTGCTCATGTCAATTTGTTGCTTAGCCATTGATCACCTCGTTTGGCTGCGAGCGAAAACACGGTCAATCACCGCGCGGCGCTCGTTATCTGTCATCTGCTGCCAGTGCATGATTTCCTCAACCGTTCGCCCGCAGCCCTCGCACACAAAGTCGCTATCCACGCGACAAACGCCAACGCACGGGGACTGCATTAGCCAAGATCATCCTCGACCCAGGCCTGGGCGGCCTCGTCCCAGTAGTAATCCTTGCCATCATCAGGCTTGGCGACCGGCGCGACCCAGCCCTCGCCATCAACCCACTCCCAGCTCGGGTAGGGCTGTGGGCGCTGCTTTGACTGCCAGGTGCCGTAGACTTTCCCGTCCTCAGCCGACCAGGTGGCGCCGTACTCCCAGCGATAGCCCGGATCGGTGGCCTCAGTCGGCTTTTCCGTGCCCTCAACCGGATACCAGCCCATCGCCTTTAAGCGCTTGACGCTGTAGCCGGCGAGCTCGGCCGGGAGCCCCACCTCGGTGACCGAATCGTTTTCAACCTTCGCCATCGTCATGATGTTGACCTCGCTTTCGTTAGATTCCGCATGAACACGACATCGTGTTGGCATGCCTCGATTGCCCATTTCTTTCGGAGTCGGTAGCTGTTGCAGCGCCGCGCGAGCGCCAGATAGGACGTCACCGTCTCGCCGCGGTGGTGGTTTTTCTCCAGCCCCTCCATCGCTTTATGCCCTCGGCGGGCGGTGCGACGGCGCAGGTAGGTGCGGCGCGACTTGATATAGCGCCCGCAGAAATCAAAGCCGGCATCAATCGGCGCGCATCGGGTCTTGCCCGGGTGGAGCTCCAGGCCCACGGCCGCGAGCTCCTCGGTGATCATCCGGTAGGCCTCGCGCAGCCGGTCGATATCGGCATCCATTAACACCAGATCATCGACATAGCGCCCGTAATGGCGAACGACACCCGAGCGCACCAAGCGCTGATCCATTGCGGCCAGATAGACATTGGCGCCGAACTGGCTGGTGAGATTGCCAATCGGCAGCCCTCGCCCTGGGCGCGCGTTCCACAGGCTCTTGTGCCCGGGGATTAGGTCAATCAGCGCGGCATTGCCGGGGAAGTGCGCGTTCTGCGTCACATCGACGTTGACGACCTCATTGACCAGGTGCGACACCCACGGCTCATAGCAATGCGGCATGAGCAGCCGGTGCAAGCGCGCCCGCTCGATTGAGGGGAAGAAGTTGCGGATATCGACCTGAAGGATATAGGCCTTCTGGCTCCAGCCTTGTGTGACCCGCCTTGCCGCGCGCTCGGCCCAATCGGATGCGCCGGTCGTGCCGCGGCCTTGAATGCAGGCAAACGTCGTTGCGATCCAGCGCGGCTCAAAGCGCGGCCGCAGCCGGTTGTAGACCAGGTGATGCACCACCCGGTCGGCAAACTTACTCGCCCAGACCTCGCGTGGCTTTGGGTTCATCACCACAAAGCACATATGCCCATCGGGCTTCCAGGTGCAGTCGCGCACCCGGTAGTAGATATCCATGATGTTGCGCGAGAAGTTGGTCTCAAAATCAATCGCCGTCCAAGCGCTGCGCTTTTGCGCTCGGCAGCACTCGTAGGCGTGGATGACTTCTTCGATGGTTAGATCATCTGCCGGCGACACCGTGACGGCCTCCGGACGGGACGCACCGAGTTGTTGGTGTTGTCCTTGGTATTGGCATTCTGGATGCCCTCATTGCCAGAATTCGTGAAGTTCTGGTTCCAGGCACGGCCATCGCCGTTTCTATTCACGCATCCATTGGATGTAACCCGATGGTAGCTGGCTTGCG
>Ga0209937_1000284_pt1 | contig 17052 bp, 20 predicted proteins | sample SalPon1_B_H2O_MG_FD_185699 | JGI IMG/M metagenome (GOLD analysis project Ga0209937, IMG submission 185699) | Salt pond water microbial communities from South San Francisco under conditions of wetland restoration - Salt Pond MetaG R1_B_H2O_MG... | ecosystem: Environmental > Aquatic > Non-marine... | reverse complement strand
TCTTTGATGCTTGTACTGGAATTCTTTTCTAAGGTCATTGTTTGGAATTAATGCTTTAATATACTGAATTCCAGTATTTTAAACAAGTAAAATCAGAATAAAATTTACTTTATTTTACTGATTACTAAATACTTAAGTGATTTTTGTCATGTAATAAAAAAAACCACATATAAAGTTTTTGTTTTATTATGATGATAAAAAAACTGAACTTTCAAACTTCGCTTGTGAATGTCCAAGCAAATATATAAAGTAGCTTATGTGTTGATTTTTTTTTTGCAAAATGATTGTTTTTTTAACAAACTTAAGTCAACACTTTTTCATGGATGCTAACAAAAACCTACCTTTGCCGACAGGCAGGTGGCGAGATTTGTACTGAAACGGAAAGTTTGTGTATTTTTATAAACTTAAAGTTTAACCTGCCTTTACCGTCAGGCAGGCCGAAAATTAGCGCATTTTAAGTCGCCACTTATATTATGCGCGAGAAGTTGAAACTTTACATTTACGGATATATGAACAGCATGCGCAGTTCACATGTTCCTGAAAAAGAATGCCATCGTAATATAGAAGTCATCTGGCTTTTAAAAACTTTAAAACCTGATCACAACACCATTGCGAGTTTTAGAAAAGACGTGCATTCCTCTCGCTGTGCTCGTCGGATGCAATAGGCTATAAAACGTGTCTTTAGGTATAGTGTTGAACTGGCGAAGAACTTCAACCTCATCGGCGGTGTCCTTATTGCCGGTGAAAGTACTAAGCTGAGCGCTCAAAACAGCAAGAAGAACAATTACAACAAAAAGAAGATCGAACGACATCTGGAATATATTGAGAAAAAAATAGATGAACATAACGCTGAACTTGCTAATGCTGATGGTGATCAAAAAGAGCAAGTAAAAAAACAGATCAAAGAGCCTAAGGGACATACAATTCCTTTAGATGGTTTGAAGTTGTGGATGAAACGTAAAGCTAGTGTATCAAAATAACAAGGTTGAACAGCGTCAAGGGACTATTAAAGTCTTCTCAAAACCTTGATGATGGCTATAAAATTAATTATTTTCACATTTAATTTAATAGAAGAATCCAAAATAATTGACCATGAACTATCACATTTCAAAAACATTAAAGAATACGAACTTTAACGAAGCGATAGACAAGACCACGGCTGCATTGAAAGAAGAGGGTTTTGGTGTCTTGACCGAAATCGATATTAAAGACACGCTCAAAAAGAAGATCGATGCTGATTTTAAAAAATATACAATTTTAGGAGCTTGCAGTCCTCACTTTGCGCATCAGGCATTACAGGCTGAAGATAAGATAGGTCTTATGCTACCTTGTAATGTCATCGTGGAAGAACATGACAATGGTGAAGTGGAAGTATCGGCCGTAGATCCCATCGCATCAATGCAAGCGGTTGGTAACGATAACCTGGGAAATATCGCAACCGAGGTACAGAACAAGATGAAGACCGTCATCAGTAATTTGAACTAATGCAATTTCCGCAAGGTCGATCATTCAAGTATTTGATCGGCCTTTTGTTTTCTTAAGCAGGGAAAAGGCTTATTTTTGCCTGTTGTTAATTCAGGCAATATGATCAATCTTTTTAATGCGCAATTAGACTCGCTTTCCTTACATCGTGTAGGGAACAAGATAAGGAACGAACAGCTTTTCCTATCTGAAAGTCCTTATCAAACCGATGATGAGCTGCGGCCTTTGCTCAAAGAATACTTCCTGAAACCTTTCCGGTCTAAAGAAGAGAACTTCTATCAGTTCAAACACGAGACCGACCTGGAGTTCCATGAGCTCTTTAACTTAGCCACTGAGGTTTTTAATAATCCATATCAAACGCATGCGGTGTCTAAAAAAATAGCCAGACATCTGTTCGAGCAGTCAAAACATCAACATATTAAAAATGGCGAGCTATATGTTGCACACTTTAAGAATATGATGGTTGATAATGAAAATGTCGATGCGCTGGGTATTTTCAAATCGGAATTGAAACACGACTTCTTACAGTTCGATCAACAGGATAAAGACCTGGAGATCATTCTTCAACAAGGTGTGGCACTGAACAAACTGGACAAAGGTGCGTTGATATTCGACATCCATAAAGACCAGGGATACAAGGTCTTGTCCATAGACAGCAACAAATACGATACAAAATATTGGCTAGACCAGTTCTTAGGTGTGGATTTCTTTGAAGATGAAAACTTCTACACTAAGGAATATTTGAAATTCTGTAAAAACTTTGCCAAGGATGTGGTCTTACCGGCTGAAGATAAGCAACAAGAGGTCATGTTCATGAACAAGGCGATGAACCATTTTGCTTCAAATGATGAGTTCAATGAGCAAAAGTTCGTGGAGGATGTGATCGATAATCCAGAGCTTGAACCGGAGTTCAGGAACTACAAAGAAGAAAAAGCCCCGAAGTATAACATTGAGGACGTTGCTGATTTTCCAATATCGAACACAGCAGTATCTGCGACCCGAAAAAAAATAAAAAGCACGATAAACCTGGATACGCACGTTCAGATCAAAATGGACTTTGTTTCTACGGATAAAGCAGAAGAGATTGTGGAAAAGGGTTGGGATGAAGAACGTCAAATGTATTACTACCTGGTCTATTTTAATCAGGAAGAAAAAAAATAGGTCTTTTCTTAAAATGATCGATCAGAGAGTGAGTTATCCCTTCATACGCTATTGAAGTTCAACTTAATTATATTTGCAACGTATCCTAATGAAGAATGGCTAAAAAGAAGACCAGTTCTACTAAGAATAAGCAAAAGCGGCTGCCCAAATTGAGCAAGAAGAATTGGGTCGTGTTAGGTAGCTTTTTACTTTTCTTTGGCGTATCGCTGCTATTTGCCTTCCTATCCTATCTTTTCACCTGGCAAGAAGATCAGAGTTCGTTAGGAAGTAGTGAAAAGTTAAAAGACCAACCTGAGAACTGGCTGAGCAGATTCGGTGCATCTATCAGTGATGTGTTCATCTATGACGGCTTTGGTATCGCGGCGTTCATATTTGCATTTCTGATCACCCTAACCGGTGTCTATTTCTTTTTCAATATCCGTAAAAGACCACTTTTGGACTTTTGGTTCTGGGGAATATATAATTCCATTTGGCTATCCTTGTTGCTCGGTTTCGTCCTGGACGATCATTATCTGCTGGCCGGCAAGGTTGGTTATATGACCAATGAATTCCTGAGCAGACATATCGGTCAGATCGGTATCGGTCTGATGTTGATGTTGATGTTCATCATCTATTTGATCATCCGACACGATATGGCACCAGAGGCACTTTTAGAAAAGTTAGGAAAGACCGCAAAGAAGAACACGCCAGATGATAACTTTGCTCATGATAAGGATGGTCCGGATGAGAAAAACGATAAGGATACGGATACACCTTCTGATGAAAAAGCCAGCCAGCAAGAAAGCACTGAAATAGAGTTGACCAATAAAACTTCCAATACCTCTGAACTGGATGTAGAAAAGAACATGGTCCAAAAGGACAAAAAAGCAGAAGATGATTCACCGAACCTTAGCATAGAAAATCCACCAGAAGTTGAAGCCCCTAATAAAGAAGATGATACCGATACAGAAAATGATGAAGTAGCGATGGAAGTGGAAAGCACAGAAAGAAATGAAGATGAGGTAGATCATAAGAGCAAGAAATTAGTAGAAGACTTTGGTGAGTTCGACCCTACGCTGGAACTATCTAAATATCAATTCCCATCCATCAACTTGCTAAAGGATTATAATAAAGGCGGCGGCATAACCATCGATCAGAACGAACTGGAAGAGAACAAGAATCAGATCGTCAACACCTTAAAGAATTATAAGATAGGTATCGCCCAGATCAAGGCCACGGTTGGTCCTACGGTGACGCTTTACGAGATCGTTCCTGAAGCCGGCATCAGGATCAAGAAGATCAAGAACCTGGAGGACGACATTGCCTTGTCACTATCCGCATTGGGAATCCGTATCATCGCACCTATACCGGGTCGTGGTACCATAGGGATCGAAGTACCTAATCAAAAACCTACTATGGTTCCCATGCGTTCGGTCATCGCCTCTACAAAGTTTCAGGAAGCTGAGATGGAGCTTCCTTTAGCTTTAGGAAAGACCATTTCTAACGAGACCTTTGTAGTAGACCTGGCCAAAATGCCGCACTTATTAATGGCAGGAGCTACCGGTCAGGGAAAATCCGTAGGCCTTAACGTGATCCTCACTTCCCTACTCTATCAGAAACATCCAGCCGAAGTAAAGTTCGTCCTGGTAGATCCCAAGAAAGTAGAACTGACCTTGTTCAGTAAGATAGAAAGACATTATCTGGCCAAGCTACCGGATACGGATGAAGCCATCATTACGGATAATACGAAAGTGATCAATACACTGAACTCTCTATGTATAGAAATGGACGAGCGCTATGAACTGCTGAAGAAAGCCATGGTCAGGAACATTAAGGAATACAACAAAAAGTACAGACAAAGAAAGCTCAATCCTGAAGATGGTCATAAGTTCATGCCTTATATCGTCCTGGTCGTAGACGAGTTTGCAGACCTGATAATGACGGCCGGAAAGGAAGTAGAAGCTCCTATCGCTCGGTTAGCACAGCTGGCCAGAGCAATCGGTATCCATCTTATCATCGCTACACAAAGACCGTCAGTGAAGGTGATCACAGGAATGATCAAAGCCAACTTCCCGGCCAGGATGGCCTTCCGCGTTACTTCCAATATCGATTCCAGGACCATCCTGGATGCCGGTGGCGCGAGTCAACTCATAGGAAAAGGTGATATGCTCTTCACTCAGGGCAATGAGCTTACCCGATTACAATGTGCTTTCGTTGACACACCTGAAGTAGAGAAGATTACGGAGTTCATAGGTTCACAGAAAGCCTATCCACAGGCGCATCAATTACCAGAATACGTAGGTGAAGAAAGCGACCCACTAGAGGACAATGTGGATGAGCGCGATAAGCTCTTCGATGAAGCCGCTGAGGTCATTGTTACCGCGCAGCAGGGATCGGCCTCATTATTGCAGCGAAAATTGAAGTTAGGCTACAATCGTGCCGGCAGGATCATCGACCAATTAGAGGCGGCTGGCGTTGTTGGGCCATTTGAAGGAAGTAAGGCCAGGCAGGTGCTCGTAAATGATATGAACCAGCTGAACGACCTCTTGAACGGAAATAATGAACCAAATGAAAATCAATAATATACAATGAATCGAACAGTTTATTTTATGCTTCTTTTCATCATCTGTCTGGGCGCGAACGCACAATCTGATGAAAAAGCTACGGAAATCGTTAACAAAGTATTACGGCAAGTGCGTTCCTACGAGAACATAAAAGTGGATTTCAAGTACACGCTTGAGAACAAAAAGGAGAGCATCAGTCAATCTACAAGAGGTGAACTTCAGGTAAAGGACGAGCTCTATCGCTTGAAATTAATGGGCGCGACAAGGATATTCGATGGTGAAAAATTATTTACCATCGTACCTGCTGATGAAGAAGTTACCATTTCAGACTATGACGAAAATGAGGATGATGGTATTTCCCCTTCAAAGATGCTTACTTTCTTTGAAGAAGGATATCTCTATAAATGGCAAGGGGAAAAGAACCATGATGGTCGCATCTATCAAGAACTAAAACTGATACCAAAAGAGGCTGAAACACAGGTAAAGAACATCGATCTGTATGTAGAAAAACAGACCGGACATGTTTATAAACTGGTACAGCACCTAAAGAACGGTACGAGTACCATCGTGGAAGTGAACAAGTTCAAGACCGATCTGGTGTTACCGGAAAAGCTGTTTCAGTTCAATAAAGATAAATATGCTGATTATTATATCAATAGGATAAGGTAAGTCTTGAAGATATTAGACCGCTACATATTATTTCAATTCTTAAAAACCTTTATTGCGGTTTTTAGTATACTGATATTCATATTCTTACTTCAGGCAATCTGGCAGTTCATCGATGATTTTGCCGGTAAGGACATCGACCTTATCGTAATCTTTAAGTTCTTAATCTATTATATCCCTTTTCAGGTACCGTTACTTTTGCCCTTAGCGATACTGGTCGCGTCCATTATGACCTTTGGGAACTTTGCGGAGAACTATGAGTTTGCTGCCATGAAATCCGCCGGCATCTCTCTACAACGTGCCATGGGAAGTCTTATCGTCTTCATCCTGCTATTTGCTTATGCCACATTTCTTTTCTCTAATACGATCATTCCCTGGTCAGAAAGGAAAGCGATAAATTTAAAATGGAACATCAGTAAGTCCAAACCTTCCATGGCGATCGTGGAGAACGTCTTTAGCGACATTGGGCCCTACTCCATTAAGGTAGATGAAAAGAAAGGTGAAAAAGGGGAAATTCTAAAGAATGTCATCATCCATAAGAAAAACCCCAAACGTGTTGGCAATTTTACGGTCATTAAAGCGCGAGAGGGTATCTTATTATCAGATGAGTCCTCTCCCGTACTTTCCCTAAAATTGATCGATGGAAACTATTATAATGAGATAATTGCCAGTTCCTATAAAAAAAGAAAGAAACGTCCTTTCGTAAAAAGCAGTTTCAAGGAATACATCATCAATATAGACCTAAGTCAGTTGAACGATACAGACATGGATGCGGAAAACGTAAGGCATCCGTATAAGATGATGGATATAAGCGCACTTAATAAACAGATCGATACTTTATCAGTTAAGTTCAACAATGCTAAAAAAAGTTACTTGCAGGTTAGCAAAAAAAGGAATGGTTTTCTGGACTTGTCCATGAACGAAGCTAGAAAAGTTCGAGAGGAAAGGAAAAGACCGAAAAAAGTAAAGGAAGCGATCGATAAAAAAGTAAAATCAAATAAGGAAAGCAAGACAAGTAAGGCAATAAAGGACCTCACTTCAAAGTTCCCTGGGGCCAGTCTGAACAAGGACATCAACATCAAAAAAAGAAAAACTAGCATTAGCGCCAAAAAAAAGGATTCATTAAAATATGAACACATGAAGGTAGCGACAAGGTCCATGAAGTTAGATGCCATCGATTCTGCTTTGATAGATTATCCTAAAAGGAACTCCGACCAGATATTCAGTAGGGCTGGTAGTTCGGTAAAAGGTATTTTACGGCAAGTAGAAAGACAGAAAAAAAGTTTTCAAAGGCGTATCAAGATATTGAACAAAGCGGAAATGCAGCTCCATGATAAATATGCGCTTAGTTTTGCCTGTGTGGTTTTGTTCTTCGTAGGAGCTCCATTAGGTGCCTTGATCAGGAAAGGTGGTATAGGTCTACCTTTGGTTATCGCGATGTTACTGTTTTTAATCTATCATTTCTTAAACTTGTTAGCTAAGAACAGTGCAGAATCGGATAATATAACTCCTTTTGTGGGCTCATGGGTCGCGACGATGATATTCTTACCTTTAAGTATATTCATGACCTACAGAGCAACGACGGATCAGGGTTTCGGAAGTTTTGAATTTCTGGCAAGACCTTTGAGAAAGCTGTTTAGTAAATTAAAACTCAATAGATTTAAAACCCGCGAATAATTAAATTAAAAAAATTAAATGAGCGATCATACCGTAGAAGATAAAATTGAACTATCCAGCATACAGGAAGCTATAGATGATATCAGAGCTGGAAAGGTGGTTATCGTAGTAGATGATGAAGACCGTGAGAACGAAGGTGATTTTGTGGCAGCTGCTGAGACCGTTACTCCTGAGATGATCAACTTCATGGCCAAGAACGGTAGAGGCCTTATATGCACGCCACTTACTGAAAAACGCTGTGAAAAACTAAAGTTAGACATGATGGTCGGCAACAATACAGACCCTATGGAAACTGCATTTACCATTTCAGTAGATCTTAGGGGAAAAGGAGTGACCACAGGAATTTCTGCTTCAGATCGTGCAAAGACCATCAAAGCCTTGTGTGACGATGACGCCACGGGCTATGACTTTAACAAGCCTGGACATATTTTTCCACTAAAAGCAAAGGAAGGTGGTGTTTTAAGAAGAACCGGTCACACTGAAGCCGCTATTGACCTGGCTCGATTAGCTGGTTTGAAACCAGCAGGTGTTATCGTTGAGATCATGAACGAAGATGGTAGCATGGCCAGACTTCCTGATCTTTATGAAGTAGCCAAGAAGTTCGACCTTAAACTGATATCTATTGAGGATCTGGTCTCCTATAGGATGCAGCATGACTCTCTGATAGAGAAAAAAGAAGATTTTAATGTGGAAACCCGCTTTGGCAACTTTAGGCTACGCGCTTATGAACAAACCACGAACGGTCTGGTGCATCTCGCTCTAACAAAAGGTTCCTGGAAACCTGATGATGAAGTGTTGGTCAGGGTCAATTCCACTTTGATCAATAATGATATTCTTGGGACGCTTACGAACAATGCCGACCAGCAACTAAAGGATATGTTCGCTGCCATAAATAATGAAGAACAGGGAGCGATCGTTTTCATCAATCATCTGGATGCTGGTTTTGACCTCTTAAACCGATTAAAAGCATTGAAGGAAAATCAAAAAAAAGGTGTTTTTAAAGCGCCATCTGTGAAGATGGATGCTAAAGACTTTGGTATAGGTGCGCAGATATTGCATGATATCGGTGCTTTAAGATTGAAATTGCTCTCTAATTCTAAACAGAAGAAACGCGTGGGCATGATCGGATATGGATTAGAGATCGTTAGATACCAGACTTATTGAATCAAATCTATATATTTGTTAACTAATTCAATGACATGGACGTATTTAAATTCCTGATCAGTAAAACATTCTTCAAGCATTTAGGAATAGCCGTCCTGGTAACCGGCGTCATTTTGATCGGTGTATTTCAGTGGTTAAAGATAACGACGAATCATAATGAATATATTGAGGTACCTAACTTGAAGAAATTAGAGCTTTCTATCGTTCAACAAAAACTCCAGAACATGAACTTGCGTTTTGAAGTACTGGACTCGGCAAGTTTTGACCCTGAGTATAAACCTTTAAGCATCATTGAACATGTTCCTAAAGCTGGCAAAAAGGTAAAGGAGAACAGAAAGATCTATCTAACCATCAATCCTTCAGGTTTTAGGGAAATAGAAATACCTAAAGAGCTTACCGGGAAGACCTTAAGACAGGTCAGACCTAATCTGATCGCATTAGGATTTGAAATAGGTAAGATTACAGAAGAAGCCCATATGGCGAAAGATATTGTTCTCAAATTGAAGCATAATGGTAAAGAAGTCAAGGCAGGTGATAAGTTAAAAAAAACATCTAAGATCGATCTGGTTGTAGGCGACGGTAGCTTAAAATACCTGGAGTAATGACAATGGATAAAGATAAACTCCACCAACATCACAAATTCACTGCTGATCAAGGACAAGAACCAGTACGCGTGGACAAGTTCATTACAAATTTTGTAGAGAACGCAACAAGAAATAAAGTGCAAAAAGCCGCCAGAAACGGCAATATATTCGTCAACGATGTTGCTGTCAAACCTAATTATAAAGTAAAGCCAAAAGATGTAGTCACAGTAATGTTAGAAAATCCGCCGCACGTGAACTTACTTACCCCCCAAAACATACCTTTGAACATCGTACACGAAGATGAACACCTCGTTGTGGTGAACAAGCCTGCGGGAATGGTCGTACATCCCGGTCATGGTAACTACAGTGGAACACTGATCAATGCCTTACTTTATCATTTTGATCAGCTTGCGGATAATGACGATCACAGACCCGGATTAGTTCATAGAATAGATAAGGACACAAGCGGGTTGCTGGTCGTTGCTAAAACCGATCATGCCATGGCCTATTTGACCGACCAATTCAAGAATAAGACAAGCCATAGGGAATACACAGCATTAGTATGGGGAAACGTAAAAGAAGATAAAGGCGAAATAGAAGGTAACATTGCCCGAGATCCTAAAAATAGATTAAGGAACAAGGTTTTTGAAGGGGAAGATGCCGACCATGGAAAACCAGCTAAAACCTATTATGAGGTGATAGAAAGATTAGGCTATGTTACGCTTATCAAATGCAGATTAGCCACGGGAAGAACCCATCAGATACGTGTTCACATGAAACATGCGGGTCATACATTATTCAACGATGAAAGATACGGTGGAGATCATATACTGAAAGGAACACATTTTACAAAATATAAACAATTCGTTCATAATTGTTTCAAGGTCCTTCCCAGACAAGCCCTTCACGCGGGTACTTTAGGTTTCTATCATCCTGATAGCGGAAATTATATGGCTTTTGAGCAAGAAATACCCGATGATATGAAGGATTGTATCCTGAAATGGAAACAGTATGCTCATTATAGACTATAGAAAAAGAGTTTATCTTATAATCTGAAATTCCAACTAAAGCTGTAGATGAGTTAAATATGAACAAGTCGGTCTTAAAATAGAGTTCGACCCTAAAAATGCAACTTTAACCCTTCAACAGGGAGTGTAAATTAAACTCTGTCTGTTCTTACAGCTAATAAAAGATAATACGCTTCTTTTGATACGCTATCTACTTGCCTTGTAGGCAAGGAGACACGATCTATATAAACAATTGGATAATGATCTAGTAAAGGACGCTTTAGCCAACTTGTAATCTCATCTCTAGCACCTTCAAACATTCTACTAACTTGTGAAGTTGAGTACTTCTTGCCGTAGATAATATCAAAGGTTTCTCCTACCTGATCGGTGGTTAAGCCTTTTTTGTAAAGATCAAAAGCTATTGCATGAGCTTCTGACTCCTGATCTTTAAGTAAAGCTAAAACTGTTGGATAAAATCCATTACGTGTTCGTGGTACACTTAATTCAATTGCCTTTTGATGTCCAAATGCTTTGCGATGGCGGTAACCATTACTGTAATCTTCATGCTGTTCTTCAAAAACTTCTCGCTCTGATTTCATTATAGCTTCTAGGCTTGTTTGTAATATTGTGTTTAAACCATCTTCTTTTTTGATGACAACTTCAATAAGTTCTGTAATTTACAGTTGTGTAAAGTTCATATATATTGTTTTTTATTCGATCATCTGATATATCAATTTTGAACTTTACACACACTTTTTGGGACAGTATCAACTAGAGCGCCAATGATCGGTACAAGAGGTTTGATCAAAACCGTCCGGCCATACTTTAACTCCACAATTGATGATCATATGTAGTTGTAGTTTATCAGTACCTGCTTTTGCAAAGTTATCACCAAAAAATTGAGAATCCGTTCCCTTATGATGAATAAAGATATCTACGCCTAATGCTTCCTTTTTATGTTCATGACGATGATAACTATAGAATTGGATACTTTTACCAATAGAATAATCAGCGGGCATCATATTTTTAGGTTTTTACCCCCAGGTTAGCGATCACCATATCGGTAAATTCGTCAGTTGACATTTTCTTTTTTGCTGATATGGGGATTGTAAATATCAGCTGTGTGGTATCCTTCCTCAATGGTAGTTTTCCATGCATTTTCAATCATTTTAGCAGTATCGCTGAGATCCATGAAGTTCAATAGCTGAATAGCTGCCTGGATCAATCCGGAAGGATTGGCAATACCTTTTCCAGCTATATCGGACGCCGAGCCGTGTATCGCTTTGAACATCGCGCAGTCTTCACCAATGTTGCTCGTCCCACAAAGCCCTACGGAACCGGATATTTGCGCGGTAATATCGGAGATGATATCGCCATAAAGATTAAGGTGCTACTACCACGTCGAAATCTTCTGGTCTTTCGGCTAATTTTGCCGTTGCGATATCAACGATCATGACCTCTGCCTTAATGGATTGATATTCTTTACTAAGCTCATTAAAGACCTTATGGAACAGGCCATCGGTCTGCTTCCTGATATTATCCTTTACGAAGCAGGTTACTTTCTTGCGATTATTGGCCATGGCATACTCAAAAGCAAATCTTGCTATTTTCTCACATCCAGGTCTGGTGATCAGTTTAAGGCACTGCTCTACTTCATCGGTTTGACGATGCTCGATCCCAGCGTAAAGATCTTCTTCATTTTCCCGGATCACCACTACATCCATATCCTTATGTTTAGTATCTACGTAAGGATAATAGGATTTACAAGGTCTTACGTTAGCAAAAAGATTAAGGGTTTTACGCATAGTAACGTTTAGGCTCTTATAGCCGCCGCCCTGAGGTGTGGTGATCGGTGCTTTTAAAAGATACTTGTTCTTAATAATACTATCCCAACTTGCAGGTGTTATTCCTGAAGTATGACCAGCTAGATAAGCTCGTTTACCAAGTTCAACTTGTTCAAGATTCAGTGGTGCATCCGATGCTTTTAGGATCTTCAACGTGGCATCCATGATCTCTGGACCAATGCCATCGCCCTTTGCAATTGTGATCGTTTTGTTCATTAGGTTATTTTTTTTAACAAATGTATAACCTATGAACATTCAAAGTTATTTATATGTTTTAATGATCATATTAATGATATAAATAATAATTTTATAAGTAGTTTATTGTAAGGTGAACAAGTTATGGTATGATAAGCTAAAATCACGGTACCAACTGAATTTTTCTCTTTTGATCTTTTCCTTTTCGTTCCTTATGTAAGCTAAATAAGCTTCTGCCAGGGGAGAAGGCCGTTTGTTCTTGAGCCAGATAAGATTCCATTCCGTGGTGATGGGCGTTTCCCGGAACGGAATGATCTTTATAACATTGTTCTTTAGAGCGTTCTTTAAACCGATTATCGGCATCAATGAGTTGCCTATGCCCGCAATGACCGCTTGTTTTACAGCTTCGTTTGAAGTAAGCTCCAGCTTTTTATAGGCGGTGATGTTCCTTTTTTTGAGAAAGGTTTCCATCGCCTGTCGTGTCGCTGAGCCATTTTCCCTAAAGATCAACGGACGTTTTTTAAGCACCGCTGTATTGTCCTTGTCCGTGAAATTAGACTGATGATTACAAACCCAGAACAAGGTATTAGAAATAAGCGGCTCACGATGTACCTCAATATGTTTGGGTAAGGTTGAAACCAGCGCAAAGTCCACCGTATTCTGTTCCAGGGTTTCAATGACCTTTAATTTATTGGTTACATCCATGTTTAAATTGACTCCCGGATGTGCATTGAGGAAATCACTCAAATAATAAGGCATAACATACTTTCCGGTAGATACAACGGATAATTTGAGTTGACCTACCAGTTTTCCCCTGAACGCTAATGTCTTATTATCGATAGCCTCTACTTCCTCCAGTATCCGATGCGCTGCTTCAGCAATATTGTTACCAAATTCTGTAATGTAAACTTTCCGACCGATGATTTCCATCAATGGAATATCAAATTGCTTTTGCAAATTTTTGAGTTGGATGGATACCGCAGGTTGCGAGAGATGTAGATCTTCTGATGCTTTAGTAACCGATCGTAGTTCTGCTACTTTAGCAAATACCTTGAGTTGATGAAGCGTATATTCCATAATTAATATTTATAGATCAAATATAAAATATTTATAAAAGTAAATCTATATAATTATCAAATTTGCCTAAAACCTATATATGTTCAATTTTAGAAAGAAAAAGCGATTGTTCATTGCTTGTCCTACATGGCACATCGAGGATAAAATACGAAAGAGCACGAAAGATGATTGCTATTTTATCAATACGCTAGGCGGAATTTACATAGAGGACGAACTATTTATCGATCAATTAGTCCATACGATCAAAAATGAGGGAATCCAAAAGCTAAGCGTTATCGCCAATGCAGATTGTATGTTCATTAAAAATCTTATAGAGCCACAGGATGATCTGGAAACAGAGGCGGAAGAAGTGATGACCTGGATCTATCATAAGAAGTACGATGCGATCCGATCGCTGAACGATCAGCGTCAACAAAGGTCAGCATTAGCCTATTATTGTGCCCAATTTTCCCTGGGAAGGATCCTGCAGGATCCAAAGTTCCAGATTAACTTTCAGGAAAAAAGATTAAAAACCGGAATATTGACCAATGGTGAAACTATTCAGATATGACCCTTTCGGGTAGAATTAAAACTGAATTTTCAACCCAGCTGATATTAATTTACTGAATTGGGTCTACGCTTCAAGAAAAGCACGTGTTCTATCCTCATTAATTATCCCGATACTCACAGAGAGGAATAAGATGCCTCCAGCCCTGATCAGTTATTCGTTATCATTATGATAATGCCCTGTGAAAGCTACATCATTTAGTTTAGTTTGCACCATTTTATGGGAAATTACCAAAGTCAACGAGCAGAATTCTGGTGTGCCTTTACGCATGGGATTGGTATAGTTACTGGGCTTATCATATCATCGTATTTTATTTTACGATTCGATGGGCTGGAAAATAAAGTCCAATGGGCATTAGCGGTCTACTGCTTAAGCTTTATTTTTCTTTATTCAGCTTCTACTTTTTACCATTTAATGAGTTCGATCAATCGAAAGAAAAAACTACAAAAGTTGGATCATATTGGCATCTATTTTCTCATCGCGGGTACTTACACGCCTATCTGTGTCAACTTACTTTGGGATGGTCATGGGCAGTTACTTCTATTGGTAGTTTGGTTCATCGGTGGAATTGGAAGTTTGCTAAAATTGAAATATACAGGAAAGTTCGAGAAACTACCGCTCTTCTTATATATCGCTATGGGTTGGTTGATCTTGATCGATATCCGCTATTTTTTAGAAGTGGCTTCCACATCCACCATTGTTTATCTCGTCCTGGGTGGTTTGGCTTATAGCATTGGCACAGTCTTCTATCGTTGGCATAGCCTACCGGCACATCATATTATTTGGCATGTCTTTGTATTGATCGGCTCGTTCTTCCATTTTTTGATGATCGAACAAAGTATTAATGCAGTATGATAGATCTTTAAAAACCTTATTTTTGTAATACTTTTAAAAGGACATTAAAACATGTACTACGAACGGATTCCACTTGAAGAAGGCGATTATTATATAACGGACAAAGGCTATAGATGTTTTACAGAACAATATCATCTTAAGCGCGGCTATTGCTGCCAGAGCGGTTGCAGACATTGTCCTTATGGTTTTAATAAGAAAATTCACTGATCATGATCTCAACAACGACAAATTTTAAACAACAAATACTGGAAGGCATCCCAGATAGATTGCCCGAGGCAAAACCTTACGATCCCAACGTTAATCATGCGCCAAAACGCAAGGAAATATTGAACAAAGAAGAGAAAAAATTAGCGCTCAGGAACGCCTTACGCTATTTTGATCCTAAGCATCATGCACAACTTGCTCCTGAATTTAGAAGGGAATTAGAAGAGTTCGGTAGAATTTATATGTACAGATTTCGCCCTGATCATGCAATGTATGCCCGACCCTTAGAAGATTATCCGGGTAGATCTGAACAGGCCAGGTCCATCATGTTAATGATACAGAACAATTTAGACCCAAAGGTCGCGCAGCACCCACATGAACTGATCACTTACGGCGGCAATGGCGGCGTTTTCCAGAATTGGGCGCAATATAGATTGACCATGCAATATCTGGCGCAAATGACCGATGAGCAAACCCTGGTCATGTATTCCGGCCATCCTATGGGATTGTTCCCTTCGCATAAAAAAGCACCACGTGTGGTAGTTACTAATGGTATGATGATCCCTAATTACTCCCAACCGGACGATTGGGAAAAATATAGTGCTTTAGGTGTGACGCAATTTGGTCAAATGACCGCTGGAAGTTATATGTACATCGGTCCGCAAGGTATCGTTCATGGTACGACCATTACCGTGCTTAACGGATTCAGAAAGATCGGGAAAGCACCAGAAGGCGGACTCTTCGTAACGGCTGGCTTAGGCGGAATGAGCGGTGCCCAGCCTAAAGCCGGGAAAATATCCGGCTGCGTTTCTGTGTGTGCAGAAGTCAATCCTAAAGCTACGCAAACCAGACATGAGCAGCAATGGGTAGATGAAGTTATTTCAGACCTTGACGAACTCTGTGCCAGAGTAACGCAGGCCAGGAAAAACAAAGAAGCGGTTTCTATTGCCTATCAGGGAAATGTGGTAGATGTCTGGGAAAAGTTTGATCAGGAAAACATCAAGATCGATCTGGGAAGCGACCAGACCTCACTTCATAATCCATGGGCTGGCGGCTATTATCCGGCAGGTTTGAGCTATGAGGCCTCAAATGAGCTTATGGCCGAACAACCAAAGGTATTTAAGGAAAAGGTCAGGGAAAGCTTAAGACGACAAACTAAGGCGATCAATGCGCATACCCAAAAAGGAACCTATTTCTTTGATTACGGAAATGCCTTTTTATTAGAAGCTTCTCGTGCCGGAGCATTCATCTATAAAAATGAACACGGTGAATTTGTGGACCGGTCGCAGTTTAATGGTGACACTGACGATTTTGCTTATCCTAGCTATGTTCAGGATATCATGGGACCGATGTGTTTCGATTTTGGTTTCGGACCGTTCCGATGGGTTTGTGCCAGTGGTAAAGAAAAAGACCTTAACAAGACCGATGAGATCGCCACGCAGGTATTAGAAGAACTAAAGGCCAAAGCACCTGAGAAGATACAGCAACAAATGGCGGATAATATACGATGGATAAGAGGTGCGCAGGAAAACCAGCTGGTCGTAGGTTCTAAGGCACGTATCCTCTATGCCGATACCATAGGAAGGATTAAGATCGCTGCTGCTTTTAATGAAGCCATCAAGAAGGGCGAATTAGGACCGGTCATCCTGGGACGCGATCATCACGATGTTTCCGGGACGGATTCGCCTTTCAGGGAAACGTCAAATATCTACGACGGTAGCAAATTTACCGCAGATATGGCCATCCAAAATGTGATAGGCGACAGCTTTCGTGGAGCAACCTGGGTCAGCATCCATAATGGTGGCGGCGTTGGTTGGGGCGAAGTTATAAATGGTGGTTTTGGTATGCTGTTAGATGGAAGCAAGCTTGCCGATGACAACCTAAGGTCGATGCTTTTCTGGGATGTTTCCAATGGGATCTCCAGACGCGCCTGGGCACAGAACGAAGGTGCATCATTTGCCATTGATGAGCTTATGAAGGAAGAAGAAAAGCTCAAAGTGACCAAATCCCATCATGTGGATGACCGTATTTTATAGTTATTAGGGT
>Ga0209937_1000283_pt1 | contig 17165 bp, 20 predicted proteins | sample SalPon1_B_H2O_MG_FD_185699 | JGI IMG/M metagenome (GOLD analysis project Ga0209937, IMG submission 185699) | Salt pond water microbial communities from South San Francisco under conditions of wetland restoration - Salt Pond MetaG R1_B_H2O_MG... | ecosystem: Environmental > Aquatic > Non-marine... | reverse complement strand
TTCACATCGCCCGCGAATCGGCAGCCCCCACAGACAGAGGGATGAATCTACTGAGACTGATTGATTATTTATTCACTCCGGTGTGTGTAGTTTCTGAACGATGAAACAACGATATTCGTAGCCACGCGTCGGCTGCGAAAGCCGGTACGTCGGGACGAGCCGCAGACCGTTACGGCGTGATCACCGCTCGGCCGTCGATCTCACCGTGTTCGAGCTTCTCGGCGACCGTGTTGACGTCGTCGAGGTCGTATCGACTGGTGTGTAAGTCGACGTCACCCTGCTCAACGAGTGCGACGAGTTCTTGGAGTTCAGCGTACCGACCGACGATGTTCCCGACGAAGGAGAATTCGCCGTTCACCAGTGCTTGGGCGGGCTCGTGGATGTGGCCGCCATAGCCGATGATGTGGTGGTCGCCGCCGGCCGCGGTGATATCCGGCGCGTACGCCGTCGTCACGTCCTCGCCGACGAAGTCGAGAACCTGTGCAGCGCCGGTGTCGTCGGTGATCGCGGCCACCTCATCGCGGACGTCGGCGTCTGTGGGGTTGACTACGGCGTCGGCACCGTATTGCTCGGCGAGTTCGAGTGCAGAGTCTTTCACATCGACCGCTGTGATACGTGCGGCACTCATCGCGTCGAGACACTGCAGGCCGATGTGGCCGAGTCCGCCGATACCGATGACGACCGCGTGGTCGCCCGGGTTGAGCTCTCGGACGGCCTTCTTTGCGGCGTGGTACGCCGTGATACCGGCGTCGGCGTGCGGCGCGATATCGATCGGATCGACCCCACCGGGCAGCGGGATCACCGATCGCTCGCTCGTGTGAAGGTAGTCGGCGAAGCCCCCGTCTGTGGTGAGCCCGTTGAACGCGTCGTTCTCACAGTACATCGTCTCGCCGAGCCGACAGGGCCGGCACGTCCCACACGTCTGTACCGGGTGACAGATCACCGCATCACCCTCCGAGACGAGCTCGACGTCCGAACCGGTCTCAACGACCGTCCCCGCATTCTCGTGGCCGAGCGTCATCGGTAGCTCTTGGGGGACGTACTCCGCCCACATTCCCTCGATAATATGATTGTCTGTCTGACACCATCCGGCGCCCTCAACTTCGACTATCACGTCGCTCGCACCCGTGGCACTCGGACGGTCGACTTCGTCTATTTCGAGTCCCTCGGTCATGTCGTCGGTGTACTCGTGGAGTCGTGCTGCTTGCATGCACGACACACTTTGCTGGGTGCTATCATAAACGTTCGTTATGGATGTGCAGCGAGCAGATGATTCACAGCGCGTTCTCCAGCGAGCCGTTCTGTGAGAGTCCACCACTGGCGGCTCATCCGACCGAGGACAGGTCGAGACGTCAACTCACAGGAGCGGTCGAAGCTCCCCAAGTGGCGGAAATCGCAGGGATTCGCCGGCGTCATCGTCGAATATGATCGGTTCGAGCACGTCTGCGTCGGTCACGAGCGGCGAGGTGAACGCCTCGGCAGTCAGCTCGTTGATGACGACACCGGACGCCAGTCGAGTGAACGCCGGGAGACACAGTACGTCCGCGCCACGGAAACACCCCTCGCCATAGAGCACACACGGGTGTCGGGCCCCCTCGAGGACGATCGTCGGGTGAATATGCCCGAACAGGTATCTATCGGCCGTCGTCGTCGGCGGCTCGTGGCCGTGACAAACGACCGTGTGCGAGTTCGGCTCGTCGTCTGTAAGGACGTACTCGTCGTGAAGTAGTCCATCCCACGCGTTCGCGAGCCCGACGTCGTGGTTGCCAGCGACGAGGACGAGTTCGGCACCGGCGTCTTCACAGGTAGATTCGAGCGCTTCGAGCGTCTCGCGGCTGTGGTCGCTCACCCGACCGAACGTATGAACCACGTCCCCAGCGATCACGACTGTTTCGGGATCGAATCGGGCGAGCAGTCTATCGAACCGCTCACGCATGTCTGTCGCCGCACCGAGCGGGAGCGAGACCGCAGACGACTCGTCGCGGCCGATATGCGTGTCGGCAACGACGAGCGTCGCTGCCGCCTCAAGATACATCCCTCGTCCGGCGACCGTGAACGCCGTCACCGGCCGAACCCGGATCGTGTCGTTCGTGCGCCCGCCCGAGTAGACGATGGTCGGCCTCCCTCCGCGTGGTCGCTGGCCGTGGCATACGCCTCCTGTACCCGCCGAAACGTCTCTTCGTCGCCACCGCGGTCTGGATGTGCGTTTTTTACTCGCTCGCGATAGGCGTCTCTCACCGCGTCGGCGTCAGCGCTCGGTGGGAGCCCGAGCTCAGCGAAGGCGTCTGCAACGGACCGATTCGGTGCTGACCGACCCGCAGGCGACCCCTGCTCCGGCTCCGAGACATCGAACGGGAGCCGTCGGCCAAGGCCACGTCCCGGCATCTCGTGTTCACAAAGCACCGCGTAGACGTCTGTTCCGTCGAGTTGAAAGTAGTCGTGTGCGTCGAAGGTCACCGCGACGTCCCGCGCCGGGAGGTAGAATGGGACGGTAACCCCGCCGATAGCGTGGTTCTCGTGGAATCGCTCGTCGATAGCGCTCAGATATGCCCGTATCTCGGCGTGTCGGCGCTCCCCGATACCGCCCGAACCATCTCCGCTCGGCTGTTCGCGTGGCGGCGAGAGCCGGTTGCCGAAATAAAAGACGAGTGCAACACCGACAGAGGCGACCGCTCCGAGAGCGACGCCAGCAATCACCCACGGCGGAAGACCACTGGGTCCAACCACGGTCACGCCCGAAGTAACGCGGCCGGGAGTATGAATCTCTCGGAGCCGCTCATGTCGCGAGTACAGGTCAAATACACGTCTTGAGGGTGAATCGAGCGCACGTCGCCGGTCAGATCAACCCGTTCGCCTCCACGGCTGCCATCACGTCATCGACGAGCGCCTCGACGGTGTCGTATGGAAACTCCTGCTCACCGGCGAGTTTGGTGGCAAGCTCCATTGCAGTGAAGCTTATGTCGCCCGCCTCGAATCGCGTTGCCGGGCCGTTCGGGAGCGCGGGAACGAGGTCCATCTGGCTCTCGACGGGGAAGTCTGCGCCGGCGAACGCGTCGAGAAACTGTTCACGAAGCTCCGCTTTGGCCTCAGTCATGTGCACACGTGGCCAGAGCGCCCGCAAAAGGATTGCGACCGGACTCGGCCAGGCTCGCTCGTCACGACGTCGGGTGCCGGAACCTGCGATACTTTGTCCATGGAACAAAGAATAGTGGATATGGACTGGCCGTTCGACGACAACCTGCTCCGTGAGCTCACAGAGGCCCGTGGCGTCCCCGGCTACGAAGACGACGTACGCGAGATCGTCTGTCGCGAACTCGACGAGACGGTCGACCGCGTCCAGACCGACGCGATGGGGAACGTTGTCGGCACGCTTGAGGGGTCACGCGACACGAGCATCGCAGTGGCAGCACACATGGACGAGATCGGGTTCATGATTCGACACGTCACCGACGAGGGGTTTCTCCAAGTCGATCCGCTCGGCGGGTTCGACGCACGAGTGCTTAGAGCCCAGCGCGTGACGGTCCACACGGCGGAAGGGGACCTCACCGGCGTGATCGGGTCGGTACCGCCACACACACTCACCGACGAGCAGCGCGAGGCCGACGATGAGGTCGCTGACGTGTATATCGACCTCGGACGCGACGGCGAGGCGGTCACAGAACTGGTGTCCGTCGGCGACCTCGTCACGTTGGATCAGACGCTGACCGAGCTGGGCGACTGCGTGACCGGCAAGTCGCTCGACGACCGTGTGTGTTTGTTCGCGATGCTCGAGGCGGCCCGGCGGATCGAGGAGCCAACCGTGACGATCCATTTTGCCGCGACGGTCCAAGAGGAGGTCGGGCTTCGCGGGGCCCACGCGCTCGGCGTGGATATCGACCCCGACTTGGCGATCGCCCTCGACGTCACCGTCGCCAACGACGTCCCCCAGATCGGCGAGCCAGCGGACGCGGTGACCGAGGTCGGCGAGGGAGCGGCGATCAAGCTCAAGGACTCCTCAGTGATCACGAGCCCAAAGGTCCACCGACGTCTGACCGCACTCGCCACAGAGCGCGACATCGCACACCAACACGAGGTGCTCCCGGCCGGCGGAACGGACACAGCCGGATTTCAAAACACGCACGGCGCGAAGCCTGTCGGCGCGATATCGATCCCAACGCGGTACCTACACACCGTCACCGAAACAGCCGCTGTCGACGACATCGCCGCCACGATCGACCTTCTGACTGGATTCTTGGAGACCGAGACCGGCGAGTACGACTACACCCTGTAGCGGCCGAGCGCCGTGTCGCGGCTGCGCGAGATGGGGGACCCCACGGCCCCTCGTGGCCGGCGCAGACCAAACTCGTTTTAACCGTCGGCGTCAAACCGCGGGATAAGGTAATTATCTATGGAGATGCCACGCCGATTCAATACGTACTGCCCGCACTGTGACTCCCACCAGGAGCACGAGGTTGAGAAGGTGCGCTCGGGCCGCGCAACCGGGATGAAACGCGACGCCCGACAGCGGCGCCGCGCCCTCGCGACGATCGGGAATGCCGGCGGGTACTCGAAGGTGCCCGGTGGCGACAAGCCAACGAAAAAGACCCACCTCAAGTACCGCTGTGGTGACTGCGGGAAAGCGCACATGCGCGAAGGATGGCGTGCCGGCCGACTCACCTTCCAGGAGTGAGCATGGCAGGAAGCTTCTACCGCGTCGTCTGTGCGGACTGTGAGAACGAACAGATCGTCTTCAGCAAGGCCGCGTCCGTCGTATCGTGTGCCGTCTGCGGCACGACACTCGCGACCCCCACGGGTGGGGACGCCGAGTTGCAGGGTGACGTCGTCGAAACCGTCGAGGCACGGTAACCGCCTCACATCCACTCATGAAGTACAGCGGCTGGCCCGAACCCGGTGAGCTCGTGGTCGGTGACGTCGACGAGATCGCCGACTTCGGCGTCTTCGTCGACCTCGACCAGTACGAAGAAAAGCGCGGCCTGTGTCACATAAGCGAGGTGGCGTCCGGCTGGATCAAGAACGTTCGCGACCACGTCCGCGAGGGACAGACGGTCGTCGCGAAGGTGCTCGAGGTCGACGAGTCGTCGAACCAGATCGACCTCTCGATCAAAGACGTCAACGAACACCAGCGTAAAGAGACCATCCAGGACTGGAAAAACGAGCGGAAAGCCGATAACTGGATGCTCATTGCGCTCGGTGAAGACGTCTCTGACGACCAGTATACGTCGGTTGCGAACGCCCTGTTGCGCGAGTACGAGTCGTTGTACGACGCCTTCGAGGCGGCGGCGATTCACGGAGACGAAGCTCTCGAGGACGCCGATGTCGACGCGGACGCGGCTGAGTCGATCGTCGCCGCAGCCCGCGAGAACGTTTCGGTGCCATATGTAGACGTAACGGGATACGTCGACCTCGAGTCGATGGCTGCCGCGGGCGTCGACGATGTGCGGGAGGCTCTTGAGGCGGCCGCGGGGAACGGCGAGATACCCGACGGTGTCGACCTCGATGTCGCATACGTCGGCTCGCCGGAGTACCGAATAACCGTCCGGGCGCCCGACTACAAGACGGCAGAAGACCAGCTCGAGGCGGCCGCCGAGCGCGCCCGTTCGACGATAGCCGCCGCCGGTGGAATGGGTGCGTTCCACCGCGAGCGACGCGAAGACGACGAGTAACTCGGATACCAGAACACCTGATGCGATCCGATATTCGCGTGTGCTCGACGTGGGAAACCGATCACGACCGACCGGTGTACACCCTCACCGATACCTGTCCGATCTGTGGCGCACCGGCCAAGAACAGTGCACCCGCACCTTTCGATCCGACCGATCGGTACGGCGAATACCGTCGCCGTGCGCGTCCAGACGCCTCTGAGTAACGACCGGTCGCGGGAACAAGGAATATCCGAATAGCCACGCTCTTGTGACCGCCGACCGGACAGATGCGGTATGGACGATATCGAAATCGACGAGGTCGCAACGCCGACCCTCTCGGAGCCGGTGCTCATAGAGGGGCTCCCAGGCGTCGGACACGTGGGGAAGCTTGCCGCAGAGCACTTGCTCGAAGAGTGTGACAGCGAGCTAGTGCGTCGGGTGTATTCGACCGAGTTTCCGCCACAAGTGAGCGTCGAGGGCGAGGACGGCGTCGCATCGCTCACGTGTGCGGAGTTTCACGCGGTTGAAACCGACGGAGCGGACCTGCTCGTGTTGACCGGCGATCACCAGGCAGGATCGAACGAGGGCCACTACCGGCTGACGTCGACATTCCTCGACGTCGCCGAATCGTTCGGGGCGACGCGCGCGTTTGCACTCGGTGGCGTGCCGACAGGTGAGTTCGTCGAGGAGTACACCGTCCTCGGCGCGGTTTCAGATGACGCGCTCTCTACGGAACTCCGTGAGGCTGACGTCGAGTTTCGGACCGACGAGCCGGCTGGCGGGATCGTGGGTGTCTCTGGTCTCGTGCTCGGACTCGGGGCTCGACGCGGGTTCGAAGCAGCGTGTTTGATGGGCGAGACGAGCGGCTATCTCGTGGATCCAAAGAGCGCCCGGGCGGTTCTCGAGTCGCTCTCGACGTTGCTTGAGTTCGAGCTCACATACGAGTCACTCGAAGACCGCGCCGAGGAGATGGAGGAAGTAGTCGGGAAGATCCAAGAGATGCAAGACGGCCCGGCTATCCCTGACGACGACCTCCGGTACATCGGGTGAATCATCCGCGCAGGGTGTTCGGGTTTCGGCAGAGCTAAATCGGGTCCCCGGTCATCGATCGTGTATGACAGAGGTACGCGTCGCCGGCGTCGGACTCACGCGGTTCGGCTCGCATCCGGACCGAACCGGGCGAGACCTCTTTGCGACAGCCGCCGAACGCGCGTTCGCTGACGCGGAGGTCCCGCGCGCAGACGTAGCGCGGCTCAACTACGGTAACTTCATTGGCGCGCTTGCAGAACAACAAGGACATCAAGCGCCGTTAATGGCCGAAGCCGCGGGGATTCATGCGCCGGCCACCCGCTACGAGTCGGCGTGTGCGTCCGCTGGGGTCGCTGTCAGGGAGGCGGTTCGGACGATTCGTGCCGGGGATGCTGACGTCGTCCTCGCCGGCGGCATGGAGCGGATGACCAATCTTGAGACGCCAGCGGTGACCGAAGGCCTCGCGATGGCCGCCGACGACCTCTTCGAGGTTCGCGCGGGTGTGACGTTCCCAGGGGCATACGCGCTTTTAGCTCGTTCGTACTTCGAAGAACACGGCGGCACCCGACGCGACCTCGCGCATATCGCCGCGAAGAACCACGCGAACGCGGTACCGAACGAGTACGCGCAGTTCCGTGAGCCAATCTCCGTACAAGACGCACTTGAGGCCCCGCCAGTAGCCGACCCGCTTCACCTCTACGATGCCTGCCCGATCACCGATGGTGCAAGCGCTATCGTGTTCGTCTCAGAGTCGTACGCCGTCGACAACGACATCGACGCGCCGGTGACCGTCACTGGGGCCGGCCAGGGATCGGACCGGTTGGCGCTCGCAGACCGGGCTGACCTCACGCGAACGCCGGCCGCGATCGACGCCGCGGAGACGGCGTACGACGCGGCCGGAATCGAACCCGAAGACGTCGACGTTGCGGAGGTCCACGACTGTTTCACCATCGCGGAGGTGCTCGCGATCGAGTCGCTCGGGCTGGCCGAACCGGGTGCCGGCATCGCCGCCGCCCGTGACGGGGTGACGACTGCCGACGGGGACTGTCCGGTGAACCTTTCCGGCGGGCTCAAAGCGAAGGGACACCCCGTCGGCGCCACGGGCGGCTCACAGATCGTCGAGGTGACCCGCCTGTTGCGCGGTGACCATCCGAACAGCGAACACGTCCCAGACGCGCGAGTCGGCGTCGCGCACAACGCCGGCGGAACGGTCGCGAGCGCGGTCGTCCACGTGCTGGAGGTGGCCCGATGAGCGCCCGCGAGGAGGGATACGACGAGTGGCTCGACGCGCTCCAAGCCGGGAACGGACACGCGCTCGTGTGTCCGGAGAGACACGGGTCGCTTCCGCCCCGCCGGGTGTGTCCGACGTGTGGGGCGACTACGCTGTCGCGCGAGCCGCTGCCGGAGACAGGTACCCTAGAGACGTTCTCCGTGGTCCACGTTCCGGCACCGTCGTTCGCCGGAGACACTCCGTACGTGACCGCGATCGCGTCGTTTGGTCCGGTGCGGCTGACTGGCGTGCTCCGCGGGGTTGACCCGAGTGCCATCGGTGGTGGCGAAGACGGCCGCATTGACGATGGTGCCGACGTCGACGTGGGCACGCGAGTTTCGGCCGGCGTCGAGACGCGAGACGGAGCGACCGATCGAGTCGTCGTGTTTCACCCAATCAGAGACGACATCGAGTGACGCGTGGTCGTCGGAGTCGCTGCGGTCTGACCGTCAGCTACTCCGTGACGATTTCGATCTCGTGGCCGTCGGGATCCGTGGTGAACGCGTAGCGGTTATTACACGACTCGGGGTCACGGTAATCAGGCGCTTCACGTCCCATCAGGGTCTCCCAGGCGTCATCAAGGTCGTCGACGGCGAGGGCAAGGTGGCCCCAGGCGTCACCCATCGTGTAGCTGCGCCCGTCGTAGTTGTAGGTGAGCTCGATCGACATCGCCTCGTCAGGAGCGGTCGCAGGCTCGACGAAGTAGTTCGCGAACGTGTCGGACTCCCAGCGACTGACCTCGTCGTATTCGAACTTTCGGCTCCAGTAGCCGAGTGCCGTGTCGGCGTCTTCGACCCGGATCATGGTGTGATCGAGGCTCCACTTTGCGCCGTGGTCGCGCTTTACGATCTCGACTTCGTGGCCGTCGGGGTCTTTGACGAACGCGTACCGGTTGTTACACGACTCGGGATCGCGGTAGTCTTCGACGCCACCTGCAAGCAGTTCGTCGTACGACGACTGGAGCTCGTCTTCTGGCACGCGAACTGCGATGTGGCCCCAGGCGTCACCCATCGTATACTCCCGGTCGTCGTGGTTGTACGTGAGCTCCAACAGCGCACCGGACTCGTGGACAGACTCCGGGCCGAGGAACACGTTGGTAAACGTATCGGCTTCCCATCGGCCCTTCTCCTCGTAGCCGAGGTGCGTCTGGTACCACTCGAGGCTCTCCTCGAGGTCTTCAACGCGCATCATGACGTGATCGACAGTGGACTCCATACGTGACAACTCGGCGGCTCGACCCAAAAGCATACTGAAGCCGGCGTGGCTCGGAAGTATGTGCAGACGGTATCGTCCGCGAGCTGCACCGCGATGTCGGCACACACTTGCCTGCGCCACAGAAACAGCGGGTATGGACGCCAGTTACTTGCCGTACGCGATCCTGGCGATGGCCGCGTACACGTTTGTGTCGCCGCTCATGCGGCTCGCAACCACCGGTCCCGACGCCGTTCCGAGCGACGTCGCCGTCATCGTCTCCAACGCGCTGCTCATCGCGATCGCCGTCTCCGTCGTGTGGTACACCGATCAAGGATTCAGCACCCACCTGAGCTCGCCAAAGCTGTCGTACGTGCTCGTCGCCGGCATCTTTCTCGCGGTCGGAATCCTCGCGTTGTATCGGGCGCTCTCGCTCGGTCCGGTAAGCGTCGTGACGCCGATCTTCGCGCTGTTTCTCGTCTTCTCCTCGCTCATCGGAGTGGTCTTGCTGGGTGAAACCTTCTCGGCGCGAAAAGCACTCGGGATCGGCTTTGCGGTCGTCTCCGTCTACTTGGTCTCTGGTGCATGAGCTGCATACTTCTTGATACGCTTGTCCGATCGATCCGGAAACGCCCGCCGCGTGAGCAAACGCCTTTGACACGCGGGCGATAGACCCACCGGTTCAGTGGTCTCCGTTCCGAATCCAATTCGCCTCGTCGTACTCGCCGTGGGTCTGCTGCTGGCTCGACTCGGCATCATCGACCGCCACCGGGTGGTCCGGACGACGGATTTGGCGTGGCCGCGGATCGTCACCGGTATCGCCCGGATGTCGAAGAACGCGGTTGACGTCGCGATGGTTGGCGTTGCCATCGGTACGAGCGCGGTTGCCGGCGTCGGGTTCGCCGGCCCGTTCTGGGGAATCGCGTTCGCGATCGGCGGAGGCGCGGCCGGTGGTACGATTGCGCTCGTCTCCCAACGATACGGGGCCGAGTCATTCGAGGAACTCGGACACGCCGTCCGGGCGGGCGTCCTCCTCGTGGTCGTCGCCAGTCTCCCGGTGACGGCCGTCTTTTATTTCATCCCACACGAACTCATCTCGCTGCTCTCCAGTAACGAGCAGGCGATCGCCTACGGTGCCGACTACCTGCGGATTGTCGGGTTCGGGGTCCCGTTTGCTGGACTCAATCTCGTCGCCAGTCGGGTGCTCGTCGGCTGTGATGACGCGTACACCGCGATGCAGCTCCGGGCCGGCGGTGCGGGTGCGAACGTCGTGTTGAACGCGGGGTTCATCTTCGGGTTGGGATGGGGTGTTGAGGGCGCCGCGCTCGGGACCGTCTTTTCGAACCTCGGGGTCACGGCCGCGTTCGCGCTCGGGATCGCGCGCGGGCGACTTCCCGTGCTCGGCGCGTTCCCCGTTGCGATCGACCCGTTCGGGTCGTATCTGAACCGTGAGATGCTCTCTGATCTCGTTGAGATCGGGCTTGCGGTCGGCGCGCGCAACCTCGTCTGGGTCGCCGCGGAGTTTCCGATGTTGTTCGTGCTCGATATTTTCGGAGAGACGACTGTGGCTGCGTTCGTGATCGCCCGCCGGATCTGGGGCATCATGAACACCCCTGGCTGGGGATTCGGTCTGGCGTCCTCGAGTCTCGTCGGGCAGGCGCTCGGCTCCGAGGACCCGGCCGAAGCCGAGGCGTACGCCCGCGACATCATCCGGTTTTCCGTCGGGACGTATCTCGTGAGCGCTGGGCTCGTCGCCGTTTTCGCACCCGACATCGTGGCGTTGTTCGTCGAGGACCCGACGAGTCCGGAGGTACCGATCGCGGTGCAACTCGTCTATGCGGCCTGTATTGCGGTCGTGTTTCAAGGCGTCTCCGGAGGTGCAGCAGGGCCGCTTGACGCCGCCGGCGACACCACCGTCCCGTTTGCGAGTCAGTTTGTCGGGATGTTCCTCGTCGCCATTCCGCTCACGTATCTCGGGGCGACGACCGCGCTCGGACTCTGGGGGCTCTACCTCGCATTCCTGGCTGAGACGTCGATCCCCGCGTCGATCAACTACTGGCGCTTCCGGTCGGGGCGGTGGAAAGCCATCAGCGAGGCGTACCGTCCGGACCCGGTGGCCGCAGACGACTAACCGACGACCCTACCCACCACCCACTCGACGCGCTACTCAAACACCTATTCCGGTGGCGCGCGCCTCGTAGGCCGCCGAAGGCGGGCTCGCGAGCGCGTGCGAGGGATGAGCGAGTCGCCAGAGGCGACTCGCGAATCGGCTGGGGAGGGTGTGGCTGAAAATCGTGTCCGGGTGTCGTGCGGTCGTCTTGGTCACATAGTCATAGATACACTCGTACGGAATCGGTTGGGGAGAGAGGGCGTGGGTAAGTAGTACCCACGCATCGCAGTATCGGGTTCGACACACGCGGTAACACAGAGACAACATCCTACCCGGAGCTTATGACGACGACAGCCGAACTACCCGGGCACGTGCAGCGACGACGACTCCTCAGCGGGCTCGGAACCGGGTTCATCGGGTGGACCGCAGGTTGTATGTCTACCACCAACGACACCGCTAACGACACCACCAACGATACCGAAACCACCAACGATACCGAAACCACCAACGATACCGCCACCACCAACGATACCGACGACACCGCCAACGACACCGCCACCAACGACACCGATACGAACACAACACGGGCGGAGCATTCCCGACCGATCACCATCGTTTGCAGGTCACGCACTTCGACATCGAGAACGGTCACCCTCGAACTGTCGAGAGACACAACACAGATACAACAAACCACGTTCCAACTCGATCCGGACACCGAAACAAGAATCACGACACCCATCACAGAGCCGGGTCGCTACGAGCTCACCGTCTCAGTAGCGGCGGGCCAGACGACCACACGGCCGTTCGCGATCGACGACTACGACCTGCGCGCGGGGTCAAACCTCATCGTGGAGATTAGCGGATCTGACATTATCGTGGTACTTCAAGAGTAGCGCCTCAGATCAGACGCACACGCGGGCAAAGTGTAGCGCAGTATCCACAAATACGCGACGTCACCTGCAAGCGCGAGCGCTATGCGGTCTGTGTGCTTTCAGCGCCACTTAGCCCCTCAAAGAAACTCACGATCGCGTCAATAAGCGACTGAAGCGCACTGAGATCGATACCTGTCAGAGAGGATCCTCCGTCGGTAGCGCCAATACCGGCGAACAACAGGACCACGGCTCCGAGTGCGGCCACCGACAGTGTAGTACGGTACATACAGAAATTATACACACGCATGCAAGTGAACTACCCCGCCCTACTCAGCCGCTGGCGCGGCTTCCTTGAGGGCGAGGCTTCCTGCTTCTGTGACGCGACTTGCATCCACGACGATGGACGAATACTCGCCACCATCGGTAGACACAGCGGTCGCAGTCTCCACAGGCGTTGACGAATCGCTACGCGATTCGTTCGCACACCAGAAATCTTCGATTTCTGGGGACGTTGCTTCGGAGTGAACCACTCCTAGTTTCGAGAGTCCTCGTGAGAGGACGTTCAACGCGGCGTTCCAATCCCTATCGAGTTCGAACCCACACGTCAGGCATGAATGCTCTCGAATCCACAATGGTTTCTGCGTCTCCACACCACAAGACGCGCATTCTTTGGTCGTCCCTCTCGGGTTGACTTGGACCACGTGACACGCGTTCTTCTTGCCGTGATGTTCGAGGATGGTGATGAAGTCACGCCACCCTACCTCTGCTTTGTTCCTCGCGTTTTGTGGGTTTTCGAGCATCCCTTTGACGTTGAGGTTTTCAACGAACACGGCGTCGTACTCGGTCGTGTAGAAATGCGCGAGCTTGTGCTTGAAATCACGCTTCTTGTTCGACATCCGAGCGTGAACCTCAGCTACGCTTCGGCGTTGTTTCTCCCAGTTGTTTGACTCGTAGTCTTTCCGCGAGAGCGAACGTTGCTCGCGTTCGAGACGCTCACGCTCATCAGACAAGTCAAACCTCCCAACAGAACGTCCCTCGGAATCGTGAACAAAGTTGAGAACACCGAGGTCAAGACCCACGGTATCATCGGGGTCGATGTCCTCAACGCTGGGTTTCTCGGGCGTCCTGGTTTCGATGCAGAACGACACGTACCACGCGCCAGTCGGCTCTTTCTTGAGCGTGACCTCCTTGACTTTCTCGTGGTCTGGAAGGTCTCGATGGAGACGGATTGGTATCTCCCGAGTTTCGCCTTTGAGTTTCTTGAGAACGAGGAGTCCGCGACCGTTTGGGCCACTCTTCTTGTCGAGTTCGAAGCCCGATTGTCGATACGTGAAACTCCTGAATTCTCGTGGACTCTTCCAGTTCAACGACCTAACGTCGTATCCTTTCGCCTTGAGTTTCCCGAGGTTGTTGATGTTGTCACGGATGCGCTCAACGGCTTTTTGCAAGACTGTGGAGTAGATCTGGTTGAGGTCTGTCCACCAGTCTTTGAGCGCGGGGAGCGTGTCGCGGACCATCCAGACTCGTTGGCGGAGCGTGCCTTCGTCTTCGGGGATTTGGTTGAATTCGTTGAGTGCGTGGTTGTAGAGTTGTCGCACGGTGTTTCGTTGCCAGTCCATCGCTTCGCGTTGCTCCGTATTCGGGAACAAGCGGAAGCGTGGGCTGTAGTTCATGCGACGTGTCAACTCACACGAAACAGCGTGTATTAATGGTATGGATTAGGTGTTTGGTACTCGTGCGGGCGCTGTATCCCCTCCCTACTCGCTCAGTTCACTTCGTTCCGTTCGCTCCTTGAGGAAGGGGGCTTAGCGCCCTCTCTTTCAGCTAAAACGCTGTGCTCGATCGGCGTGTGAACGAGCTACGTCGCGGCCTCCCCGTTCCCTCCCTAGTCGTGCCGGAAACACCGCGTGCCCGTGAACGCCATCGCGATGTCGTGTGCGTCGGCAGCGGCGATCACGTCTTCGTCGTTAACCGAGCCGCCGGGCTGAATCACCGCTTTGACGCCCGCCGCAGCCGCCTCCTCGATCGCATCCGGGAACGGGAAGAACGCGTCAGAAGCCATTACGGCGCCGTCAGCGGACTTACCCTCCGCGTCAGAGTCGGCTTTCATCGCCGCGAGCGTTACCGCGTCCACACGTGACACTTGACCCATCCCCACGCCAACCGTTTCGGTGCCGGTCGCAAAGAGAATCGCATTCGATTTGACGTGCTTGATCGTCTTCCACGCGAACGTCATCGTCTCGAGCTGGGCAGTCGTGGGCTCGCGGTCGGTTACAACCTCGAGATCGTCGACGGTCGGCGACTGTGTGTCTCGCTCTTGGACGAGCCGACCGCCGACGAGTGGCTTCTCGGTGAACTGCTCACGCGGCTCGTCGGTGTCGGCGAGGGGCCCCACCTCAAGCACGCGGAGGTTCTGTTTCGTGGTGAGGACGTCGAGCGCACTGTCGGTGTAATCGGGAGCGACAACAACCTCCTTGAACGACTCGGCGATAGCCTCGGCGGTGTCCGCATCACACCGTCGGTTGAGCGCGACGATACCGCCGAACGCCGACTTCGCGTCGGTCCGCAGTGCCCGATCGTACGCGTCAGCAAGTGTCTCGCTCGTCGCACACCCCGCCGGGTTCGTGTGTTTGATCACAGCCGCTGCGGGGTCGTCGAACTCGGCGACGAGTCGGAGCGCAGCGTCGGCGTCGTTGTAGTTGTTGTACCCCATTCCCTTCGCGCCGGAGTTCAGCTGGTCAGCGCCGACGACGGTGGCGGCCGCACAGGTAGAGTCGGCGTACAACGCGGCCTCCTGGTGCGGGTTCTCGCCGTATCGCAGCGTCTCGGCTCGGTCCTCGGAGACGAGTCGGCGTGTGGGGAAGGCCCCACCGACGTCGGCGTCGACGGTCGCCGAGACTGGAATGCCCGTGTCCGTCGTCTCGACGTCGACACTCCCTGAGGCGAACCATCGCAGCGTCCGCGGGTACGCGCTGAACTCGGCCTCGTACAGGACACGGTCGGCGAGCGTCTCGACGTCGTCGTCTGCGTACACCGGCACGGGCTCTTGAGCGAGGATCGGACCGTCGTCGACCGCCTCGGTGACGAGGTGGACGGTACAGCCGGTGGTCCGCACACCGGCCTCCAAGACCTGCTCGTGGACGTCGGTTCCAGGGAAAGACGGAAGCAACGACGGGTGGACGTTGAGTGTCGGCGGCGCCGCAGACAAGAACGTCTCCGTGAGCACGCGCATGTACCCGTCTAGACAGACGAGGTCGGCGTCATAGTCGGCCAGTCGGTCGAGGATGCGCCGTTCGTGGCTCTCGCGTGATTCACCCGAGTCGCGCTCGACGACTTCGGTCGGGATGCGACGCTCGGCGGCCGCCTCGAGGATCGGGGCCCCTTCGCGGTTGCTCACCACGACGGAAAGTTCGGTGCCACCCGGCGCGACGTCGTCGATGTGTCGAAGGTTTCGCCCGCGGTTACTGGCGAGTCCGGCGATCTGCATGTGCGGACCGTCCGACCGGTCGCGTTTATCGGTTGCGGTCGAGCCCGGATAGTGTACACGAATACGGACAGATACGGGCGGCTAGTAGTCGATCTGCCGCCGACGTATCCACTTCCATGCACGCTCTGGTCGGGCGCATCGACACGCTTTTGCGCGCGCCGGGGGCAGTCGCCGACATGACCGACGACACGATTGCGGGACTTTCCCGCTCGGATCCGCTCGCTGCCGTCTCGCCGCTTGACGGCCGGTACGCCGGGCGAACGGCGCCACTGTCGCCGTACGCGAGCGAGGCCGGGTTGATGCGGGCGCGGGTGCAGGTCGAAGTCGAGTACCTGATCGAGCTGGCGGGCCTGTCGGCGACGCCAATCGACCTCGATGATGCCACCATCGATGCGCTCCGAGGCCTGTACGAATCGTTCTCGGCCGACGACGCCGAGCTCATAAAGGCCCTCGAGGTCGACGGTGCCGCAGGATACGCGGCCACCAACCACGACGTGAAAGCAGTAGAGTACTTCTTGCGCGTGCGTCTCACCGAGTGGGCCGATAGCGTCGAATCGCGGCGAAGCGACCCCGAATCGCTGTACCCGTGGATCCACTTCGGGCTCACAAGCGAGGACGTGAACAACCTCGCCCAGCGGCTGCTCGTCGGGCCGGCGGTCAAAGCGGTGCTCGTGCCTGCGATCCGCGACGTGCGTGACGCACTCGTCGAGCTGGCACACGAGTATCGGGACGTGCCGATGCTCGCCCGCACACACGGCCAGCCGGCGACGCCGACGACCTTCGGTAAGGAAATGGCCGTCTACGCGGCGCGACTCGGCCGCGCGCTCGGCCGGGTTGAGGCCGCTCGTTCGGGTCTCTCAGGAAAGCTCGCCGGCGCCTCCGGCACGTACGCGGCACACGTCGCCGCGTACCCCGAGGTCGACTGGCCGTCCGTCTCGCGGTCACTCGTCGGGCGACTCGGGCTTGAGCACGTGTCACTCGCGACGCAGGTGAACCCCTGTGATGACCTCGCGACGCTGTTCGACGCGCTGCGGGGCGTCAACGACGTGCTGCTTGACCTCGACGTCGACGTCTGGCTGTACGTCTCCGACCGCTACCTCGGGCAGCGCGCAGTCGCAGGCGAGACGGGGTCATCAACGATGCCGCACAAGGTGAACCCGATCGACTTCGAGAACAGCGAGGGGAACCTCTCGGTGGCGAACAGCGACCTAACACTCCTCGCCGACTACGTCACGAGTTCGCGACTCCAGCGGGACCTCTCCGACTCGACGGTGAAACGAAACATCGGCGCCGCGTTCGCCCACTGTCTGATCGGCTACTCGAAGACGGCCGATGGGCTCGAGAAGGTCGTGCCGAACGAGGCCGTGATGCGCGAAGCGCTGGAGTCGACGCCCGCGGTGATCGGCGAGGCGGTCCAGACGATACTCAGACGCGAGGGAGACACCGAGGCGTACGAGCGCGTCAAGGAGCTCACCCGCGGATCGTCGGTGACGCTCGCGGACTTTCACGAGCTCTTCGCCGAACTCGACGTGGACCCGTCGGTTCGTGAGGAACTCTGCGCACT
>Ga0209937_1000281_pt1 | contig 17248 bp, 22 predicted proteins | sample SalPon1_B_H2O_MG_FD_185699 | JGI IMG/M metagenome (GOLD analysis project Ga0209937, IMG submission 185699) | Salt pond water microbial communities from South San Francisco under conditions of wetland restoration - Salt Pond MetaG R1_B_H2O_MG... | ecosystem: Environmental > Aquatic > Non-marine... | reverse complement strand
ATGACTGTGGGACAGACATACACAAAACTAGAAACATTCCTAGCCGCTGTATCGCAGCAGCAGGGAGCACAAGGAGAATCCTAATGGCTCTTAAGCATGTAGGTAGAATCAAAAACAATCAGAGAAAAGTTGTAGTTGCTTATCGCACAGTGCCAGGTGATGCTGAAAGCTGTATCGTAGTCACTACTGAAAATCTCATGGCAGACGAGCACGATGCGCTAATGAAGTGTGTAGAAAGTCACACAGGACAGAACGCTGTAGAATTTGCTGAAGCAATGGCTCGCACACAGTTGCCTGATGGTAGAAACATGCTTGCTGGTTTTCACACTACAGGTAGGATGATGAAGGTTGCTACTAGCGAAGTAGAAATGGTGCCGGATCGCAACACTGCTATTCCGCTTAACGAACTCAATCAACAGATTGCTGAGCAGAAAGGCGTGTCTGTAGAAGACCTTGCTATAAGTGGCGGTGATCAACCTGTCGATAATCAACGTGAAACTACACTAGAAACTATTGACTACGATGCTCCTCAAGCCGAGCCTGTCAGCACACAAGGCGCGCTGTCAGACGAAGAGATTGCTGCCAAGTATCGCAGCGATGCAGATCGTCTATACAAAGAAGCAAAAGCGCTTAGAGAGCAAGCAGAAGAACTGTCTCCTACAAAGAAAAAGACCAAAGCAGCAAGTGGCCAGTAAAAAACTTCCGCCAGAGGTTATCGACTATTGGCCAGAGGTTTTTGAGGACGTTGAAGTAGAAGTAGTCCCAGTAGATTATCTCCATTCTGTTCGAATATCTTTCGAAGATGGAATAACCTGGGACATAGATCTGACAAAAGAAGAAGGTTTATATGATCTAGAAGCTTCTATTGCTGACCTGTTTGAAACCTACGAGGATTCTATAGTTAACATTGACTTTCGTTTGAATACGGAAAAAGTTAAAGAGGATATATCAAAACGAACTCATCTGTTTATGAAGAAGCGTCGTTAAAACTCTTTGTAAATTGATAAATACTTCAAATAAGATCAGGAGTTGACGAATGGCCCTTAAATTACGCCGCGGCACAGATAGCGAAAGAACTACCGTAGTTTTTGCAGAAGGAGAACCGGTATACGTTACCGATACTGGAGAATTATATATTGGTGACGGTTCAACTGCAGGCGGATTGAGAGTATCCAATGAGTTAGAATTAGATTTATCACCAAGTCTAGGCGGAAATCTTGATTTAAACCAAAATAATATTGTTGGAACCGGCAATATAAACATAGACGGCAATATTACTGCAACTGGCGAAATTACGCTCGGTGATGGCATTGAGGACAACATAACAGTAGGCGGCGCAATTGCTTCAAGCCTTATTCCAGATACTGACAGAGAATACGACCTTGGCAACACAAACGCGGCTTGGCGTAACGGATATTTCGAAGGACTTACAGTTGACGGAGAAATAAAAGGCAATAGTATTAGAATCGACTCTATATTTCTAGACGACAGTACTCCTTTTATTACATCAGAATCAAATACAGTATCGGCTGACTCAATTGAATCTAACTCAATAACTGGTAATATTTTAACACAAGACAGCACTTTATTTTTTGATAGCTTCTCAGGAAACGTACAAACAGACCTTATAATCCCGTCAGAAAATTTACTAACAGTTGGACCAAATACTATCGGAACAACTCGATTATCGATAATCGGAAGTGATGATAGAGGCATTTTAGATTTAACACATCGATCAGATACTGATCTTACAACTGACAATTTCCTTTATGGTGCGCTGCTTTTCTCTAGAGACGATCCTAACGGTATTTTTACTACATCAGTTATCGGGGCTGGTAGAGACAATCTTTTTTTAGCTGCTTCCAAAACCGGTGATTTAGCGGCGGAAGATATTAATAATTTTGTTGTGTTAGAAGACGGAAATTTAACTATCGGTGGAGATCAAGCTGAAGCCAAGTTAGACGTGAGAGGCGACGCAAAGGTTGCTAGTTCATTCCAATTTGGTTCTCTTACAACTACTGAACGCAATGCATTAACAGCAGTAAACGGTTTTGTAATTTATAATACAACCGATAACAAGTTCCAAGGATATCAGAACGGCGTATGGATTAACTTAGACGATGGCACTGCTGCGTAATATCTTTGCACTATTTCTGTTAAATCGTAATTAGGATCCAATCGAGAGTACAAACTGTTTAAGCTCTCTGAGGGCCTATTTTCGTTACCAAATGGACTATTCTGCGCTCTATGAACATATCCCCATTCAATAACTTTTTTTTCTAAAAATAGCAGTCTTTGTTTACGCTCTGCAGCGTCTAAATCTTTATTTTTACTAAACATCCATGAACCGTTATCATCCCAAGTTAAATCGTCAAAATTAGCCATATGCCAATCTGTGCCTTCGTCTGGTCTAAATTCTGCTAATCCGCATTGTATAGGGATGGTACGGTTTTTTTCTTTATGTCTATAGAAAAGATTTAAAGTCTTTAAAAAATCGTCCCAGGTTTCTGTAGGAAATCCTACTATAATTAGCCAAACCTGCTCAATACTGTTTTGGTGTAACTGGTTTATACAAAAGTCTAAATCAGAATCTCTTTGTTTTTTATTCATTGATATGCGCACCCTAGCAGAGCCACTTTCTATGCCAAAAGATACTCTCTTGCAACCTGCTTTGGCAATGATTTTATAATCTTCTTCTGTAAACCATTTAGGAGATGTGGCAATGAACTGTCCTTCCCATTTGAACTTGGCTCCTTGTTTCAGTAGGTGATAGGACATATCTCTAAGCACTTTCGGCCTACCATTTATTAGACTATCCGTAAAATAGAATTTGTTAGGACTAGACTTTAAAGTAGAATTCTGTAGGATCATTTCGTTCGCAATATCTCTTCCGTCACGGACTATAAAATTAGGCCATTGCCTGTAGATATCACAAAAGTTACAGCGCTTTATACAACCTCTACTTCCGGTAATTCTTACTGCATTCGGACTATTGTATTTGTCCAATGGGAATGCGGAATAATTAGGATAATGTTCTGCTTGTGCAATGTGCTGAATATTCTTATTGCATTCTTTGGCGCAAAAATCTAAAAGCTTGTATTCACCATGACCGACTATGTACAAATCGGACATATCTTTTAAAGCTTTTCTTTCGGGCAAAACTCCTGGACCGCCTAGCACTATTTTTCCTGACCATTTTGAATTGTTCAGCGCTAGGATCAACAGTTTAGTAATTTTAAGGCTGTTAAATGAAAATAAACTTATTCCTAACACCCTGGGGTTAAGATTTTCTATTTGTATAACCCAATCTTTTAACATGTCTGACAAAAAGCTTTGTGCCTTTTCGGAAAGATTCTGCAAATTTAACTGTAAGTCGTCATCAAATTTTACACTTGCAGTTGATCCCTCGCCGAAAGGTTGCCCTAATACATTGCCAAAAATTCTACCTATTTTTTCGTATTGAATAGAACTCTGATAATTATGAAGCATAAACCAGGAATCTATCTCTTCATATAGATCTATATCGTGCTCTACTTTCCTGTACCAATCTAGACTTAAATCTAAAACCTCAGAGTCAATGTCGTGTAAGTTTAAAAACTCATAGAGATAAGCAATGCTTATGGGAGGATCAGAAAAATGCACATACCGAGGCACATGTACTAACAGACAATCTAGCATATATTGACTAAAAGGTGAATTCTTTCTATGGAGTAATCACTGTTAACTGCAGTATGGTATCCATTGCGAGCATAAAACATATATACAGATCCATCTGCAGGAAGATGACTGGCTACTCCGTCTTCTGTAATAATAAAACATCCAGGTGCTGTAATTACAGGAATATGTATTCTTATTTCCTCATCTTTATGCCAACCATAGCATTTTCGTGGTTTAACTTTGGCAATTCTGAACCGTGATATTGTATAGTGTTTCTTAAGTGTACTATAAATTTTTTCTAGCTCAGTTCCCTCTAATCCTGGATTTATGTATTTAAATTGCTCTTCGGTAAACCTTCGCAAAATATTTCCATCTTTGTCACGCAAAGGATTCCTATTTTCATCAAACTGAAAAGACGTACCTGTTCCGTCTTGCCAGCAATCTTCTTTGTATCCATCTCTATAAACCAAAGATATCTGTTCACCATCGAAATCAACATTATCTATAATATGGTTTACTTCCTGTGTAATACTTTTGATATCGAATTTATACGGTAAAATATCAAAATAATTTGAAGATATCATTAGCACAACTCCTTTTTGTAAGAAAGATACTTATGCGTAATCTCCTCATAGGTAGGATTACCGTCAAATCTTATTGAAAGCATAATTCTAAAGTCTTGTTTAGCAGTAACCGAATGGGGTATATCTATTCGACAGATATGAGGTAATTGAGGAATATTATATGTTGTAATGAGATTAGGTTCTTCGTTCCAGGTTACAACAACATTAGGAATAATGATATCATCGCTTGGCGTATTACTTTGACAGCAAGTAGAGTTAGAATAACTCAATTCAGTATCGTAATTTCCTGTCCACCAACTCATAGTAGTGTTTTCGCAATTAGCGATTGGAATATTTAACGCACACTTTGCTACATCGTTGTAATCTGCGTTATAGTCGATATGGATAGTAGGATTTTTTATCTCTTGGTAGCGTCTTTTCTGAAAAATGACAGCATAATGTAAGTTAGGTAAGCCAATAGATTCTAACCAAAAATTACATTCGTCTATAAGATGTTCCGGCAAATACATATTGTCTTCAATAAATGAGTTGCCAGTAAATTCTGTAGACAGTATCTGAGCTTGGTGTTTATAAGCATAATCCGCACAATATTCTAAAATATTTTGAGGAACATTTTCATGTAAATCAAACGCATAATCAGATGTATTAGTTATATTCATGTCTTTTAAACCTTCCTCGCACAATGTATTTAATGACATAAAAAAGAGGATCAAAATCGCGCCACCCGTGACCTAAGTTCATTGTAGGAGAAGCTGGGTCTGCATGATGATTATTGTGTAATTCTTCTCCTAAAGTTAAAGGTTTAAGCCACCATAAATTATATGAGTCGTCGTCTGTAGATTCAGATTTATAACCCCCAATATTTTCTACTTTTGGCGAATGCACTAATGCAATTAGAATACCATTTACGTGAAACTGTATAAGCGCAGGCACTGCCCAGGCATAGATAATTAAAAAAGGATCAATAATATATAAAGTTATATTATATAAAACAATAATAGCAAAATACCATTCATGCGTGAAACGCATTATAGGATCCTTCATTAGTCTCATGTATGTCTTTGCACCGAAATGTAATTTTTTCTCGTCATACATACCAAACCATGTTTTCAAAAAGTTAGGTTCAGGCTTATGCGGGTCGTTTTCTCCGTCAGAATCAGAATGGTGCTTGAGGTGTATTAGTGTATACCCTATAGTCGATCCAGTGGTAGATATTGTAAAGAAAAAACTAAAAATTATTTGCCAAAAACGGTTAGCTGTAAAAGTTCTATGCACATAATATCTATGAGTGCCTATCCCAGATCCAAGTCCATGCATGCCATAAAATACTAACAAAGCAGTAAGCCAATATTGCCAAGTAGAGAAATACAAGGCAGGAATCAATGATAAATGCAAAAACCACTGTATTGTTTTTACTTTTGTATGATTTGGTGTGGTAACCTTTTTAATTTTTTCCAACATTATACATCCTCACTATAACTATATTTATTTGAGGACTATTCTTTATCTTGAATTATCGATATCATTTCGTCGTATGACATGTCAGTATGTTTTTCTTGTCTATATAAGACATATTGAGGGACGCCATGAAAATAAATTGGTTTGTCCTTCATGGAATAGGAACGTAACAAATTTAAATGAGAATTCCCATTTCCTATTTGTCCATATCTTTTTCCTCTAGTAAGTGCTTCGCACCATCTTTTCAATCGCGAATTGTGTGGATAAATTGTCACAAAACTGTAATCAATATCCACAAAATTATCAAGTGCCGTTTCTATCATTCCGGTAGGTTTCCATAACCAGCTACGACAGTCTTTTCTAAATCTTTTTAAAACATAATAGTGCATACCTAGCCGTAGTAGGCGGCCATTTTCAAAAAGTCTGGATCCACTTATTCCTGCTAATTCTTCATTAACAAAAACTCCGTGCAGTTGAGAGAAGCCTATTTTACGCCATTTACAGGTAGAAAATTTCCACACTTCCTCTGGCATGTTAGGTGCCCGGTCAACATTCTGTTTTAAACAAGTTGTGTCAGAAAAATTTTCATCTACAGTGATAATTTCTTTTCTAAAATTATAAACCTGTTCAGAAAAAGGATCAATTTGTTTGACTGTGATATTCATTCCAGCTGATAATCCTATCTTTCTTTGTCTTTACTCCAGCACCGTGGTCTACATTACCTAATTCCGAAAGTTTAATGGCATCATAGTAGTGCTTGTCTAATTGTTGATTCATATAATCTACAAATTTTTTATTTTCTAGATTATCACCTGTCCACGGCTCTCCCCAACATAGAGTATATTTTTCATTACCTTGATTTGCCATTCCGTGCATCCCTGCACCGCTCATAATATATGCACGCCATGATTCTGGTATATGGACGTGTTCATTATTTTCATTTATATAATAGAGCGTGTTTTTTTCTCTGCCTTTAAGGACTAGTCTTAATTTGGGCTCAAAAACATGCAACCTTTCTATGCCTACATCTGTATGGTGTGACATTTTCATTCCCGAGGTAGTTCGTATAACGATTACTCTTGGACGTGTATCTGTCATTGGAAAAATAAAATCCTCGCATAATTTTTTCAATTTATAGCATTGTTCGGTAAAAGGTAGCCAATCTATATTTTTTTTATCGTCGGGGTTAGCACTTCCATAAAGACAAATAAGATAAGCTTCTCTAAATGTGCAGTAATACCAATTTTCGTCTGGTATGTTGTCAATTTCTGCAGCGATTTCATTTAAAACATCGTCTGTAACAGGAAAATCTAATTCCATTGCTGCTACATCTATCAGTGTATCATGTAACTGTTTGTTATTCCTCATTGATTAAATAGATCCTTGAGTCCCCTGACGCCCATTTTTGTGGGACTGATTTTTCTTTTCGTTTCATTTTTTCCTTCGTTTCTGGTTGTATAGGCGTAATATGCAACTCGTCTATATTTATGCTAGAAGGGGTTTCAACGATCCATCTCACATAATCTGCTATTTCTTGCATATCAAAGTGCTGATAGTGACCCCATTGTCTTTGCGTTTTTTCAGTTGCTACTCCTCCAAAACTAAAATAAGTGCATCGAATATGAGAATCGAACCATGTGCAGTGTTTTGCCAATGATCGATTGAGGTCCCTTAACGCTCTTTTTTCTACAGGATAAAGACGATTGTCCGGACGATAATAGTAATCTACTGCAGAACCAAAACTTATTATGTGTCCACTTTTCTCTTTGCTTTTCCATTCTGTCCAAATGTGCTGTAGTATTTGTGTCTGACCAAAGTTTGGTATTAGGGCGGAATTAATTACTACATCGTAACCTAAACTTATTTCTGCCAAGGTATTTAGATTAGATACATCACCTAAATCTAGTGAAAAAGTAGAATTGTCTGATCTAGATACTGTGTCTACGTTTCCTATTGATTTCACAATATAAGAACAAATATTATTATTAGGGTTTCCGGTGATCAGAATTTTCATTTTTATGTTCCACTAGGTATAAGAGAAATTTCTTTTATTCTGTGAGGCTGTTGTAGAATCCAATCTACTATATATGTTGCATAATCTAAATCAATTTTGTTTTGGTCAACATGAGATTGACTCTCCGTGTCTAAGTATCCGAAGTTAATAACAGTAGTCTCTATACCTTCGTAAAATAACTGGTCGTTAGCATCACAGAGTGCTTTTTTATACACAGCGTATTTAAAAGTTTTGTTTATTCCTTTTGTCCAGTCACTGGCGACACTACCGATATTGATAATTCTTTTCTTTTTTTCAGCTGCTTCATATAGTAATCTTACCTGAGTGAATTCTTCATGTTTACAGTTTATAAAAATATCGCAATCGTCAATAGATTGACAGTTTCCGTACTTTTCTTCTAAAACACGCCCTAATCCTCTTCTAGTACCCGTAATATAAAATTTCATATTACCAATTCACTTTTTTATGTATGTAATCTTTAATAAGCATAGAAGTCCTATTCCAGTCAATATCTTTATACTTGGTCGAAATTTTATCTTCTACAGGCATGTCAAAAAATTGTCCTAAGTTCCAAGGATCAACATATGAGTTACCATCGGAAAACCATTCTTGGGATATTCTATTACCCCAGTTGTTTGCCCATTCTGAATCCATGCACTGGTTTTTCCAAATTATTTTATCTTCTTCTTCAGCTGTTTTTATATATCCTAAATTTTCCCAGTTTTTGCTCAAGAATGAATCGGTTGCTCCTGGCATATCAGAGTTCCATATCACTAATCCAAAAGCAGACACAAACTCATTTTTCCAATGCTCTCTTAGCCAGATTTCGGTTTGCAGTAAACTATCTTTTGTTTCAAATGGTAGCCCGGCTATAAGAGAAATAGTTGCTCTATACAGTTGTCTTCCATGAGTCTTAAAATATTCGCGATTTTTTAAAATACCATCTTTAAGTTTTTCAGGGTCAAGACCTTTTCCAATAGCTTTTCCAGCAGACTTATCAAAAGTTTCAACGCCATAATAATGTCCAAGAAAATTCATTCTAAGGAGTTCTTCCTTATCTTGTTCTCGAACTGTCATTAGGTCAGACCTTAAAAATCCGCTAAAGAAAGGGGTAAAATCAAGTTTATCGACTACATCTGCATACTTTTTGATTTTACTTGTCCTGTCATTAAACGTCTCGTCACTGACAACATAATTTTTTACACCAAACTGATCGAAAGTATTTTTAATTTGATATTCAAAACTATTTTGAGTTCGAGTGTAATCTCCTTTTACTCCTAGCAATGGATAGTTACAAAATCTACATGCAAATTTACAACCTCGCGAGAACTCTATACTAAGCCACTCATTGTGATGTATAAAATCTCTCTTTTGATATTTTATCTCTGGGTTCTGGCACGGAGCTGATATGTAAGATTGGTTGGCATTAATGGTTTTTATCCCGTCTTTTAGAAAATATTTTGGGCAAGGACCATTAGAAAAAAGATATTCTAAAAGTTTTTTTAGCGCTTTCTCTCCGTACCCTTTGACGTGCCAATCTAAAAGTTTTGTTTCAACTCCAATAAGTACTTCTGCAGCACCAGAAATAATTTGTATATTATTGTCTATATCTTTGACTATTTTACATATTTGTTCTTTTTTTGTCCATTGAATATAGCTAGTGAACAAAAGGCTTAATCCTACAAATTTTGTATCTTTTGATATTTTCTTGGAACAGAAGTTCTTGAGCTGTGCCTCAGTCCAATAGTCTGGCCAATCTAATACTTCGATATCCCAGCCTAGTGTTCTTAAAAAGGTAGCAATTCGATGACCGCCTGATTTTCTTGCGTGAAATCTAGGCGGATCTATACTATCAAAACTAGAAAAATTAAAAATTATTCCATGAAACACATCAATTCTCAATTTTTCCTATAAGTGTGAATCGCGTGCCTCTATCTTCCTCAAGCTCGTGCTCGCAAAGAATTTCTAAATTTTCTGGCATTTGTTCTTTAAATTCTTGTAAAGATGATACACAATTTACATGTGTATCTATGTGGTACATGTTATTTGACTGAAAAGCATAAATCGATCCTGCTTTTACGTATCTCCAAAAGGGCCATTCCTTCATAGGTCGCATGTGTTCGCAAGATGTATTAACAAAAAGGTCACAGGTGTGATATCTGCTTAGATCTTTTTCAAAAACATCACCTTGAATAAAATCAATTCCGTTGTAATTTTTAAATAATCTGTTTTTAGCAATTTTTAACACAGCCGAATCTAGATCTATGCCTGTAATTTTAGAAGCATTTTCAAACAGACCAGGTATAAGTATGCTGCCGTACCAGCATCCAAATATGACAATCTCCTGTTGATCGTTACGACTGTGTCTTTGTATCAATTCTAATATTTTTTGTTTCGATGCAAACTGGTTAGCACTAAAAGAATCCATTATGTCTTGTGCATGATCGCTGTTTTCCTTTAGTTCGTTTATTACATTTTGAAAAAAATTCAAAGAGATAATATCTTTGTCAAAGTCGATCATTGTTTTTTCCTTATTATATAGTTATCGACAACTAGTAGGTCTAATTGAGTATTTCGAAAAGTGTTTAATGCTTCATGAGGATTTTCAACTATAGGCTCTTGGCAATTGAAACTAGTATTAAGCACCATAGGAATATCAGTCAATCTGCTAAATTCTTTTATTACTGTATAAAATTTATCATTAATTTGGTTAAAAACAGTTTGAATGCGAGAAGTTCCGTCCACATGTGTCACACCGGGAATTTTTTTAGATAACACTGGCACAATTCTTGACATGTAAGGCGATGTCTGATCTGTATCAAAATACTCTTGATAATGTTCTTCTAGCACTGCTGGCGCAAACGGTCTAAAATCCTCACGTTTTTTGATTGTGTGATTTATTCTATCCTTGATATTAGGATCTCTAGGATCTGCCAGTATACTTCGATTTCCTAGTGCTCTGTTGCCGCTTTCTGATTTACCTTGAAACCATCCCACAATGTTGCCATCCGCAATTGCCTGTGCAGTTTCCTTTGCCACTTCGTGAAACGGCTTCTTGCTCCAGTTAAATTCATCTAACAGCGCAGTGTCTAATTCCCAGTCTGTGCCCGCGTATACAGTCGTGTCGTGAACGTTGCGGTTGATGACATAGTCTGCATGCATATAAGTGCCTAACGCTTGTCCTTCGTCGCCTACAGCAGGAGGAACATGTACCTTGTTATAATGTTCCGTAAGCATTTCATTCACATATCCATTGTATGCTACGCCGCCTGCCACACAGATGTTATCGCTAGACTTGAGAGGGTACACAATGTCCTTTATTAACTGTTCTGTCTTTTTCTGTAGTGTGTACGCAGTGTCTTGCTTTTCGGTTTTTTCCAAAAGTTCTTTTGCACCATGAGGCAGCTTGTGGTTAGGATTTTCAAGATATACATCTATCATGTTGGCAATGTCTTCGTCCCATTTACCGTATCCAGCTAACCCCATCACTTTGCCTGCGCCTAAATAACCTAAGCCTATATCCTGAGCGAGCCTATTCCACAAGCCTCCGATAGATAACTGGCTAGAAAGGTCTATTATTTTGCCCGCACGGTCTACAAAAATACAATTAAACTGCCAGCCTCTGCCGTCAATTGCCAATATATCAGACTCTTTAAATCCTGATGTAAGAAAGGCGTAAGCCGCGTGACTTTGATGATGATCAATATAGTAATACTGTTCTGTTTGGTAAAAATCCCAGAGGTGTTCTGGTTTAAAATTCAAAAACTCTGTGTCTGGCAGTGTTTCTTCTATAAGATCAATCACAAACTCCTGACCAAGGTTAGAGACTGTGAATGCAAATATGTTGTTTTGAGAATACTTATTGTAATTAGGTACAAATTGTTCACGAAAGAATCGTCTGCTGGGTTCTTTGTCGTGAGAATTTTCAGGATTGAGATTGTGCTTTAGCCTTGTGTATCTTTCTTCCTGTCTGTGAGTAACACCGTCGTACCAGTTGTGATCATGAATGTTTACAGCAATAGAAAAAATCTTCATTCTGTTTCTGACATCCCTAATTTATTAAGAATCATCTGTTTCTGCCAGTCAGGACGACGTGGAATAATGTCCATACAGGTTTCGCAGTATTTTTCAAACTGGAATAGGTCAAAGTTCATCATTTTGTCTATGTTTTCTTTTGTGATTTCATACTGTCTTGAGCCATTAATTACTTTTCTACTGCAGTGGCGAATTTTCTGCAATTCGAAATCTACAACAGGTACCAAAGGAAACTGTGCGCATATTCGTCTGTCAAGCTCGGGCGCTTGTTCTTGTCTTTTAAATTCTGGAGATCTGGAATTATATTCTTTGAATTCGGTGTTTTTGTGGTCAATTTCTGTTAAATCGAAATTTTCTCTATATTTAAAGTAGTTAGGTGTTTCGATTATTAGATTGTAATTGTTTTTATCGTTCTCTTCGAAAAAATCAAACTTTCCAAGTTTTTCGATTCTATCTTCGTAGAAATCTAACACAAGATGTTCTATGTAAATTATTTCTGGGTCTTCTAATACCCAAGGATAACTGTTCCTCACAAGAGAATTACTTAAAACCTGTATCACAAGATTGTCATGTTTCTCAATTTCAGCAATTACCTCATCAAGATTTCTTATAAGTCCGGGCTCTCCGCCTAGTAGGCAGATTCTTGTTTTATAGGGAGAGAGATACTCTACAGTGCGTTTTAGAAAATCCATATCCACTGTAAGATTTCTCATCTTTTTAGTCCAAGCTGTGCAATAATAGCATGATTTATTGCAGGATTTTGAAAGATAAAAATCAACTGTAAGATATTCGGACCCTTTAAGGTCTTGTAGTGTTAACATAAATTACTTTCCTTGATAATAATCTCTAGCATCTATATTTTTTTCCTCTTTAGTAATTGGATCTATAGCATTATTCTGACGAATTATAGTATTTTTGCTACATGTATTCCAGCACGAGTGCGGTCCTATGTTATTTTTTAGGTTTTTCTCAAACTCTTTCCACTCTTTATTTTCTAAAATTTCTTCAATACTATCGTAATTATCTATTTTACTAACTGCCAGTAGTTTTTTAAACTCTGCATCGTTCATAGTCTCGGGAACATCACAATAACAACAAGGAATTAGATAACCGTCTTTTGTTATTGCCATTGGAAATCCTTTAAAGCACATAGGATCCAATTCCTTAGTCATCTTTTAGGTAACCTATATGGTTGTGATGGCATGTAAGGATCGTTATCTCCTAGCCATCTAGCACTATATATAGTAAAGAAACCAACATCGGCTTCGCATGCCATGTCGATTGCTTTTTGAATATCATTTTCATTATACTTAAAAACAATATACTGCCATATTGGTTTTTTGTCAAGATAATTCTTAGCATCAATCATAATATCAAACAATTTTTGCGCATCTTGATTAATGCGGTATTTAGAACTATTCTCAGGCAAACCGTCTATTGCAAAAATCCATTTAGCATTTGGATTTGCTAAGAACGCTTGATGATACCATTTTTTAGGTTTTACAGACGATGCATTATGTACCTCAACACTGACATTATAATCTTTACATATTTCTAAAAATTCTATAAACTGTGGATGATGCACAGGATCGGAATATTGCCCTTCAAAGTCTATATAATTAAAGAATTCAGCAACTTTTTTAAAGTTTCTTTTGCTAAGATGTTCTCCGGTAACTGCAAAACCTTTATCGCGAACCATAAACTGTCGTTGACAGTTTGGACATTCTAGAGCACAAAGGTAAGTTACATCTAAATTAACAACGCGTCGATTAAAAAAACCTGAATCTAGAACTTTATTCAACGTGCATGGCTCTTATTTTTAGTTGTGAAGATATTCTTTTTGTTTATCAATTTTTTTTCACTCCGTTTAAAAATACATCAATATCTTTATCAAAGCTAGGAAATCTCCATTTCTCGTTGTCAGCACCTGTTCTAAAAATTTTATCAACATCTTTGTTTAAAACTTCTGGATGTGTCCTCCTATCAATCTCTTTATTTTCAAAGCCGACACCGACAAGAAGTTTTACTTGTTTGTTAATTCCGATTACCGGAGCAATCGGTTGTGGCATGCATGAACATATGCCAGTTTTATATCCCAATAACGCAGCAGACATTACCAATTGACCTACTGATATTCCAATTGAATAATTTTTAGATTCGATGTATTCCTGGTGAGATTGAGAATCTTCATTTTCACTACCGACAATATGAGAACAACCTCTTATATCACCATCAGCGTCAGAATATACAAACAGTGCATTTGCTAGAGTCTGCGAATTAGTTATAGATCTATTATCACTTTGCCAGTATTCCCCGTTTTGTTCTCCGAAAAGTTCATCAAAATTTTCATCGTGTGTGAAAAGACAGAATCCCTTAGTGCAATTATAAATTTTTCTAATCATCACAGGATCTGTATATACATGCAGAGAATAATGAGTCTCATTTTGCTTGCTAGCCGAATTTTCGGCTGCATATAACATAGTTTCTAAATCATCAAAAGGTACTAGTCTGGTGAGATCGTAATTTCTCTGTGCTCGTTGAGCCACATCTACAGAATTTTTGATGTTTTGACGTAACTTATCTTTTTTGTTTTTGTTTGATTTCATTAGTTTCAGGATCAATTATTGAAAAAGTCTGTGTTTCTTTTTCAGATTTATTCGCTTTACAAGTTCTCCAACATGCCATCGGGCCTTTATTATTCTGTAAATTTTTAAAAAATCGCTTCCATTGTTTAGTTTTTAATATATCGTCAACTGAATCATGTTCAGAAATTTTACTGACTGCTAATAATTTTTGAAATTCGTAGTCATTAATAGTTTTTGGCTCATCGCACCTACAACAAGGTATAAGTTCACCTCTATTTGTAACTGCATAACCTATTTCCCCTTTTAGACACATAGGATCTAATTTTTCTTGCATTTCTTACCTCGTTATGGTCGGCTTCAGCGGATCATCGTCGTTACTCCATCTAGCCGAATTAATTATTTTAAAATCTAAACCGTGTTTCTTTGCTAGATTTACTGCTGCATCTATGTTATCTTGATTATATAAAAATATAATGTATTGCCAGATAGGCTTTGTAAGTAGATAATTCTTTGCCTCTACCATAATATCAAATAATTTTTTTCCATCTTGGTTAACACGATACTTATGACTCTCGTTAGGCAATCCATCTATTCCGAAAATCCATCGTGCCCTAGGATAGATTTCGAAAGCATCTTTATACCATTCTTTTGGTTTCATCGAAGATGCTGTACTTACTTCGATATCTACCTTCTTTTTTTTGCAGATTTCTAAGATTTCTAGAAATTTTGGATGATGTATAGGATCAGATAGTTGTCCGCAAAATGTAATTATTTTAAAATGCTCTGCAATTTTTTCAAAATCGTCTATAGATAAATCCTTGCCTGGTACCTTTTCGCCGTGATTTCTGAAATGCCTCTGTCTAGCACATTGAGGACACTCTAATGGACATCTATGTGACAAGTCAATATTTAAAGGATTAGGGCCTCTGTGCCAAAAATAACTTTTTCTGCTCTGTATACGTTTATCCATAAAATTTAACAACCTTGTGGAAATCAGGCTTTACGTCCCATGAGCTCATTTTTGATCTTTTAAGATCGTCTCTGCGGAATCTTTTTCCTTTTCCTATTGTCATAATCAACAAAGGCTCGTATTTTACAAAAGGCACTTCTTTCCAATACTCTAGTCCGCTTTCAAAAGATGCGATATAATTTGTGTTTATGCCTTGTTCGATACAGAATGTAGTAAGATTTTGAGCAAACATTCCTACTTCGACTAAAATCGTTTTCATATATTTTTGTATGCCTTCTTCGTACCACGAGTCCATATAACAACCACCGTCATGTAAATGCTGTTGCCACTTGCTTGGCGAGTCTTCTACTCTAGGAGTAAACACAACGGTGTATTCACTTGACATAATACTGTACTTCTGAGCATTCACCGGCCAAGCATTTTTGTTAGGATTTCTAGAATTAGAATTCAGCTCTTTGTATGCAGCAGTTTGATAAATTTTCTCTTTTGTTTCCCAATTTTCTGGACCTACAACGAAAACATGGTATGGCATAAAATTGTTTTTTGACGGGGTTACCTTCCATGCCTGATAAAAACATTTCTCTATTATCTCATAAGAAGTAGCATCGTCTTTTTTATACTCAGTAGGGAATCTCCATCTATCTAAAAGTTTACCTAATTTAGTTAGTTTCATTATTTGTCCTGCTAAAATCTATGTATTATAGAATGCGCAAATATTTTTTATAATAGTACTTATCTCGTTCTGTTTTAACCAGGCATGTATTGGAAGAGACAAGACCGTGTCAGCTGCAAGTTTAGCATTTTTGCACTCATCTTTTTTTATGTGCCGTAAATCATACATAGAGTTATCACTAAGCGCAGTTTCGTAATGTATAGATGCAGACAGTATATTTTTTAGTTTTTTACGTGTTTCTTTGTCCTCGCAGCGTATAACAAATTTATGGTAGTTGTGGTCTAAGCCTGCATAGAGTTTCTGCAAGACTAAAGGTGTACCGCTTAAAGACTCTACATACTGTTGCGCGATATCCTGCCGTTTTTTTTGATTTTCAAGCATTGACTGCATTCTTAAATGAATAATTTCAGCATTTAGTGTGTACATTCTTGAATTGTAGCCTAACAGTTCAAAATCTTTGTCTTTACCGTGACGACGTAGTTTTTTTACATATTCTGCATCTCTGTTGTTGTCTGTTAGATAAACGCCGCCGCCGTTTATTCCAGCAATTACCTTGTTCGTATTAAAACTAAACGAGCTCGAATCGCCTATGGTCCCTGCTTTTCTACCATTGAGGCTGGATCCTAGAGATTGGGCAGCATCTTCTATCAGTGCTATATTATTTTGCTTACAAAACTGTTCTATCTCTGCGGTATCTGTCATATTGCCAAAAAGGTGAGTATATATTAGAGCCTTTACTCGAGGTGAATACATTCTTTTTATGCTGTCAATCGAAATATGATAAGAATCAATATCTATGTCGCAGAAGACAGGAGTGGCGCCTACCATTGATATGCAAGAACTGGTAGAAATCCAAGAAAAGTCAGTGACCAATACCTCGTCTCCGGGTCCTACTCCGTGTGCAAGGAGAGAAAAATAGAGTGCATCAGTTGCACTTGCAACAGAGACTGCGTATTTCCTTCCTGTGTACTCAGCAATCGAATTTTCAAAAAAATCTGCATTTTCGTAGGATGTTTGACTCATAAATCTGTCAAACAATTCTAGGTATGTTTCTCGATTTTCTTGGTATTCTCTGTCCCAACCTTCATAAGGTATCATTTGTAATTTCCTTGTTTCTTTTTGGCTTATAATCATCGGGCACAGTGACTCCGCCGCCCGTGCGGTTGCTTTTTACAAATTCCAATTTTATATCATTGTCAGCAGCTAATTTTTTTGCATCTTCTATCTGATTTAGATTATAGTCAAAAATAATATAATGCCAAACAATATCTA
>Ga0209937_1000279_pt1 | contig 17269 bp, 14 predicted proteins | sample SalPon1_B_H2O_MG_FD_185699 | JGI IMG/M metagenome (GOLD analysis project Ga0209937, IMG submission 185699) | Salt pond water microbial communities from South San Francisco under conditions of wetland restoration - Salt Pond MetaG R1_B_H2O_MG... | ecosystem: Environmental > Aquatic > Non-marine... | reverse complement strand
ACAAATCCGGAAGTTACGGTCTGTCTTGTGTCGCCGAAGGAGCTCCTCGTCGGTGGGTAGCTCCAGTGGCGGAATGTTCGCGCCTTGTTCCAGCGCTTCGCGGAGTTTCACCTCCCAAATATCCGAAGATAATGAGACTCTGGGAGGGTGTTTCATTTTCTATTTGACACAGTGTATATTGCAACTGGAGTCGTCATAAGTGTGACGGAGCCCCGCGACGAACTCCGTAGCCCCACGCGTGGACGAGCATGGACGCGTCCGTCTGGACACCTCCCGAGGCGGATTTTAAAGCCGCCCAGGTCACGGACTCTCTCACGGCGTCTCCGACGAAGGGCTTGTGCACCACCGTGGTCCCCTCGCCGGGACCGTCGTTCGCCGCCGTCTTCCCCACCTGAAACGCGACGAAATTCGGAAGGGAAGAGGCAGGGGTGTTCGGAGTCAAGCGTTCCACGGTCCGCCTCACGGAGGAGTCGTCGTCGGATATCACCCGGACCTCGAAGATCTCACCTCCTAGCACCAGTTGCCTGACGTCTCCGTTGACCACGTCCGTGCTCAATTGCGTGGAGTTCCTGTCCTTTTTGACGAGCATCCATCGTGCGGTTTCGACGTTCACGTCGACCACCTCCCAACGCGTCATGTCGGGGTACACTCGGTGTTTCTGGGTGACCCATCGTATCTTTTTGGCTCGGTCGTCGTTGTTGAGCCTACGAGATGCGCCGGTGTCGACCTGCAGTGCGTAAGCTCGGACCACGTTGTCCATTTTTCGTTTGGTCACGGCGTTGAGTTCTCCGCGGAAGCGCATGATTTCTTCGTCCCAATCCTTCCGTTGATCCGACAGGCGCTTCGTCTGCAGCACGGTGACGGCGATGGACACCACCGCCACGGCCACAAGCAGCGCCACCGCCAGGAAAAAAGTGGCTGTGGCCATCGTATATGTACGTAACGTATAATATACTTTGGAAGTTATATAAACGATCCCGCGGACGTGACAATTATCTTCCGCACACAATGGCGTTTTCCGTCGCCATGAAGGCACCACCTCCTCCATCAAAACACGAAAGAATGAGATGCGTCCGTGCGATGCTTTCTGAGGCCGCGAAGAAAAAGAAAGAGGAGCGTGACGTTCGATTTCGGAGCTGGATCGAGAGGAGTCGCGAAGCGTCGAGGTCGTTCAAACGTGATTGTGCGGAGGCGCAGGCGTCCGACGACGGCCGTGTCGAGGCGGAATGGAAGACGACGGGCAGATAAAGCGCCGTATATTTTCTCGAGATGGAGTTAAGGCGGTATTCACGTCCTTACGGTTTGGGCCCGCGCTGAGAAAGCCGTTCCTTATTTCTCGGCGGTACGGTAGAAGAAGAAAGACGGAGATATGCCGGTGGAGGACGTCCAGTATCTACTGGACAACAGCGTCTCGGAGACGGTGCAGGTGTTCGTGGACAGCGCGATGCGGAAGCGAGAGTTCAATCCCAGGCCGTCGGAGTACACTCTGACGTTCAAGGAGCCCATCACCAACGTCCACGGAGTGGAGGTGCTGGACGCTTCCATCCCCGCGACCTCTTATAACGTGGACCTGCACAGCAACGAATTGATGGTTTACGTTTTCGAAGAACCTCCTTCGGCGGGCTCGCGCGGTTCCGGATGGCCCTTGGACGAAGTCCGTCTCTTGACCGAACTGGGGTCCCTGAAAAGAACGCGAACTTGGCTACGCGACGTCGTGCCTTCGACCGTGTTGGTGGTGGACGAAGACGACTTCCTAGCCGCTGTTACCGCGGAGGAAAACCCGTTTCCCACTACGGGTCTTCTGAGCAGGCCTTTGCACAACTCTTTGATGAGCGAGCGAGCATTCGTGTTGAGGGGGGCTTCGAGACGCGTACGCATGTACGACGAAGTGAGCATCTTCCGAAACAGAGACGATCATGTTATCGTGGAGCATGACGGTGACGAGTACGCCATTCCTTCCGCCGACACCGAGACGATTGCCGTGTTTTACGACGCTACCAAGACGGTATCGGTCACACGTGTCAGCGGGTTCACGTGGGACGTCCGAAGCATACGGGTTATGGAAGAATACGCCGTCGAAGGTTCCACAAGGGATACAATCGCAGCTTACATTGACGGTGGGTTTCGCTATCAGAAAGAGATGCGCTGCAAATTGCGGCGCATGGCTCCAGGAGATTTCAACATGGAGACCATGCGTCGCGAGTTGAACGAGATGTTGGAGCCGGAGCGCATATCGGTGGGAGGCGTGGATCAGGTGCGCCTGGACGCCACGCGCCGCCTCGAATTCTTCAGCGCCCAGCACAGCTTCTGTCTGGTGATGAGTCAGTCCACGATGCGCAGAGCGTTGGGCTTTGACGAACTCGCGGACCTCAGCGAAACCCAAGGATACCGAGGCGTCGACTTCGGCGGGGATCGCGGGGTATTCGCGAGTCGCTACGAAGAGAAGCGCCGGGCGTGGTTGTTACAGGCGCCGGGTGTGGTGGACCTGCAAGGCGACGGCTACGTCAAGCTGCGGTGCCCGGAGGTGGAGAGCTACATGTCCAGCACCGGCCTGGAAAGCGACTCCGGCCTCGCAGTGTTTAAACTGCTGGGCGGCAACCAGCAGTCCAACCTTCGCCTGGACTTCAACAACGTCAAGCGCAAGCCCATCCACCCCATCGGCAAGCTCAGTCGCATCACCTTCCGTTTCGAGCGCCCGGACGGTCAGCTGTACAACTTCCGCGGCGTGAACCACACCATGCTGCTGGGCATCCAGCGCTGGTCCCCGCAACGGAAGATGGAGTACAGGGGGTCCGTCCTGAACCCGGCGTACAAGCCCAACCTCCTGGAGTACAAGCTGGCGCAGTACGTGGAGGGAGATGAAGGAGAAGAAAAAAGGAAGGACGGCGGTGGTGAGGGAACGACGACCGACGAGGCGTCGACGGCGTCTTCGTCCGACGGCGACGAGGGCGAGGAAGAGGAGGTGAACGAAGCGGACTACGACTACTCCACCGACGGGTCGTACACCTCCGACGAGCCATGATGACGGAGCTGTGTAAACTGTGTCGAATAGAAAAGTGATTATTTAGTGATTATAAATAATTTTTGGATATCGCCGATGACGCGCACATACCGACCCGACCGCCCTTCGGCACAGACCTCGACCCCCGTCTCGTAATCTCCCGCGAGAGCGAAGAAAAAGAAAAAGGATTATACAAAGAAAAAGGACAGGAACGATGAACAAATGTACCGACGAAAACGCACTGCATTTCCCCCCTCGGTCAAATGAGGACGGTGAAGACAGTGAACGCCAACATATATTGCCGCGCGAGAAAATAGACCAACTCCTCGATCGAATTTCCCCGGATCTTCTGCGTTCTGACGTGATCGGAATCGGAGAACATGCTCACGGTGACACCGTGTCTTGGGCGTGGCGCATGGCCGTCGTGGATCACCTTCTGCGTCGCGGGTACAACGTGGACGTGCTCCTCGAGAACGTGGATTTTTACGTGCGAGGTAGAAGGGTCAACTACGTCGACGGCTATGGCGAGGGAGAGAAGCACTTCCATCCTTCTCTCGTGCCTCACTCCGACCGTACAGCCTGGCACAAGTCCATGACGGAACGTTTCCTCGCCCTACCGCGTTCCAGGGTGCGCATGTTCGGGATTGACGTGCAGCAGCTCTCTTTCCCCTTCATGCGAAAAGCGATGAGGTCCATCGTGCGGAGAGCGTTGGACAAGGTGGGTGTGTCCGCCGTTTGGGACGGTGCGAATCGAGAACAGAAACGAAGTGGGGCATTGAGGAACGAGCTGAACTCTCGTACGATCGCCCACTTTACCGACGAAGCCCGTAAAAAACAAAAACCCACGAAAGTGCTGTACTTTGCACACAACGAGCATGTGGCGAAAAGTTGTACGACGTCCCGTATCACGGAGTGGTACGGGACGGAAGGAATGTACCTTGGCGAGATGGATCCTCACGTCCGGTATCTCGCTATAGCGACGTTTTCACCCGTGCTCTGGAACACCCATGCTCCGGGTCCACCCAGAAAAAAGAAAACGGTATTACCCGCCGACATTTCTTCGCGATTGAAAGAAGATTGCGTCTTACTCGTGGCGGGAAAAACAATGACAAGAAAGAAGTCGATCGACATGAACTATTATACCACAGACGACTTCGATTTCACCATCATGCAACACGCGTCTCCTCCGCTGAGATGACGCGAAATGAAACACCAGACATCGACTTCGAGAGTGGTTCTTTTTTCGAACAGTCGACACCGTCGACAGGTCCATCGCGTCCGCTCTCACGTCGCTCGGCGTCATGAACACTGGAGCTCCTGGAGCTCCAGGAGACAAGTGGGAGACAACGCTCGCTCGGATCCGTTGCGGGTTCCCACGCCGGAGAACGACACTTCCGAAGACTCGCATGCCACGGTGACTTCACCGTCACCATAGAGGATCCGCTGTCAGGGAAGAGAATGAATGAGACTTTTGTGGCGTTTCATTTCCAATTTGACACAGTGTAGTTTGTAAGCAGCTGGACAAGGGGTTCGGAAGCGCCGTTCTCGATACCGTTTGAGGGCGACGTGTTTTTTTTTCTTTATTTTTAGTCGCGACGTCATCAAGCCAGACTGACCTGTTGGCAGCCGTTGCCGTCCGCGTCGCAGACCACGAAGTCGCCGTGGATCTCCACGCGTGGCTTCACGGAACCGTCGGCCGTGCCTCCCACGATGCGCAACGGAGTCGCTCCCCTGTAACCGAAATTCATCTCGCGTTCTCCGGTGTTCTCGGAGTCGTCCCGAGCGCTCAGAGTCCACGGTTCGTCGTCCGCGACAGATGAACCGAAATTCAGAATCGCCGGGTCGTCCCCGGTCGACACGGTGCCGGTCTCTCCTGGTTTCACGGTGACGTCTCCCGCGACGCTCAACTCGCCTTGAATGCGGTTGGTCCTGTTGGCGTTGTCGAAGTACGTGATGTCGGACGGGGTGTTGTCGTTCCCCACGCTGAGACGCTTGGAAGCGTTGACGCGATTGGTCCGCAAGGCGTCGTGCACGTTCACCACGCGGTCCCCTTCTTCGTCGACACCCTCGTCGTCCCCGCTGTTGGCATCGGGCAGCCGACGCCCCGTAATGTCCAGGGCGTTCGAGTATTTGGACATGCAGATGCGGCCTTCGTCCCCCGGATCCTTGGACACCCTCCCGAGCCCGGTGTCGAAGCAAGACTGTCCGCGGACGCCGACACCGCCCTGACCCTGCAGGTACTCGGCCGTCAGGGGGATGTGTGAGCTCTTGTCGGGATTCGTGACGTGCATGCCCACGCGATCGCCGCCTTCTGCGTCCTCCGTTTTGCCGTACGACAGCCTTCCCGAGTCTTTCAGCAGCAGACTCTGGGTCCGGAGCTGTTCGTCCTCGGCGTTTTCGCGAGCCCGCACCGCGAGCTTGTGTTTCTGGAGGTCGTCGTCCACATTCTCCAGGCTGTCGCGGACGTCGTCCATGATCACGTCCTCCAGATCCGCGACTCGGGTCTTGGTGGTCACGGAGCGTCGCTCGTTCCGTTTCATGTCTTCCAGCAACCGGAAAATGATGTACGCCATGATGGCGAACGACACCATGAGCAGAAACAGCAGGAATCCGGTCAGCAGCGTCATCGACGGACGGAAAGAGATGAGAGTGCTGTGGCACGTATACAACATACGCTCGAATATTTATCCGAGACCACTGGATGGATGCATCGGTGGCGATCGTTCCATCATACGTCCGCCACTCTACTCCATCAAAGAGCGGAACCAATTCTTGACATCATCGATCATTCCGCCGACGCCGCTCCCGTTCTTCTCATTATTCTTCTGTCCATCGACGATGATCTTGTCAGTGTCGTCGCCAGTCAGTTCTTCTCCATCGTCTTCGTCGTCTCCCTCACCCGTCTCCTCCTTCACGGCGTCTCCGTCTTCTTCTTCTTCTTCTTGTCCTTGTCTTTCATCTTCTCCTTCTCTTTCGGCCCTGCGTCTACGGATCTGGACGTTGTCGCGTTTCCCTCCTGCCAAAGCCATGGCGTCCGTGAGTTTTTTCCGTTCCTGCGCCAGCATCTCGGCGACCATGTGGCGCACGTCGTTCTCGCTCACCTTCTGCGCGGCCGCAGCCGCTATCGCTTCCTCTCTGGCCTTCTTTTCCGCCTCGGCCTTCGCGACCGCAGCCTCTTCCGCCGTGGCGTCTGTCTGCTGTTCTCCTCCGCCGCCGCATTCCGGCTGGAGGTTCGTGCCGCCCATGAGGCATCTGAAGGTCTTGCACGTCGTGTCGTACGCCGAGTTCTTGGGGTCCCAGCAGGAGCACTGCGCCTTCCCGGGGTTCGCGCGACAGTAGGTGGTGATGGCGTCCTTGCACTGCTCGTTCACCACGGAGATCACGTTCTGCGTGTCCGTCCAGTCGCCGACGTTCCCGCAGGCCTCGCACGTGGCTTCGTCGTAAGGACACAGCTTCGCACGCCGCAGGCTCTCCATCTGGTTCGCCATGTCGGCGAACGCGCTGTCCTGACGCTGGAAGATGGACGCGTAGTGGTCGTGTAGGTTCGTGATGTCCCTTTCGCCCAGAGCGCGGTCGTATGCTCCGAAGGTCGCGATATTTCCGTTCCAGCGACCGCCCTCGTTGATGACCATATCCACGTTGCTGAAGCGCACGGCGTCGTCGGCGTCCATCGTGGCGTCCACCACGGTGAGCTTGGGGTCGTCGCGTGCGTTGACGTTCAGGATGTGCACCTTGAATTTGTTGTAGTTCTTGACGATCACGAACAGGTAATTGTCGTCGGCGTTGAGCGTCACGTCCTCCGTCTCCGGCGAGGACACGCAGTGGAATTCGTGGGCGTCGCCGAACCGCACGAACATCTTGGAGATCTTGCGGCGCCGTTCCACGTTCTCCACGCCGCCCGTTTTGATGTACAGCGACAGGCCGTTGTTGCCGGGGGTGTTCGCGAAAAGTTTGAAGATCACCAGGTCCTCGCCCCCTCCGTTTTGTTGTTCTTGTGTCTCCGTGCCTTCCTTCTCCGCGCCTTCCTGCGGCACCTGCTGCTGCGGCTCAGATGATTGCATGTCTCCCGTGAAGCGCAACAGGGTGGTGATCGTGAAAGCCATGTCCCCCCGGATGCCCATCTGATACGAGTACGGTCCGGAGAGCGAGTTGTTACCCAGGAAGAACCCTTCTCGTCGCGTGAAGTTCGGCGTCGTGGAGAAGTGCAGGTGCGTGTCCTGAAACAGGGAGGAGGCCACGGGAGACGCTCCCTGCACGCTCTTGTCTATGATGTTTTTCCACAGTTTCCCGCCCGTTTCCGGGTAAGACCTGTGGTCGAAGCACGTCACGTACATGGTCATTCCCGCCCCGATTTTCACGAGGTCCTCTTTCCGGGCTTCTTCCTCTCCTTCGGAGCCACCCGCGAAGCCTTCGACTAGGAGGAGGTCGTGCTCCGTGCGCCTCTTCATCTCTCTGTACCTTTCACGTCTCGCGTGCAACTTGTCCCCGCGCATCCCACACGCATACTGCAGGGAGCTCAGCAAGCACGCGACCAGTAAGACGGTCACATCCAGCAACGACGGGTTCGTGGTCACCGCGAACACCAGTACCGACGCGAAAACCACGACAAAAGAAACGAACAGGATGTCCATCGCGTCGTTCTGATTGTTCTACTCCGAGAAAAAAAGGGTCATACAATATAATATAAGGCGGGCGCCGGACACAGGGGCGTACAACAGACCAGAATGGCCTCATCTTCCGAAAACGTCAGAGTGGTGCACCTGTCTGGGGTGGGAGGAGGAGGAAGTGAGGAAGAAGAGTCGCAAACGCGGCGACCTTCGATCTCCGGAGAAGAAGAAGAAAAAGAGCCGACGCAGGTGGCCGAGCGCGACGGCGAAGACGGCGGCGGAGGCGAAGAGCTTCCAAATTCGGCGAGGAGCGACGACCACGACCACGACAGCCGCAGCTCTTCTCCGACCTACTCGTCCGCTACGGAAATCGAATCGTCTTCGTCCTCCTCGGACGACGAACGAGAACGAGAAAAAGAAGGGAGCAGTGACGGTGCGAGCTCGGGCTCACGTCTGGACTACGGAGGAGGGGAAGGACATAACTCCGGTGCGACCGACGAGATCGTGAGCAGTTTGCGAAACATCAACGCGTCGGTGGACAACGTGGCGACCGCGATCAGCGGTCTGACGATGGTCTTCCAGGGAAGCCTGGACGTGATGACTCAGATCGCCGAAAGCCTCCGGCGCTCCAAGGAGGCCACGATGTCGGACGATGACGGGTTGTCGGCCACGTCAGATGCGTAGGACTCGGGGGTTGTTGCTGCCGTGCAGCGCGCTGGTCGAGAAATCCTGTTTGACGCCAACGAGTGGCGTGTTGCTGATGGAGAACGGCTGTCCGGTGGGGAGATTCGTGGATTTGGGCAAGTAGGTCCTGTCGTTCATGCGGGGGGGCATGATGGAGCCGGGTTGCGTCGCGGACGCCGGTAACGGGATGTCCTGCTTCGTCCTCGTCGGTGCGGGAGTTGACTTCGGGATCGGTTTGTTTTTGTTGTCCGTCACGAATAACCGCGAAAGGCTCGCATTGGAGGAAGAAGTTTCGGAGTTACCGCCTTTGGATCGTTTTTTCCTTCCGTCGCGATCTCCGCCGCCGCTCTTGCCGGTCTTCGAACCGGACGCGGCGCTGCTGCCGCTGCTGCTCTTGTAAAATTGCGCGATGGTGTCGCCCACGATGTTCGTGAGTCCACGTCCCCCCCGCTTGGGTTTATTATCGCCACTGCGTGCTGGACTCTTGGGAAGAGGAGTCACGGCGCCTCTCATGACACGTCGACTCGCGGGTGATCCTCCGGTGATACCGTTGGCGGCGGCCATCACCGCTTTGCTCGCAATACTCCCGCCCATCGTATGGTTGTTCATCGTCCCGGGAGGCACGATGGCCTTTGTCTTTCGAGGAGCGGGGGGGGCGATGCTGCGGACCCTCGTAGGCATCACAGTCGGGGGGGTGATACTGGCGTCGGACGCGTCACCACTCTCGCTGCCGCCTTTGGATCCTCTGGCGCTCGGCCGTTGTTGCTTCTTGCGTTTGTAGTTGTCGGAAGGGCCTGTCATGAACCGACTCCTCGTGTCTGCGTGGTTTTACATACATTCGAGAAAATAAAGTTCGCACCCGTTCCGGCTCTCCTCTCAAAGGTTGTGCAGGTCCAGCTTGTTGTACTCCGACAAGTACAGCGGCTCTCCGACGTTCTCGCTCACGCCTTCTAGGGTGGCTCGGTGCTTGGGACGTCCTTTCTCGAACATCTTCTTGACATCCGCAACCCCTAGGGCGTAATTGAAATACTGGAGGTTCGCGATGCTGCATCCCGGGATCTCCCCGGAAGGGAACAGGTACAGGTCGCCGTAGTTGTACTTGAGCGAGGAAGACACGCGGTGCGTGTAGTACAACACGTCGTTCACGAACATGCGCAGGACGATGCCGTTCTCGAAGTCGTCGACGGGCACGTTGTCTTCGAACGTGAACGTCAGCAGGACCCACTTGTTCTGCATCAGACTCATGAGGTTGTGGCGGAGGGTGGGGTCGTTGCGCTGCTCCTGTGCTACCAGGCTCACGCGGTGGTTGATGTCGTCGTGCGTGTTGAACTCCACGACGATGTCGTCCACGCTGTTTCCGAAACGGATACGCGGGCATTTGATCACCCTGTCGGTGGTCGTTTCCGTGACGACGTTCTTGTCTTCGTCCAGGGGATCCGGATTGGGCTCCAGTTTTTCGTAGGAGTACTCGCGGTCGTCTCCGCGCAAGATGATGTCTTTGCCCTTGATGCCGGGATGAGTGGTGCTCACCCCTTGGACGTGCATCCAGAAGGAGTAGGTGAACTGCGCTCCGCCGACGCGATTGAAAGCCCGTGTGATGGGGACGTAGTTGTGGACGTGAGGGTTGACGGTGTTGAACCTGCGCTTGGACAGCCTCGAGGAAGACTCGTATCCGTCCAGGATCAGCGCGTTCTCCTTGATCGAGTTATTGTGCACGCTGTCCTTCGCGGACTCGACGATGCTGTCTTCCTTCATGACGGCCAGAGCGATCAGGTAGATGAGGTAGATGACCAACATTCCCAGACCCACCTGGAAGATGATGCCGAACATGACGCGGACGATCCGTTCGGCTTCGAACCCCTCTCCTCCGCTCATCCGCTTGGCGGGAAACTTACGCATCTTTGACGGAGGAGTGGAAGAAGGCATGTCTTTGTATTATATACGTCGCATATTTTTGACGGGGCGGATGCTCTCCGCTCATCCGTCGATCCTGTAGATGGGGGCCTGGACGCCGTACGCGGGGATGCCCAGACGCTCCAGGAAGCCCCTGGACACGGGGCCGTTGTTGTAGATGCCTTTGGCGTCATTTTGCATCAGGGTGTAGTTGAAGGTCTTCAGGCCGCTGAGGTAGCCGTTCACCGCTTCGCTGTGGTCCGTCGTGGGTCCGACGTGGACGTCCCCGGACGTGCCCTTGAACACCGGACGACTGGTGTTGGATGACCCGTCCCACAGGTCGTGGACGTTCTTCACACTGTACATGTCGCCGTCCAGGAACACCGTGAGCAAGTTGTCCTGCACCGTGAACGTGACGTTCACCCACCTCTGCATGGGCACGTACTCCACCACGGCGGTGACCATCTTGTTGTCCACGTTTTTGGACTCCTTGAAATCATCGAGACTATCGACGTCGCTGTTGGTGACGTTGGTACCGACGGTGATGAACAGGCGGTTCGTCCTGCCGTCCATGAACACCATGGGGCTGGTGTCCTTCGACAGGGAGTCGGACCCGCCTCGCATGAACACGATGCGATCCTGCTCGCTGACGTTGCTGTAGTCCAACAGGTACAGCCAGAAGGTGTAGGAGTACTCCTGGCCGCTGGGCACCGAGGTGAGTCTGGAGTTGCTCACGTCGGCGTCTCCCATGTCGAACAGTTTGACCGGCTCTCCGACGACGGACACGGACTTCAGGTTGCTGTTCTTTACCTTGTAGATGATGTACACGATGATGATGATCAGGGCGAACACCACGAGGACCACGGCCAAGGGGATCAAAGACGATCGCGCGGACTTCCCCGAAAAGAACGAGCTCAACGTGTCGTTGTTATCGTCGCCGCCGAACATTCCGCCGACCTTCCTCTGCGACCTCTTTTGCAATTTCTTGAAAGGGAGGAGATCGGGCATATTCGTCACCGTCGACACACGGAGTTAGTTATATAACCCGAAGAGAAAAAAAGGCGAACTGCTTCAACATCGGCGCTTTGTACGCGCCCGACGACCGTCCGACCCTCCTCCTCCTCCGTACATGATGAGCTCACATCTCTTGACCTGAAGCTTCATGGCGTCCGTCATTGACCTCCAAAGGTCGTCCGGACGGCCGTCGTCGTCGGCGTGGGCACGACACATCGCAGAGAACAGTCCGACGGCCGCCTTGGCTTTTGCCACTCTATTCGCAGAATCCGGGAAGGCCGAGACGTCCGATTCCGCGTGGCCTTTTTCTTTCGTTCCTTCTTCTTCCTCCTTCGCCGCCGTGGAGACGGCGTCCCTGAACAGAGACAACGTGGACCTGACGCCCGGCCTCGCCGAAGCCGCCGCTTCCTCCGCGCACGACTCGAGAACCCGGGATTCCTCGTCCGTCAACGCGGGCAACACCGCAACGATGTGTTGCAGGGTCTCCTGCGTGGTGGGGGGGTCTATTCGGACGATGTTCGGGGAATGACATTCGCGTCGTAATTGTGCATACAGACGCTGATCCAGTTCGTCTCTGTTCAACGTGATCACGACGATCGTCCTCCGCGCATCGGTCAATTGATTGTTGGATCCACGGGCCGATCGGAGAGTGCGCAGCATCGTCGCGAACGCACTTTTGTCGTCCCGGAGGACCTCGTGGATGTTGTCGACGAGGACGATGAGCGGCTTCGTGTCGTCGTCTATCTTTCTCGTCTTCTTCTTTTCCTCCTCCTCTCCTCGGTCACGGACGAAGACGTCGATGCCCACGCTGGGCAGGAGTCTCTTCGCCGCCGGTCTTCCGCGACCGCCCTTGTTTCTGCTCCGGACGCCGATCTGTGTGCTGTTCAGGGTCGCGGTCGCACACTCCCGACTGTCCCACAGCTGGACGGTCACTCCGGCGTCTCGGAACGCCGCGTCGCAACATGTCGTTTTCCCCGCTCCGTCCGCGCCCTCCACGCAGATGCACAGCGGCGGATCGGGACGGCAGAGCGAGTCCTTGATGCTGGCGTACGCGGAGAGTGCCGCATTTCCCGCGATGCTACCATCGTTCGTCGCCCCGCCCTCCAGCCGCCAGACGGCGAGCAGCAGATCGTCGTCGCGTATGCTGTTTTCCTCCGCGGACATGTCAGGCTCACTTTTTCCTGCCGAATGTGTATCAAGGAATTCACGTCCTTTTATCGTGGCGCCCTCGCGATGCGTGAACTGATCAAGCACGCGAAGAATAGGACGAACGGCGACGAGAGACGGGGACGGTCCCGCCCTTCGCCCCCCGGCGGCGGTGACCCCGTGGTGAACAACGGCAGAGTCGCCCTGCTGGGGGCGGACGGCGACGGAGACGCCGTAGTGTCCGCGCCTTCCGCTTCGCTGTACGCCCAAGACCGACCCCGCGAACGACCGTTGGGAGACTTTCACGTCTCTCGCACGGCTCTGCTCCGCGACCGTATGGGCTCGGAGGTGTCGGACCTGTACTTCTCTGCCGCCAACGTGGACGCTCTGCAGGAGGCGCTGCGCTACCAGGTGTGGGCCAAGACCAACGGGGAACACGCCATCGACCGCCAGTCCGACACGGAGCTCATGATCGTCATGCGGTCCCTGTACCTGCAGTACAGTCGCAACAGCCCGTACAACGTGAAGGAGCAGGTGCGGGAGCTGAACGCCCGCGTCCTGGACGAGTGCGTCCCCAAGATCGTGTCCGAGCTGTCGGCGTACCTGCAGTACCTGCGGGACGCGTCGCAGCTCCCGGTGCCGCTGGCGCACGGGGAACTGGCCACCATGAAGGGCACGCGATCCCTGGAGATGAAACCCTTTCTGTAGAAAAAAAAGATCGCCGCTTATCATACAGCAAAGCCGCGACCCACGCATATCGCCCGGACGCTCATGAGGCCCAACCAGGTGAACCGTCGTATGTTCATCAACACCATGGTGTTCGCCGTGATTTCGGTCATCGCGCTCATCGCGCTTCTGGTGTTGTTCATCGTGTTCCAGAAATCGTCCATCGTAAAAAAACTCAAGCCCTTGATGTTCACGGTGATCATCGGGTTGCTGGGGGTGGTGGTGTACTGCCTCCTAAAGATCAACGTGTTCGAAGACAAGATGGGCAATCTCATGAAGAACGTGAACGATCACGAACTCAACCCGGAGAGCTGCCCCGACTACTTCACCGCCAAGCGGGATAGCAACAACGACGTGGTGTGCAAAAACGAGTACAAAGCCCCGCGATCTGACACGACGTTCCGGTTCGTCTCCTTCGACGACGACGCTCCGGTGCCGGAGGATATTGATCTGAACGAATACAAAGGGAAGAAGTTCAACCAGGCGTGCGCGGCCGTGAATCCCAGCGATTCGACCGAGGCGGTTCACAACGTCCCCTGGACGGACATCCGGGCCAAATGCAGGTCCATCAACGACAACTTCCTGTAGCCTCGAACAGCCGCCTCATCACCAATCGAGCCTGCGGCTTGTCGAGCTCCTCGTCGGCGAGCGTGGGCATGCCGAGCTCGAAGTACATCACCAGGACGCCACGTCCTTCGTCGTCTTCTCCTCCATCTTTTTGTCTCCGTATGGGAAGGCCTTCCCCCACCAGAGTGGTCCCGTGAAAGTCCGAGGCCACGGTCGACGCCCTTCCGCGAGCGGGGTACCGCACGTCCAGCGTCCGTCCGTCCACGTGGGTCCATTTCAGCGTGCCGCCGTAGTAGAAATCGTGAGGCGTGACGCGCACGGTGGTGGACAGGTCGGACGTGTGGAGCACTTCGTCCATGATCACGTACGGATGAGGCGTGACCCGCAGGTGCACCAACGCGTTTCCGGGTCGCACCCCGGGCCACGGACTGTCGTGGCCCGCCCCGACTACGACCACGACCATGTCGTCCCGGTACTCGTCCAGGCGCACGCGAATGGTGCGCAACCGCGGCAGACCGTCCGCGTCCGTCGCGTCGTACGACACCTTCTTCGTTTTCGCCAAGAATAGGTCGCACACCGTGACCTGGAGTTCCAGCTCCACGTCGAAGCCTTTGCCGTCCGTCGTGTGTAAGATGTGAGCCGCGGTCAGAACCGCGGCGCTGGCGAGTGCCGCCTCGCGCTCCGGGTCGTCCGTCGTCATCACGTCTTCTGAACGAAAGACCGCAATTCCGCGTTATCCCTCTGTAGTTCCTGCATGCCCTTCAACATCAAGAACAGCAGTTCCTGCAAGTCCAAGCTGCTGTACGACGACGGACCGACCGACCGCGACTCCAGACGCGAATGCACGGCGCCCGCCTCCTGCGCCACCAATCCGGTGTGCGTCCGGCCGTGGGGGTCGTCGCGATACTCGAATCGTCGCACGCGCAGGTCTCGAATGACTTCCGAAGCCGAAAGAGGGCCGTAGTCGACGTCGCGCACTCCGCTTTTCAATCGCGCATCGGAAGGCGTGTGAAACGCTGTGGCCGTGAGCACGCCTCCGACTTTGACGTCTCCCGCGAATTCGGCATGACCCCCGCGACGCAGACTCAACTCCGTCTCGCCCAGTCGAAGACGGTCCTCTTCGTCACAGAACAGACGCCAGACGTCTTCAGATCCCGCGTCTCCTTCGAGGCGAACACCGCCTCCGTCGCGAACGATGAAATCCGAGCCGCCGTTCAGACTGAGGACGACGCCGTCGGGAGCGGGAGACACGTCGGCGTCCGGGCCGACGTGCAGACCGCGAGGCGTCAAGAGAGGGAGCGTGTCGTGAGACGCGTGAGAGCTCTTTCGAAACACCGCGGCACGTAAGCGAATGCCGTCGACGCCGCCGTCGCTCCAAGGAACCGCCTCGAAGGCGTCGGAGGCGTCGACGGCCCTCCCGTCCGCGCGTTTCAACACCAGGCGCAACGAGGTGGTGGAAGGGCCTGCGGCCCGCACGTCACACACCCTCCACGGTCTGGAAACCTTCGCGGACGGACCCGACAACACCAGCACGTGATGGGGGGCGGAGGTGTGAGAGCAAGAGGCGAGCAGGGTGGACCTCAACTCCGGAGATACGCCCCCTTCCGCGGTCTCGACGCACATGTGCATTCCATCCGTCGCGGCCTGCGTGGAGGACACGCGCATCTCGTGGTCCCCCGCGCACTTGAACAGTAATTCCTCCGCGATGGATGAAGTTCCGTCTCCCGCCAGCTGGACCAGGGCCTCCGCGGCGGAAGCTTCTTCCGTGCTCGAAGGCTCGTAGGTCTCCAGCACGACGACGACCTCCTCGCCGGACGACTTTGCTTCCGTGCGAGCTTGGCGGAGCCACACGTGAGACGATCCCGTACTTGAGATCGCGGTGATCACGGGGGGCGACGCCGCCTCTCCTCCGGTCGCAGAAAACGGAAGAATACTCGAGAGGGCGCGTGAGTACACATCGTCCGCTATCTCGAACACGATCACACCGGACGTCGCGTCCCGTGACCTGACTTTCAGTGTCAGACCCGCCAGCCGCAGCAGACGATCTTCCGGTCGAGCCGTCGCCCTGACGCGGTCGTACCCCGTCAGACGAGCAGCGACGTCGGTGCCGGAGGTCGCGGAGGCGGCCGCCTCCGTGAGGACGTCTCGGCCGGCCGACAGCATGTCGTCGTGTCCGCCGGAGGCGGACCGCAAGGTGACGTCGAAACTGTCCGTGAATCCGGAGGAGGGACGCGCGTCGCTCACGATCAAGATGTCCTCTCGGCCTTCGGAAAGGCTCACGGGTCGTGGGAACGTCGTGCCGCCGCGCACGTGTCGCATGAGGCGAGAAGAGCCCTTGCAACGCACGCGGAGAGTCCCGGTGGAGGTCGACAGCGACGCCGTATCGCAGGCGGAGGGAGGAAGAGGAAACGTGAAAGAAGGTAAGGAATGCAACCCTGTCGCAGTCGCATCCGATAGACTCGACACCGCGATTGGCGTGGTCGAAGGAGATTCCGCGGATCTCTTCAGGGCTTCGCCGACGTCGTAGGACAACGGTAGAGCCGCGGGACCAGACGCGTAGGGGATCTCGGGCAGCGCCTCGCATGTGACTTCCAGGCCCTCTTCCGCATCCGCGCTCCCCGCCGCTTCCAAAGGGTGCACGTACTTCGCGGAAGACACACGGTACACGGATTCGCCGAAACGCAGGACGTCCCCCGCTCGCGCTCGGTCCAGATGGTCTAAGGCCGCGACGCCGTCGTTGTCCGCTCCGAAACGCACGATCACCCGTCTTTTGTTCGTCACGGTGTCGTCACGCGTCCGCACATCCGAGAGGTACACCCGAGGGACGTCTTCGGGACGGGACACGACGGGGAACGGCCTCAAGAAGGCCCCTGAGCTGACCATCGAGGCGTCCAGAGTCCCCCTGGCTCCCGCGTACGCCCTTCCCGCGACGCCGCGCATTCCCAGAGACAACGATCCGCTGTTCGCCCGCAATCGGGGAACGCGTTCGTCCGCGAAAGACGTCCCCGTGACGGCGTCGTACATGTGGATGTCGCCCGTGCATGCCAGGTCCCCGGCCACGTCCAAGGACGCTCCTCCCGCTTCGGGCGGTTTTCGCACACCGAGTCGATTGTCGCGGACATATGCAGCTGCGGAGGTGACAGGCGCACCTCCGAGGTCGTTTCCGACCACCAGACCGCCGCCTTCGCCGCTCCCTCCCGGCGTCTTCAGCACGCCGTCCGTCCCTCGGACGTGTCCGAAGACGTCCATGTTCAGTCGTCCGCTCTCCAGGACCGCCCGCATGACAGACGTATCTGTTACACTGTGTCAAATAGAAAAATGAAACACCACAAAAAAGTCTCATTCTCCTCTCTGACAGCGGATTCTCTATGGTGACGGTGAAGTCACCGTGGCGTGTGAGCCTTCGGGATTACACACTCGATTATTTGTCGTCGCTTGAGTGCGGCTGTACCTTGAATGGTACAGGTTGTGAAACTACGACGACCTTCTGGTTTTTGGAGCACCGCGCTCACGTTACAAACCCCAGATGTTGTCAGGTCCTTCCGGGACCGTTCACGTGAGTGAACAACCCCACGCTTTCCTGCCTCGGCAGTGAATTACGCCATGTTCCATTCTCACTATCTCAGGTGTA
>Ga0209937_1000278_pt1 | contig 17301 bp, 20 predicted proteins | sample SalPon1_B_H2O_MG_FD_185699 | JGI IMG/M metagenome (GOLD analysis project Ga0209937, IMG submission 185699) | Salt pond water microbial communities from South San Francisco under conditions of wetland restoration - Salt Pond MetaG R1_B_H2O_MG... | ecosystem: Environmental > Aquatic > Non-marine... | reverse complement strand
CCCGAGTAACACTTTGTTTGCGAACCAGTTTGTGCCGGGGCCATATTCGATAGCCCAAAAAGTTAATCCCACGGCTGATTGGTGCAATGCTCCACTTGCTAAACCGCAGTTTCATCCTGTCGGCGGCAAATTGTTCGAGCTGATCTTTCATGTCATGCAGCCGATCTAAATTGTTGTCCATTAGTATTATGTCGTCCATGTACCGCGCCCAAGCAATCGGCTTTAGCGTGTGATGCACAAGGTTGTCCGCCAACGTACCGTACAGGTTCGCGTTCAGCTGGCTTTTTAAGCTGCCAATCGCAACTCCCGTATCCTCCCTGGGCTGAATGTTCTCCATCAGAGCCATCGTGCGCCAGCAATAAATCTTGGCATCGTGTATTTCGTAGAGCGTCGGGCAGTGAATCGATGGAAAGTATTTGCTGAAGTCTGTCTTGAGGAAGTGCGTTATTTTGCCCTTTCTCAGCTCCGATTGGATGTACTTCACTCCGGCGTGCGTGCCCTTGTTTGGCAAACAGGCGAATGTGTACGGCAGAAAGCGCGGCAGGTATATCGGTTCCAGTATATTGTTGAGCGCGTGTTGCACAATCCGATCCCGAAACGGCAGCCCTGATATAAGCCGCAGCTTCGGGTCGTGAATATAGAAGTTGCGAAACTCGGCTCGTTGATAGCCCCCGTCGGCGACTTCCTGCCGTAGAAGCTCCAGATTGAGCGCGCCGTATTCTTTGAACTCCAGATAGCTCATCGACTTGCGCTTGCCCTTGCGGGTTCTCAGGTACGCATCCTGAAAGTTGTCCTTGTCGATGATGCGGTCGAACAGGCGCTTGTGCTTCCGTGCCATAAATAAATGCTGGTGCCGCGTTTCGCTCTAGGCTACTCCGCAGATTGCCAGACCCTGTAGTTTGTTTCCCGAAGGAGGACAACCAAGCTGACCATCTATTGTGATCGGCCTGCACCGCCTTGTGGTAAGTGCAGAGCGCTTGGAGATCGTCACAGACGCCACGGCCACCATTATTCGTATTCGAATTATCGGCGTTATTCGAATTGACGTTACGGGAACCCGATTCGGAGCCGTTATTCCAATTCCCGCCAAGGTTAGCGAAGCGTATCATAACCTCAGTTGCCCTTTTTCCTTTGTATCCACTTGCCGAGAAGATTGCCAACCTCCGCGACTCGCGAAAGAGCCACTTCCTCATTGTGCTGAGTGAAGTTTTCTATGTTTCCCCGGTAGAAACGGATGTAGAACCGAAGCATGGCCAGATTAGCATCCGCCGCGTACAGCTTGGAAACATGGCCGCTTTTGCCTGCCTGAATAACCAAGTCCGCCTGATCGAAAAGACAAGCAAGCATCTTGTCACGCACGACGCCGTGCTTGCGCGGAGTCCTTTGGACTATCGGATACAGATAGGCAATGACTTGCTCATGCTTTTCAATGATGAGCATTTGATCCGACGGTGCCTGCTTGTCTTTTATCTGGTCAACCATAGTTCAAGTGATGGGCCTTCCGGCCCATCAATCAAGGATCAGGTGGTCACAGACGCCACGGCCACCAAAACTCGTATACGAAGTATCGGCGCTATCCGAACGGACGCTACGGGAACCCGACTCGGAGCCGCGATCCCAACGCCCGCCAAGGGAAGCGAAGCGTTCAAAACGGAACCGTCCGCCTCGCGATGGGTTCGGCAACGACTGGTCAGATGTTTCCAAAATATGATCGCGACCCCATACAAGCAAAACACCAGTCGCATCAAAAACGCCCCAGTGTGAGGTTTGCTGATCTTTGCCACGATCGGAAACGTCTCCAGTGTTGCCCGGCCCCGATCCGCCGATAGACCGCGCCTCATTGACCCCGTATGCCAGCAACTGAAACTCGTTGTAGTCGGGAGCGCGGAATCCATGATAAGCCAGCGACTCGAAAATGTTGGACGGCTCTGCGTTTGGGTAGTTTCCGCTGTCGTCAGGAAGGCGCGGAGGGTTGCCATCTCGACACGGGTCAACATTGTATTTATGCACCGCGCCGGTCAGGTGGTTTGCGCTCATCAGATAAATGCCAGCCCAAAATGCGCCATCGCCGACAAGCGTCAGCCCACGCGGATCAGCAACAGAAGGCCGCCATTTCAGATCGTAGAAGCTGTACTCATTGATCTGCGGGGTAGTGCCGCCATCACCTGCGTCAAGGTCAAAGCTCGCATTCCCACCCGGCGCATAATGGAATCCGCCAACACGGCGGCCATTCGCTGTCGGCGCGACCGTGAAACTGGCATCCGCTTCGAGCGTACCATCAGGAGCGCACCAGATCGCATAGTCAGTGCCAGCGGATAGCGTCGGCATGGAGATGCTGGTTCCGGCAGGGACATTGACTACTGACCCGTTGACCTCGATAGCAAGTTCAGTCGAAGTCTCTGCCGTGTTGTTGCCAGTTTTTGTCCATGCGACTTGCTGGGTGTCGGACTTGGCGAAAACGCCCGCAGATGATGCGCTTGCGAAAAACAAGCTTCCAGCCCCGTCGGTTGTCAAAACCTGATCAGCCGAGCCATCCGCTACGGGGAAGGAATAGTTTTGGAATGAAACCTGGCCAGAATCCGAAACGGCGAACCTGGTTGTGCCATCATCCGTTTTGAGTGATACGCCTGCCGCGTCGACCGCCTGAACGACTGCAGAGCGAACTTCCCATTCATCGTTGGCCTGGTCGAATGCCGCCAAGGTAATCCAGGCGTCATCATCGCCGTTGCGCATCTTGAGCAGATCGTTGGCGGTGTCATACCAGAACTGGTAAGCAAAAGTAGTAGACGGCGCCGTCGCCCCGCTGCTGTTGCTGGCGAGCGCCCCAAGCCCACTGTTCAGGTCGGCGCGAAAAGACGGGAAGCCCTGGTTTGCGATGTTGAAGTCATGCTGACTCATGTTGTTACCTCTTTGCCATATCCTGCGGCAGTATAGTCAAATGTCCGACTGACTGCTGTTCCGCTTGAGTCTTTGAAGGTGATTGTAAACCCGGTTCGAGACTTGCTGGTAATTTCGTAGAAATCCCCGGTCTGCAAATCCTGGGCTCCGATGCCGATTGCCGGAGTGTCTTTGAATGCGGTTGGGAATGTAACCGACTTAGAGCCCGCGCCCGACACGATATCGAACTCGCGCTCAATTCGATCGGGCATATCCACTGCCACGGTCAATTCAGAAACCGCTGGTGTTGCTTGGTCATCTTTGGTGCTAAGCCTTGCCCGGTACTCCAGCGCCCTAGCCCGAAAATCGCCCACAGCAAATGTCTGCCAATCTGACCACGTTGGGCTGGCGGCAGGATCGTCATTCGTTGTTCTAACTTGCAGTTCCACATCGACATCATCAAACGCATTAGGGTCGCCATCGAAAAGTCCTGGGCGGCTGTCGAACAGGCCGGGCACTGTGTCGAAAAGCGTGCTGTAATCCAAGCGGGTTGTTTTGACGTTGGCTGTTACTCGAGAAAGGAACACCTGGCCCAAATCAGTCCTGGTGCCGAAGTAATAAAAACCCTCGGCATCGACATTGCCTTCGCCCGCATCAAACAACCCCGTAGCGTCATCGAAATTGCCGGATACGCTGTCAAAATTGATAGATGTATCTAGCACCAGACGATCCTGCGCATCCAGCTCCACTACGTCATCAAAAGAGCCGGGAAAGTCCGGGTGCTCCTCAATCGTCTGCACGACGTTCAAGTTCTCAATGGCCTCGATGTTTGACTGCAGCCGAATCGTTGCAGGATTCGTCGACGCCAAGCCCAGCTTATCCACGGCTTTGACGAAATACGTGCCGTTCCGCGCGGGCACCAAGACTGATGTTGCTGGCCGAGCGACCTTGGGAACCAGGCTGATGGCATTCTGGTATTCGTTGCCGTCGTCGTCGCTAGCAAACCGGATGCGGTAATGGGAAAGATCAAGATCAGGCACCGCGTTCCAAGTCAGCAGATACTGATTGCCGATCACGTTCCCCGTCAGGCCGGTGACGTCAGAAGGCGGCGCAGTCTTTCCGACAACCTGATGATCCACCGTCGTGTAGGGGGAGCTCACGCCCAGCGAGTTAATCACTCGAGCGCGAACCTCGTAGACGGCATTATCTTCGACGTTGACGAGCTCAAAGCGATCTCCGCCAGCCTGGCCTAGATTGATGAACTCCGTTGTGCCTTCTTTGCGCGCCTGAACCTCAAATCGCTCCGCAAAAGAATCGCCAGTGTCCAGGTCGACGAGCAAAACCGTGATGGCTTCCTCGTTAAAGGACTGCAGCTCGTCGGAAACTGAAACGGATGGCGCAGCGACATCAAGCGGATCGGGCAGATTCGACTGCGCAGAAGCTGGTTGCTCGGCGTCGTTGACCCAAGGATAGACTGAGGCCGTGTGCTCGCGGGCGGAAATGTTTACCGTCCCGTCGAAGTTGATGCTCATGCGCGTCACACGGAACTCTTTACCGTCCCAGCCTGGGGTAGGGTGGGTAACAGTCACAACGTCGCCCACAGCGCATTCCATGGCCTCTGACGTGGCCTTAAAGTCGATGGATATGCCGTTGCGGCGGGATGACAGGCAAAGCGTCTTTGCGATGTTCCGCGCCTGGTAGAAGTTGGTCACGCTGGGCAGGTCAATCTGCTTCTCCAGTACCACGCCGTTGTCCTCGGCGAGGAAGTCCGCAGATTGCTGAGAGTCCGGCTCAGGCCAAGTCACCGAGTCCGCTTGCCAGTTGCTATCAGGGTTCACAAACTTGGCTACAACCCGGTTGAATCGCTTTTTCTTGTTAGGGCCGGAGAAGTTGATGCCTTCGATAATGTTTTCGATTGTGAAGTCGAACGTGCTGTCGTAGTCATCTTCAATGATAAGGCGGTACTTGCCGTTCTGGTAAGGCATCAAGCCCTGCATGGCCCCGAGTATCTGCGAGACGTTGTTGAACAGCGTCTGGTCGGTGTTGATCGTTCCGTTGATGTCGAACTTGTTGACGAACTCGCCGCTGCCCTCGACTGTCTCGACCTGCTCCTCGCATGAGTCAGCAGCCGAACTGAAAGCCACGTCGTCAATCAGGTTGGGCACCAAGCCCTTGCCGTACCGAGGGTCGGTCAGGTAATCGCGCAGCGCCAAGGCCGGGTTTGTTGAATAGCCGGTTGTTCCGGTGCGCGGGTCGAACACTCGCTTGCCTTTAACCACCGCGTTAATGGTCGGCAGCGAGCTGAATACGTCTTGGTTAAACTCCAGCCGAACGGCCAGATATGCCACGCCACGCAGACGGTCTGTAGTGCTCCACGACGGCGCCTCGAGCAAGATATCCGACGCCACCTGGTCGTCCGTGCCGGTTTTCGCCTCAAACGTGACGTATGGCTCGTACTTCGAGCCAGCCAAAGGCTCATCATCGATGTTGAGGTCGGTGATGGATTCGACCTCACCCTCACACAGCGCAATGCACAGGTACAGAAACTTGTTGTTGCTGCCCGAGGTTTCAGTAAACACGCGGGTTCCACCAACGCGGCGTTCTCCGTAAATGACCGGCAACGGGGCAATGTTTGACTGCTGATTGACTAGGACGTTTTGCGCTTGCGTTCCAACGTCAGGAACTTCGGGTATATCGACAACCCATGAGACGACCTCGCCAACAACATCGACGGCCGTATCAACGACGTCACCAGCGAAGTCGACAACGCTATCGACAGCGCCAGTTACGGCATCGGCTGCACTGGAGAACGCATCGCCGACACTGTCTACAACGCTACTCATTTACTCTACCTCGACCTGCATAAGCGTTTGCACCGTCTTGGCGCCAAACTTACGCGCAAAAGCCTTTGGGTTTCTGCGAGTGTAAAACATGTATGAACCTACGCCACGATCTTTTGCCAGCTGGCGGAAAAAAACATCCCAGTATTTGCCATCACCATAAACTTGAATCACATGTATGCAGTCTGGCTTGGCGACCCACGACGCAAAGCCGTGCTCGTTCTCAATGTACCCATTCCCATCGATGTATTTGTCGCCAGAGCGCCGCATGTAATCAAGCTGAGCGTCAGTTGGCATTATGCTTTGCCCCATTTGATGTCCTTCACTGATTCGGCAGCAAATCGGAAGCCCGTATCGTTGGGGAAAAAATACTGTTGCGAGTTGTTGTTGGTAAACCGCCCAGCTTTGCGCTCAAAGTCGGCCCAATGGCTCGCGCAAGAAACAGAAATGGTCGACGAGCTCCGGTTTTCGGTGATTCCGTATCCCGTGATGTCGCCATCAAAAGTAGCAATCGGATCGCCAATGATCTGGCCAGCCTGATTCAGCAGAGCGTTCCAGATGCGCACCCTTCGGTTCAGGTAGTCGATATTCAAAAACACGGACACGAAAGCCTGGTCAACGGACGATAGGCTGATCTTCAACGAACCGACCCGCAGTTCTTCGGTCTCCTGTACATCCTGAATGCTCAGCAAATGACCGGCAGGCAAAAAGGTCTGGCCGTCATACTGCACAGGATGGAAGTTGTCTGTGATCCTAGTGATGCTATCGAAGTCGATCTGCACCAAATGGCACAGCCTAATCTCGTCCGACTGGAGCGCAGATATTGTTGACGGGTTAATCGTGCGAGGCATCAGATCACCTCGACCATGTCGACCTGGTATTCATACTGCTCACTGGCGTTCAGATCGTATTCCTGAACATCATTATCTAGCCGCATGGTGAACGTGACGTCGTTGTAGACCATCTGCTCGTCATCGGCCACGTCTGTCACCAGCGCCGGCTCAATCGAGATGTTCCCAGGGCCGCTGCGATCCTCGGTCACCATGTAAACCTTGCCATGATTGAACTTTACAAAGTCGCCCGCCTTGATCGAACCCGTGAATCCATCAACAGGCACGGAGGTTTCGCCGGCTGGCGTTGTGCCATTTACGCGAGCCGTGCCAGTCGCGTCTCCCGACGTAGACCCGATCACTGGCGGCACAATGCCGAAAGACCCAAGCCGACCTTGCTGACTGGTGACGAATGCAAACACGGGCTGGAACTCCTGCCGAGTCATCCGGTTATACCTAGCCGTGAACGCCCACCGCTGACCGCCAAGTGCCCGCACCTGAACGCGCCCCGAAACGGTCTCGGAGAATAGGTTGTTGTGGCGCGATGACACATTGATGGCCTGGAACTCAGGCTCTGATGGATACGTGCCGCTCATACGACTGCCCGCCTCCCGCGATCATTGGATGCCGAGTTGATCATGCTGATGATCTGGCCGCGACGGGACTGCAGCAGCTGATCAAACCCGCGAGCATCCACGGTGTTGATGTTGAAAGTCACATTGGTTGTCTGGCTCGCGCCCTGGCCGTCCTCGGCACGGCGCAGTGCCTCGTTCGGAATGACCCGCCCGTTACTCGAGCCCATCGTCAAAACTTCCGGCCCGCGCTCGCCAACGACGTATGATTCGCCAGCCCGTGTCTGTCCGCCAACCGCGCGGCCGCTGTAGCTTTGCGAGCGAATCTGCGATACCTGCGCCAAGCCAGCAGCAACAACGCCTGCAGCAGCGATGTAGTTAAAGGGCGGCGGGTAGGTCGCCAGCGCCTTTGTGGCGCCGGTGTAGGTGTTCATGATTGCCTGAGCGATGTTGAACGCCTTGGCCGCCTTAAACGCGTCCTCGTTGATCTTTCCTAGCTGGTTAAGGGAGTCTCCAACGATGCCTACCTTGGCTTGCATCGTGTCCTGCTCCAGCTTGCGAGATGCCTCCTGATACTGGCGCTCGCTGATTAGGTCATCCTGGCGGAAGCGCTCAAGCTGCTCGCGGCGACGCTGCAGACTCTGGAGTTCGTTTTCCTCGCGCCCTAACAGGCCTTGCCGCTGCAGCTCGCTGACTGCTTCTTGGCGCTCGCGCTCACGCTCCAAGCGTTCCTGCTCACGCTGGCGCCGTTCTTCCTCCGCCTGACGCTCTGCCTCAAGCTGCTCACGGCGAGCCTGCGCTTCTTCCTCCCGCTGTTCCTTTAACGCCTGCTGCTCCGCCTCGTACTGTCGGATGCGTTCTGCAGCCACGCGAACTTGAAGCATCTGCGCATCGGTCAGATCCATTTGCGCCGCTTTGTACAGCAGCGCCTCGCTACGCGTCATGCCTAGCGTGTCCGCCTGCTCGCGCAAACGATCAACGAATCGCTGACCAGCCGAGGTCGCGTCGTCTGTTTCATCGGCGACGCCGGAAATCGAGTCGCGGGCTGATTCCAGCGCTTCTTCGCTAGATTCAATCTCGCGCTGCAGTTCACCGAACTCAACGGCCAGATCATCAACTCGATCCCGCTCGCGTTGCGCAGCAATAGCGCGGCCAGCAAGCGAGAACCGATCGGCCGCAGCCTCGGCCTCATCAATCTGACGCTGCAGCTTGTTCAGTTCCTCACGCTGACTGGCAATGCGCTGCTCGGTATCGCGAATGAAGATTTGCTGCTCTCGCTGCGTCAGCTCGTCGAACTTGTCGATGGAGTCCTCGATCTCATCACGGAAGTCCGCAAGCGCGTCGCTGCCGTTGAACAAGCTGGCGATCAAGGGGCCAGCAATCGCGGACGCCAAGCCCGCGACGGCGCCGACCAGCGGTACGCCCAGGACAAAACCCAAGTCAGCGGCCTGCTGCGAAAGCGCCACCATCGGGTTGGTGCCCGCCTGAACCTGGCCGACAAGCTGCTGAATCTGCACGCCAGCCTGCCCCGCATTTCGACCCATGCCACCAAAGCTGCGCCCTGCAGCCGAAGCGGAGGTCGATATGTTTTTGACCGACTTCTGGGTGCGAGTGCCGGCGCGTGCGACCGAATTGAGACGCTTCTCTGCAGCGACCAGGGAATCGGTCTCTGCAACGAATGTCAGTGTTGCGTATTCAGTGGCCATACCGGTTTCGCGTCCTTATATTTGGCAAGCTGCATGATGGCTTCAACTTCCCATGGGTCTAGCTGATAGCCTGTCACTCGCATGTACGCCTCAATCTCGGAATAAGTGTACTCCTTGAGATTGACGAACGCTTCCCAAGCATCGGAATGGTCGCCGGAAAGTGTCGGCCCATTCTTGAGTTCCGCAGGTGTTTTCCCCGTGCTCTTTTCCACCTGCCTTAGCGAATCTAACCGGCTGACCTTTGACCCGTCGGGGCAGTCGTTGATCCAAAAGCACCAACGACCGAAAGTCACGAAGTCATCGATCAGCCGTTGGTAAAAACCGCCCGATCTTCTATGAACTGGAGCAGCTGCAGCGTGACTTCCGGGGCGTCCGTATACAGCTGGATCGCGTTTTCACGGCTGAACTCATACTCCTCGCCGTTTACCGTGATGCCACGCCATCCAAGCGTGCAATCCGCCAGCAACTCAACGTCCATCCGATCCGTGTCCAGATCGTCAATGTCGATCTCGTTTTTGCGGGCCTCAATGAACTCCCGCATCTGACGTTTCTTGGCCTTGCGGTATGCCCGCGAGTCCTGTCCCTGGATCGTGATATAGACGTCAGTGTCTTTCCCGTTTGCCTTGATCCGGCATTCTGCGCCCGCCTCATGGCTAGGCGCAGTCGACAGCTTCTCAAGTTCCATATATCCCCCGTTTTCGTCTTAGGCTGCGTCAGTGCGCGTGATGACCAGCTGCGACCCGTCAGCGTCGTTGTAGAGCGCCACAAAGTCCATGGAGATCGTCACCGCGCCTTCGCCAGAAACGTCCGGCTGCCCCGTGTTGTACTTCACGCGAGGGATGTCGAACTGGTAGTCGTTGCCATCAACGTCCGTCAAAGTCAGGACGATCTCGGACTCGGTCTCGTTGAGGAACTTCTCGTACAGAGCTTTGCTGTCGAAATAAGTCGTCAGCGAGCCAGTGACTCGGCTCTTGCCGATCGAAGGGCGATTGGTCGTGTCCGACCCAACGGAGAACAGCGGCTCAATTCCATTCTCGATCGTGAACTCAATGGCCGTCACGGTCGCAATGCTGCTGCCGCCCTCGGTGATTGAACCGGTGAACGAGTCAAAAGGCGTGTTGCCCACATCGGACGAGTAAGTCGACCCGGACACCTCGGAGGTATCGACCGAAAGGTCTTTGCCGACAATGGAGAACGTCGCGGTTGCCATCTGGTTAGGCGCAACCGACACGGCCATGCTGTTGAACTCGCAGCCAGTGTGGCGATGATACTCGGGCGTGGCCAGATCGTTGAACTCACGCTCCAGCGTGAACGACCGACGAGTCGTGCCGGACTTGAGGGTATCCGTGTCCCAGCTGCCGCACATGACCGCCTCGAGCAGATCGTCAAATGCCTCGTATTCGAGTTCGCAAGAAATGTCACCGCCGATGGTCTTGTTGCCATGGCGGAAGTCCTCGATCTGGCGGTCACCGCGCAGCTTCTCCGACTCCACGGCATCCTTGCTCATGTTCAGCGTCGTGCCAGTGTGCGGGATCGGCTTCCAGGTCGGAGTAGCCGGCGTGGTGCCGTATGTCGTTTCGGCGACGTAATGCAGCTGATGTTGTGCGCCGTTTGCGATAGCCATTGTTTGTTACCTCGCGTCTGTATATGTCTGGAATGCGATTGAGATAGGCACTACAAAAAATGCTCCATCCCGCAAAGCGGACGCAATCGAAACCGAGCGAATCCGCACGTTCGTGCCATTATAGGATAAAACCGTGCCGCGCTTGAAATGATCGGCCACCTGGTCAGGAATCTGGGAGCGGCCCGTTTCGGCCGGATAAACAACCTCGACCTGATAAATCCCGGTCGTGTCGTCCAGCCCGTCAGCGCCAAGCCCCACCTGCACTGTATCGGCCGGGAGAAACTGTGGGCGCAAATAAGTGGCACCAGCCTGCGGCTCGAATGCGATGTTCGGCCAAGCAATCTGGAACCCGCCAGGCATGGCGTCCAAGCGGTTATCGAAAGCGGCCTGAATGTCATTGAAGAATGTCGCCATCACCGCCTCGCGATTGCAGCTCGTACGCGCTCAACATTAACCCGCAGCATACCGCTCGGCGCCTGGTCTGAATGCCCTTGGAACTCAATGCGAGCCGCATACGGCAGATTGTTAGTAAAATAGAACGTCTCGCCGAGCTCTAGATTGGCGATAGCGCTATTCGCACGACGGATCGCGCCGGCGCCCGTCTTATCAACGCCGGACAACTCCCCGCGCAACGGCGATCCAATGCTTGACTGCCAGTTATTGCGCAAACGCCCGGTGTCGACTGGAGTCTCCTTGATGACCCGGCTGGTCAGCGAAAACAATGTGCCCCTGACCTGCTCCTCGGCAAATCCTTTCAGGTTCAGCGTGGCGCGGTTCAGTTGCTTGCTGATACTCATTTGCGCACCTGCAAAGTGACCGAAACTATTGTCGCTGATGGCCGCGACTCGGACACACTGACGACACGATAGGTCTCGCTGTCGATTGTTACTTTGTCACCGACCTCATAGTCGCCAGCCTCAGCCAGGACGCGGCGGTCGCCTTCCTGGATGGTCTGCTCCGCACGTTCGGCATCGCTGTAGTCAAACACGCAGCAGTATCGGCTGAAAGTCGACGTCGATGTGCTCGGCTGGCCCGTGTCCGGGTCGTATGCCCCCTGAGTCGTTCTGGTAAACGTCAGCTGCTCGCCAAAGCGCTCCAAAAGCTGGCTGGCGGTTGACCGGATGCGATCATAGTTGAACGCCATGTCAGACCCTCGTCACAAGCCCTGCTGGCGCGGCAATGCGGTTCATCGCAAAGGTAAGCGCCGGGGTTGTCACGCGATTGTTGCTGTTCTGCGCGTACTCGACCGAAATGTCGCCAACCTTCTCGCGGATCGTCCGGCGATCTTCGTTGTTCAACTCGCTGTTGCCGTCGAGCTCGACCTTTGTGGCCTCATACAGCGCCGTGTTGACCTCTTTGGGGATTTCCGTTGCATCCGCATAGTATCCGTCGATCAACGCTTCTGTGCGGGGCCATTGCAGCGGCTGATTCTCGTTGGCCTTGTTGCCGATGAAAAACTGGCGCTCGAACCAGTCCATCGCCCGATAGATCGCCTGCTCGACGGCCTGATCGGTGCCGTATGAAATACCACGCTCGTCAGCCCAAGCCTTGAACTCGTCCACGGTGATGTAGGAGTTGGCGTTCGGGACAACCGACCCATCCTCAATGATCAGCGCCATCACTTGACCTCTTGGTAGCCGCCTTTGCGGTAGTTCTCAACCTCAAGCGGGTGAACGTCAGCATGTAAATCCAGGAATGAATTGTACATCTTGACGGTCGTCTGCTTTGGCTTTCGAGTCGTTGTGCGAGTTGTCTTGGGTGTGCTGGTTTTTGCTGGCATTGCCATTCCCCTGCAAGAGAAAGGGGGCGACCGGAGCCGCCCCCATTCCGATTAGCCCAGAAGCAGAGCGATGTAGTCCGGCTTCCAAGCCTTGACGCCCCAGGAGGCGGCCACTTCGATCATCGTCTTGCGATAACCCTTGTAGACGCGAACCTCGAAGGTCAGGCCGGAGTACGGATCAACAACCGTCATGGCATCGTCGGCCGAGTCACCACCCTCCGGGACGGCAGGAGCGCGCATGGCGATCTCAAGCGCCGCCCGATGGAAGGCCACGTTGGCGGTGTAGTTACCAGCAAGCGAGACGTCAACGCCATCAGCGAGCGTCTGGCGGAGGCCAGTGTCGTTGATGGAGAAGCTGCCACCGCTAAGCGGGGAACCGACCACGTACTTGTTGGTGTCGCCCGCGAAGGTCACCACGTCACCAGCCAGGATCGTGCCGCTGCCAGTGTCGACCGCGATGTCGTTCGCGCCGATGGCGAGCGTGGAAGCCAGGTTGGTGTCGTAGTTGGCGCCGGTGCCGGCAGTGTGAGCCTGAACCTGAGCCGACTCCTTGATCATCAGACCCTGGAGGTCGAGCAGCGTGCCCTGGCGGAGCAGGTCGCCGCCGCCGGCCTCGTTCACCTTCTGCAGCTGCGCAAGCTGGCGGAGGTTGGTGCCAGCAACAGTGTTGCAGACCAGCGAAGCCTGGCCATCATTCGGGGGCATGCCGTTGTCCACCAGAATCTGACGAACCTCAGCCATCTCGGAGAAGTCCGAACCGAAAGGCGTGGTGCCAGCGGTGCCGAACGCGCGCGAGGCATTGGTGTAAGCCTCCTGACCCAGATCGGTTTCCATCTCGTTGACCAGCGACCGCATGGCCTGCTTGATCTGGTCACCGTAGACGGTCTCGAAGCCGATGCCGTTGTTGAGGCTCAGGATGTCCTCGCCGGTGTACGGAATCTGAACCGCCCGAGCGTTGTTGATGGTCAGCACCTTGTTGTCGACCGTCTGGTCGGTGCCCTCGGGAACCGTCATGCTCTCGGACACGTCAACAGCCGATGCCTCACGGGTGAACGAGGCGCGAACCACGTCGCCCTTCGCCGCACGCTCGGAACCGTTCGCGTTGATGGTTGCGGAAGGAACGAAGCCGACAAGCTCCCGTCCCACTACGTCAGCTGCCTTGTAGATGTCGGCAGCAAGATCAGTCAGCACATTAGCCATTTTTTGCTCCTAAATGTGTCTTGCGTTTAATCGACTAATTTCCCGCCTGACTTCATGAACTCCGCTTTTTTGGCCGGGTTCATCTGCTCGAAGTCATCGCGTGACATTTCTCTTGCGCCCACATCGGCCCCGCCTTGTGAACGTGCGGCCCCGCCGCCTTGTGCCTGTGATCCGTCCACCAGGAACGGATACGACTGCTTTATATTAGCACTCAAATCATCCAGCGTGCTAACGGTCAACTGACCCGACTCGTCGACGACTTTCACCTCGCCATCGACCAGCTGCAACCGCTGGCTGATTTCCTTTTCTAGCAACTGCGCACGAGCAGTATCCTTGGTAAGCGATGATGCCAAACGGCTTGCCTCGCCCTGAATCTTCTGCTGCGCGACAGCCTGATTCATTTGCTCGATGGTGGAACGAAGCTGGCTCGCTTCTTCTTTTTGCGATTCATAGAGCTCTTTGAATTGCCCGTTTTCCGCAGCAATCCGCTCTCTTTCAGCTTTTGCCTCGGCATCAATCTTCTCCTTTTCCTGCTGTGCTCGGCGCTTCTCAGCAAGCAACTCCTCGTTCTTGGCTTTAAGGCCTTGGACATGCTCGTCGATCTGCGCCTGCGTAAACTCCTGCAGCTTTTCCTGCAGCTGACCCTTCACATCGTCGGGAATCTCTAAGTCTTTCAGAAAGTCCATTTGCATTACCTCTGGTTTTTGCAAATTGCGCCTCGGGCGCGTTACAAGTCTAATCCCTCAAACGCGAGGGGTTCCATCTGGCGCAACTCGTCGAGCGTCAGGGTGCGCCCCTGATCGTCTACGAATCGGCCAATATCCAAACGCCGCTCGCGGAATAATTTGCCACGGGCAGCGCCCAGAATCTCGTCCTGGAAAGACGCCGGCTGACGCCGTAACCAGCTTTCATACGTCGTGTCCGCCGCGACCTGCGTCGTGCCTTTCGCACCTTTGGCCGGCCTTTTGCCTGTCACATCGGACGCCAGATCAAACTCAGGTTTGACCGATGGAATGATAGTAGATCGGCAACTGAAATGCGCGGGCGGCTTGGGGCTTGTCTGCGGGTTATCGCCGAACGGGTAAATCTCGCCGTCGCGGCTCATGCAAATAAGCGAGGTACGGCTATCCAACGTCGCAACCCACTCGTAACCGTCGAACAGTTCCTCATTTTCACGCAGCGTCAGATCACGCGCCTGCACTGAAACGTGGTTGGTAATGGTTCGCACCAGCGACCGCGACTGATTTTTTTGCAGCCGCTCGAAGTCGCTGACGTTTCGCCTGATCTGCTCGTTGGTATCGCCGATGGCCACGCCGTCGCGTATGGCCTGGACAATCTGCTGGGCTTTTTTCTCTCCAAATACCGAAAGCGCATCGCTGATGCGGTAGCCTTGTGTCGGCTCCAAGTCCATTACCGAGGTAAATATCGCGGACTGCAGCTGCGTCACATTCGGGGCGGCGGCAGTCGCCTGCACGTTGTTGTTGATCATGCGCTCGGTGAAGCCCGCCTCGTATTCGACGAAGTCGCGCATCTCGCTGATTACGGACTCGCTCATTTCCTCAAACAAGCCAGTCGAATACAGCCGCAGATCGGCGATCAACGATTGCAGTCGCGCTTGCGTCAGCTCAGTCACGTCCTCGGACAGCCGACGATTCGCTTCGCGGATCAACCGCTCAATAAACTCCGCAGCTTCCTGCTCCCGACCAGCGGCGTAACGCTGGACGAATATCTGGTGCCTGGTGGCCGCGTCAATCAAGCCAGCGTTAGACGACATTCACCACTTCACCTTGTCCGACCAGTAGGCGGCCGACATCTTTCCTTTGGCAATGTTCTTCGCGTGCCGCGCCTTGAACGAGCGCCGGCGGGCTTTGTCCGCCTCGCTTTCGCCTTTTCGCGGCGGCGAGCCCTTCACGCCCTGCTGACCGAACCGAATCAGCTTAACCTCGTCACCTTTTTTCGCCAGGACGACGTGCGATTTGTCCGGGTGATTCGGGGTGCGCTTGGGCTTGTTAAAGCCATCCAGGTTGTACTTGTCGATGCGCGGGTCTTTGGCCATTACTTCTTGCCTTTGGAGCGATGCTTTTTGATCGCTTCCCACTGCTTAGCATCCACGGATCGCGCCTTGCCGCCAGTCAAAACGCTGTTGACGCGAGCCATCGCCCACTGCTGCGGCGTCACGCCAGGCCGGCGCCCTGACGTAACCGCAGCGCCCATGCCCTTCTGATAAATCTGTTTGAGGGCACCGTAAGGCGCGTCCGCTTCTTTTGCCTTCTTTTTCAGTGCCTTTTTGGCACGCTCACTTATCGCCACCGAAGCGCCTCCTGTATGCTTTGGTCGCTGGTGACTCAGGCGTCTTGCGCTTTTTACCGCTTGGCGTCTTGTCACCAGCCAATGGCCCGATCAACTTGCCTTCCTTCTGCATTTTCTCAAGCTGCGCCAGCCGTTTTCGCCGCTGCTCGCCCGTCAGCCCGGCAACGTATTTCGCAGGAATCTTTGCGCCTGACTTGGTCGTGACCTTCTTTACCATTACGCAAGCGGGTTGTTGAGACCCGCCTCCTCTTTGACTTCGTCTAGCGTGCGCTCGGGATCAATAATCCCGCCAGCCTTGAGGCGGTCGAAGATGTCCTGGTCGCCAATAATCTGGCGATCGAGCAACTGAATCATGCTCATCACCAGCTGCGGGTCGACGCTCTTGTCATAGAACTCGTCGTTGATCTTGAACTTCATGTCTGTGATATCAACGCCCATAAACATCCCAACCCATCGGACGCAGGTTTCGATAGCTTCGGACAGGTTGCCGACCAGATCGCCCAACACGGAGTTCTCGGATGCAAACCGGATGCGTGCGCCTTCCGCTGTCTCGTTTCCCGTGCGGTCGGTGATAATTCTAGCGCCGATCATGACCATCTGCTGCTCTTTGAGCCGCATGGCCTCCAGCACCAGCTGGTTTGGGTTTGCCTGCAGCAACGTCGCCGACCCGCTTTCGCCGAGCACATGGCCCGCGCGCGAGCCCAGCTTAATGCCCTGCGGGTTGTAGTCACGAAACTGATCCGGCGACAAAGAATGCGTGATGAACAGGCTCGGCTGGCCGACCAGGAAGCACGATTCCTCGTAGTCGGCGCTGTTTCGATAGTGCGCCATGTTGATGTCGGCAATGTCCGACAGCGGCGCGTCGTCGATGGTCGGGTCATTGTTCTTTGACCCTACAAACTGGAACGGGATGAAGTCCCACGTCGACCCATCGGCTTGCTTCGGGTAGAACTCGTCGGAGAACGGCTCGCCTTCTCGATACAGCTGCTGCGTATAACCATCTTCACGCAGACGCAGCACGCGATACTGGGTCTTGGTGGTGTGATCGAACTCGTCCTCTGGGTCGAGGTACATCTCCGCCAGCGTCACCGAGATCAACATCTTCCGGCCGCGGATAGTGTCGGTTTTCCAGTTGGTGATCATCTCAGCCGTGTACGGAACGATGGCTGCACGCAAATCCATCATCTCGACTTCTTCGGCCGTCAGATTTTCATCAGCCTGGGGGTAGTCCACCAAGAAACCGGAGCGCCCGGTCTCAAGCAAGTTTGACAGCTCGTCCTTGGCCATCTGCGTCAACGACAGTCCGTCGCCCGTCGCATCGTTGCGCAGGTATTCCAGCTGATCGGGCAGCTCCATGATCGGGTCTTTGCGGAAAGCTGCGCCCACTAGGGCGTTTTTGGTTCGCCCCGTAAAGTTAGTAAAAACCGCCCGCTTGATGTACTGGCGATAGCGCACCGTCTCGGTGCCCTTGCGCTCGTCGCCGGAGTTATTGTCCGGCACTGGCAGATACTCATGCTTTTTCTCTTTGACCGCGACGGCGCCTTTTACTGCGTCACGGGTTC
>Ga0209937_1000277_pt1 | contig 17316 bp, 29 predicted proteins | sample SalPon1_B_H2O_MG_FD_185699 | JGI IMG/M metagenome (GOLD analysis project Ga0209937, IMG submission 185699) | Salt pond water microbial communities from South San Francisco under conditions of wetland restoration - Salt Pond MetaG R1_B_H2O_MG... | ecosystem: Environmental > Aquatic > Non-marine... | reverse complement strand
ACAACTACTGGTCGTCTACGGAGTACGACGCCAGTAACAGTTGGAACCAGAACTTCAACAATGGGAACCAGAACAACAACAATAAGGACAATACAAACCGTGTCCGCGCGGTTTGGAGATAGCCAAATTGTTCACGGCTGAAGAAGTTTTCCAAGCCTATTACGACTGTAGGCAGAACAAAAGGAACTCTCAAAGTCAGATTGATTTTGAGATGAACATGGAAAGGAACCTAGTCCGACTAACAAATGAGCTTAATTCAGGTGATTACAGGATAGGGCGCTCGATAGTTTTCGTCATTACATACCCGAAATGTAGGGAAGTCTGGGCGGCACAATTTAGAGACAGGGTGGTTCACCATGTTCTTTACAACAGAATATCTGACTTCTTTCACAGAAGATTTATCAATGACAGTTACGCTTGCATACCCGGTAGAGGAAATCTTTACGGCGCTAGTAGACTAGAAAAGTATATGCTATCTGTCAGTGAGAACTACCAGAAAAAATCATATTTTTTGCAAGCTGACCTAAAGAACTTCTTTGTCACTATTGATAAAAACATTCTTCTCAACATAATTAATCGTTATCCATTGGAAGAAGAGACTTTCGATCTTCTGAGATACATCTTGTTCCATGATGCAACAAGAGACCCGATACTTAACTGCTCAAAAGAAAAGTTTAATTTAGTGCCACATCACAAAAGGCTTGGTGGAACAGGCGATACGGGTCTTCCAATAGGCAACTTGTCAAGTCAGTTCTTTGCTAACATCTATCTTAATGAACTAGATCAGTATGTTAAGAGAGTGCTGGGTGTCAAGGCATACGGAAGATACGTTGATGATCTTTATATGATAAGCCAAGATATGCAGTTTTTAAACGATTGCTTTTATAAAATGCAACACTTTGTCAAAGATCACCTAGCAATTGAGTTTCATCCTAATAAGACCTCCAGAAATACTTTAGACAAAGGCGTCAACTTTTGCGGATATGTAGTAAAGCCTTACAGGAAGTATGTCAGGAGGCGCTCAACAAATGCTATGATAAACGTAGCTCAATCTAAGCAAAAGATTGAAGATTTTGACAAGTGGAAAGAAAGGATTAATAGTTACTTGTCTTTATGCAGACATGCCAGCACTTACAAACTAAGAAAGCAAATTGCTATTTATAGTGGAGCGGCTTTCAACGGCAAACTTGAGTACGTAAAAAGGGCTTAATATGAAATACATTAAAGGACACTACGTCGATAGCAAAACAGGAAAATCTGCTGCTGACTTTCCTATGACTAGCGGCCCGGCGCTTCCTTCTGACAGCATTACCGTGGACGTTGTTGACCGTCGTCCGTCTCCAGCTCTGGTAGTTGGTGTGATGCCTGATGGCGAAGAAGTGCCTAGCAGCTTTGAGGAGATTACTCAGGCTGAACACGCTGAACTCGTTAAGTCATTCAACGATTGGCGAGAACAGTACGCAGCGGATCAGTTAGCGAAGGCTCGTGATCGCGCAAAACTGTCTCGGGCGGAGTTCAAACTTGCACTACTAGAGCGAGGAGAACTTGATGCTGTGAAGGCGGCAATGTCCGACCCTAGTGCCGAACCTCGCGCTGTTATTCTGTGGGAAGATGCCAATGAGTTTCGCCGAACTAACAAGGACTTGCTTGCACTAGCATCAGACTTAGGCTACACCGAGGAGCAACTAGATGACATCTTTGGAATCAACAGTTGAACCCGCTGATTCTCCCTTTGGCTCGGAGGTTTCCTCGCCCTCCGTCGATTCTATCGAATCTCCTTGCATCGACGTGTGTGAGTTAGACAGCGACTTTGTTTGTATCGGGTGTGGCAGGACGATAGACGAAGTGCTGAAGTGGCCTGAATACACAGACAAGCAGAAGAAAGCCGTCTTAGACCGACTCTTTGGAGAGGATTAAATGGAGCCAACGCTAATCATCAACGTCCTGCTCTCCGTTGTCCTTATGGGTATGGGGTGGTGGATGAATACGATCTGGCAAGCGGTCAAGCGTCTCCAATCGGATATGGCGGATATGGAGCGCCACGCTACCGAGACGTATGTTCGTCGTGATGATTACCGGGATGACATGCAGGAAGTCAAGGCGCTGATCCGACAGATTCTTGCTAAACTAGACGATAAGGCAGATAGATAATGAGTAAGTTAAAGACAGACCTGATGCCAGTAGTCCTAGCCTTTCTGTTCACACTCAGCGGGTGTGCAGCGGTAGACTACGCCAAGCAAAACCCAGAGCAGACATCTATGGCCGTCAAGGCAGGCACTCTGGCCTTTATTGAGCAGGTGGAGCCAGTCAGCAGCCGGGTTGATCGCGCCAAGGAAGTGATCGTGGTTGTAGAGATGGTTTTAGACCAGATGGACAGTTCGACCTCAGCTACCGTGTCGAGCTTGTCCAGTGAAGTCCGCTCAGAGATTGACTGGAACAGCATGGATGCCTATGAGCGCCTGCTTCTGGACTCTCTAATTGCCTCTGTAGAGCGTAGACTAGAGGATCGTATCGGCAGCGGTATTCTGGGCGAGGATGAGCGCCTGATTGTAAAATCAGTCTTAGAGTGGGCCAAGGATGCCGCAGATATGTATGCAGAGGGTGAATCGTGATGTTTAAGGGCAATCTACACCTGAAGTACAATCACAAGGACAAGCGGTGGGTAACCACCAAAGAGTTTCAGTACGAAACTGATAGTGGGAGAGTCGTGCGAGTCCCCAAGGGCTACAGCACAGACCTTGACTCTGTTCCTCGCATTCCAATCGCTTACGCTTGGTTAAAGGGACGTGCTACTAAGTCGGCTGTCATCCACGATTGGCTGTATTACAACAAGTATGACCGCAAGGAAGCGGACAAGATTTTCCTAGAGGCTATGAAAGATGAGGGAGTGCCTGCTTGGCGTCGGTGGCCCATCTACTCGGCTGTCCGCGCCTTTGGGTGGCTCGCCTACAAGTAGGCTACGCTGGCTCGCCTACCGATAAACAAAAAGAAAGGGGCCGAAGCCCCTCACACCATTAACCCGTCATCTTGCTACAAACCCTTGTAGCTTGCGGCGGGTTTTCTTTTGTCTAAATATACTCTTTGATTGCTTTGTATGTCTGGTACTGGTTTACCTCTAGCATGGATAGTGCGTTGTCAAAGTTCTGGTTTGTCTCTGCCAAAAGCCTGGCATTCTCAATAGCCCGAGTCTTAGTCTGCCGAGCGTATCGACTGTTTAGAAGCTCATAGGCAGCGATGGTTGGCTCTTCGTTGTCGATGGCCTCTAACATTCCACTAAACGTCATCAGGCCCGCGATACCGATGTTAAAACCTAAATCAATCAGGACAGTCTGCTGATCTTTGCTGCACTGGGGCCACATAGCAAGTGTGGCGTTAAGTTCGTCGGCCACCTTCTCCAAGTCGGCCCTCATCAGACGCTCTGCCCAGTCCTCAGCATCCTTCTTTGACTTCCAGTTGACTCGGTTGAACAGAGCACGAACCTCATTGACTGTCAGTGGATTGTCCTCGATGTTACGCCCATAGCCGATAGTCACCTTGCCAACAGTGTCAAAGTAAGGCTTGTCTCGGAACCCTTCGTGCTTCTTGACACGCTCAATCATCTTATCAGTGATCGTCATCTCTTTGTTGCTCCTGTTTGCTTTCACATTGTCTGTCTCTTCTGATTTTGTGTCTGAGGTGTTGCATGCTTGATATGGTGAAGGGTAATCATTGAGTTCAAGCCGTCGGCAATCTCTGGGCACTGTGTCATAATCATCAAAATTGATTCTTTTGCTTTTGCTCCACATGAATGTGTCTTCTGTGTGCAGATTGGCCATTAATCATACTCCTGTGCTCCCGAAGCCACGCACATTCCTGTGTGTTCTGCCTAGCTCACTGACTACTTGTAGCTGCGGTGCCTCGTGTCGCTGCACGACCAACTGAGCGATCCGCATGCCGATGTCTGCCTCAAAAGCATCAGTGCCGTGGTTTGCTAAAACAACAGCAATACCGCCCCGGTAGTCAGAGTCTACCACACCAGCCAAGACATCAATGCCGTGCTTAACAGACAGACCACTACGAGGCCAGATAAGCCCTACATGGTCAGCGGGTATGGCAACTGCAATTCCTGTCTCCACAGCCAGCCACTTGCCCGGTTGGACAGTGACATTCTCAGCAGAGTACAAGTCCCACCCAGCAGCTCCGGGTGTGGCCTTTGTTGGAACTGTGGCCTCTGGAAGTAACAATTTTACATCTAGCATATTAAGCCTCTGACCCGATGCCTAGTGAGAAAGTTTTAGTGCCTAGAGAAGCACTGATCTCCAGCCCATTGCTCCCTGCCTGTACCAAAACAGTGTAGTGGTTGGGCAGCGATGGCGTGGATGATGCTTCTCCTGCAAACAGAGACCGCCCATTCTTTAGCTCTAGCAGCCTAAAGCCTTTATTCCACAAGAAACTATTTTTGTCTGATACGTCTTTCCAAGTCTGTAACCAGTTCATAATCCCATCAAACCTCTTAGTCCGTGGTTAGCGATGGCGTTGGTTATGATAGCTAGGCAGGTAAGGAAGTGGAGGATGATCCACGCTGTGCGGATCAGAGCCACCACATCTGCCTTGCGGCTATCAGAGTATGCTTTGGTGCCAATCGCCTTACACCAATACTCCCAAGCCTTTTTCATTCTACGTCACTTCACACCCATCTGCGCCACAGGCAATCTCTCCTGTTAAGTCTGTATTATCCTCTGTCTCCTTAACCTGTGTCAAGTCGATCTCGTCAAGCGCAGACTCCATGATCTCGTACTGCTCCTTGGTGATGTCCTCGAAAGGTGCCTGCTTGTAGGTGCCACCCATGTAAGGCAGAACAGAGATACCGTTAAAGTGATTGCGGTTCTTCCACATCCACTCACCAACCTTCTCCCACTCGTCATCCTTAACTGAGACAGTCACAGAGACGTTGTGAGCGTTCTGTCCGTCGCGGTGGCCTGTCCGCACCCACTCAGCGTTAAAACGAGACACACGGCTTAACAAGTCCATTGGGCTTTCGTGCCGAAGGATAGCGCCTTCCGGGGCTGCCTGTGGAATCTCGATTACAGCCTGATCGTTAGGACGGAAATACTCATCCTCAACCAGAGCAGGGTGATTCTCTGCGAGATAAGTGTAGATTGCTTCATCCTTACCAACCCGCATCCGACGAATGTAGAAGTCGTTGTGCCAAGCATGGATGCCTGAGCTAGAGCCTAGCACAAGACTGCTGGTGCCTGAGGGCTTGATCGTCGTGGTACGCGCTGCCTCATTGATGCCTAGCTTCTTAGCAACACGAGCATTCTCGTCTAGCACAGCCTGAGTCGCTTCCTCTAAGTCAAGGTCAAGCACTGCACCTGAGGCAATACCTGTCATGCCCACACCAATCAAAGCATCTTTCTCAGTGGTGTCGCGCCACACATCTCGCAGGTAGTGAAAGTCAGTGTAACCAGCCTGTAGAGTGCCGATAAATGCAGCCGCAGCAGCTCGCTCGTTCAGGTCCTGCTGGTCTTTTACATTGCTAACATTTAGCTCACAAAGGTTGCAGAATTGATAGGGACGTAAACCGATCTCTGCACAGGGGTTCGTGCCCCAGTCCTTGTCGTTGCTGAACAGTACACCCGGTTCACCAGACTCAGACGCTACGATCTTGTCCCATAGATCGTCGAAGTCTCGCCGCTTTACCTTGTGGCGCAGGATAACCGCGCTGTTGTTTGCTCGACCTCGGTGAGGGTTTGTCTCCCACCAAGCCCCGTGTTTGGCAGTCAGCATCTCTTCATCGTCCATGCTAAACAGACTAATCAGAGCAGCACGGCGAATACCACCAGCAAGCACAGCATCAGCGATATAGCACATGATGTCATGCACCTGAATAGGCTGCAACTGTACACCTCGTCCTGACTCCTCTAACGCCAGCTCAAACACTTTCTCAATGTTGTGAAGGCAATCCTTTAACGGCTGTGGGCCGGGAGCCTTTCCGCCTGACGTGACTAACATTGCTCCCTTAGACCGAATGTCAGAGAAGTCGAACGCGGGGATTGGCTTACCGTAGAAATACGCTTCACAAAGAATCTTTACTGCGTCCGCCCATCCCTCGATGCTATCACCGACTAGGAAACGCTTGCGCTTCTTCAGCGGCCCGACAACGGCAGGCAACTCTGAGACGTGGTGGCGCTGTACAGAATAGCCTACGCCCGTTCCGCCTAGAAGTAGGAACATAGCCTCTGCAAATGAATCTGTGTGGTCTACTGGCATGTAAGCGCAGTTGAAGATTCGATTAGGCGCATTCTGGATTGGCTTGCCGCCGAACTGAAGGCTCCTCATAGATGGAAGAACTTTCTTAGGCAGTACAAAGTCCTTGTATACCTGCTGAATCTCTTTTTTCATCCGGGGGTACTTGTTGATATGCATAGCCATGTTTCGCTCAACAAGCTCCTCCCAAGTCTCTCGGCGTCCGATCTCAGGGATGAACTTCGCATACTTCGTAAAAGTTACGATGTCGCTGAGAATCTGTGCCGACTTTGTTGTAATTGCACTTTCCGTCATAGTCTCTCGAATCCTTTGTCTGTTGAAAACCAAATATCTTGTACGTTCGCCTCTTCTAGCGCCAACTTGCAGATCGGGCACGGTCTTGAATTACGAAGTTCTCCACGCTTGTTGATCCTTGCCACCACCACTGTCTCTATGTCTTCTCTGGCTCGAATCAGTGCCGCTATCTCGGCGTGAAGACTGACTTTCTGTTCCTTTCCTGTTCGCTTAGCGTACTCAGCTTGCATCGGGTGAGTCTTGCGAGAGTTGGTAGCGTGACTAACAATCTGTCCTCGCTTGTCCAAACAGATGGCTGCGTGTCTAAACTTTGCCTCGCTGTGCTTAGCGTAGTCGATGACCTTATCAATGTAGTCCTCTCTCAAATCATCCATTGTGTCCCCTACTGTTTGCTGGCGGACAGGTATTCTTCAATCAAGGCACAGATGTTCTCAAACAGCATCTGTGTGTCGCTTAGTTCACCGTTTGGCCCCTCGAAAGGACTGTCAAAGGCGGCTGTGTGATAAGCGGCAAGCCCTGACTCTGGGTGTTCCAGGATGGTCACCTGTCCAACTGGGTTATGCTCCTCTAGGAACTGCCTCACCTCCTCTTGCTCTTCGTCAAACTCTTCACTGAACTCAATCTCAAAATCTTCACTAGACATCGTACATCATCCTCACTAAGTCAATACTGCATGTGCTTCGGCTTAACTCGCCGCAGTTCGGATCAAACACAATACACTTCAAGTCTCTGCCTGACAAGTAACCATGCTCTACAGCGTAGGCATCGTTAGCGCCGCCTGATCGTAACTGCTCTACTGTACATCCGTTGTACTCCACACGGTTGTCGTGGTGATGATGTCCTCGGAAGAAAACACGGTGCTTGGTCTGGCCCCAATCCTCTGGTCGCTCTGTGGCCATGATCCCCGGCAAGTCTCGGTCTTTAGTCTGATGGCCGTGGACTGCTCCAATCAGCACCTTACCGAACTTTATGTACTGTCGGCTGCTAGGGCTTTCAAGAATCTCAACCCTAGGCTCATCCCTGTACAGCATACTAAACGCGGATCGAAGGGCGTGGCCCAGAATCTCATCGTGGTTGCCTGCAACGTTCACAAGCGTAACTGTCTCATGGCGCTCAAGTGCCTTTTCAACACAGTGCCTGAGAGCTCTCATGCCTGAGTCTATCACGCGAGGCATCCGAGTGTCCATGTCCAGCACATTCTTGCTGCGGTTAGTCACGCCTTCAAGGTTGTCAGCGTGGAAAAAGTCTCCTAGTTGGAGAATGACACATCGCTTGCTAGGCGGGGCCATGTCTACCAGATAGTCAATCGACGCTGTAAGGGCGTCAACCGCCTTCTGAGTGTCGTAATCCTCACCCACTTCCTGCCCCCAAGCGTACATGCCAATGTGCATGTCTGTGATAGGGATGACGCTCATGAGGTTGTCTGCAACACCTAAGGATTTCTTAGGAGTTGCTGGCTCAATGTCATTGACGAGAGACTGAATAGCCTCTCGCGCTACGTCTAACTGCCACTGTTTGTCGAGGCTGGTTTTGACCCACTCCAGTTTAGGCTCGCCAGTTGTGGCGTCGTATAGAGTCGAGGTGCCCCTGACAATATGGCCTTCAGGAAGGTCTGTAGTCGCACACGAGAGATTCTCTGCATCATCTGGGCCATTCTCCTTTATAGCGCAAACCCTTCGACTGAGAGAAACTTTGTGCATCCCCAGAACAGCTGCTGCTGCGGCCTGTGAGCCATACTCTTCTATTGCTGAGAGTATCTGATTGTCTGTGTATCTTTTCTTCGCCATGGTCTAATCTACCCATTCGCTAGGAATTTGTTCTCCAACGTGGTACTTGAATCCGTTTCTTTCACACCAGTCTGAGTACCTTGTAGCCTTCTTTTTGGTTAGCCAATTGTCTGATTGAAAAAGCATCCTTATGTCTAGTTGTGGGTTGCATCGACGAACAGCAAGCATCTTAGTTCGCATCTCGCCGGTGAACTTTCCTTTTATCTCAATCACCATACCGTTGTCTAGCACAACGTCTGGAGTGTAGTTCCTTTCTTTAAGCACCACCTTGTGTCCGCAGTTAGCGCAATGCGCTGGCTTCACCTCAGTTGTGTAACTTAGCTGATATGGCTCGTAAGAAAAATCAATGCCTCTGTTTCTTAGATTGTTACAGACTCTTTCCTCGAGACCACTACGATACTTGCTCCTACTCTTCGGTCTTGCCATAGGCCCTATCCCAGTCATAGATGCTCCAAGCGGGGAAAAGCATCGGGTTCTTCTCTAGCTTTCTCTCAAGACCCTGAATGTGCCGCTTCAACCTCAGATTTTCTTCTTGCAGGTGCTCAATCTTCATCTCCATCGTAGTCACTGTCGAGGGAAAAAGCCAGCGAGCTAATGAGTGTCTGACGTTCATAAAGTTCTACCTCAACTATCTCTAACAGGTCATGTAGTGTCTTCGTGTCAATCTCATCATCCTGATCATACTCCATCATGATCTCTTCAATCTGATCCAGAATAGGATTCGGCATCTCTGTTCTCCTTACCTATGAGCAGAAGCTCCAAGTTTTTGTAAAATCTGTTTTTTATGTCTTCCTCTTCCATCTTGCCATCGTAGTGCTTCATGTATGCATCAAGGCAGGAGTCATGATAGTGAATCGAGGTCTGGCATCCGATCAAGTGCTTCTCGGCTTTCTTTGGGCCTACACCGTGCAGTCCGGGGATGTTGTCTGCTGTGTCTCCAGTCAAAACGCTGACCCAGTAGATATGCCGGGCCTGCTCAGGCTCAACCCAGTAAAGACTTCCATCCTTGTTGTGTGTCGGCCAGCGATAGTGCCAACCGGGGATGGTGTCAAGGTCTTTGTCAATCGTGCAGATAACGAAGTCCTCTTCCATCCCCTCAGCGATAAAATCTAACGCAATCTGCCCGATCTCATCGTCCGCCTCAAAGCCAGTCTCTGCGAAGTCAGCGCCTAACTCCTCCACTAGCATGCCCCTGACGTATTCGTACAGCAGAGGCTTGTCTACGGACTTCCTGTGGGCCTTGTACTCTGGGTCGATCTCCTTTCGGAAGTTCTGTTGGCCTGAGAGTATGATGTCGTGCTTTGTCGCTTCAGTCTCTTCAAGAATAGTGAAGACAAAGTTGTTTAGCGTCTCGCTGATCTCATCCATCAAGTCGCTGGTGTACTCAACATAAGCCTCTGTCATATACTCGCCTTTTGCCATGCCGAGGTCTGAGGCATGTTCCTTTGCCTCCCTTATGCTCTCAAAGATGCCAACAACGTGTCCGTTATTCTGAATATCTATAAGAGCGTAGTCTTGCAAGGCAAAAGCGACCGAGTAAACAACCGGGTCGCCATCAATCAAAGCCAGTCTATCGGTAGACATTTTCTAAATCCTCGATGTCCCTCAGGAACTCTTGTTTCTGGCGTTTGCGGGAAGGGCCTTTAGCCGCATCCCGCTTCGCCCACTTATCCTCTTCTCTAAGCCACTCAGGCTGTTTACGCTTAGTCTTACTCATGTTTTCCGCTTGCCTTAGAACGGAATAGCATCGTCAAAGTCAGAATCCTCATCCTCTGACTGCTGCTGTGCTTGCTGGTTCTTGACTTCGTTTTCCTGAGACTTGCGCGTCTCATCTTCAGTCAAGCCATACTTGGCGTAAGGCATCAGGTAGTCATTAGCAAGACGAACAACGTCTGCTGCTGCCTGATCCAAGTCGCTCTTGCTCGTCAAAGTTCCAGCTACAATCTGTGCAGCGTAGCCCATCGCTGACTGACGCATGATGGAGTCTTGACGGTTATCTCCAGAAGCTACTGCTGCATTGCTACCAGCGCCAGCACTGCTCCGAGTACCACCAGAATTACCACTAACACCCCCACTTGATCCGCCTCCTGAGTTCTTGACGGTAACATCTGCCGCCCTGATGTTGTAGTAAGTTCGACCATTGCGCTCTACAGAGTTTACAACCGCTTCAATGAAGTCTCCTTCGGCAAGCTTGTGCCAGTTGTCCCCAATCTTTACATTCGCTGCGGGCTTCTTCTTCTTGCCCATGCTGTACCATGAGCCACCAATGTTGAGATTCACGCCATACTGGTTGCCGTAGCTGTCAACTTCCCCAAAGTCCTTGACGAAAATCTTGTCGATCTTTCCTTCAATAATCTGCTTGCTCATCGCTGTCTCCAATCAGTGAGTCTCTGCCCAGCTATCGCCGGACTGTACTTCGCCCGCAAGAGGGCAGCGGAGGCCAAGGTACTTGGTAGCGGCCTCAAATGCCCAGCGGACAACTTTATTATATCTCATCACATCGTCTTTCTCAACCTCCGCTTGCACTTCGTCGTGGATGTTGCCCACAAAAGTCACATCCAGTCCTTCTTCCTGTACCTTTTTGTCTATAAAACACAAAACGACCTTCATGGCTATACCGCCTCCGCTCTGGAACAAGTAGTTCAGAGCCTTGTGTTTCATGAGTTTGCCTTCAGAGTCGCGGCGCATCCAGACCTTACGTCCATCAAGACCGATCAGGTACCCACGGGCTGCCGCCTTCTCAACCTTGGGCTTGAGTGTGCTGATGCCCGGAAATACCGACTCAACCGCATCTATGATCTTTTTGCCTTTTTCCTCAGATATATTGAATATCGAAGCCACCTTGCGCGGACTAGCACCGTAAACAGTTGAGTACACACATGCCTTGGCTTCATCTCTCGTGTCCACTCCGTAGGGCTTGCAAGCATCCAGTACTCGGGTGTGTGGGTCGGTTCCCTTCGATTTGTCCCCGTTGACAAGTGCATCTGTAAAAGCCTCTGAGTTGATGTAATGCGCTGCAATACGCAACTCCAGACCTTCTGCGTCGAAGCCCACTAACTTGTAGTCATCGCCCCTGTGAGTAAAAAGGCTCCGCATCTCCTCGCCAAAGAACACATCAGGCGATGCTTTAGGCACGTTAGCCACGACCTTGTGAGTCATCCTGCCAGTGTTAGTGCCACAGGGGTTAGCCAGTGCCGGGACTCTTCCATCCTCACGGCAGTTGTCAATCCAGCCCTGTATCTGCTGACGCCTGTGAGTTATCTTCGTGTACCTTGATAGAATTTCACCGATGTCGCTCTGAGGCATCTTGCTAAGGTTCGGGCATGGCTCACCGTCTGGCTTGATCTTAGGAATGCCTGTGCTGCTATACTGCGTCGGCACCCAACCTAGCTGCACTAGACGCTGTGCGACCTTCTGGTGCTGACTTAGCTCTATAGGCTGCCACTCAATGCGAGTAAATGGGCCGCCTACGTCACCGTATTCTTCAGCCATCTTGGTCAGACTGCCATCCTTTTTGAACGGCGCCTTAACCTCTGACTTGCGCTCATAGTAGCAGCCCATGGTTGCTTTAATCTTCTCGTATATCTCAGCAGCCTCAGAGTCTAGCTGCTCAACGTAAGCCTTGGCCTGTTCGATACGGAAAGGCCAGCCAGCAAGCTCCTGACGCGCAATGATTTCCGCGACCTTGTGCTCGATCCTAGCTGGCGTTTTCCAATCGACTTTCACCCCTGCTCTCCTTTAACTGCTTTCAGCAAATCAGCATACACTGGCTTAGGCTTGTACCCGCAACCGTCTGTCTTGAAGTCTGCCAAAGCCACAGGTAAATCTTGCTGTTGTGCTTTGTCAAAGTCAACCCATACTGGGCATGTTGTGTTGGCGCAGATTCCCGCTGATGCACAGAAGGTCTTGTCCTTGTAGCACATCATGTGTCCATCTCCTTAAGAAGAGCCTTGTAAACTTGCTCAGTTACGTTCACGTCCTGAATGCAGTATTCCATCATCTCTTCGTTGTACTCGTCAAACGCCTGTTCCTGCTTACCGTAGTCGCCTTTGTAGATACCGACTCGATAGCCCCAAGCCTGTAGGCTGTGTGGGCCTACCTTCTGCGGCAGCCCTTCTGGACGTTCCCGGTCAGGATTAAGCAGTCGGGATAGTACTAGCGTATCAATAACCATCTCGGGGGTAGGCAACGCTGCCATAATCTCTAAAGACCATATTTCCAAGGCTGGAATGTCAAAGTTGATGATGTTATGCCCGATGACAACCTCACCGTCAATCAACTCCACAAACTTGGCAATCTCTGTCGGCCCAAAGGTATGCACCTCGCCAGTCTTGTAGTCCTTAGCCACTGCACAATGCACTGTTGTCATCTTGTCTAGCAGGTTGTCTGTCTCTATATCGATAACGTACATTTTCTTAGTCATTGTCTTCATGCTCCAGTCCATCTTCAAACTGCCAGATAGTGTAGAGGTTCATCTTTAGTAGATCAAGAATACCAAGCATCTCTGCACGGTTAAACTCGTGCTTGTCAAGAACCTCTACTAGCTCTTCCATAACTTTGTTGGCTTGCTTTGCCCTGATCTGGCCTGTGATGTCTTCAATAGTCATTTGTGCTCCTAGTAATCGTATTCCGGCGGCTGGCAAGTCTCAAGACGGCCAGTGCCCATGTTCATCTTCAGGACATCGGCAGGCCCAGTAAAGCCCCACTCCCTTGACTTCTTCACGTTCAGCCGCATACGCCCCTTTGTTTCATCTTCTGTATGCTCAGGCTCTATAGCAAGGATATTAAAACTAAGTTGCTCGAAGCTACCAGAACCACGAGCCATTGCTGGGTCTATGTACAGCCACTTGGCGTCATTGACCTCATCCTTTACATACACTTTCTGGTCAAATCTCCGAATATGAGCAACCATCAACATGCTTGCACCTGTGGCTGCACAGAAAGCCGCAACATCACTAAGCACGTTGTCGATCAGCTTACGCTCGTTGTCTCGATCATCATGGGAGAAAACTATACTGATATGGTCGAATATGAAACGAGTTACGCCCTTGGCGTGGTAATACCGAAGCATGTGAAGCAGCCTGTCTACATCGACCCTACCTGAAGGGCCAAGGTTCACAAACCATGTTCGACCATTGTTTATCAGGGAATCGTAGCTCTCCTTTATGCTTTGCTTAGGGACAATGCTAGGGTCTAACCTGTACTTTGGCAGTGGCACATTGTTGTCGAGCGCGATTAGTCGCTGGGTCGCTTTCTGTAAGTCCTCCTCAAGAAAAAGCCAAGCAACTTTCTCGTCAGTGTGCTTGATAAGTTCATAGCCTAGCTCTGCTGCAAAGGTTGACTTGCCAACACCCGGAGGTGCCATGACAGTTGTAAGCTCACCGTCCCTGATGCCTCCAATCTTGTTGCTGAACTCAGGGAATCTTTTTAGCTGGTAGCCCTTCTTGATAGGCTCTGAGACCATATCGATAGAGATGTCAGTTCCGGGGATGACCATCTCTGGCTGATATTCTTTGCTCTGGGATATCCTGCGAAGGAGCTCATCCTGTCGCCCTTGCCTTAGAGCATCATTAGCGTCTTTACAGTCTTCAGGATACTCAAGAACCTTCAACTTGACTTCTGTAGCGTAGACACTAGCGAACTTCTCTACTGCTTCTTGACCCGCTTCATCTGAGTCAAAAGCCAGCAAGACACGCTCGAAGCTAGTAACGTAATCCCACACTTCACGTTTGTCCAGCCCTGCTGCACCAGCTCCGTTAGCGAGCGATACCACTGAGTAGTTCTTGCCTTTTTCCGAGAACATCTGCCATATAGAGAGCGCATCTTCTTCGCCCTCGGTGATGATGAGAAATCTACCGCCTCTGGGAAATACTTGCTGACCAAATAGCCCACCATACTCACCTACTACCTCCATATCACGCTTGAGTAGCGCGTTCTTGCGCTTCCAGCCTTGGCCTGTGCCTGACTTGTAAAAGATTGCTTGACGATCAGGCTCTCCTGTGTCCTGTCTAACTGCTTGCCTAACACCATACTTCTCAGCGGCATCGGGCAAGATGCCACGGTAAGTAAGGTCGGCTACAGGAAAGTCCTCAACCTCCGCAACATCCCATTTTTGATACTTCGGTTTGTCCATTTTCTTATCATCTCGACCTTGTAGCTTGTTCTTGGATACGTAACGGCAACCTGAAAAGCAGTAGCCACCTTCGTCAGCGAAAAGACTCATGCTGTCTGAACTTCCGCAAACTGGGCATGGCTGATTGTATGCTATCACCTTACCCATCATCATCTCCGATTGATTCGTCCTCATCTAGGAGGTTTTTATAGATAAAGGGATCGCTGCAAAAGTACTCTATCCCGTCTACGCCCTGTGTGTATCTCTCAGAGTTGTCAGGGTCTCCGGCCACAGTCCTGCATACGTAGCATAGCTCAGGGTCTATCATGAAGTCCATGCTGGTCATAAGCCTGTTACATGCCTTACACCTCATCATGACCCCCGACTTTCATTTTGATATCGGATGATTTGCTTGATTGTCTCCTTAGCTGACAAGAGGTCTTCAACTCCTCTCCAGTTGCAGATCAGGTAGCAACAGTGTGCCTCTGGACGAGACAGACCGTAAGCTTTTGCAAACTCCCACACTTCATACTGCAACTCACCAGACATGGCATCACCCGGAGGAGTCTTCACACCATCTTCACAAAGCGAGATTATCTTGTTCACGTAGTGTAGAGCCTTTTCCAAGTCCTGCACTCCGTTCTTCTTGCGCCAGCGAGAAAGGTAGCGAGTAGCATTGCCTTCATGGTAGGGAATGTTGTTCTTGGCAACGAAGTCCCAATGCTGTAATGCACTCTGATAGTGATCTCCGCCAACCTGAATCTCATTAGGGTTGCTGTCATTCATTTTCATTGCTCCCATCTGTGCTTATTTCGCTTCTAACTCGGTTGTAGAACACTCTGGCAACGCTTGGCATGTCTAGCGTTTCCATATATTTCTCACACTCATGACGGATGCTTTGTCTGCTGTGATGAGAGTCTTCGATTGTCCACAACCAAAGCTCCATTATGTCCACAGTCTTCATCCAAATAATCTCCTGATCATTGAGATGGTAGTCGATCCCCAGACTCTTGTCTATCTTCTTTTCCGCCTCAGCGTAAGCCTGTTTTAGATCAGGATTGTTCCACTTTGCTGTTGCTGGCATGTCACCAAGCCAGAGCTCTGACGTATCGTGCCATAAAACTGTCTTTATCAGGTTACTACTGGCTGAAGGATTCAAAGTAAGCAGTAGGCTCAAAGCGTTGTAGCAGTGATTACCTACGTTGTATCCCTTGTCAGTGTCCTCGCCTAGCGTGTGGCACCTAACAATCTTCCCAGCCTTACGTGCACTGTCTATGAACTTGCTGTCAATCATATACGACACCATCATCCTCTGCACGGGCTAGACGCTTTTCATAAGACACTCGCCGACGCTCAACCCATTCCTGCGCAGCAAAACGCCAGTCACTTGCTTGGCATTTTGTTGCCCACTCGTAGGACTTTTGGTATTTTCTGCGCCCCTTCAGTGACTTGAAAGTGCTGTGTGCCATGTACATAGGATAAGCGACATCATTAAAGAATGGCTCATTGAAACTACTTGCTACAAGGTTTGATCGATCATCCCCACGCATAACAATCTCTATAAACTTCTTTAGCTCATGATCCCAGTGCTGTCCATCAATGCTTATAAGCGGATAAGGCTCTACTAGACCATTTTCGTAATAGCAGCTTGAATAGCCTGAGAAAAGGTCTGATGCCTTTTTAGCCAGAGGCTTGACCTGCTCATATGTGTCAGTGTAAGCGTGTAAGTTGAATGACACCTGATAGTAACGCCCAACCTCCACTCCGATTAGAGTGGCGACATACTCCTGGAGATAGGAGAAGTGCACGCAGTTTGCACCGTAGGCGCCCCAGACAATGTCATTTGATCGGTTAGTAACCATCATGTCAAGACTGCCCTTAGAGTTAATCTGAAAGAGAGCCTGAAGGTTACAAGGCAGATCAAGGCTTTCTAGGCTTAAATCATTGTCTGCGTCCCACATGCTGATGAGTTCTCTGCGGGAGTTAGGGTTTGTCGTCAGGTTAGCAACAACTTCGTTGATCTGGTCAAAACCGAAATGTTGCCTCCAGCGGTATCCATAAGCACCGTTGAATGTCTGACCATCATCCGAGAAGCTCTCCATGCGCTTGACAAACCGCTTAACGAACTCTACGTCGTTTCGGCCTGCAAGCATCCACAGGGACTCCATGAGGTGAAAGAAAGGGTTAGCATCTCGCTCAGGCCAGAAGACCACTCGCTCTTTGGGCTTCTGGTAGACTGTAGTCACAGGAGCGTCGAATACAATCGCCCCTCCATTCCGTGTATCCTGATAGTTTCCTCTAGTGTATAGCTTGCGAACTGCCTCTGGTAAAGCCTGATTGGCGTTTCTGCTGTCAATAGTGATCATCGTGCTGTCTCCGTGTGTTTCCTTAAAACTGAACCTTATTTTTCAGTTCTTCAAGGTTTTCTTCAACGTAGTCCCACATGTCTTGCTCAACAGTACGGCACAGGGCACGTCCAAGCTCGATAAAAGTGTTTTGGCTGCGAATCTCTGGGCCTGTCTGTGTCGCCCTTGCTGCCTTCCAGGCCATTGGCCGTCGTGTGCGGAAGACCCACTCAGTGAACTCCTCCCATCCCTGATCAGTCTCTCCTACGTAAGCCATTAGCTTTTCAAGTAGTTCCTGATGCTGCATCTCTTGCTCAGTCATGATCATCTCCTAGAAGGTTGTCTAGTCCTTTGCTTCTGTAGCCGTCTGACAGATTCTGCCTCAACTTACGAATGTACTCTTCTGCCTCATCATCGAACTTCCGCCAGGCCTCAGAGGCCAGACGCTGGTAGCGGTTCTTTAACTCCTGAAGTGACTTCATGTAAAGCAGATTGTCTGACAGGAGGTCATCTCTAATGCGAGTCTCCT
>Ga0209937_1000276_pt1 | contig 17361 bp, 19 predicted proteins | sample SalPon1_B_H2O_MG_FD_185699 | JGI IMG/M metagenome (GOLD analysis project Ga0209937, IMG submission 185699) | Salt pond water microbial communities from South San Francisco under conditions of wetland restoration - Salt Pond MetaG R1_B_H2O_MG... | ecosystem: Environmental > Aquatic > Non-marine... | reverse complement strand
ATCGCCCTGAAGTTGGTCTGCATAACCCGGCACATCCGGTCGTGGCCCTACAAAGCTCATATTCCCAATCAGCACATTCCAGAGTTGCGGTAGTTCATCGAGTTTATTTTGCGGAGGAAGCGGCCGAAGGTAGTGACGCGTTTGTCATTTGCTGTCGTAATAAAAGTAGATGCTTCATCTACATCGCGCATGGTCTTGAGTTTGTAAAGCATGAAAGGGTTCCCATTTTTTCCTATTCTTTTTTGAGCAAGTAAGCCGTAAGAGTTAGTATTGATCGCAGCTATGATCAACATCAGCCCTAAAACAGGAAAACTCAATACAACACCTACAATAGCTAGTGTTATATCGAGTAGTCTTTTAAAGAGTATTTGATAAGGTTTTAAGGTCATTTCATGGGATGTCTAGTTTTAATAACTTTCCCAGGATTTCCTACTACTGTTGAATTATCAGGAGCATTTTTAATTACGACTGAGCCTGCACCAACAATAGACCATTTACCTATTTTAATTAATTGTATTATACTTGCACCAATTCCTATATGACTCCCTTCCATTATTCTTACACCACCAGCTAATGCAGCATTAGGTGAAATATGAACATAGTCTTCAATAAAGCAATCATGTTCAATCACAGCTGAAGTATTTATGATGCAATTTCTACCAATTACTGCTCCCGAATTGATCGTAGCATTTGGCATAACAACTGTACCATCAGCTATACTTGCATTTTGCGAAATAACAGCACTGGGATGAATTAAAGGACGATGATTTATAATAGGTAAAGATTCAAAAATTCTTTTCCGAGATAAGTTATTTCCAATACTTATATTGGTTGGATAAAGATTTATTTGTTCATTCTTATAATCAGAGGTAACATTAAAACCATTAAACTTAACAATAGAATTGTCATCATCAAATAAAAAACCTACTTCAAAATTACATGAAGTCATAATATCCATAATAACCTTTGCATGACCACTAGCACCAAACAAATTTATTTTATTGTCATTCAATTTCCCATAAATTTTTGAGCGGTAGCTTGCCCAACTTGATTAATACCTTCTGATTTAAAAACCTTTTTTAAAGTTAGTAATAAAATTTTCAAATCTAATGTAAAACTTATTTTGTCAACATAAGCTACGTCATATTTGAATTTATTTTCCCAGGTTATCGCATTTCTTCCATTTATTTGCGCCCAGCCTGTAATACCTGGTTTTACTTCATGTCTCCTTCTTTGTTCTTCATTATACAAGGGTAAATATTCAACTAATAAAGGTCTTGGCCCGACCAAGCTCATTTCGCCCTTGATGACATTCAGTAACCGGGGAATCTCGTGCGGGAAGTTTTGCGGATCAACTTTACTACGGAGATGAGTCTATCGGCAACGGAAAGTTATTTACAATCTAACCCTCGTTCGTCATTCACGGTTTTTAAACATAATAACCTGGAAAAACAATCTGTTGTTAAGGATGCCCACGTTTAACTTTCCGTAGACCTGAGAGACTGTGGAGAATCAACTTGACACAGTCATTGTTTTATATATTTTATTAAGCTGTCTTGTAGTATTTACACCTACAACTATACTTGATATTGGTTCGTCTAGACAAAAAGTTAAAGCTTCCTCCGCATTAAATCCATGCTCGAAAACTTCACCTGCTTTAAAGGGACGAATCGCTATATAACCTTTTGAGGACCTTAATACTTCCCTATAATTCGTTTCTATGGGATTATAATAATTAACAAATTTCTCTGTTAAGCCTTGATTGATGATGTTTTCCGCATAATCAACAGTATAAGGAAAACATGCAAATTCCGCTATTAAACCTTCTTTTTGAAGTGTCGATATAGCATCGCTTAATTCGTATCTAAACTCGTTATACCTAAGAATTCGTTTTTTATCCTTATGCTTATCAAGCCCATCCCATCTATCAAGCCATTGAACAATATCAATACGGTCAATACCCAGATCTTGTAAATAGCGCTCTACACGCTTCTTCAAAATATGATAATCAAACTTATGTTCACGGAATTCGGGTATAGCTATTTTAGCAATAACTCCAATTCTTTGCCGCTCTGCAGGTCTCAAATTTCGAATAGTATCACAATACAATTCATACGAACCATATTCACTCGAAATGTGATGCATGCAAAAGCCTAATGAAAGTCCATGATTAACAAGTTCAAATGAATCATTCTTCAACAGCCCCTTATCTTTCCATCTCATGGTGCCGAGTGTCACTATAGGTACACTCAATGACCCGAAATGTCTTTTTTCCAAGGGTTCTACTTCCATTTCAACCCAGCTTTCCAAATGAAGCGATCATTTGTTTTACTGGCCTTAAAAGCTTCTCGGCCATGTAAAACATATTCATCCCACCAGGCAACAGCTTCACCCGGGTTTAAGTTCACTTTCATGGCCATGTAAGTGTAAGCCACTTCGCTTTGTAGCACATCAAAAAACTCTTTATTAAGCGTTTTGTTGTCTTTTGACTCATCAGGGTTTATACAATAGTAGTTAAAATTAAAACGAGGTAATTTTGGATCACTTAAATCTAAAATTTTGGCCGTTCTTTCCTCTCCGGCTTTTTTATAGCTAACATCTGTACTGATGAGCCGCTGCAATAAATCTGGGTGATATTCAGTAAGGTAGGTTACTAATTCATTGCCATCTACAAACGTAGTGGCACCTCCTCTTTCCGCTTGATTGATACAGTAAAAGAACATTACATCACCAGGACTACTAATATAGGATTCATCCGTATGTAATGGCTGCGCATTTTTACTGTGCCTGTAGGCACTCAAATCAGGAATATCGTGATCGTACCTAATCTCCATCCAACGTTCACCAGTTTGAACACCACCCTGCTTAAAGTCTTCACCAATAGTCATCACCTCACCCAAATCTTCAATAAGTTCATCGTAAAAACTCCGCAAATCAGGTATATGCCAGCCCGGAACCATCTTAACAACCTTATTGTTGACGAGCGCATCTCTAACCAACTTACTTTCATCAGCTGCTCTATTTGATCTCAGCGGTAATTCCTCGTAAAAATCCATTTTTTATTTATTTTAGTATTAATTAAATCCTGTGAATTTGTCAGCCACAACTTCATCCGACTGATTAACATCATTTACTTTAAAAATTTTCAATATAGTCTGAAGCATGATCCACAAATCCAAGCCAAATGATACATGTTTTGTGTAAAATACATCATACCTTAACTTGTGCGTCCACTTCAACCGGTTACGTCCTCTCACCTGAGCCAAACCCGTAATACCAGGCCTTACATCAAAACGCTGTTTTTGATAATCAGAGTACAAAGGTAGGTATTCTGCGAGAAATGGCCGAAAACCAACCAAACTCATTTCACCCTTGATGACATTAAGCAACTGGGGAACCTCGTCCAGGGAGGTTTTGCGGACCAACTTACCAACCGGCGTAAGTCGATCTGTATCAGGGAGCAATTCACCATCAGCGCCCCTGCGGTCATTCATGGTTTTAAACTTAATAATACTAAAATCCTGTCCATTTTTACCAGATCTTTTTTGAAAGAAAAAGGGTTTGCCTTTGTTAGCAAAAAAAAGAGAAATCATAACAATTATAAAGATAGGGCTGAATAAAAGTAAAGCAAAACATGCTATCACAAAATCTAAGAAACGTTTTATAAAGTTTTTATACATCTATATGCTTTTTAATTTTTCTAAATAACTATTAGCTAATATCTCCCGGTCAAAATGTTGCTTAGCATAATGATAGCCATTTTCTCCTTGTATTTTTAAAAGTTCAGGATGGCTTAAGTAATATCGGATTTTTTTTTCAAAATCCTCAGGATTTTCGGGCTCTACAAATATACCGGCATTTGCCGTTTCTACCAATTCTCTCGACACCCCATCAATAGCCATCAGGATAGGCTTTTGACACGACATATAATCAAAAGTTTTATTGGAGTAAACTGTTTTGAAAGTGTCATTCTTCAGTAAAACTGAGGCACCCATCTGAGAAGCCCTTACAAATTTTAGCACCTCACGTTTAGGCTGCGAATCATAAAATCTTACATTATTAATCCGTTCACTTACTACTCTTTCTTTTAATTCATTTTTTTTCATACCGTCTCCAACCAAAATGAATAACACTTTGGTGTCTTTTAATAATTGAGCGGTATCCAATACCTGATGCAAACCATTGGCTAAGCCATGTGCTCCTACATAGGTAATTACAAATTTATCTGTCCATTCCTTTTCCCGACGAAATTGTTGAACATCGAAATCAGTTAACAAGTCATCCGACATTGCAAAGTCCGCGGCATTCGGAATCATGAACAACTTTTCCTTTTTGATACCTTTATTATTTATCATTTTTCTATAAAAAGCAGGAGTCAGCACATTTATCCGTATGGCTTTTTTATAAATAAACGCTTCGAACCAATACGCAAATTTAATAATGGGTTTACTTTTAAGAACACCCGTATCGACAGCAGATTCCGGCCATAAATCCCGAACTTCAAATACAAAAGGAATTCGTTTAAAGATAGATATAAGGTAGGCGATGATGCCTACAAATAGAGGAGGACTGGTAACCAGTATAATATCAAATTTTCCTTTTACTTTAAAAAGCCCGGCGTAACTTCCCGAAAAAACAAACGAAAAATAGCCCCATAACCGACCTAAAAAGCTTTTATTATATGATTCAGAAACGTTACATCGCCAAACGGTTATACCGTTTTGATTCTTCTTTCTTACAAAACTTCCTTTATATTCTGTTTTTTTTTGCGAGGATTGACCATCTAAATTTCCCGCTATCACTGTTATTTCATGCCCCTTCTCATTCCATAATCGAGCCATTTCATTAAAACGGGCACCTCCCGTTCCATCATTTTCCTTAAAATATTGGTGAATGAGTAATATTTTCATGCTAAACTTTTATAGTAGTTATTAATTCGGAGGTTAAACCTTTGTATAGAAATGTCTTTTTAGGTTGGAGTTGCATATAATATAAAGAGGCTGAAGATTCTATATCTTCAGGAATTAATTCTTCATTATCCGAAGTCTTACAGCTGATGGAAAAACTTTCTGGATGGAGTGTATTCCAATAGACCTTTAAAGATTCATCTTGACTTACTCTAAATACCCGATCGGTAATAATGAGATTATATTTTTTTTTATTCACCTCAAGTTTACGCATATGTTTGTTTCCGCGAAAGTCAGTATAGCATCCCTCCCAAACGATGGAATGGTCATTTACAGTCAATGGGGTAATAATGGTGGCTTGCAACCAACTTCCGTATAAAAAGCGACTAATTTTGGGCATCTGTTGATGCTCTCCTATCTGCAGCGTATTGTGTGCTGCAATTGATCTAAATAATACACTTAAATCTCCGGCATTATATGAATAACTTCCACTATCGCACAATATATTTTTCCCTTTATACCAAACGTCTAAATGAAACGCATCATTACTAGAAGGACGAAAGGAAGCATCAGGTATTTTTAAATAAATTTGAAGGTCACCGGCATGAACCATTAAAAACTGTTGATCTAAAATTTCTGCTTCTTGTCGAGGAATAATTAAAGATGAAAAGTTATGATAAGTTTCAGGATATCGCCAATAAAGAGCTTCGTCATAATTTCCTTTAGAAAATACTAGCTGATGCTTGAGTACACCAAAAAATAATTGCGTCGAAGGCCTAAAGTCCCGGTAATCACAAGAATGTAAAGTTTCAAACATTGCGCCATCATTAGATCCGATATTAGGCAAATTCCCGTCAGAGGAAGCCATCATCTTATATTGCCATTCCCCTAATTTTTCTAATTGGTTCGTAATCTGAGTGGAAAACGCAGGCTCGTCATATTGCTCCATCGCGTATAAAGCCCAACTCATCGTATCTACAACAACTCGATGGTAAGTAACAGATTTTTGAGCAAAAGTTCCTTGAGGCGCAATGAGTTTTAAAATTCTATTTTCAAGCAGATTTCTCCCTTTTTGTTTCCATTGGTGAAGTTTTGTACGAGCTACAGATAGTTCTGTTTGCTTCAACAACCAAGTGGCCCCAATATATAAACCGGCCGCTTCTGAAGTACCGTGATTATTGTCTTGTGCAATGGCATAGTTGATGTTCCCGGCGATGCGCTCGAGGTGTTCATAGACTAGTTGTTGCAAAGCATTTGTAGCGGTGTTATCTTGCTCTAATAATTGGGCAGTGGTGATGAGTTTCATTACCCGAATGGCGGTTTCCTGACCGCATTTCCAATTAGGACCTTGGTTTTTAGGATTGTGTTGCGACCAATCTTGTAACCATTTGTTGCCAGTCTTTAGATATTTTTCATCACCGGTAATTCGATAAGCTCGCGCTAAATCTGCTAACCAGTCAAAACGTGAAGATTCCCAGAGAATTTTAATATCTCCTGTATTTAAATCAAAATCACTTAAATCAATCCAATGCTTTTTATGATTTTTTAATAACGAACCATCAAATGGATTATTAAACCAATTTGGTAAACCATCAACATAAATACTGTGATAATGGAACCAATTCAAGTGTCCTTCTATAATTTGATCTGCCTTGTATAAAGTTTTAGACTTCCATTCCTCGGGATAGTTTTTAAGTGGTTTTACTTTACAAAAAAAAGGGCCTATTATTGATTTACCTAATGGAAATTTTTTTTTTCGTAAACCAGACTTTATACTCAAACGATACCAAAACATGTATAATACATTCCAGTAACCGATTTTAGGTATTAATGATGTTATATAAAGTATTTTTTTTAACATTAGTTTAAATCTAATTCATAATATTTTTGTTGCCTATTTGATTCTATTACCCTCATAGGGTTCCCTACAACAGTACAGTTGTCAGCAATATCTTTATTGATAATTGTATTTGCACCTATAATCACATTATTTCCTATTTTTATTTCACCAAAAACTACACTTCCAGCTCCTATATATACGTCATCACCTATAACAGGGACATATTTATCCCCAAAATTTCTTCCGATAGTTACATTTTGATTAATTTGACTGTTATCACCTATTATAGTTTTAGAGTGTATAACAACCCCTAACCCTCCATAACCAATTGTAAAATTTTTACCTATAGTTGCCGAAGATGGTAACCATACTGAAAAAATCATACGGTTAAAATAACTAAAAAACTTTCCTATAATTTCTAATTTATTTCTATGAAACCAATTACCTATTCTGTATATAAATATTAAAATATTTGACATATATTATGATAGTGTATAATTGATAGTGTTTTTAAATACTTCGTAATATTTTTCAAAACTAAAATCATTAGTTATTTTATTAAATGAATTTTCTCCCATTTCTTTTCTAAGCTCAGAATTTCTAAATAAAAAATCTAATTTATTAAATATTTCCTCTGGAGATATTTTTTTTAATATAAAACCATTAGATTCATCAACTAAATCATATTCTGTACCATCCGCAAGGCCTGTTATTACAGGCAATGAATTTAACATTGCATCACAAATAGCTAACCCTCCCAAACCTGGAAGAACCATTACATCACAGGACTGCATAACAACACTTGCTCCTTGATTAATCCGGCCGTGAAAAATAACTTGTTCTTGCACCCTATTATTGTTTACATATTGTTTTATGTTATTTAAATAATTACCATCACCTATTATATGAAGTTTTACAGATTTATTATACTTCACATTACATAATTCTATTGCTTTTATTAATATTTCCAATTTTTTTTCATGATTAATACTACCAATAAAAACTACATTAAATTCAGAAGGAAAATTTTTAATAAACCTCTCATTATTTTTAATTTCCTTTAATTTTTTTTGTGTGTCTAATACATTTACACCAACAAATATTTTATTTGGATTTTTTACTCTCTTACTAAAGTAAATTTTACCTTTGGAACTATAAGTGAAAATCGCATCACTATTATTTTCAATATACTTCTCCCATTTATTCACTAATTTCCTAAACCCTTTATATTTTTTATTTTCTAACATACCTAAACTCCACCATATAAACTTTTTGTTAAATAACCTTGAATATAAAAAAGCAATCGATGAATTTATTAATGAAGAGGACCCTTCAGAAAACACAACATCAGGATTTATTTTAATTAAAGAATAAAATAATGAAGGGGTAAATGGTAAAGGTAACCGGATATCATTTTTCTTTTTTGCATACGATAATTCATCCACCCCTTTAATATTTACTAATTTAGTATTTTTCAACCCTCTTCCATGTAGTAATATAAAATCAAAATCTGTATCATTAGCTATTCTTTCATACAAAGACAAACGATAATGCATAACAACTTGATATAACAGTACTAGTTTAACTTTCTGTCCCATGAGTTTTTAATTTCATAATTTTTACTAAAAGGAATACAAAAGGTATAGATATAACTCCATACACTAACCAAATTTCCAAACCAGATCCTCTTATCACCTGTATAAAAGTTATATATAAATAAGTTAAAAAAATAGATTTAACACTTAAGTTTGAAGTTTTTATATAATAGACAACTTTCAAATAGATCTTATTAAAAAAACGAAAAAGTATATACAAAAACAAAAAACCAAACAAACTAAAATTCCAAAAACTTTCTGAGTAAATAATAACTGGGTAGGATCCTCCAATAGCTCTAAAATTGGGAGCGAATCTTGTAGTATAAATATCTATCATGCTTCTAGGTTTTCCAGGAAACACTTGTCTGGGTATGGGTATAAATAAAAACTTTATAAAAGTATAACCATATAAATAATCTACTTCACCTTTATAAACATAATCTACTGCATTACTTGTGTTTCCATAAGCTGAAGATAGTTCAAAATTAGCAGTAAGCGTATTTTTGATATTATTGGAATTTAAATATTTTCCTATAAAAAAAGTCGCATCAACAGGATTATCTACATTATATTGCCCATAACCTCTTAATAAAGAACTAACTAATATTATATATGTAAATAGTAATATTAAAGCCAATGAAAATAATATTTTTTTAAATCTAAAATTAATTTCATATTTCTTTCTAATAAATTCGAAAAAAATTATCAATATAAGTATAAAAAAAATCTGTCTCTTATCTTCAAAATTACCAATTATTGAAATTAATATCATTAGTAAATAAATAGGATATTTAATTTTACTACGTGTGTTACTTAAAATGTTTACAATAAATATACATGTAGTTAATTGAAAAGCATAGCTATGATCATTACCACCGCCTATAAAGTTGGCATTAAACCTTCTGTTTTAATTTTATCTAAAACTTGTTTTACCTTATCTGGTTGCTGACGTGCTTTACTAATAAGGTTAGATTTTCCAAACTCAACCAACATGCGCTCCGTCCCTAAAGACACTAAGCTTTTGGTTGTTTGAATGAGCACCTGTCCTTTTTTGACATTTGGTGCGGGTACCTCTTCTAATATGGTTTCTCCTGTTTTAAAGGATTGTATGATTTGTTTCATAATAAATCTAATATTTTATGCCACTCGCCTTTTTCGTAATTGAATGTATTTTTTTCTCTTACTTTTATTTTTTCTACAAATAACTTTTTAAAATGAGCCGCATCTTCAAAAAGTATAAAATTTTTAGGCTCATCAAATTGCTTGTAAAATTCTTTTGCATAATCCGCTGAATATACAAAAGCAGGCTTACCCGTTTGTAAAAATTCGAATATTGGTAAGCCAACTGTTTCATCTTTAGATGTAAAAATCATAAAATCAACATTTTCATATAGCCAAAACATTTGGGGCCTCGAAATGGCACCAATAGATCGAACTGCATTTGAGTTTGAATCAAAAATACTTGATGTACTATCCAATAGTGTAGTAACCTGTATGCTTTTCTCTTGAAAAAAATCTATTAAACTATCTAATAATTTAACATTCTTATGCTCAGCTGCATAAGCTATAGGAAGTATCCCCTTATATTTAAATAACTCTGAGAAATCAATATTTGAAATAGACTCAGGCTTAAGAATTGTAAATCCTGGCCAACAAAATTTCACATTTTCGGAATTAAGGCCATAAACCTTTAAAAACTTTTGTTTTATATATTTAGATTGAACTATAAAAGAATTTTTTTTCAAAAATTTTGTAATGATAAACCTATACACTTTAACTTTCAAGTCTGTATAACCTGCTTCTAATGCTTTAGGCTGATGAAAATAGGTAATACCTTTTGAAGGTTGAAAAATATAATTTAAATTGTTAAAACTAACAATTTTTATCGGTTTATACTTTTTGACAAACTTCTTTATTCCTATAGTTGAAAAGTATACAGACTCAAAACCATTAGTCATAACAGTATGAAAATTCAGATGTTGCTCTTCTATATCAAATTTATGAGGAGATAGTACAATAAACTGATTTGTATTAAAGTTCCTAAGAGAGTCCACGAAGGTCCTTAAAATAGTTTCAGCACCACCAGTTTTGGCAGCCGAAGCATTAATTATTATTGTCTTCATATTGTATTAATAGCTGTTATAAATGTATTTTTCATCTGCTTTAAACTTGCTTTTTTCAAATAATGTTGACGACAAACAACTCTCATACTTTTGATTTGTTCTTCGTTATCTATAACTTTTATAATTAGGTTCGTGAGATAATTTATTTTTTCCTCTTCTGTACCAGAAGGGACTAAAAAACCTGTTTCCCCTTCAATAATATTGTAGAGCTCACCTCCTGTAATTGCATCTTCTGAAGCAATTACAGGCACTCCATTACCTAGGCTTTGTAACACGCTCAATCCTGCTTGATTTATACTAAATGATAATAAAGATTTTTTGTAAAGTTCAGTCAATCTGTTCGGATCTGAAATTTTACCATAAAAACATACGGACTCTTGCAAATTCAAAACTTCAACTAGACCTTTTAATTCTTCTTTTTCAGGGCCTTCTCCTACTATCAAGATTTTTAATATCTTCTTACAAATATTTTGTTTTATAACTTCACTAAAAGCTTTTAAAAAAAAATCCACGCCTTTTCTAGGGGCTAGTGAACCAACAAAGATAAAATTGAAACTATTAGTATTATCTATAACAGCATTAGCATTCTTAGATATTTTAGTGGAGTTCACTGCAACGAAAATATTCTTAGAAAACTTTTTAGATATATAATAATCTTTTACGGATTGGCTATACAATATTAAACCTTTAGCTTTTGAAGCTATAATTAATCTAAAATAATCTAAAACTTTTTTTTCCTTTAAACCATTCTCAGTGGAAATACCTATCCCCCAAAATAATAAACGGCTTCTATAACAAGAGGTTATTAAAGAGTAAATATTAAGAAAACGTAAATCAAAAATCGAAATAATAACATCAAAATTTTCTTTTTGAATAAACTCTATTAATCCTTTATAATAATAAAATCCGAAATGATTTTTTATTTCCGTCTTTTCAATGCGATAGTTTTTTTTAGAGTTAAAAGATCCATGGTGTATTACAGTTAGATCTATTTCTTTACCTAAAATTCTATAAAAATCATCTCGGTACTTTAATATTTTATTAGTTATTATGAGAATTTTTTTTGGTTTGGTTTTTAACATAAGCTGAAGAAAATATCCTAAAATCAATTTGTAATTTGTTTTTTTTTGTAAAACAATGACGTTAAAGTAAAAAACAAAATAGAACTTACTAATAAAACAGTTGCATTATAAACACTCCCTCGGGCAAAAAACAGAACAAAAAACATTACAAAGCCAATTAGTTTTGGATCATTGAGTTTTAAAATTATGGAATGTACAATAATCCTAAAAAAAGCTAAAAACACAAACACTACGAGCCCAACCCATCCTCCAAAATCACCATAAGCTACACCAAAACCTGTTGGGTGTAAACTGCCACCTACGCCAGGCACTATATAGTAATCAAAAAGTTGATAATCTATTGTTTGAGTTTTCTCATTATCATAAGGTATTAAAATATAAAGCATCTTTTTTATGATTGAAAAATTACCAAACCAATATGGTTCGCCTTGATGGACATCTCTAACCATGTCAAAAAACACATGACCTACAAAAAGATCTCCATTACCATTTTTTAATTCATTATCTATTAAATCTGGTAACCCTTCTATAATTAAATCTTTTTTTAATCCTGAATTTAATGTACCTTGATAGCGTATAAGTTTAATAGTAAATGAGAGTATCAATCCAAGAACTCCAATTAATAATATTTTTATTTTACCTTTTTTTGACCAGTAAAAAGAATAATATCCTATAGGTAAAAAAAGTAAAACTAAAATAGCTCTACTTCTAAAAAATAAAAGAACAACTAAAAATGAAAATAATATCGCCGCAGTTAGTTTATATTTTTTTCTTTTTAAAGCTATTATTAAATACGGACAAATTGACGCGACAATGAACAGAATTATCAAACTATAATTACCTAACTTCATCTTATCCAAAAACCTACTACTCATAATACTATCTACAGTAAGCCCGGAAACAAACATTATTAAAAATAACAATAAAATATAATAATAAATTACTTTATCGGATTTTTTAGAATCTCGAAAAGGATATTTTTTTATTTTAAAATTAACTCCTTTATATCTGTAAATGCTTTTAATTAAATATAATGTAGAGATATAAAAAAATAGAGAGAGACAACAAAAAATCATCACCTCTATTTTTATATATATATTATATTCAAGGAAAAGTAAAGGTAATGAGATTAATAAAAGCAAGGTTATCCAAATAAAAATAAATGGTGAATTATCTTTATACTCCATCTTTATTGCAAATAAAGAAAGAACTACAAAAATTATTAAAAGTAAAAAAATCATAGTTATTTTCTTATTATTTTAGTCAAATAGATATATATAAGAAAAAGTATAAAAGGAATTACAATAATATAAAAAGCCATTTTAAAATATATAACTCCAAATATCAGTACACCCAATATTATTATTTCCTTTGTCTCTCTTAGAAATCTGAATTTGTTTGAAACCCATATAAACAGAAAGGCTTGAAGGAAATATGAAAATATTGTTATTAATATTGCACCATAAATTCCAAACTTTGGGATTAAGTATATATTTAATGTAACATTTATTGAAGCGCTTAAAATAGATACAACTGCTATACTTAATGATTTTTTACTATATATCATTTTATAATTTGCTATTAGGTAATAAGGGTATACTAAATAAGCCAACGCAATTAAGGGTATAAATTTTAGTACTTTTTGATAATTTTCATTATAAAATTTTGGTAATATATATAAAGATCCTAAAGAAAGTAAAATGTATCCTACAAGGCCTAAAGAAATAGTAAGTAATAGATATTTATCAAGTAACAACTCTCTTCTTGAACTATTTTTTTCCTTATAAATCATTGGTTCCATGTAAATAGAAACGCCTACGTAAGCAAATACCATCATTGAGCCTATAGAATAGGTTAAAGTATACTGACCCACTTCATTTAATGTCATGAATTCTTCAAGTATAAACTTATCTGCATTACCCAATAAGTTCCCTGCTAATCCGTGAAAAATAAATGGCCAAGAGAAAACAAATAGGTTTTTAAAAGTTCTAGTATGAAATGTTCCTTCATTTTCTTTTTTCTTATCAATAAATTTTAAAAAAAAACTTGTTATGATAACTGCCAAAAGCGCCCCTATTAAATAACCTAAATATGTATTTAATACTATAATTAAACTAAATACTAATAAAAACTTAAGAACCTGTGAAAATAGACGACTTCGAAGATATTTTTTATGCTCTTCATTAACCCGCAGCATATTAAAGGAAATTAGATTAAATCCTTGAAAATAAACTATTAAAATCACTAAAAAAATATCTGGAAATAGATTTAATCCAAAAAAAGTATCTATTCCCGTCAAATACAAAATTCCTATTAAAAAAATCAACAATACATGCGTAAAAAAAGTAGCAGTAAAAACAGTCTTTTTGAATAATGGAAACTTTATTTGATCTCCGTAAAATCTTAATACTGCACGTTCTAATCCTAGAAGGGAAACTATAGGAATAAGTAATTCTAGAGAAACTATAAGACCTATTTTACCATAATCAAAAGTATTTAAAAATAGTGGTATTACTAAAAAAATCAATTTATTCAATCCTTTCGCAATACCCTCAACAAACCCGTATGATAAAATCTTTTTAAGCAATACTATTTATTTACTCCACAAAAATCCAACACTACTTTATCCTCAGATAATTCCAAAGTTTTAAACTCTTGATGTGCGACTAAAAAAACAATAATATCGGCTTTTTGAACAGCTTCTTTGTAATTGGTCAATTTAAACACATTATGGTCTTTAATATTAGGTTCAACTACAAAATAGTCTTCATTTTGGGCATCCTGCATGATCTTTTGTGCGATATACTTGGCTGGCGATTCTCTTAAGTCGTCTATATTGGGTTTAAAAGCTAGTCCCATGATGGCTATAGATGGTTTTCGGCCTTTTTTGATCTCAAATTCTAATTTAGCAGTTTTTACTTTTTCCGCACACCAAAAGGATTTATAATTATTCACTTCTCTGGCTGTACCAATGATTCGGCTTTCCATAGGGTATTCAGAAGTGATAAAATAAGGATCTACAGCAATGCAATGTCCTCCAACACCACACCCAGGTTGAAGTATATTCACTCTGGGGTGTTTATTCGCCAGCTTTATCAGTTCCCATACATTAATTTCTGCTTTATCACAGATCAAAGACAATTCGTTGGCGAATGCTATCTGAACATCACGGCTTGAATTCTCAACCAATTTACACATTTCCGCTGTACGGGCGTTAGTGGCATGTAAGTCCCCTTGTACAAACTGTCGGTAAAAATCAAGTGCTTTTTGGGTACTTTCTTCATTCACCCCTCCAACTACACGATCGTTATGCACTAACTCATACATTACATTCCCAGGCAATACGCGTTCCGGACAATAGGCTAGGTATATTTTCCCTTTTAGTTCAGGGCGTTCTCTATAAATCAGTTCCATCATCTTTTCGGTAGTCCCTACCGGAGAAGTTGACTCAATAATATAGGTATCTCCTTCCTTTAATAATGGTAATATTCCTGTAGTAGCTGCTTCTACATAGGAAATATCGGGTTCATGATTTCCCTTAAAAGGTGTAGGTACTACAATTAAATAAGTATCAGCCTCAATTGCTTGCGTACCGGCTTTTAAAAAATTATTATTTACCGCTTTGGCAACCACGGCATCCAATTCGGGTTCTACAATATGGATTTTTCCTTGGTTAATCGTTTCTACCACTGAAGGATTAACGTCGACCCCGTATACCGGGATTTCATTGTCGGCAATTAGGGCAGAAGTTGGCAGGCCGATATAGCCTAAACCAATGGTTGTTACTTTTGGATTCATAATTTTTATTTTTTGCTGATTTGCTTATCTGCTTAATTGCGTATTCGCGTATTTGCGAATTCACTTTTCAAATTTATTATATAGACTGTTTAACTTGTTGGTTATTTTCTCTAACTCACTTCTCATAGCATTATACTCTTGATTCTTAATAAGTTTTAAGTCATTTGCTATAATTATCAGATTAATCACTTCAGTTGCAGAACTAAAAGCCTGGTTTATGAACCGTGCTTTATCTTTTTCTGTAATCCGTGACATACCTTCTGCAATATTTGCAGCGATACTTACTGACGCTCTCCTTAACTGACTGGTTATACCATACTTTTCTTCAACAGGAAAGCCTGTCGTCATCTCATAAATTTGTTTGACAAACGGTCGTGTATCCTACCAAACTTCTAATTTTTCGAAATAATAGGTTTTCATTTTCAGCGTATTCGCGAATTTGCTTATTCGCATATCTGCATATTCACGCATTTGCTTTTTACTCTCTTAACTCTTTAATGTATTCAACAATGCGTTGACAAGCTTTTCCGTCTCCATATGGGTTGTGTAATTCGCTCATGGAAATATATCTCTGTTTATCCTCTAATAAACTTTTTGTTTCTGAAATGATCTTCTCCTTATCTGTACCTACCAAAATCACTGTTCCTGCTTCAACTGCTTCAGGTCGTTCTGTTGTATCTCGCATCACCAATACCGGCTTTCCTAAACTAGGTGCCTCCTCCTGCACACCACCGGAATCAGTTATGATCATGTATGACTGGTTCATGAGCCATACAAAAGCAGGATATGCTAAAGGATCAATAAGGTGAATGTTACTTACCTCTGAAAGTAAATCGTAAACCGGCTTTTGTACATTAGGGTTAAGGTGTACTGGATAGATGATCTGAACATCTTCATACGTTTCGGCGATCTCTTTAAGGGCTTCACAAATATCTATAAAGCCCTGTCCGTGGTTCTCCCGGCGATGACCAGTCACCAATATAAGCTTTTTATCTGTATCTACTATTTTTTTTAGTCGATTGATCTCATCATTATTGAGACCTTTCACTTTTTCAGTACTAAATAAAAGGGCATCGATCACTGTATTTCCAGTCACCAAGATGTGATCTTCAGTCACGTTTTCTTTTAATAAATTTTCCTCGGAGGTTTTTGTCGGTGAAAAATGAAAATCGGTAATTCTTCCTGTCATCTGGCGATTCATTTCTTCAGGAAAAGGAGACCATTTGTTATGGGTTCGTAATCCAGCTTCGATATGACACACTTTAGCGCCACTATAAAAGGCAGCAATACTTGCAGCCATGGTCGTAGTGGTATCTCCGTGAACATATACATAATCAGGCTTAAAATCTTCCAAAACCGCTTTAAGCTCAGTAATGATCGTGGCGGTTAACGTATACAGATTCTGATTTGGAAGCATTAAATTTAAGTCAAAATCGGGTTTAATCTCAAAAAAATCAAGCACTTGATCAAGCATTTCACGATGCTGAGCCGTCACACAAACTTTAGTCGACATACTATCATGCTTTAAAAACTCTTTGACTAAAGGAGCCATTTTAATAGCTTCTGGTCGCGTTCCGAAAATGATTAGATTTTTTAGCATTTTTTATGTTATGAGATTAGAATCTGGATTGGTTCTGGACTTTTGTGGTGCCTATTCTGTCAAACTAAACTATTACTCGCAAATTATCCCAATACCAATCCACTGCTTCTTTAAGTCCGTTTCGATTATTCGATTACCCGCCTGAACGTTGTAGTCGGGCAGGTTCGAGTATTCGTGTATTCGTGTATTCGTGTATTCGATTATTCGATTATTCGTGTATTCGAGTGTTCGATTATTCGAGTATTCGACTATTCGATTATTCGGTGTTCTCGACACTTCGGCTTTGCTCAGTGTTGGCGAGCTCGAACTTAGAACAAAGTGATTGTTTTTGGCTTGCATCTCGATGCTTCGGCTTTGCTTAGCGGGTCTATACAATAATTGGGTTGTTTAACTAATTCATATAGTGATATAGATGC
>Ga0209937_1000275_pt1 | contig 17419 bp, 48 predicted proteins | sample SalPon1_B_H2O_MG_FD_185699 | JGI IMG/M metagenome (GOLD analysis project Ga0209937, IMG submission 185699) | Salt pond water microbial communities from South San Francisco under conditions of wetland restoration - Salt Pond MetaG R1_B_H2O_MG... | ecosystem: Environmental > Aquatic > Non-marine... | reverse complement strand
GTTGGTGTCGTCATGATCTTCGCCAGCAACGTTGACCCGAGGTGTATCACCGTCTAGATCAATCTTGATAGGAATATTGATTGTGATTTCATCTATGCGCATGAAGTATTTACCTTATTTCCACCCATGATAGTGAACTGAACACGTCCTTATTACCGGATACCGTGGCAGCAAGGAGTGTAAATGTCTGTGATGTCGTACCCATATCGTTTCTGCCCAACTGACGAATCGTTCTTTCAGGAAACGAGAAGACCTCACCCTGATTCGTCGGTGCAGAATAACCTGTCTGAATGATCGATCCACCGGTAAAAGCAGACGCATCGTGATCGTATTCAACAAAACTATTGTCGTCGACCGACTGAAAGTTTGCTCCGGTAAGAGTAACGTCTCGCATCACTCGAAAAAATAGGCCGGTGTTGTCGAGAGTTGCAGTTTGAAACTCTATAGGAATCACAACGCCGTTGAGTCTGTCCGACTTAAGACGAATACTGAGAACTGGTATGAATACATTGGCATCGCCGGTGGTAACGCCTGTAAGAGGCGTTGTGATATTCTCTTCTCTGCCCAGCGGTCCCTCGTCACCTTCTGATGCGACTGCGGTCGATCCCGTAAGCATCTGATGTGTACCCGAGGTACCGGCAACGTTCGTTATCTCAAATCTTATAGGCACGTAAGGCGTGTTTGACCAAGGGAGATCCTCTATATTTGCAGAGTTGAATCGATGAAGAGGATACGAGTTATTGTCAAATATCACTTTGTACTCAACAACTCCGGCGCCGTACCACTCGTACTCCAAACAAAACATCTGAAGTTTGTCTTCCTGAAATTCTAACTGCGAAGGCCCGGTTCCGTCAAAACGGTCTACATTCCATTCCGCTCTTGGCACTCGTCTTTCGACAATACCGGTCGGTGTGTTTCTCCGGATAACGACGTAGTAGTCGTCTTCACCCTTTTCGAAATAGGTCCCATTAAATTCGTCAAATACACCGAATCGCTTTCGTACACCCTCTGCAAAATCATTCAGTCTGATGGCAAAGGTAACTTCATTTGCACGACCCGGTATGTACTGCACCACGTTGCGCGACTGACGAATGATCTCGTCACCAGCTGCCGAACCCACCTCAAGAAATATGCCGCCGGCAAACTCAGAAAACGTTGAACTTGCGGTACCCGTCGTCTCCTCGTCCCAGATCTGAGGGTCTTTGGTATATTGATATGTGTTAAAGAAGATCTGACGCGAAGTGGAGATCTTTCTGCGGTTTTTGGACGTGTGTTGAACCGCCTCGTCGTCGACACGAATGATCGGACGACCATAGGGATTGTATCCCATTGAGTGATGAAGGTTGAGCAGGTGCTCTTCATTTGGATGTTCATAGTTGGTTGAATTGTTTGCTCTGCGAGAATATTCGCTTGACATTACTCAGTCCAAGGACGACCTGTTACAAGACCACCTGTGTTTGGATTGTCTATCACATCGTTTGTGTCATTGTTCTCAGGCGCATATACCGTGGGCAACTGATCAAGGTCATAGGTGCTTCGACGTCCTGTTGCTGCTCTGTTCTGCGCTGCAAGATTTAGTTTTGCTTCTTGACGCTGTCTCTTGTACTGCAGAGTTGATATACCGTTCTCAGCCATTATTCATATCCTCTTGGATCTTTCACTCTAATATCATCAGGATGTCTAGGAGCATTCACACCACCACCTGCGTCTGAGGTGACAGAGTCTAGGTCTGTGACTATCTCTGTGGGTTCATTGTCATAGCCTGCACCGTCTGGTGTGTTCAGCATTCGATTTATCTGACGAAAGCGAGTCTCTTCTGAATCAGGATCTTGTGTGCTAAACTGTGAATCAGAGTCTTTGCCACTATCAAGGCTGTCTATGAGATCCAGTATCTGTCTTACTATGTCAGTAGACTTCATTGCATACCGCCCAATCGTTTGATAGTTTCCAGTTCGTCTTCTGACTCATCGTCGCCGTAGCCATCACCATCCTTTGTGAAATCTTCGTCACCTCTGCTCATATAGGCAAGAATATTTTCATAGTCCGCCATTGTCATGACATGATCGTTTGAAAGACGCACTGCGATTTCTGTAAGAGTATGCAGCGGAACATCGTCTTTGACTTCTTCTCTCACCAGTTCTAGCAAACGAAGAAACAGGGGCACGTTGAGTTTTATAATGTCGTCTCTTTCCATAATCGACTCCTTATTTCTATTTAGTGTAAGATATGATGTTAAATACTCGTATGAACATCAAAAAAGCCTTATGGAGCGCGACAGGTTTTGCCAGCCTAGGAATGGCCTATGTAGGATTTGTATTGCCGGGCATACCCTTTTCAATATTTCTAGTATTTGCGGCCTACTGCTTTGCCAAGTCAAACAAGCGAATGCACGACTGGATCTACAATCACAAACACTTTGGTCCGTTTCTCACAAACTGGGTAGAAAAGCGAGTATTTCCTTTTAGATACAAAATCGCAATGATACTCGTAATGTCAAGCACATTGATATTCCTATGGTTTACCAGCGGCAATATCGCAGCAGTTATAGGAAGTGGCACAGCAATGGCACTAGTAGCTGGATGGGCTTGGAGATTTCCCAGCACAGTGAAAGAACACGATGACAGAAAGGCTCGTGGAAAACGGATAGGATGGATAAGATGAAACAGAAGAAATTACTTAGAGAATTATACCGAGCCAATCTCGAACGCAATTCTAAAGAACTGTGCAAACTGCGACAGAAAGAAATTCTTCACATTCTTGAAAAACGCAGAGAAGGCAAACACAGTTTTTGCCCCAAATGGTTGGTCACTGACGAAAGTTAGAGAAACTGTTGCCAAGAAGGATGGCGAACTTCTACGTCCAGCGCCTTCTTTTTCATAGCAAGATCCCAATAGTCAGGCTTATAAGGTGCTCGCTTAGGCAGAGGAGTAAGGCTATTACCTTTATGGGAATTACAAGGAGCACACGCTGTGACAATGTTACCCCACGAAGTTTTACCGCCTCTAGAAATAGGCACTACGTGGTCCATAGTCAAACTGTCTCTGCCAAACTGTTCTAGGCAGTACTGGCAGATCATTTGATCTCTGAGGAACACATTGTATTTTGAAAATCTAGGCTTTTGCCTGCGTTTTGCCATTTGACGCAGCATGATCACAGCAGGCACTCTCGTTTCCCAGGTTTCTGCTCTAACTACCCAATCGTCGTACCATTCCAATACTGTGACTTTGTCAAGCCACAGATAGGTCACTGCTTCTTTCCACTGAATAGCTGAAAGAGGAAGTAGACTTACAGGTTGTGCGTCTGAGTTCAGTAGAAGTGTATCACTCACTTAGGTGTCCTTATAGTAGATTATCAAATAGCTGTTTTGAAGCAAGTTCTATGGCCAGGTCCCACTGTTCATAGCCTTCAGCTGCAAACAGGATATCATCTGTGGCTTCTGCTGTCAACCACGAATTTTTCTGAGTGTATGGAAAATCCGCATTGAGCTCCATGTCTAGCTGTCCAGGTGCCCACGATGCTATTCCCGCAAACACTCGCCAATAAGCAGGTTCATCAAAGTTTGCTATCTTTTCAAACATAAGATAGTCAGAGCTCATTCTGTATCTTGCGCCAGCTGTGGTTGTGTTTGCGCTCTGCCATTCATCTGTGTGCAGCATGATTACAGCATCGCCTGCGACGGGACCTCCCTGATAGACTCTGGTTTCTTGGTCTCGGAATTCGATATCACGCTGTTGGCAGAGTTCATGTATCGTAAGCACTGAAGGCATGTTTAGCACGATGCCCTTGGTTCCTTCTGTGTGGTTATCTGCATACACATATACCACGGTTCTCGAAAAGAAGTCAGTTCTTGGCAAACGAGGATGTGCAATTAATAGTTGTCCAACTCGTGAAGTATCGATGTCTGTGGCTCCTCTTACTGCATTTTTTATGGCTAAGATCCGCTACCATAATGGGGGAGGGGACCTCCATATTTTTGTCCCTTAATTTTCTTACCGTCTACTGTCTTTCTTTCGCCACCAGGCAACTTGTGGCTTTTTTTACCTTTACGTGCAATATGCCCGCGGCTTTTGCAACTTGCTCGCCAACTTGCGCTCATCTTGTCTGTAGGTGTGGTCGTGCAATAGGATTTGGAAGGCTTTGCTTCTTCTACGTCCTGTTCTGTGTCTAGTATTTCTGATAATCGCATGGTATATCCTCAACGATATTTATCGGCAACATCGCCGCTCTTGGCAGTTTCTTCTTCTGTGAGGCGAAAGGTAAGAGCTTTTCTAGGTCCCTTGGTAGTATTGATTGCTACTTCACCTGATTTTTCATGAAACTCTATTTTTGTGATTTCCGCGGGTTCATTGTTTGGTCCAACCAGTATTGTTTGGCCTATTTCTAGATTAACAGAAAGTTCTTTTAGTTTCATTGAAATGCTCCTTGGAGTGGTGATGTGGCTAGTATTTACCCGAGTCAATATTACCAAAAATCTAGACAGTTTATTGTGATCGTGTATAATAATGAAAATAGGAGGAACAAAATGCGTGGTGTATTTTTAACAGCAGGGCTAGCAGTGCTATCAGGTTGCACTACCCTGGGCGAAATTACTGCTACCAAACAGGGTTGCGGTTACATTGGCTGTGAGACCGGAGGACTTGTGGTTTATCCCCACGAAGAATATTCTGCTATTACTCTGCCTAGACGATGGTATGGGGTAAACGGAGAGCTTCCCTCTGATTATCCTCCTGGCTCAGAAGAACGACAAAATCTCAGAACACAGCAGATTGAAAAGCTGCGTTCAATGGGTCTTGACCCGCAGGGCAGACCCCTCTATGGCCCATGATTGACTTCAGCTGACATCGACTGTATATTTTTAGAAACACTGGCAATTAGAGCAAAATATGGTACAACAAACTTTTAGAGCTTGGCTGAACAGTATGTGGTTGGATCACAAGGACGAAGTGCGCGAATACACAGGCAGAGACGTGCCCTATGACCTGCGTGATTACTTCCTGAAATATCGATGGTGGTTAAAAACCATTTACAAAAGAGAGAAGCAGAATGCTAGACATACTCACCAGTGATGTATCACTTGCAATTTTGGTCTCAGCAGTGATTTTCACTCTGTATGGCCACGGTTGGGGAGTTTCTTGGGGCTACAAATGGTACTCAGAAATTCTAATCAACAGGCTTGCTCGAGAAGGCTACGTGCGCTATCGCACTCTAGAAAACGGCAACATTGAAATTATCAAACTAAACGAGGACTCACAATGCTAAATCATAACAAACTCGCAGTCGATCATGCAACTTGGTGGGCAGAGCAGCCTACGGATAACGAGAATTCTGTAAATGGATTTGACGGAGAATTCAATTACACAGATCATAAACTGGTGCCACAAACTATCAGAAACTTTGTGATCGAAAACTATCCTCGAAAGGAAAGTTTTGACAAGGTGCCACTCGAAACTGTGAACGAACTGATGAATTCTGCATGGCGCGGGCCAGGATCGATGGCGAGAATCGTAATGCTTACCACACAGTTGAGAGAAGTAGAACGCAGAGGGTCACCTGTGGCGCCCGTGACAGAAGACACTACTGTGGCAGAATTCTGCAAAGCAAGAGGATATCATTCGGATGACGACATCGCTGACATTTGAAGACATCAAGCCAGGTAAATCCTATGCCTGCTATTTTATAGTAAGGTCTGGTCTTGCAAGCTCGCAGTATTTTGGCGTTATCAAGACCAGAGACTGTGAGCAAAAACTTGCAGAAATTGTCGACGCAGAATCTGGCGAATCGCATGTAGTGCGCTGGGATGACTGCTGGGACCTAGACGAAGTAGAATGGCATGATTCGAATTGAAGAACCCAACTTCAAGATCGTAAACATGCTGACTAGACTTGCGATTGAGAACCCGGGCATCCAGACTCGCTACAAGATGTCAGCGGGCATTGTGTATCGTCGTCACTTGATTAGCACAGGAGTTAACTCCTACAAAACTCATCCTCTCATGCAAAGTCCTGGCTATCATAGAGAACAGATCTACATGCATGCAGAAGTGGATGCAATTCGAAACAGTCTTAGGCTGATTTCTCAAGATCAACTTGAGAAAAGCACAATCTACGTGATCAGAGTGAAACGGCGCAGAGACAGTGAAGGTTTTGAGTATGGTATGGCTAGACCCTGTCGAGGCTGTACAAGAATGATTGCTTCGTTCGGCATTGATTCTGTATGGTGGAGCGAAGACCACGAGCCTATTGCTTACACTGCTTGACACACAACGAATTCACATATACACTAAACAAAACTAAAGGAGTAGACGAATGTCTTACGACGAACCGCCCGTGTACGAGGTAGACGAAGAGACTCGAGCAGTGCTTATCAACAGCCTTAACTGGCTGCTTCAGTTTGCGGATGTTCAAATCAACGAAGAAGCTGGTTTGCGAATTCAAGCGGCTGCGGAGGAACTTGCTCTTAGGTTCGATCTGCCTGTTCAGAAGATTGAAATTACTCAGGACGACGACGGTGAGTGGAATGTCACAATTGACGGAGCAAGAGAAGAGTTGGAAGAACGCGAAGAACAGAAGCGACCCACTCTTTCTGTAATCGAAGGCGGCAAACAGGAACAGGACGACGAAGATGACTGATCAACATTGGGCTGTCATAGGCACTGCTGCAATTGTGATCTCTCTTTATGCGCTGATGTATGTGGTATTAAGAGCTTTCGAACTTGATCAGTATCTTGCTCACCTAGGTGCTTTTGTTACCAGCATGCTGGCTGTACAAGAAACCTACAAACACTGTGAAAAAGAAGCCCGTTCTACACAAGGAGATTCTCATGCAGACAGAAAAGACTAGAGAACAGATGAGATGGGAAACTTCTGTTTCTAAGTATTCAGAAATTCCAGACAGTAGAAAATCAGCCACACCCGAAAATCTTCGTTGGTTTTTAAGAAATGGTGCGGTTTTACTGAGAAATCATCCTGACGCTCAAGATGCAGTATACTTTGCTCAAAAAGCACTTGACAGGAGCGGGTAATGCATCCAGCAGTGATGATTTATTGGTCACAATTTCCTCTTATTTGGACCACTTGCTTACTTATGACTATTACAGGAAGGAAAATCTAATGAGTACAGAAAAGATTGAACAGCTAGAACAGGAACTTCTCGACGAGTTTGCTAAACTTTGGTTGGATCTTGAATCACCAGAGAACAAGAATCATGTGCTTCTTGCAGAGATGGAGTCGCCCGACTTTGCTCAGCAGCGTGAGAAGATTAGAGAAATGATCGAATCAGGCGAACTGCAACTGCCTGGCGTGAATGCGTGATCCTGCTTCGCATAGACTTCAAGCACGTGCCTTGGAGGAAATGTATATACTGACATGGGAAATAATCCACTGTTCTAGAAACTCGGTAGACGCGCAACTCTGTTTTGACCTAATAGATCAATTAACCAGAGCGGCCTACAGAGAGTTATAAATACCTCAAACGAAGAGGTATCTATGACGAGCATTGACATCCTTGTGCTGCTGACTCTGTTTCAGCTGAAACACTTTATCGCAGACTACCCCCTGCAGAACTATCAAATGGTGACAGAGAAGGGTTACTATGGTAAGCGAGGGGGCGTCTATCACTCCCTAATTCACTCTGCGATGACATTTGTCGCACTTGCCCTTTTCAACTATTTTGTGTTTCCCGTAGAATACACTGTAGCGATTGCGATAGCTGCTCTAGAGTTTTTCATACACTATCACATAGACTGGTCGAAGATGCAGATGTCTCGGAAGTTTACCACACAGGAGAAAGGATTCTGGAACTGGATTGGCTTTGACCAGCTTCTACATCATCTTACCTATTTGGGATTTGCATGGATCCTTATAGGATAGAACGACTGTTCTATGCAGTCATACGCTACGCAAAAACCGTAGACACACTGCCCGTCCTACACAGACGCTGTGATCAGTTCAAACGCATTGTGCATGAAATTGAATATGAACTGGAGGGCTTATACTCCGACGAAGACGGCTTATGGGAGGGCAGAGACGCTGCGGTGTATCTTGCTCACCTAGACACTGCGACAGGAGGATGGCATAGGTCATGACTCAAGAACACTGTCAGGCTCTAATGCGATTTTTGATGCAGGTAAACAGGAACACGAGAATCGCTCAAAAACGATCATCTGCGCAAAGAGTTCACAGTGTTGCTGTGAATTATCTCATAGGCCTAGAACAGTGAATTATAGAAATCATTTTCAAGATACTATCATTCAGATACAGAGACAGCTCGACACAGCAATGATGGCAGGTGAGTGGGGCAAGTATCTAGAATGCAGGCACAGAATGATTGCGATCAAAGAACACATCATAGCGCACGAAGCGAAGTGTGGTTACTCGTGTGACTGCGAGCCTAATACAGAATGGCTAGACCGTGACTGTTAGGATACCAAACTCTCAGCGACAGATCATGTATGAAATCGCAATCCTCATCGCGGAACACAACCTCTGTCGACGTCAGGCAAGAGCAGTAGAAAGAATCGCCAGTGTGCTCATAGACGAATGGTGCGACGCGGGTTATTCAGATCCACTAGACTGCTGAGACCGTTTCAATCTAAAGATAGACCTATCGTCTCTGTCTGAAACTGTGTAGGTATATCCTTGAGAATTAGCAAAACGTCGCACAAGACGATCATACAGTTGCGCTCTATTCGTGTCCATGCCAAACTCCTGTTTCGCCGCTGTGAACATGATTTCTTGTGGCTCTCTATCTTGAACAAATTCTTGAATTGCTCGAATCACAGTTGAGAAGATTTGGAGTTCTTCCCCCGCTTTGTCCCCTCGTCGATCCTGTCTACCACCCACTCGAAACTCCACAGTCCACACTGAACGATCAATTTCTCTGAAGTATACAACGAGTTGGTCACCGCCCACAAAGCCGTCGAAACGAACAGAAGATTCTTCGTCATCCGTCTTAGAAATTTCGCCTGGTCGATCAAACAGTTCTCTAATCTGCATAAGAGTATTTACTTTCGAATTCCGAGATGCTAGTATAACTGTGTATGAAAGATCAAGAACCAATCTCATCAGACACAGTGTGTAATCTCCTAGATTGTGCCGCACGGGCGGCAGATCTTGTCACAGGCGAAAAATCAGACTGGCCTCTGAGAGACCGAGCACTGCCACTGCTGAGAATTCTCGTAGAGCAAGAAGTTGCTCGCTCGGGTCCGCTTGATGTATATGGAAGATCGCAGGCAATGAAGCACCTATGACTGCTCACGTGTTGGTCCTGCCTTTTTTGTCCAAACGCCTTGACTCACACACTATGTTCTCGTATACTGTGATAACACTAGCAGAGGAAGAACAAGAATGAGCGAAGTGATCAAACAGCAGGTAGCAGAACGACTCGAAGCAATTCGAAACATGACGCACGACCCAGAGCGAGCCCACTCAGCGGAAAGAGATCTATGGCGAACAGTTCTAGAAATGGCTGCGGATGGCCATGATGTTGCTGGTGCTGCGAAAGAAGCTCTCAAGTCAGAGGACGTGGATTTCCCAAGATGGTTTGCCTAGAGCAAAATCGCAGCAGCAGCAATGACAACTGAAACAACAGTGATAATCGCAGGTTTTGGCCACTCTGTGTCAAAAACCCACCTCAGTTGCGCTGCCCAAGCATCGCACGTTAATATACTGGCAAGAACAGTCGTGCAGATTGACACTGACTGGCGAAGAATCCTTGCAACGAGAGCTTCAGTTTCAGAAGCACACAAGCATGATGACTAGAAAAACCACGGCTAAACTTCTGGACTTTGCAGAGCTGTGCAATCAAAAAAGCTGGCCGACTCATCAAGCAGATCGAGTGTTCGAACTCGTGTTAGAGTTAGCAAAGGCAAGAGATAACAAAATGCTTTTGAAGATGAGAAACCGTCTGAGAGTGGAGAATCTCAATGACCGATGAACAGTTGCTGACAATATTCCGATTCCTTGACAGAGCCAGTGACAGTCTCAGAGACTATGAGGAAAGGCTAACGGATATTGGAGTTCTCTGCTCCATCGTGTTGTACTCTGTAAACAGGAGACCGAACAAGTGAAACAGATGCACGTGTACTCGCATGTCGCCAAACTGGCACGACTGACACCTGAAAGATTCTACCAACACACTGTACTAGAACTGCTCCAAGAACAAGGAGACCGTGTCGTGAGAGAAATCATCCGTCGAGACACAGCGCAAATCGCTCTCAATATTGCGCAGTGGGAGGATGAGAACGCGTGACAGAAGTGCAGATATTGAAAACCTGTGATGACTGCTGAACAAACTCGTTTATTAATGCAGTTCGCTGAGAGAGAAGTGTGTGTGAGATCTCAACACGCTCGCAAAGTATTTGCCCTAGCTGACGAATTACTGATGTATCACATGATCGCAAAAATTCCCGGAGATTGACGTGATGGTTTTTACAAAAACAACTCAAAGAAGTATTCAAAGACAGACTAGGTGCAAACAGATAGGCATGCTCGTACTGCATATAGCTCAGACTCACCTCTACAACACAAGATCAACAGAAGTAGAAACTGTATGGCGACTATCACAACGAGAACAGGGCATATATGTACAGGCCCCAGTGCAGGAAACTGAAACCCCAAAGGCCCCGCTGTAGGTATTTGCACATGCTAGATCGAACTGTTATACCCGAACAATTGCAAAAAGGCCCCGCTGCAGGGTTTTTGGCTTTGACGGAATCGCTGGTATTTTTTCGTCTTGCAGACTCCCAAAACACCGCTGACTGGCAGGGAGTGTGTCTCACACTGGAAAGACTAGACAGTGCGCTGAGAGAATACCTTGCATGTGAAGATCTTGACCCTGACCTAGCAAGAGAATTAATAATACACAGAGACAGAGTCACTCTTACGCTAGACAGTTGGTGCAAAGGCACGACAGATACCCAAAGCTTTGGTCTCGCAGTTAAACACGAAAGACTGCTGAGACAGCAGCAGCGTATATGGCGAGAAGAAGGTATTGGAGAGTAGAGAGACTGTGTAGAGAGAACCATTGAGAGAGTGTGAAAAGTATTTGAACTATGCCTCTCTGCCCCTCACAGTTCTCATTTTCAAACACAGTTAAGAACCGTTCTTGATTGTGTTCTCTGTACCACCCTCTGTGACAACCACCCTCTGCGACAGGCCTCTTTTAGGGCCCTTAAATGCCTCTGTAAGCGTGGTCTCTGTCATGGGATCTCTGTGGATAACTGTGTAGATAACCTCTGTATACTGTGTGTATAACACTGTGAATATCCTGTGGATAACCTGTGGATAAGTCACACCTCACTTGTGGATATCCTGTGGATATCCTGTGGATAAGTCACACCTCACTTGTGGATATCCTGTGGATATCTTGTGGATAAGTCACAGTTCACTTGTGGATAAGTCACTTGTGGATATCCTGTGTATAACTTGTGCCTCCGTCATCACCACGATTCGTGACCACAGTATACCTTCTCTATACAGTAGAGTCAATCGGAGAGTTTCCCAGCAAAATCAAGAACATGCGTCATTCTGTTCTTTCGCTTAAAAATCATAGACTTAGAGCGTTCTTCTAGAAGGCACCTGACAAAGATGTGGTAAGTTTCTCTAAAAGCTCAGGTCAGAGTTCCCCAAGCCTATAGCATGTTCCGTTCTACTCGCCCTCTGCTGGGTTTCTCTCCAGCTTGCTTTTGAACGCTTTACCCTCTACTCTTATAGTGTAGCATCTTGTGATACATGTACAACCCCTAGAAGAACAGTAGAATCAACAACTTACAAATCAATTTTCTCTAAGGAAAACAGTGAGTTAGCGTGGGGTTGACACTATACTAGAAGGTCATATACTAGTACCTAACACAAACAGGAGGTGTTTGATGATTGGAATCGACCAATTTAAAGAGGACGGCTTTGAAAGAGTATGTACAGTAAGGGACCCTTCCAGCTCAGGTGAGTTCTGGATGTACGATGATATCCGAGAAGACCTAATGTTTTCTGATCATCGTTCCTGGGTGTACTTTATTGTAGTAAACGAAGAAGTATGGAAGGTAGGAGAAACTGGCAATCCGCTGGGCATACGCTACAAGAGAACACAAAGCTCACAGCCTATACCAGGTTCTAGATCACGACTGGGCAGATATCGATTTGGGGACACCACAGACGAATACGTGCGAGAAGAACTTGCTTTTGAATTTCGTCAAGGCGCCACAGTAGAAATTTGGGCAAAACAGTGTCCAGTCGCTGCTACACCTGTTCTGGTTGCAGGCAACACAGAAGAGGTGGGTTCTGCTATACACAAAGAACTGGAAATGGCTTACCTAGACTGGATCTGGCAGAAAACCCATACTCTGCCTCGTCTCAACAAACTGCGCAAATGAAGTTGACAGTTCTGCTTGAAGATCATATACTATATAGACACTGTTAGGAAAGAGGGCGCAAGCATGCAAGAGATCATCGTACACTATAAGTCTCCTGAGGGAGACACTGGATCTATTCCTGTGTTACTGGGAGGTTCGTATCTCTCTGCTGAGGAATTTGTGGCGGAGTTTTTGAACGATCATCCCAATTTCGTTGTTGTTAAAGTTGAGGAGGCAGCGTGATGAAATATTATGTAGAGCGTTCAGTGAATGGTAGGATCGAGTGGCTCAAGATTGCCACTCCAAATGATGCGTGGATCGGATCTTTCTGTTTAATTGGAGAGATTCCCCAGGAGCATCAGCCATGTTGAGATTGATAGGCATCCTCGCACTACTGTATCTTGCCTACTGGGCGGGCACAGAAGCGATTGGCATAGAAGATGTTCAGACGTGGCTTGACACTGTGCTTGAATGATCATATACTGTATGAACACTGTTAGGAAAGAGGGCAACAAGATGTATACTATAGAAGTCTACACACAAGACCGTCGTAGAAAGAGTGGCGAGCGGTTGGTCAAGAAAGAAGACTTGGCGGTCACTCGTTCAGATGCGCAGAGAATTCAAGAAGCATATGAACTTGCGGGTTATAGAGCAGAACTTAGAGAGACGTTCGTCACTCGAACCAATCTACTGTCGGGTCGAGAGTATGAGGAGCGCTATGACACTCCGCTTGCCTGTTCACCCGCATCTGACACCTATTGGAGCATGTGATGGGAACGCTGGAAGAACGATATGACGTATACTGTGAGCAGGCTCGTTCTTTGGGCTGGGCAATCAAGTCGTTTGACGAGTGGCTGAACTCGTGAGTTGACACTCGGAGTGAGAGATCATATACTACACAGACACTAGGGCAACAGGCGGAACTCATGTTGAGCATTGAACAACGAGCACAAGCACTCCACTGGCTAGCATATCACGGGTATGACCTTGGCACGATCGGCCAACACTTTGGCGTGACCAGAGACGAGCTTGCCTGTGAGCTTAACACGGTTGACAGATTGGCACTGTGATCATATACTGTAAGAACACTAGGGCAACAGGGCTAAAAAATGAAGACAGCAGAGATTGACTGGGAAGTTCTTCGCAAATGGGAAGAGCGTCTCGACACGGCATATAGAATTCTGGAAGGTCAACAGAAGAGTGGCTGCTGGACTCTCGTATGCGACGAGGCTCTCAGAGACTTAGACTTGGTAAGACGAGAAATTGATTTTGTGGTTGTAGACACTGTAACGGAGACCATTCGATGACTGAAGTAGAACTGTTAAAGACAGACTTGCGAGACTGTGATGCTGAGATTGCCGCTGCGGAGCGTCGACTCTATCAGCTGGAGGCCATGCGTCGTCAGTTAGAGCATGACATCGCAGAAGCAGAACGCGAACAGGAGCGGAACTATGCCTGAGCGAGCAGAACTAATTGACCGTGCGATTGAGCAGTTGATAGACGGCATGGACTTTGAGGACATGGAATCGCTGCTGAAAGACTATCTCTCAGACGAGTGGCACTCTGCGACATTTGAGGCTCAGGAGCGACTGATCGAACACACTGGAGCGCGAGAGCTTGTAGAGGCAGGGGAAGAACAGGACTAGGTTGACACTGTGAGATCAAGATCATATACTGTATAGACACTTAGGGCAAAGAGGGTAATATAATGCCAAATTGGTGCAATAACACACTGACAATCTCAGGACCACGCGACACAATCGAACAGATCGTTCGTGCGGCCACAGGCAAGATGGGCGATACACCTGACGATCGTCCATTGGGAATGCTGGAGTATATGGTGCCTGTCACGGCCAGTGACGGAGAAGTCACTGCTTCAGATCAGACTGCTGCGTGGGGCACGAAGTGGGACATCACTGACGCAATGGTGCTTTCGGAAGACGATCTAGGAGATGGTGTGCTGGAAGTGGTCATGGTGTTTGACACTGCGTGGAGCCCACCCATTGAATGCTTCGAGACTTGGTTTGGTGAGAACGAGGATTGCGATTGTGTTCTCGACTATCACGAGCCAGGCATAGCGTTCGTGGGTCGCTTCTCTCCGGAGTGGGGCGAAGACACCTATGAATACGGTGAGGCCACGGCAGACACCGTTCGCAAGCTCGTGCCAGAAACCCTTGTGGACCTTTGGGATCTGGAACAGTACATGTTAGAGATGGAGTCAGAATAAGTTGACACAAGGCCAGGGACGGCCTTATACTGTGTGAACAATGAGGCAACGGGTGCGTAGCTCAGTTGGTAGAGCAGAAGACTTTTAATCTTTTGGTCGGGGGTTCGAGACCCTCCGCACCCACCACGCAATCACAAGAGGGCAGAATGATGCGTTCACTCAAGATATATGGCATTCATCAGGGCGGCTCAGAACAGTGGGTAGACACTGTGACTTCGGCATCAGCGGGCAAACGAGTTCGCGATGAGATACGAGCTCAGGGCTACTATGACGAGATTGTGGTGCGAGACTGTGTGGGAGGCTTTTGCTTTCGTGAGACTGTTGACAAGTCACCCGCGTGATCATATACTGTAGTCACAGTGAAAGAAAGAGGGCATACAATGACTGATCTATTTGAAACTCCTGAACGACTTCCCCAAGCCGTGCTTGAGGCGATTGATCGTTGCGAGCAAGAATCAGACTCGGGTTGTGCTTATGAGGCCTGTCGTCGACTTGAAGCTGCTCTTAAGCCGTTGGGCTATGAGTTCGACTGGGACTTGGACGGCGTGCCATATGGCTTGGTTGACACGAGCACGGCTTGAGCATATACTATATAGACACTGAACGACAAGAGGGCAACAAGATGTTTTGGACTCACGCAAAGACCGTAGCAGATCCCGGCCGACTGTACACAATTCACATCGACTGGACGTACGAGGATGTGGCCATTCGCGATATGTTCGACGAGACAGTGAGCGATGTGGCTAACATGGAGCGACGCTGCGATGCAGGTATCGACACTCACTTTATCACTCGAGTGCGAGCGTTCTGGCGCGGCTATGAGCTTGCCAGCACTACACTGGGCTCCTGCTATGCAAGCGACTGCTCGCCTGAAGACGAAATTGAAGACGGTCTCGCAGGCTACCTTGAGGATCTTGTTGACGAGGTTGTGGCCGAAGCGGATCGTGAGTTGATTCGTCTCAACCGCGCACTCATTAAGGATGTTGCTGGGGTTGACAAGTCTCTGGCTTGATCATATACTGTATAGACACTGAACGACAAGAGGGCAACAACATGAAAAGCCAGTTCACCATTCAAGACATGGAACAGGCACTTGAGGATCGTGTGGGCGAGTTCTCCGGCATTCGTCAGGTCATGCGCGAGCGACTGAACAAAAAAGGCGATCGTGTGATGCTGCGAGCAGAGGAGGTTCTCTACATTCTGGACTCAATTGACTTTCTCAAAGACTCGCTGCTAGAAGCGCAGCGCCGAGAGCGTGAAACTCAAGGTCTTGACTTTTAGAGAATCAGACCATATACTGTATAGACACACTAAGGCAAGAGGGCGACAACATGAATGACATCTACACTGTAAACGACTGGATGAATCGGATCGCAGACGCACTGGAAGAAGGCGATCCAGAGATGCTGAACGAGTGCATCCGCAAGTCAATTGACTGGATGCAGCCGGAAGACGAGCGCATGGCTCAGCTGCGTTTGGTGGAAGGCGTGAAAGAACTTATGCTTGACAGAGAGTATGCGTGATCGTATACTGTTGAAACACTGACAGCAAGAGGGCAACACATGACTACGAACTTCATTGACACTAAGAAACTGGCGGACTCCATTGAGGCTGCTGTCGTTGCAGAGTTTGAAGAACGCTTTGCGGACGTATCGGGCACTGACCAAGGCCTGCAGGCACTGTACATCTCAGACGCAGCCGACATGCTAGAGGTCTGCCGTCTAATCAAACAGGGCGAGTTTTCAGAAGCCCGCGCAAAGCTCTACCACATGGACACTTCACCGCGCGAGGATCTCTACATGCTCATGGAGCGGGTTGCAGGTTCAGAGATTGTGGACTCAATGTTCTGAGGGGTTGACAAGACCCCTCACTTCTCTTATACTATATAGACACTGTTAGCAAAGAGGGCAAGACAATGACCAAGAACGAAGCAGTTGAAGCCGTGCTTGAGAAGTTCGAAGACGCGAACTACGAGCTGCAGGCTCGTCTACACGATCACGATCCTCAGCGTGTGCAGGAGCTCGTGTATCGTCTCGCTGACATCATCGACGAGATCGCGTGTATGGAAGAGCCTGAAGAGGACGAGGACACTGCGGGAGTGGACGATGCTATGTCAGATTCCAACTATGTGGGCCATCCTGTTCACTACTGAGGGGTTGACACAGCCCCTCCCTTCTCTTATACTATAGACACTTAGGGCAAACGACGAAGAGGGTAATCACATGCGTAACTCAAGAGACGAAGCACTTGAGATGGTAGAAGAAGGTGTTGTGTCAGCACAGGCAATGCTGATGATGGCATTGGCCTACATGAGCACAGACGAAGTCGCAGACATGCTGGACGCAAACGAACTGAGCGAACGCTTCTTTGAACACGATGACGACAACGCACTTGAGGAGGACTTCTAATGTTGGCGAACGTGACCTACATTGACTGGGACACTGACGGTGAAGCAGTAGATCTGCCTGAGCGGCTGCTTATCCCCATTCCCGAGCACATGGAAGAAGATATTGAAGAGATCGAAGACTATGTGAGTGACACAATCACAGAAGACAGTGGGTTCTGCCACAAAGGCTTCGGCTACTCTCTGCTCAGTGACTAAGTTCTTGATTTGACTAGGCCCCTCGTCCTTGTACGCGCAAAGTTTACCAAACGAGCATCGTAGCACACAAACTCGAAAACTTTGCGCGTACACGAGGGGTTGACACTTGCTCTTAGTGTGCTATACTGTATTCATAGTTAGGGCAAACACAAGAGGGCAACAATGCGTAAAACTTACATTGGCACAGGCTTTTACAAAGTACACGCAAACTCAAACGGCACAAAGCGCATTGTGGTGGGCTTTT
>Ga0209937_1000274_pt1 | contig 17467 bp, 18 predicted proteins | sample SalPon1_B_H2O_MG_FD_185699 | JGI IMG/M metagenome (GOLD analysis project Ga0209937, IMG submission 185699) | Salt pond water microbial communities from South San Francisco under conditions of wetland restoration - Salt Pond MetaG R1_B_H2O_MG... | ecosystem: Environmental > Aquatic > Non-marine... | reverse complement strand
CAGACCGAGCGACGCACCTCCCGCCCTCTCTCGCGGCGCCAGCGCATGCAATCAGCGAGCCCCACACAGGCTTGACTGGGACCGTTCGACGCGGTCGCCTTCGGGCGGTTCACGCTGGCGTCTTTGTTCGCTCACGGCATACCACAAGGCGAGCGACCACAAAACAATTGACCTTGGCGTCGACGCCTCAGCACGTCTGGGTCTGCTCGGAACCTGAGCCCAGAGCCGAACTGCCTATAGCGGCCGGTGGCGTACGACAGCGCGCTGACGCGCCAGCAGCTCGATACACCCATGGACCTCAGATCGTCGCTTGGCACCGTCACGACCGTCCTCGTGGTCGGGTTCGTCGCCGCGATGCTCATCGGCCAGCAGCTCGGCCAGCCGATCTTGCTCGGATTCGTGCTCACTGGAAGTATGAACGCCGAACCGGCCAACATGGCGCCGGGCGACGGGTTCGTCGCGATTCCACCCGCGCTCGCCGGTGAGGTCGAGTCGGGGGACGTGGTGACATTTAACGCGCGCGAACTCCAGGGCGGCGGACTGACCACACACCGCGTGGTCGGCGAGACGGAGGAGGGCTACATCACGCGGGGCGACGCCAACCCGTTCACCGACCAAGACGGTCCGGAGCCGCCCGTGCGGGAGGCGCAGATCGTCGCGGTCGCGTTCCAACCTGGCGGAGACGTACTCGTGATCCCCCGGATCGGGCTCGCGGTGCTCGCAATGCAGGGCGTCTTCGAGGCGCTCGTTCCGGTGCTCGGGTCGCTGCCCGGACTCGGCGGCCTCGCCGACGGCGACGCCGGCTCGATCATGACCGGCGCGGGGGTCCTCTTACTCGTGTACAGCGTCGTGCAGGAGGCGCGCGCGGGCGGCCAGCGTACTGGTACCCAGGGGCGGTCGCGCGATCGCCGCGGCAAGACGAGCGCCGTGCTCGTCCTCGGGGTGATCCTGTTGTTGATCCTCGTGCCGGCGACGGCGAGTATGGCGATCCCCTCGGAGACAACAGAGCTCACCATCGTGAGCTCACAGTCGCCGAGCGACAGTCCGACCGTGATCGAACGCGGCGGGAGCGTCACCTACGACTACAACTTCACGAACGAGGGGTTCTTGCCGCGGGTCGGTGTCATAGAGCCGCAGAGCACCGGTGTCACCGTCGCCGAGCCGGTGCTCGTCGCCGGACGCGGCGAGAGCGTCGGCACGACCGTCACCATCTCTGCACCCGAGGAGACGGGCGCGTACATTCGAGCCGTCTCACAGCGACAGTACCTCGGCATCCTCCCGCTGCCGCTGCTTCTGGCGTTGCACTCGCTGCACCCGTTCGTCGCGATCGCCGCCATCGACGCCGTGATTGGCACCCTCGTCACGGCCGTGTTCGTGCTCGCTGTCGGGCTCGAGCCGTTCCGGTTCCGTTCGCGCGACCGTGACGTCTCGCTCGTCGACCGGGCCCGTCGGGCGGTTCGCAAGTGGCTGTGACCCGGCTCGGTGAGTCACCCGTCACACACTCACGATCAGCCGAAGGTTCCACCCGGTGAGCAACAGCCCGAGAATCGTCATCGCCACCGGGGGCCAGTAGTACGAAAAGCGCTCGTGGGTACGGCCGCCCTGGACGCTCACCGAGATCAACACGAGAAACACGAGCAGCTTCAAGAGGACGAATCCAGGGAGTCCAGCGGTCGACAACAGCGTGTTCACGACCGGGTTCCCCTCGATCAGTCCGGGCACGACGAGCACCGCGTACGTGGTCGAGAGGAGGTCACCCACGCCGTAGGTGAGCGCCGCCGCGAGCCACAGCCCGACGAACTCGCCGCGGTGGGTCCGGTACCGCGGCTCGGACGAGTCACGATGCGCCGGCAGAACGGGGTCCCCCTCGACCGACTTCGGGGTGGTTTCGGATGCATCCGCGTCGGCCCCGCTCGCGGCAAGTTGGGCGAACAGCGAGTCGGCCTGGCGTCGTCGTGTGGCGAGTTCGCCGACCAGCTCGCGGTACCGGTCGTCATCGGCCAGTTCGTCGGCCGGGCGACGTGCCTCCAGTCGGCGTTTGCGCGCAACGAGCCCGAGGTACGTCTCGACGATGTCCATGACCGCACCGCGGTCGGTGAGGCGTTCGACGGTCTCACGGAGCGTCTCACGTGTCACGGGTCGCGGGACGTACTCGTCGAAGTCGAGTCGGAGGACGTCTGCACTCACGTGCTCCCCGGAGAGCAGTCCGATCTGGCAGTCGGCGTGGCGGGCGCGGAGGCGGCCGAGCAGGTCGTCGCGGTCGGCCGTCGCGAGCGAACCGTCAAGCAGCACGACGTCGACGTCGTCGTCGAGCTGGTCGAGGGCGGTTTCGGCGTCGCCCGCGACCTCGACGGTGCAGTCGTCGAGCCAGGTCGCGTACTCGCTCGCCCGCTCGTCGTCGCCTTCGATCAACAAGACGGTGGCGTCGAGTGTGCGGGCCATCGAGGGTCTGATCGGGAGTACGGTGGGGAGTGGATAAAGACGGTGGAAGCGCGAGACGAGATGCGAGTGGGAGAGATAGACGCAGCGTTCACACCAGTCAGCAGAGAGTCGGTCGATCAGCCTGCACAGATCACTTTCGGCGGTGGCGCGCACCTCGTGAGTGCGCCGGAGGCGTGCTCACGAGCGCGTGCGAGGGATGAGCGAGTCGCCTGGGGGCGACTCGCGAATCGGCTGGGGAGGGTGTGGCGGTAACTGGTGCCCGGATGTCACGGGGCGTGTCGGTCACATAATCACTGCCACAGACGTACGGAATCGGCTGGGGAGGGCGTGGCGGAAATGGTGCCCGGAGGCCGCGCGGTCGTGTTCGTTACAGATCCACCAACTACGTATGCGAGCGAATCGGCTGGGGAGGGTGTAGGTAAAATCGTGCCTGGGTCTATAAGATCGAGGTGCTGAACGCGCCGGTCCCCAGGAGGGTTCCGCCGCCGGCAAGCAGCCCGCCGAGTGCGATCACGGTGGTGCGTCGGGAGGTCACAATGGCACGTGGTTAGGCACCCGGGGTGCCGGTCGGGTCAGTTAGGTACCCGTGTTCGAGTTGGCGGTCTGCGCTTCGATCGTGAGGGTGTACGTCGCACCGTCCGGCAGATCGTTTCCAGCACCACCATTTATGAGATCGATTATCATGCCGAAGTTGATCGAGCTACCTGAGCCGAGTGTGCCGGGGATGCTGTTGTTCCCGGTCAGGATGTTGCCACCGTTCGACACGGTCCCTTGATTGCTGTTTCCGTCGCTTGGAGAGACGGTGAACTCGAACGTGTCGTCTGCGGCCACGTTCGAGGCGTTGCTCACGGCCATCGTCAATGTCAGCGACGTGATTTCTTGTGTGCCGTTGTTCGTGATCGTGACCAAGTTACGGAACACCGTCTCGGCATTCTGGTTGAGTCCACCGTTTGACTGTCCAGTCTGTGAGTCGGTTCCATCGAGGTTGATCTCGATCGTTCCGTCGCTTGGGGCGGTAACGAAGTTATCGTCGCTGCGTGCAGGGGCGAGCGCGAGGAACGCGCTGCCGTCGCCCGCAGTCTCGACGCTGACTGTCCGCTCCGCAGTCACGGTGGTAAATGCGCCTGTACCGAGAGCCGCGCCGCCGGCTGCAACTAATCCACCCATGCCGATGAGTACGCTTCGTCTATTGGGCATATCTACACTATGTTCCCCCATCCACTTTGTATCGAGTTGCTTGAACCAGAGAAAGCACCCCGAGCAGATCGGTATTGGGGCTCTTGAATGGGCTAGTGTACCTCACATTTATCGCCTACGTGTTACAAATTCCACCAACACGCCCAGCGTCGCCCTCACGATGCCGTGTCAGGTATTTGTATAGAAGCAGGCCCGCGTGAGTAGGTGCACGCTTGAGAAATAGTGCATCGACAACAATTATGCAGATATGTGCGATGTCATTTTGCCGACAGTGTGTATAATCGTGAAACCCGGACGAAACGTTGCAGGTGACAGTCCAGATCCGTGACTGTCCTGTCGCGAGTTCACGCTACGACGGTGTCTGAAAGGCGGATATAAGAAGACTGAGTACGACGGCTCGTCGTACGATAGGGTCGTGTGTGGTTAGTTGCTGTTCGCCGTTTGCGCTTCGATCGTGAGGGTGTAGTCGCCCGTGCCGGGCAAGTCACCGTTACTCCTCTCCCGAAGGTCGACGCTCATGCCAAACTGGACCGAGTTGCCGGCATCCAGCCCATCGCCATTTAGTACGTCGTCACCGTTTGCCAGGTCAACGCTCGAGTCGACGGACGTGGTGAAGGAGAACACATTTGGGAAGGTACCATCGTTGGAGTCCGCAATGCTCAGCGAGAGCGAGGTAAGTGATTGCGTCCCGTTGTTAGTGACCTTGACGATGTCGCGGATCACCGTTTCAGCGTTTTTGTTTAGTCCCTGCGCTCCGCTTTGTGCGTCGGCATCTGCGTTAAGTGTTATCTGAATCTGATCGTTACTGCCGTCTGCGTACTCACCGTTGTCGGTGTCGTCGTCGGTTGCCGGCTCGAGTGCGAGGAACGCACTGGCGTCGCCCGTCGTCTGAATATTGACGGTTCGCTCTGCTGTCACCGTGGTGAACGCGCCCGTACCGAGGGCCGCGCCGCCGGCTGCAACCAATCCGCCCAGGCCGATGAGTGCACCTCGTCTGTTGACCATGGATACGGTATGTACCCCTACAGACTTTGTATCGAGTCGCCTGAACCGGTTCAAGCCCGTCGTGCCCACTCGTATGGCACCGCTTGAACGCTTCAAGCACAGTCAGCTCATAACGATCGACGGACACGTACATACCTATTTCGCGGGAAAGCTCGCCAATACAAAACCCTCAACACGATTGGAAGACATCGGTACCAGCAGCAAGCGTACTCACACGATGCCAACTCGACGACAGACCACGATCGGCTTGCTCTCGCTCGCGCTCGGGAGCGCCGCCATCAGTTCCGCGGCGTTCTCTTCGAGCACCGCGGCTGGAGCCGACCTGCGGGTCGTCGTCAGTTCTGAACTCACGCTCACGCCTGCGCGTGCAGAAGACCCCGACTCCGAGTACCAGAACGGCCAGCATGTCGTCACCGACGAGAACGGCGAGGTCGTCGAGATCGTCTTAGAACACCTGAACCAGCGGTCGAAGTCGACGTTCGCCAACCTGATCACGGTCACGAACAACGGCAACGTGGAGTACGACCAGCTCGCCTTCGAGTTCGTTCCGACGGACGACTCACCGAGCGAGGCGAGTCTCGCGGCGGCCGACAGTCTCGACGTGATCGCCTCCGACCTCGAGACGACGACCGACGAGGACGACCGGACAGTACTGCTCGCCGGGTCGGGTGCATCACTGGAGCCCGGCGACTCGGTGACGTTCGGGATCGCGGTGGATCTGCTTCCATCCTCGTCGGACGACATACAGGCGTTACCCACCAGTCCGAACATCGACCTAGAAATTACTGCCGACCCCGATGCGAACTGAGTCTCGGTGGGAGTCGTCGATCAGGTCCGGAAACACGGACATATCAGGTTTCAAGGAGTGCTTTCGGGGCGGAAAGCTCAGCTCTATTAAGTGCATAGCCGAGTATGTGTGAGTATGCGACCAACACGGCGCAAGACGTTACTCGGCATGGGTGCACTAGCGACGGGCAGTGGGGCGCTGTTCTCAAGTGGTGCATTTGCAAATGCGGTGGCATCAAGTGCAGACCTTCGAGTGCTCGTCGAACAGCGTGGTATCGTATTCAGGCCGAACGACGGTGCCACAGACGCACCAAATGTTGTCGACGGTACTGAGGGGTTCTTTAACGGAAATGATGGTCTCGACGAGGAAGGAGCGTTCAGTGACTTAGAGCCGCCGCTTGCAGCGACAAATGGGGAGCCCAACGAGGATCTTGAACTTTCGGCCGTCGTTGAACTCGGTGACTCTGCACGATTTGAAGAGTTGTTTGTTCTCGAAAACGACACACAAGAAGTTGTCTACGTTGGCATCGCATACGACCGTGCAAACAGTAATTATAATGATGGCGGCGGAGCCGGGCAGTATGGTGAAGATGTTAGCGTGAATGGTAACGACGGTATTTCACCTGGAGTCTCTCGATCTGCATACCGGTTTGAAGTAAACTCGTATACGGGAGATGACTCAAACATAGATTTTACGACAGATGACTTTGCCGGTGAAAACCCAGAAAATGGGCTAATTTCACCAGCGACAAATGCGACTGACTCTGATCTTCAAAATGGCGATGAAGAAAGTACTAATGATAGTTTAACATATGTGGGTGATAATGACAGCATTGCAAGCCAACAGGATCGCCCAGCCGATGCAATACGCCTTGGTCCAGGAGAAAGCGTAACGATTGACTTAGTCGTAGACACAAGCTTCAGTGAGAGTGTTCAAGACGCGATCACTACTCAGTCCGATCTATCCGATACAATCCCAGGCTTCGGTATTGAGCGCGACACCGTCGACCTGCTTGACGGGATTACCGTAGGTACCATCGCAGCAGAGGGAACTGATGACCCTTACACGGAATCTAATGGCCAGAGCGTCACGGTGAATCAACCATAGATCACACCAAACATTAGATGGACGGTGCACTATCTATCATATATTAATGTTTACATATACTCTGCTACGTTAAATAAAATGTATGCTCTAATCGGTCTATTATGTTATATAGTTTTCTTGATTTAATTATTATTAAATAACGTCGCTGTAAAAACGCAAAGAGAGTATAACTACATGTCACTCACCGACCAACGCAAGTACACGCCCCCCGAGAAAGACGAGCTCTACGACCTCCTGAGCAACCACCGCAGACGCTACGTCATCCACTTCTGCAAGCGCGCAGAGAGGCCCCTCACTCTCTCTGATCTCGCTGAGAAGGTCGCCGCCCGCGAGCAGGACAAGACCGTCGCCGAACTCACCTCCGCCGAGCGCAAGCGCGTCTACACCTCCTTACAGCAAACCCACCTCAAGCGACTCGCCGACGCGGGGATGATCGACTACGACGGCGACGAGGTCGAACTCACCGACGACGCCGCCCAACTCGACGTCTACTTGGACGTCGTCCCCGAGGGCTCGATCCCGTGGGGCGTCTACTACCTCGGCCTCTCCGGCCTCTCGGCGGTCGTCCTCGCCGGCGTCTGGGTCGACGTCGTCCCAACTGGATTTCTCCCGGATCTCGGGTGGGCCGCACTGATCCTCGCGGCGTTTTTGATCTCGGCTGTGGTCCAGGTGGTCCAGAGCCGGCGGTACCGCCTCGGCGAGGTGGACGAGCCGCCGTGAACCACGACCCACAAGCGCGGCGATACCGCCGTCAGGCTCGCCAATACTAAGCCACCGAGGACCGAAGCTACGATAGGAAGCGACGAGCACAGCCCTCGACCACCACGACAGCATCCACATGGGACGCAAACGATCTCGAAGCCGAGACCGGTCCGGAAACAGCGGCGTGAGCCGCCGGGCCGTCCTGGGGCTCGTCCTCGCCGGTGGCGCTGGACTCGCCGGGGTCCAACAGACCGGCGCGTTCTCGTCGGTGACGGGTGATCGAGGGTTCGACGTACAGACCGCGGAGGACGGAGAGGCGTTATTGGGGATCACCCGCAATGAAGGAGAAAAAGAAGAAAAAGAGGACATAGATGTCGAGAGTGGAGAAGAAGCAACGTTATTTACTATTACCAACCGATTCAATAGTGAGCTGACGATTGACTCAGTCAATCTCGTTGCAGCGCCAAGCGATCTCTCGATAGAGGGACTCTCTGGAACAGATATGCCTCTTTCTCCTGGTGGGAAGCACGATATAACTGGGAAGATATCGTGTGACTCTGAGGTTAGTAGTACGGTCACGGTGAAGATCAACGCATCAACCGATTCTGAATCTGTTGAGTTGACACGAAATAGTAGGAAAATTAAGTGTCAGACAGCCGGTGATGGGTGTCTCACAGATCTTAATATCGAAAAAGAAGATGAGACTATTCCCTGCATTGACGTATCTATCAATGGGAACAAAGATTCGTCGATTAGTCTAGATAATGTAACTGTAACGGGTGACGTAAATATAGTTATTAATGGCGGAGGTAATGCTGAAATTGAGATCGAAATTGAGGAATCGAATATTGAGGGAGATTTAAATATAAGCATAAACGGAAATGGTAATCGAGAGATCGAAATTGAGCTTAAGCATAACACTGTGGAGGGCAACAGGAGCGTAGATGGTGAAGATGACGACGACGATGATGACGACAGCGACGACGACTAAAACGAGAGAGGAGGCCCCTCTGACGGAACACCACCAGGCAGAGGCCGCGACTACCTGACTCCAGCTATTGAGCCGGTAACCGCGTCACAAACCCGTTCTACGATACGATCCACTGCCAGCTGCCACGGCCGTATTTACGACGAGAGTGACAGCAAGCAGCCCAAGCCACACACTCACATCTCGAATCGGTCGAACTCGTCCATCGTCATGTCGGCGTAGTTGACGAGCCAGTCGCCGGCGGGTGAGTCCGGCCGGACGTACACGTAGATGTACTCGCCGTCGAGGACGGTGCTCACGCCGAGTTCTTCGTCTTGGATCACCCGTCGGTTGCTGTCGATGGCGACGTCGACGAGCCCCTCGAGGTCGTCAACGAGGATGGTCGCCTCGTAGTCTCGCTCGGAGGGGAACGTCCCGCGGGTGATCCACTCGGCGAACTCCTGTTCTTGCTGGTGTAACTCCAACAGCTCGCGCTCGTCGGGCGTCAACCGAATGCGTCCCTGTCGGCGCGCTACGACAAGTCCGAGCAGACCGAGGACAGAGAGGACGACCGTCGCAATAGATCCGGCCGATGCGGCGAGGGTGGGCTCGACGGTTCGCTCGACGGTGTCGGTCCGCTGGGTCGTTTCCTCGACCGTTTGTAACTCGAGCACCCGAAGCGTCTGCTGGGTGACCGTAATGGGCATGACACTCTCGTAGGTCGTGTTCACCGGCTGGCCGCCGAGGGTCCGTCGACGGTCGAACTCGAGACGACACGTATCTGGATGCTTCCTGCGCTCCCGAGCTCCTGTTGGATTCGCTGGATGGTTGCGAACACCGACTCGATGTCGATAGTCGCATCGACGGTGTGTGTCTCACCACCGGTCACGTTCGTCTCGTCTGCGGTCGCAAGCGGCTCCGCGTACTGCCAGAGGACGGTCTCGCCTTCCGTCCCCCGATACTCTAGTCGGACGTCGGTTCGGACGTCAACGCCGCCCGACGGGGCAGTGTGGCTGAACGCGTAGGCGACGTCGAGCTCCTCGACGAGGTTCACGTAGTACACCGGCCGGTCTCGGACGCGTTCGCCCTCCTCGAAGACGAGCGAGTCGTTCGCGATCACCGCGCTGTGGTCGTACCCCGTCGTCGTCGACCACTGACTGACGGTGACCTCCTCGCGTTCGACGTCCGGCGCCGCGTGCACCTGGTACGCCCACCAACCGCCACTAGCCGCGAGCACGACGAGGAGGAGCACGGCGATTGGGAACGCTTGGTCGAGCAGCGCGCGGACGCGAACCGAGCGATCGACACCGCTCATGGCTCGGCTGAACACATGGCCGACGAGGAACACGGCGTGTCGCGTACCGTCGTCGTCGACGCTCGAGTACTCACTCGAGATCGACCCCCATCGAATCGATAGACACCACCTCATCGAACAACGGCTTGAGGGTGTTGATATTCTGGGGTGAACCCGCGAGCGGGTCCGCGTGGAAGTGAGCAATTGCGTCCGCGCTCTCGAGTGTGCCCAAGAAGACGTGGAGGAACCGGAACGTGTTCTGGACGTCTTTGTACTCCAAGAGGACGTTCACCGAGTCATAACACACCACGGTCGTCGCGTCGTGGTCGGCCCAGTCATCAAGCGTCCCAGAGACGAGGATACCGAGCCGGGTGATGTCGTTCGGATTGTTGATCTCGATCGTCTCGACACGGTCGTCGACCGACTCCGGGACCGGTTGAGAATACCCGACAGCGACCACGGTCGTGCGCGCGGCGTGTTCGGCGATGTGTCCAAGCCGATTGGGGGCGAGCTGGCGGTACTGTATCAGCAGGGCGTTCCGGTCGCCACCATCTCCAGTGAGCCCGAGCAGGTCGTGACACGCCACGTCCTCGCGGTCGTCTTGGGAGCCGCACTGAAGCAGAATGCTGGTTCCGGGGGTCAGATCGAGGCCGGCCACGAGTGACTCAGCATTCGGTGACTCGACATCCAGTGCGTCCGCATCGCCACCACCAGTGGCCGGTCCGGTGGCAGCTGCCGAGTCGATATCGGTGTCAGCGGGTGCCGTCACACTCGATGTAGTGTCGGTTGTGCTTGGTTCAGTGTCGGTCACACTCGATGTGGCGTCGGTCACACTCGATGTGGTATCTTCTTCGACGCGTGCTGAGGCGGCCTCGTCATGCGCCGGTATCGACGCACCTGAGTTGAGGTCGGTTGGGGTAGCTGAAGACGGCGACTCTGCGGTCGTCTCACTGCCCTCCTGAGTCGATGGAGACCGGTTCCAGATGCGATCGTGTGTTCGTCGCTTGCCGGAGTCGTCAGAGGATACAGCGTCACTGGTCGGCCGGTCATCTGCCTGTGCTCCGCCTGAATCGGCATCTGGAGTGTCTGTGCGGGCTGTCGCGTTCAATGGCGCCGAACTCGTGTGTACCGCGTCGGCGTCGCTGTCATCGGTATCCGAGCCAGAGGGTTCGCCAGCGGGACTCAGCTCAGACGTATCACGATCGCTGTCGGGCCCAGGCCCGGCCGTAGAATCGGCGACTTCGGGGTCGGTCCACTCCCACGTATCAAGATCCTGGCTCGGATCGTCGTCACGATCCGAGTCGGCGTTGGATGCCGGGTCGTCCGCCTCGGTCGTCCCGTCTGTGTTAGGTGGTTTGTCAGCCGTTGTTGAGTCCTCATCCGTGGCGGACAGACGGTCGAATCGGCGATCACGGTCCGATACGTCGTCTGCGTCATCGCCGCTCATGGTCTCGGCACCGAGCGGTCAGTGAGAGATGCCGTCTCCATCACTGTATTTACGTAGGTGATCGCGGTGCGAGTACCCCACCATGCACGCCTGCTCATCGGTCGTGATAGACATGGTGCAGGCTGGGGCTGACGCATGATTATATGATTTGTAAGTAATTATCGCAATTGAATAAGCGTACCGGATACGCCTGACAGAGCCCGCTTAGCCTGGATTTCGATGACCATAGTCGATTCCTCGAGCGTTAAAGTTGTATTTTTGATAGTTATTCGGGTTTGCCCTGTCTAGCCGAGCGCCAAGCGATAACTCGGTGGGGCTCACAAGGGAATAGTTAAGTTTTCATCTCCCATACTATGGAGGAGAATGTCAGACTCCTGGGACCGAGCCGGTGGCCCCCCGGTCGATGCCGACGCCTTCCAGGAGTGGGTAACACATACAGCCGAGTCGCGCGGCGTCGATGAGCGCGAGTTGATCAACCAACTCGTCTCGGCGTACTGGATACTCGACGAGATGAACGACGTGGCCGGAGACACGGATGTACCCTCCACGATAGGTCCACGAAGAGAGGAGGGCACCGATACCGATGGGTCCAGCGTCGAGAGTCGTGGTGTCGGTGGGTCCGATATCGGTCGTTCAGATGTCGACGACACTGGCAACTCCAGCGATGACGATGACGCAGGGGGCGACGACACCCGTTCCCATGGTGAACATGGGGAGTCTACGCGTGGTTCGTCGGGCGTCGACGAGGACGATCACTCGAGTGCGGACGACGCCATCTCACACGAGATCAACGCGCTTAGATCGTCGATACAGACGCACTTCGAGGTGACCCAAGCGGTGACCGACCTTCGACGAGAGGTAAGCGATCTCTCACTAGAAGTAGAGACCCAACGGTCGCGTCGGGAGGAGTTTACCGACCGAATCACCGACGAGTTGACGCGGCTCCACGGCCGCGTCGAATCGATCGACACCGACGACGCCGAGCTTCAGGATCGGGTCGACGCAGTGAAGCGTGAGCTCGAGACGGTAACGAAGCGAGTGGCCGGCCTCGAACAAACTATCGACGACGTACAGGCGGACCAACAGGAGCTCGACGCGTGGGTCGACAACGAGTTCGACGGCATCGAGTCGCTTTTTCGTGACCTCATTGGCCGCAGTGACACCCACGCGGCCCGCATGGACGACCTCGACGAGCGCTTGGTGGCTCTAGAAGATCAGCTTGGCGAGACGGAAACGGACCTCCAACCCGCGCTTGAGGCGGTCGCTGACCGCGAGGCGATCGCTGACCTCCGCCGTGAGGCGCTCGACGCCGGGGTCGACGCCGCTGCGTGTGCGCGCTGTGGAACCGCGGTCGACCTCTCGATGCTCGACGAGCCGGCGTGTCCCGACTGTGGGGCCACATTCCACGGGATCGACACCGACACCCCGATCTGGAACCCGTTCGCCTCCCCCACACTCACGACTGCGCCGGCCCGGTTCGACGCCGAGTGACCGGGCAGGGCGCTTTTTATCTCGTGACCGATACTACGTTGTATGCGCACCCTCGATGAGACGGATCGGGAGATCCTTCGGCTGCTGCTCGAGGACGCCAGGCGACCCTACAGTGACATCGCTGAACGCGTCGATCTGTCTGCGCCCGCTGTCTCCGACCGGGTCGACCGGCTCGAGGAGACGGGTGTCATCGAGGGGTTCACCGTTCGGGTCGACACCGACGCGCTTGCCGGTGGCATCCAAGCGCTCCTCTCGCTGGCCGTCGCCCCAGGCGACGCTGATGCCGTTTACGACTCGCTCGCGGGTCGGGATCGGGTCGAGCACGCGGTCGTGACAGCCGACGCGGACGTGCTCGCGCTGGTGCGAGTGCCCGACCGCGACGTCCGGGGGTTCGTCGATCGGACCGTCGGTCTTGAGCACGTTGAGGGCGTGTCTGTCCGACTCGTCGACCGACACGAGTGGTCGCCGGGTGTCGGTGAGACCGACCTCGCCGTCGACTGCGTCGAGTGCGACAATACGGTCACAGCGGAGGGCGAGTCGGCGCGGGTCGACGGGACGTTGTATCATTTCTGTTGTGCGTCCTGTCGGCGGAACTTCGAGGAGCGGTACAAACGACTCGAGGAAGGTGCGTGAGTCAGGAAGGTAACCTACTTGAGGCCGGGTCAAATACTAACTAGTGCAGTCCCGTGGTGTAGTGGCCAATCATAATGGCCTTTGGAGCCATTGACGGCGGTTCGAATCCGCCCGGGACTACTTTGCGCCGAACACGCCCGTGAGGCGCAAATATCCTCAGCGGTTCGAACCCAGAGGACGAGAGGATTCGAGTCCTCGCGGTTCGAATCCGCCCGGGACTATCCTGCGGCGAGCAACTCCGCGAGCCGCAGGTACCTCCAGCGGATTCGAATTAGGGAGTGGGAGGTGAGCGAGTGACGCGAGCGAACGGAAGCGACCGAGGTTCGAATCCACCCGGGACTATTCTGTGACGAGCATCATCGCGAGCCGTGAGTGTAGTGTTGTCGCGAGCTGCAAGTGCCCGTAGAGATGACTCGGCTAGAGTCTGAAACAACTGACAGACAGCGGCCGTGCTGTACGCGTCAGTACTCGGTGGTTCACAGACAAAGAGCAGTAGCTACGCGGTAAGATAGTATGAACGAACTAGGTGCCGCCCGTCGCTACAAACGACAGCCGGAAGTAGTCGTTAGTTGCGGACGAGGTTCGTCGCGCGGGGTCCCTTCGGGGATGATTCGATGTCGAATTCGACCTCCTGACCTTCTTCGAGATCCGGACCGCCAACGTCCTCCATGTGGAAGAACACGTCTTCGTCGTCGTCGAGATCGCCGTCGTCAGTCGAAATGAAACCGTAGCCGCCAGTGTCGTTGAAGAAATCAACCTTTCCGTTTGCCATTGCAAATAGACGAAGCCCCCGTGGAGGGATAGTACTTCCGAGAGTCGCGGTACCACGACCCTTGATTCATCACACCGGTGAGACGGGCGATACGACACACCCATGATTCAGATTGTTGGGGAATCCTGAAACGACCGTGTCGCCCGCTACAGACCGCATCTACGGAGAAACGATTGGCAGTGGTGCGCTTAGCGGATGGAGGGAGACAGCAAACGGAGTCGCCGGACAGGGAAGGCAAACGGAGTCGCCGGACACACTATGACCGCACCTCAATCCTCCCCAGCCTCGGCTGCGGCGACCCGCCGGACTGCCGACGGGTCGCCACAGTCTCCCTCGCGCTCCCGGTCGCGCCGCGGGCGCGAGCCGTGGAGCGCGCCACCTGCGAGAGGTCGGTGGGGTCAGTAGTGCCAGGGGTAGTCGCGAAATTGTGGGTCACGCCCCTCGAGGAAGGCGTCTCGGCCCTCCTGTGCCTCGTCAGTCATGTATGCTAGACGGGTCGCCTCGCCGGCGAACACCTGCTGGCCGACCATGCCGTCGTCCGTGAGGTTAAACGCGTACTTCAACATCCGCATGGCAGTGGGCGACTTACGCGTCATCTCGTCGGCCCACTCGAGTGCGACCGTCTCGAGGTCGTCGTGGGCGACGACTTCGTTTACCATACCCATGTCAGCCGCCTCAGTGGCCGAGTACGTCTTTCCGCGGAAGAACACCTCGCGGGCCCGCTTCTGGCCGATCTGTTTTGCGAGATACGCAGAGCCGAACCCGCCATCGAAGGAGGCGACATCCGGGTCGGTCTGCAGGAACTTCGCGTGCTCCTCGCTCGCAAGTGTGAGGTCACAGACGACATGTAGTGAGTGCCCGCCGCCGACTGCCCACCCGGGGACGACGGCAACGACCGGCTTTGGCATGAACCGGATCAGCCGCTGTACTTCGAGGATGTGGAGGCGCCCGGCACGCGCCTCACGGACCAGCGGGTCGTCCGACACATCGGCATCGTCGCCCTCGCGGTACTCGTATCCCGACTCCCCGCGCACCGACTGGTCGCCCCCGGCGCTGAACGCCCAGCCGCCGTCCGACGCGGCGGGGCCGTTGCCAGTGAGTAGGACACAGCCCACGTCGGCCTGCTTACGGGCGTGGTCGAGCGCGGCGTAGAGCTCGTCGACCGTCCCCGGTCGAAACGCGTTCCGCACGTCCGGCCGATCGAACGCGATCCGAACCGCCGGCACGTCGACGGCGCGGTGGTACGTCACATCGTCGAACTCGTCGGTGACGGACTCCCACGCCGACGCATCGAATATCTCCGAGACCATACGCGAGCGTCGGCCGCGAGCGGTATAAACGGCCGCGGGTCAAGGATTGACCGACCAAGGGTCGAACCGGGCGACGGCTGGGGCTGAACGCAGCGCTACACTGGTGGCAAATATTGCACACACCAGTGACGCCCGTCTGTACCGGTTTCGAGCCGTTCAGTCGTCTCGCGGCGATTATCGCCGGATCCCGCCACAGCGTGCCGTCATCGGTACGACTGGTCGTTGCTGGTGACGCGAAGGTATTGCTCCCGGATCCCGTACCGTTTGTATGACACACCGATCACCGCTGGCGTCGCGGCGGGCCGTCCTCGCGGCCGGGGGCGGTGCGGCGACGCTTGGCCTCGCCGGCTGTATCAGCGGGGGCGGCGGACTCGACGAATTGACTGTCGCACACATGCCGATCTACCCCGATCTTCAGTGGTACGTGATGGAACAGGAAGGGTACCTCGAGGAGATCGACGCGACGATCACGGGCCGGGAGTTCACCGACGGGCCGTCGATCGTCCAGGCGCTCGGTGGTGGCGACATCGACGTCGCGATGTTCGGCATCGTACCGGCGATGATCGCCATCGACCGCGGCATCTCGGCGAAGGTCACCGCCGCAAACATCCGCGAGCCGATGGGGATCATGGCCGAGTCGTCGTTCCACCCGATCTTCGAATCAGAGGGGGCGACAGCCTTCGAGACGTGGGCGGCCGAGCGCGGTCGACCGTTCCGTTTCGGGACGTTCCCACAGGGGAGCGTCCCGGACGTGCTGCTCCGCTACTGGCTCACGGACGTCGGGGTCGACCCCGAAGCGACCGACGCCGTCGAGATCGTCGAGATCAACGGCGCGAGCGCCGTGTGGCAGGCGATCGCGAACGACGAGATAGACGGCACCTCGATCATGGAGCCCGTCCCGACGATAGCTGCCGAAGAAGACTCGTCGGTGACGATGCTCCGGACGGCAGCAGACGTCCTCCCCGGGCAGCCGGCCGCAGTCACGTTGATGAGCGACGCGGTGCGTGAGAGCCCGATCGCGGGTGCATTCCTCGAAGGGCACGTACGTGCCACCGAATTCATCGACGCGAACCCCGACACAACCGCAGCGCACGTCGAGGCAGGAATCGGGATGCCGGCCGACAGAGCTCGAAAGGCACTCGACTCGCCGCTGTCGAACTTCGTCACCGACCCCGAGACGATCACAGAGGCGACTCCGGTGTTCGCCGAGTTCGCGGCCGCAAACGGCCAGATAGAGGACACACTCTCGAACGAGACAATCTTCGATCACACCGTTTACGACTCGCTGTGATGGCGACCGACACCCGCGAGCGGTTCGACGGAAACGCCGATGAGGACGTGAGCGACGGGCAGCTCCTCGGCGGAGTTGGTATCGACGACCCGCGCCGGCTGATACGCGGGGCCAGTGGACTTCTCGCGTTCCTCGCGCTCTGGCACCTCGCGTCGCTCACACAGCCGGCGTACGTCCTCCCGTCGCCAGCAGCCGTTGGCGTTCGGTTCGTTGAGGAGGCAGCGTCGGGGACAATGCTTGACGCGCTCACCTCGAGTGTGCGCCACTGGATTCCCGGCACCGTCGTCGGAACGGCACTCGGTGTGGGCGCTGGAATCGCTCTCGCATGGAGCGACGCGCTCGATGATGTGACCGCACCACTCGTGCGGGTGCTCAGGCCGGTGCCGCCGCTCGCGCTCATCGGCTTCGCAATCGCGTGGTTCGGCATCAACGACGCCGGAGCCGCATTCATCATCGCGGTCGGGGCGTTCTGGATCAACTTTTATGCGGCGTTTGGCGCCGTCGAGGGCGTCTCCGAGGAGCTGCTCGACGTCGGTCGAACGCTCGGAGTAGACGGCGACCTCGACATGATCCGGTCGATCGTGATTCCAGCGGCACTCCCGGAGATAACGACTGGTATCCGGACGGGACTGGGCCGGTGTTGGATGTTGGTCGTCGCCGCCGAGATATTCGGCGTTCCGGGGATCGGTCGGGAGATACTCAGAGCGAGCAACAACCTCCTCGTCGACAAGGTGATCGCGTACATTCTCGTGTTGAGCCTGCTGTATCTCGTCGTCGACGTGGCGTTCCGCGCGGTCCAACGGCGGGTGTTAGTGTGGCGGGCGTGAACGATTCGACCGTGAGCGACCGCGACGGAGCAGATGCAGATGCACACACCACTTCAGAGGTTGTCGTCGACGGCGTCGGAAAGACATATTCGGGCGAGAGCGACCCAGTTCGCGCGCTTGAGGACGTTTCGTTCGCGGTCGACAGCGGAGAGTTCGTCTGTCTCGTCGGTCCATCCGGCTGTGGAAAGACGACGT
>Ga0209937_1000273_pt1 | contig 17477 bp, 21 predicted proteins | sample SalPon1_B_H2O_MG_FD_185699 | JGI IMG/M metagenome (GOLD analysis project Ga0209937, IMG submission 185699) | Salt pond water microbial communities from South San Francisco under conditions of wetland restoration - Salt Pond MetaG R1_B_H2O_MG... | ecosystem: Environmental > Aquatic > Non-marine... | reverse complement strand
GCACACGAACGTGGATTGGTTGTTCCAAATCGTAAAGATGTTGCACCAGAAGAAACTCAGGCTGCCGGTGCCTATGTCGCACACCCAAAACGTGGTATGCATGATTGGATTGGTTCAGTTGATATCAACAGTCTATATCCCTCAGTTATCCGTGCTTTAAATATGGGTCCAGAAACAATTGTAGGGCAATTGCGTCCTATCATGACTGACCGATTGATAAAAGAAAACATGGACAAAGGTCAGAGTTTTGCAGCGGCGTGGGAAGGAATATTTGCCACGCTAGAGTATAGTGCCGTTATGAATCAAGAAGTAGGCACAGAGATTACTGTTGATTGGGAATCAGGCACATCAGAAGTTTATAGTGCTGCAGAAATTTGGAAAATGGTATTTGATTCAAACAAACCATGGTTGTTGAGTGCTAACGGTACCATATTCACTCATGAATTTGATGGTGTTATTCCGGGTCTTTTGCAACGATGGTATGCAGAAAGAAAAGATTTACAGAAAAAGTTATCTGAAACCGACACCGAAGCCGAAGAAGAGTATTGGGACAAGCGACAGTTGGTTAAAAAGATTAATTTGAACAGTCTGTATGGTGCTATCCTAAATCCGGGATGCCGCTTCTTTGACAAACGTATTGGACAATCAACAACTCTCACAGGTCGCTCAATTGCTAAGCACATGGATGCTTACACCAATGAGTGTATTACTGGGGAATATGACCATATCGGCGAATCCATAATTTATGGTGATACTGACAGTTGCTACTTTACGGCGTGGCCAGTAGTAAAGAACGATGTTGAATCTGGAAAAATGCAATGGGATAAAAATACTGTTATTCAGTTATATGATGGAATTGCTCAACAAGTAAGCGACAGTTTCCCAGCATATATGGAGCAAGCATTCCATAGCCCAAGACATATGGGAGAGTTAATCAAATGTGCCAGAGAATTGGTTGCGTCCCGAGGGCTGTTTATCAAAAAGAAACGATATGCAGTTATGGTTATTGACAAAGAAGGCAAACGTTTAGATACAAGCGGAAAACCGGGCAAGGTTAAACCAATGGGTCTGGACTTGAAACGATCTGATACTCCAAAAGTTATTCAAGATTTCTTAAGTGAAGTTCTTGCCACTGTATTGGATTCAGCGACCACAGAAGAAGTCATTGATCGTATTCGAGATTTCAAAAGACAATTTACGGTGCGACCGGGCTGGGAAAAAGGTTCTCCCAAGCGTGTTAATAACCTAACTATGTACAGTGAGCGAGAACGCAAAGGTGGAAAGACAAATATGCCGGGACATGTCCGTGCCGCAATGAACTGGAATAGTATGAAGACTATGAACTCAGATAATTATAGTATGACAATTATGGATGGCATGAAAGTAATTGTCTGCAAACTCAAAACCAATGCACTCGGTTGGACTTCTATCGCTTACCCAACAGATGAATCAAGATTACCAGATTGGTTTAAGGAATTACCATTTGATGATGTAGAAATGGAAGCCACTGTTATTGATAAAAAACTTGACAATTTGTTGGGAGTCCTTGATTGGGACATTTCCAGCACAACAAATACAGAAAACACATTTCAGGATATGTTTGAGTTTTAATGAAAAAAATAAGTGAATTGGTGGATTTGCGAAATCTACTCGTTGATACCGATATAGAATCAGTAACAGATACTTTTTGTGATTTTATGAAAACAATAAAGTCACACACCGATGCAGTTGAGTCAGCATCTGGTATTGATAAACCGAACTTGGATGATTCATTTTTTAAACTACAAAAGTTATCAGAAAATACATCAAAAAAATTCAATGCATACATTGAAGAACTTAATGCTTGCATACGAGTTAATGATGATGAACTACGTCGCAATAGTATCAAGTTAGACCAAGCGTCAAATTCAGATCCGGCTGACAATATTCTAGAAAAAGTTAGAGCGAGAGAATCTACACATCATCAAGATACAACTGATTTATTTAAAGAACGTTGTAAGTTATACTGTGATTGGAAGTATCCCGGAATGCAAATTAGGCCGGGATATGGTACATGGACAAGGGAACTAGTCGATCTAGACCCACTGTATTTGATAGACACACATGAAGAATTGCTTCATGAAGTTAAAAACCAATTTAATGACAATTATCTATCAAGGCTGCGGTTTGCAACCATATCAGATATAGATAAACCCATATTTGGACAATTGCCGCAGAATCAGTTTGGCTTAGTGGTTGTTACAGAATTTTTTAATCAAAAAAATATTGGTACAATTGAACGCTATCTAAAAGAAATATTTTTATTGCTGCGTTCTGGAGGTGTGTGTGTTTTTACATTCAATGATTGTGATTTTTCTGAAGGGGTCCGCAATAGCGAACATAACTATGATTGTTACACACCCGGAAATGAGATAATCAACATTACCAAAAATCTAGGATTTGAAATGATCGATAGGTTTAATTCTGGTGGCACACTTTCTTGGATTGAAATTCGGCGACCGGGTGATCTATCATCATTGCGTGGTGGTCAAACACTAGCAAAAATAAAAGTTACTAATTAAGTAAAATATATACAAGATACAATGTTTTTTTCAATATCTAAAACTAATAAAGACCCAAGATTCTGCAGCCATAGACATATTAACAAATATAACGTCCACTTAGATTCTGGTTGGGAAGAAAGAAAGGTTAATGAATATACTGTATTTTTTAAAGGATACTGTGATACTAATAGCTTAGAACAATTATTGTATCAGTTTATTGATGATAATACTCCCAAATATTCTGGAAATTTCTGTATTATTATAATCAGTGACAAAAATTTAACGATTACACATGATATTAATAGATCTTTTCCACTAAAATATTATGATAATGACATACTAACAAATTTATTATATAACGAAGATTCTGTTAAAATAAATGACAATGTATGGGTTGATAGTTTTATAACGTATGATGATTCTGGAATTTCAAAAACATATTTGAAAAATTTATACAGCATCAAAAATTTTGAAAAAATATCTGCTATTGATTGTGTTGATACTATCAAGACCATATTGACAAACAAGGTCGAACAATTAAACCAAATTAGCAAGTCTGTCGATATCTTTTTATCCGGTGGAATTGATACTACCATGGTCTATTCCTTGCTCAAGAACAAATATAAGTACCCAGAATCAATTAATATTATTGCCAAAGAAGAATTTGAGTTTAGCGAGTTTACTGTTAATAACTTGGAAGTTCTCATGAATCATTCAAACTTATGGGGATATAAACTGTTTCATCATTGGAAAAAAAGCACTGTTTATGCCACTGGTGGGATGGGCGACGAGATTTTTATGAGAGGACCTACCACTGCTGCTATTTGGTGTGCGTGGAACAACATTAATCTGCTTGGCGAATTAAAAAAAATTGAGTATTCTTATCACAAAAATTATTTTCTTCTTGAAAAAAATAGAAAAATAATTGAATTTTATTGGAACAACAAAGACAACTTGAAAAAACAATTTCCAGAATATACCGACCTTTGTTCAGAAATAATTAATATGGTTTTAAATGATCACCAACATTGGCACTTAGAAAATACTATCAGTTGGACTCCATTGAAAGATATGCGAATATTAAAAACTATATTATCGTTAGATGAAAATGACATTTTAAAACAGATTATTCACGGCTCAATAGACAAAGAGATTATCTCTCAGTTATATCCCGGCATGGAACATTATATTTGCACTCACAAAAATTATAATCAATACGACAATCTTAGATATTATAAACCGTTTTTGGAAAAACTATCGAATGCTTGAATGTAAATTTATTACTAACGGAATGTCTATTCAATATGATGGCACAATAAAACCATGTTGCACTTGGCAAGCGGATGATGAGTGGAAAAATCAAAATCATTACACCAAAGTATCAGACATTTCTAATTGGCATAATTCCCAACAAGTAATAGAAAAAAGAAAAATGCTGGAAAATGGCATTTGGCCTGACAATTGTGTGAATTGCAGAAAGATTGAAGAATCTGGTAGATATGATAGTATGCGAGGCAACGGCAATCAGGCGTATGCAGAATACACCGAAAAAGATATTACAATAGAAATGCGACCGGGAAGTGTATGCAATTTTGCTTGTCAAAGTTGTTGGCCCGAAGCAAGCACACGCGTGAGAGACTTCATGCACAAAGCAGGAATTATTGATAAGAAAGAAATTAACTCTTCAGCAATAACAGATTTTGATTTTCTTAATCCAGTTTCAGAACGAATTAAAGATGTTGTTCTCTTGGGCGGCGAACCATTTTATGATAAGAATTGTTTAAAATTTTTGGAATGGTCAAAAGAATACCTCGATGCTAATATAATGATATTCACTAATGGATTATATATTGATTATGACTTTATTGAAGAGTATAATTCAAAAATAACGCTAATATTCAGCATGGATGCTGTTGGAAAACCCGGTGAATATATTAGATATGGGAGTGATTGGGAAAGAGTTAAAAATAATTTGTTCAAATGCCGACAATATAATCACGTTGAAACAAGAGTTAATATTACAACATCAATATATAATTTCTACTATTTAGAAAATTTAATAGATTTTTTCAAAGACGACTGGCCAGATTTGATTACCTTTGGTCCTGCACAAGAAAAACATTTTCAACCAAATGTTATCCCATTTGAGAAAAGATCAGAAATAATAGAAAGTTTAGAAAGGATACCTAAAAAAATATGGAATTCTGATATACACGAACACCAACAACACAACACAGTAAATGCCATATCTAGTATCATAAAAAAATTAAAGTATGATGATTTTAGCAAAGAAAATTATGATTACTTGTGTTCATATATACAGAAAATGGATTTAGCTAAAAAAATAGATATAAAAGAATACTGTCCTGAACTATACAATATTTTATTTGAATAATATCAATTTACAAAACACTCACAAAATAACATTGGAAAAATAAAATGAGAGATCAATTACTAGATTTAGTACAACACACATTTGACCTTGGATGCATAGACCTTGTTAAAATAACAGGAGAATCTACCAAAACAGCAATCACAGCCATCGCAGAAGACAGGTCAGTAGTAGTGCAAGCAAACTACGCACAACCTTTGGGAGATTTTAAAGGAACATTTGGCATGCCTAACTTGGCAAAACTAAAAGTTCTATTAAATCTTGCTGAATACCGTGAAAATGCAAACATTGCGGTCACACACCAAGAACGCAATGGAGAAACCGTGCCAGTTGGTATTCATTTTGAAAATGCTACAGGTGATTTTAAAAACGATTATCGTTTTATGGCACAAGAAGTAATTGCAGAAAAACTGAAAACACCAAAGTTTAAAGGTGCAAATTGGGATGTGGAGTTTGAACCTACTATGGTTGGAATCCAAAAACTCAAAATGCAAGCACAAGCAAACTCTGAAGAACAGAACTTCCAAGTCATAACTGACAATGGTAATCTAAAACTGCTGTTTGGTGACCGTAGCACCCACGCCGGTGAGTTTGTATTCCAATCTGGTATTACTGGAAATTTAAAAGGCAAATGGCTTTATCGTGTTAAACAAATAATCAGTATTCTGGATTTGGTTGGTGATAAGACCTTTAGAATTAGTGATAGCGGTGTTGCACAGATTACTGTTAATTCAGGCATTGCAGAATACAACTACATTCTTCCTGCTTATACAAAATAAAGAATGCTAGACTTTCAGATTGAATACCGAGATTTCGGATACGGCTCTGGATTTTTGTCTCCCGGCAATAATCATTTTTATCTGAGAATTCCAAAAAATGCAAGTAGTTTTATGAATACTTGGTTATACAACTCTGATTGGACTTCTGCGACTGTAGGCAGAAATAACGTTGATTGGAGTTCTGTTAATAATGTCATTATTATTTTACGAGACCCGATTGAACGTTGGGTATCTGGAATCTCGCAATACTTAAAAGGCTGCATAATAGATACCAGAATTTCACCCAAATCTGTTTCAGTTAGTGATTTCTTAAAAAAATATAATAACGTGGTAGAAAAGTTATTGTTTGATCAACCTAATATGTTTGATGACCATGTATGGCCACAATATTGTTTTTTTGAAAACATTTTTCCTGAACTTAACCGAACATATTTTTATGTGAATGAAAACCTTGAGTCAAATTTAAGAACAAAATTAAACCTAAAAAACGTAGATAGTAGTGGGTTAGATTATCATAAGAGTTTGGATGATGAAGAGCTAAAGATTTTAACAGAGTTTTTTTCTGAAAAAGTGTATCTACCAAATGGGGATTCTGACTTGTACCAAAAACTTAAAGATTGTTACAAAAAAGATTATGACTTACTTGACTCAGTAGATTTAATTAAATAAATTATCCAAAGTTAAAAACACATTAAATATCAATTGATATCACATCAACAACACATAACCTAAAGAGGAATTAAAATGAGTGATGCAGTAAAGAAGATCTTTGATGACCTAGATAACTTTCGTAGTTTTTGCCGAGATTACGGTTACCGATATAACGAAAAAGATCTTTACAATTGGAAAAGTTATGCGTGGCAACAGTATAACAAAATGCTCAATGGCAAAACCGTAAAAGACATGTGGGCACAAGACGGCAAGCGATTCGCTTAATTCAACTTTATAAAATTTAAAATAACCTTTTATGACTTCTACCGCTGACGCACCATCAGTCGTTGTTACCGGCTCATCTGGATATATTGGTGGACAGACCGTGCTAGAATTCTCTGATGCTGGATATAATGTAATCGGTATTGATATCAAGCAGCCACGACAGCCAATTCTAGATGCAATGTCACAGTTTGTCACGGTCAATTTTTCTACAGATCGTGCGACTGATGAAATAACAAAAGTTAATCCAGTTGCAATAGTTCATTGTGCAGGAAGTAGTCTTGTTGCCCCAAGTGTAGATGACCCTGAATCATATTATACAAACAATTTTATAAAGACCAAACGTCTTTTAGATAATCTATTAGAAACGCTGTCATGTCCCAAGATTGTTTTTAGTTCAAGTGCTGCGGTATATGGCAACCCAACCAAGTTGCCAATTGTAGAAGATTCTCCGTGTGTGCCTATATCACCATATGGCGAAAGCAAGCTTATGGTTGATATGCTCTTATCAGCATATCACAAAGCATATGGAATAGACTATGTTTCGTTTAGATATTTTAATGCTTGTGGTGCTGATCCACACGGACGCCATGGGCAAGATTCTGATGCGACGCATATCATATCTCGGGTTGCCGACAGTTTAAAAAATGATGAACAATTTGTTCTTAATGGAAGAAGTTATGACACCCCTGATGGCACATGCATAAGAGATTATGTTCATGTGTGTGACATAGCACGAGCACATAGACTTGCCGTTGAAAACTCAACCGCATCGCAGCCGTATAATCTTGGTAGTAGCACTGGATTAAGTAATCTTGATATTATTAATACAGCACAATCGGTTATAGGCAAAAATTTACTTTGGAAGTATGGGGAGAACCGTGATGGTGATCCAGATATTTTAACTGCCGACGCCAATGCATTTAATCATGCAACTGGGTGGCAGCCGTTATGGGACATTGATGACATTATAACTCACGCATGGAACTGGCGAGTACAAAAAGATACCGATGTCGCCTGAGTTCCCGAATTCAAAACTGCATACCAATACACAGTTTATAGATGTTTTAGCCGATGAAGATATAAATGATCATTGTGACCGTATTACAGAGTGGTGCAAAACTCACAGTATTTCTGCAAAATTTGTTGGTATGTGGGTTGTTGCTGATCAATCAAACCAATATTCACTATGGGAAATAGATGACCCCCATCATCTTACTATTTTTAAATTGAAATGGTCATAAATGTAAGTAGTAGAAATGAGTTTTGACACACTATTCAAATTTGAAAAACGATTAGCAGAATATACTGGTGCTCCATATGCAGTAGCCACTGACTGCTGCACACATGCCATTGAACTGTGCATGATATATGATCAAGTAAAATCTACAAGATTTACTTCTCGTACATATGTTTCTGTTCCAATGACAATACACCGACTCGGCATAAAATTTGATATGTTTGACCACATTTGGACAGGCGAATATCAATTTTTAAATACTAGAATATGGGACTCGGCAAGAAGATTAGAACCCGGCATGTATCGTGAAGGGCAAATGCAATGCCTGAGTTTTGGATATTCTAAACCCATGCATTTGGGTAGATGCGGAGCAATCCTACTAGATGATAAAGCAGCATATGATACACTCAGTGAAATGCGAGCGGATGGCCGTGCCCTTGAGTACGAACTATGGTCTTCACAAAAACATTTCTACGTTGGATATCATTACTGCCCAACTCTAGAAACGTGTGAATTAGGCATCAAAAAAATAGACATGGTAGTGCCGCAGTGTCAGATGGGTAACTACCCAGACTGTCGCCAAATAAGATTTTCGCAACACCCAGAATCTCTGCATTCTCAACAACTAAATCTTTTTTAAGCATTGACTTTATAGTGTAACTCTTGTACTATCCCAATAACTGAATTAGTACAGGTTTATTACACCATGAAAAACGCAAAACCAATTCTCATTTTTTCGTTGCCGCTATTGTTAACAGCATGTGGTGGTGGCGGTGGTGGAGGCAGCAGTTCTTCCCTTAATCCAGTTAATAACTACGATGCTGTAAAACCAGTACTAATCCAGACGTATGACCCGGTTACCGGTCCAGTAAACGCGAGCGTTGAGAATGGAACTTTTGTTAAAGATTTAAATGCCTCTGGTACTCAAGAAGTGGTTATATCAGGACGAAGTAGTCAATCGTTTGATATGGAAACTGACGACCCGAGCACGTGGCAAGACTACGAAATGCAAGTCTACGGTTGGAACACCGGAGAATTTGGAAATGAGACCTCCTCTTGGTTTTCTGATGGGGATAATAAAATTCTCGGAAACAACCCGTCAGTCTACTTTGGTGATTTTGATGGAGATTCACAGGTTGATATGGGAGTGTCGCACGACACCGATATGGAGTTGTACGGACCCAGTCAGGTTTATTTCAATACGGGGTCCAGTTCTTTTGAAAAAGTTCTAATAAATCACGAAGACACATGGTCCCACGATGCAGCGGTGGGCGACTTCAACGGCGATGGGTTTGATGATTTTTTGATTGGAAGTTTTAGCGGGAATATGTCTCTGGCATTTGGGTCCGCCGATAGGTCTTTTGACCTTTATCAAGCGGACCGTTCGCCTGTCGGTATTGGTATTGCTGTCGGTGACTTTCTTGGTGATGGGTCTGTGAGTATTGTGACAACTGGTGGCTCCAGTAATCAGGAACTCTATAGTTGGTCAACTGCCGGAGATAAGTTGCAACTCACGAGAGAATCCAACCTTCCAGATAGTCGTTTTGAACTCTCAAAATGGGATGACGAGAGAGCCGTTCAAGAAGATGAGTATCACACTATTAGAGCCATCACTTTTGATTTTGATGGCAACGGCATAGATGACGTCGTGACTATCAGCACGTTAGATAAGGATGACAACGTGCACGGCTTCACGGAGGTGCAATTTCTTAAGAACGACGGCACGGGCACCTTCACAGATGTGACGGATACTGTTCTTCAAAACTTTGATACTAATCAGAATGCGACCTACACGCCAAAATTGGTTGATGTCAATGGCAACGGCTTGACTGATATTGTGCTGAGTACAAAATCATTTTCAGATGACCCGTCTACTTCTATTCTTGTGCAGCGAGAGGATGGAACTTTTGTAGAAGAATTCGTTGAAGAATTTGAGGCGTACAACAACACTTTAGAGGGATTGTCAGGAGATAATTTTTCAGCAACACCTGAGCATACGGTAGTGTTAGGTCCAGATGACAAATACTACCTTGTTAGCGTTGGCATGATTAATGACGAAAATAGCGATATGCTAAATCAAGTCTTTCTCTCTGAAATTGGCAACAGTGGGACTATCACTACGGCATCTACGGTATCGGCTTTAAAGAGCCAATGGACTTGGATGACCGATGCTCAAGCCAATGAAATCCTATCCCTCACGGCTTCCAATTACGTGGATGGAATGCCTGTCATTGACTATCTTGACGCAATGGCTCCTATTGGATCTCTATCATTAACTGCTAATAGTGGTGAAACATTTAATCAAATTAAAGGACATGTATCTGGAATTAATTTAAGCGATGGTGTGACTGTTCTCGCGAAAGATCGTATTGACCGAACATTCTCAGTTAATTTAGATAATTCCGTTTATAATATTGGTTCTACATGGAACTCTGATATCCTGTCTCAAAACAACAACCATCAGTACAATAACGGACAATCTGTTAATTTAGTAAGTGGTCAGACATTTGCTTCTCATGGGATTAATATTCGCCAAGACGAATCTATGGACAATTACAGTATCTCTTTTTCTTCAGTTGGTATTACTGATAATTTGTTTTTAACAGCATCATTTACCAACTTGGACTATAATCCATGGATTAATATGTCTGGAATGTGGGGTACTATAAATCAGTCTAATATTTCAGAAGGAACACTTTCTTACACAAAAGATAATTGGGTTTCAAATATTGGCATGATGCACACGCAAACAGATATGACCCCCGGTTTAATTACTGCGGTCAATGATATATATGCAGCATGGGGCGATATTGGCTGGCAACACAAAGACAATATGTTTGGAGTATATACTGGCATTGATCCCGTTGTCATTTCTGGATCAGTAACTGTGTCGCTGCCCAGTGCAGTCGATAATGAGGGCAATTTATTGTATAGCGAAACCACTGTTCCTTTAATTAGTGAAGAAACTTTTTACATTAGAGCATTCTTTAAAGAAGATATTACTGATGATATGAATATTGCTGCTAGTGGAATTGTGAGAGATAATGCCCAGAGCAATATTTCAGTCAATTTTAATTGGAATTATTAAACCTACTAAACATATTAATAATTAGTTATGTATGTCTAGAATAGTTTCATTTGGCGATAGTTTTATATTTGGTTATGAAATACCAGAAAACTATGATGGTTCTGCCGGGTGGCCAGCACTTGCTGCAGAGCAGATAGGTATAGAATTCATTAATAAGTCATCGCCCGGCTCTAGTAATCAATCTATTTTAAGAAGAATTCTAGATTATTACTCAGTAGAAGAACACTCTAATGATTTGGCAGTAATAAATTGGACATGGTCTCATCGCTGGGCATACTTTGTTAACCAAAAAAATTGTAACACTTGGATAAATTTTGGCCCGGTCATGAATGATATACCATTCTTTAAAAATCAAGAATTAGAAAATATAGATTGGGAAATACAAGAAGTAAAAGATAGCATCAAAAAAAGAATTAGAAAAATTGATATAAAATATCAAAAACAATTAGAAAGTATGTACATTGAATACATTAGTGATAATCAGATGTTTAACAAATTTCAGTCTCTGCAATCAATCTACTGTGCAACTACATTTTTACTGAATAACAATATTAAATTTGTCCAGACAAATATGGACGAAGAAATATTAGAAAAGCAATGGTTCTGTGATGGCTACATTGATGTATTACAAAATTTTATAACGCCACATTTGTCATCATTCGGCAACAAAAACTTTTTAAACTGGAGTCATGAAAAGGGATTTAAAATAACAGACCCCGGCTGGCATCCCCTTGAAGATGCACACGAAGCCGCAGCCCAATATTGGCTACCAACTTATAAGAAATTATTAGATTTATAATTTAAATGTATTGTTTTACCAAATCCAGCTTTTTATCGTAAGACTCAATCCAGTTAGTAAAAGAACTCAAATCTAAATCAGATGATTCTTCTTCTTTAACACGATACTTAACTGCAGGATCTTTTTGGACAACGGTTTTATGTTCTTGTTTTAACTGTTGCAATACTTCAATAAGATCTGGCGTAAGATGCTTTTCTAATGCTTCTAAAATTTTCTTGTATTGTGGGGTTTCAGTGGGTTTAGGGTCTTTAGATATTTCTAATATGACATTCTTTGTTTCAATAACACGAGTAAAAACTGCATCTTCAACATCAAACAAAAATGCAATATCTTGACGTGTTTGCGTCTTTGTGTTATCCTGCATTTCCTTGACTTGGGCTTTTAAACTATCTACTGTCTGCAAATCTTTGACAAGTTGGTCAAATTTTGGACCAAGTTTGCTATCAATCTGAGCCGTAATTTTTGTTTCATCGCGGTCATAATGTTTGACGCCGGGCACTCCAGCCGCTTCAACAATATTCATAAAATTTTTAATATCGTCTGTCATCATGATATTTATAATAAAGAGGTAAAACATGACAAATCCATTTAAAGACCAGCATACATTTATGCAAGCTTGTGACCAGTCCACTGGCACATATAACAAAGAACAATTTGATTTATATAGAACGCTTATTGCAGAAGAAGTTGGTGAGCTTGATGATGCTATTAGTGAAGAAGATCGAGTAGAAATGCTTGATGCATTACTTGATATTTTAGTAGTGACAATTGGTGCCATGCATTCATTGGGTGTAGATGAAGAAAATGCGTGGAAGGAAGTGATCTCATCGAATATGAGCAAAGTTGATCCAGAAACCGGAAAAGTTTTAAAACGAGAAGATGGTAAGGTAATCAAACCCGATTCATTTAAACCACCAAGATTAGATCAGTTTTTTCTTGATTAAAAAACATGAATAGCGATATATTATATGTGAATGGTGATAGCTTTACTGCAGAAGACTGGACGATTAAAGATAGACCACTTGTTTGGCCGGATTATCTTTCTCATATTCTTAATTTAGAGTTATGCAATTCTGCAATTATTGGGTCAAGCAATGTTAGAATTTTTAGAAGGTCAATTTCTGATATCACAAATCTTTTAAACGGCGACAAAAAGCCACTGGTTGTAATAGGATTGAGTTTTATCAGACGACAAGAAGTGTGGGAAGAAAATATTTTTTGTTGCGACAGAGAATACCCGTTTGACAAAAATGGAAGTTTATCTGGACCAACGACTTTAGATAAAGCAGTGAAAAGAGCTAGTGGTGACAAGCTAGATTATTATAAAACAAAAATACTAAATGAAGACACAGATGTGAAAAATATGGTTCTGGATTTTTATATGGAACTTTTTTTGTTTGTTAGTTGGTTAGAAAAAAATAATGTAAATTATTACATTTTTTCTGCCGCCAACAATACCTACGAATCACCAGACAATCATGATTATGCATTTTTGAAAGAATTTAACTTTTTTAATGAGATTATCCACAATCCAAAAATAGATGATTTACATAATTTTTCATTCGTTAATTGGTCAAGTGATTTAAGTGATTATATAAAAGACAATGCTGGACATCTTTCTAAAAAAGGACACGAAAAAATGGCTAATTTTTTATACAAAAAACTAATTGATAGGAGTATTATTTTTAATTAAATAAACGAATGAAAATAGAAAAAATAGTATCATTTGGCGATAGTTTTATTTTTGGTACAGAAATAGAAAATAATGAAAATGGTGAGCTGGCTTGGCCCGGCATAGCTGCAAAAGAAATGGGTTTAGAGTATGAAACGCTTGCTATTCCGGGGTGTGGCAATGAATCAATCACTAGACAAATATTTGAATATTTTAGCAAGAATAGTAAAGAAAACGTCTTGGCAATAATCAACTGGACTTGGAAAATGCGTTGGGATTATCCTGTTGATACCATGACTGATAAGTGGACAGGCTTGGGGCCAACATGTGTTCCAAGTAAATTAGATGAATTTTTTAACTTAAGAGATTGTAATGAAATAATACAATTTTATAAAAAATACATAGATGAAAATGATCATTTTAATATTTTTCGCAGTCTAGTGTCTATTCATTCTGCTCAGTCCTATCTAATTCAAAACAATATTCCAAATGTGCAAACAATGATTGATCACACCATTTTAAATAACAACAATAATGAAATTGATTTAGAATTTTATAATGCCATTAAAGATAGTACTTGGCCAGTTTGTAACTCTTCGGAAGAAATAAACACCCTCCCGACTTATATTCTAGAAGAATTAAATGATGTCTTAGAACGCGAATCGTCGTTTCCATGGATCGAAGAAATGAGGAAAATAATTAAAAAAAACATTAAATCTTTCCCAGAAAACATGAGTTTTCTAGAATGGGCACAACACAATCAATTTGATATAACAAAAGAAGGTCGTCATCCATTACTAGAAGCACACACTGCTGCGGCAGACTATTGGATTGAGAAATACAAAGAATTAATACAAAAACATGAGCGTCAAGAATTAAATTCTTGACAAAATGATTCATCCAAGGTAGAATAAGATATGTTTGAAAATATAAAATCACGTTTTAAAAAGTCAAAAAAGCAAACCAAATCGACACCAGCCAAATCAAAGCAAACTGAAAAAGATATTGCTAATAAAAAGGGCGAGCCTTATGTCGCAATTCTCGGTATGGAAGTAGATCAAGAAAATTTACACCAAGGCTCTTTTGAGTTAGACTGGAATGACAAGTTTGTTTCAAATTTGATTAGAGCAGGATATCAAGGCGAGTCAGATGCCGATATTGTAGACCAATGGTTCCAAACCGTTTGTCGTCATATCGTTATGGAAACATATGACCAATATGATGCAATGAACCATGAATCATATGTACATACTCGTGATTTAGGAAATGGTAGAAAAGAGATTTCATGATACTCTATGTTAATGGAGATAGCCATACTGCTGCAGCAGAAGCCACTAATCCATACGCATTCGCCGAAGATGATGGCAGGTATTTTTACAAAGGTAGAGCACCACACCCAGATAACTTAAAAGTTAGTTGGGGGAAGTTATTGGCAGAATCACTACAAGCAGGATTTCATTGTGATGCTGAAAGTGCAAGTTCGAATGATAGAATACTGAGAACCACACGAGAATGGATTAATACGACATATCCCCGATTCAATGATGAATTACTAGTCATTATCCAATGGTCTACTTGGGAAAGAGAAGAATGGTTGATTGACGGCGAATACTATCAAATCAATGCGTCTGGATCTGATATTGTTCCAGAATCACACCAAGAAAAGTATAAAGAATTTATATCTACTTTGAATTTAAGCAGAAGAGCGATGCATGTACATAAAGATATATGGGATCTTCATCAGGAATTTTTAGAAAAAAATATAAAGCATATTTTCTTTAATGGAAACTCTCATTTTAGAACTATCAATAATGTTCAAGATTGGGGGGTCAATTATATTGGTCCATATGACTCCGACCAAACCTTTGATTCCGTTTTGAGAAATTCTGGGTATCAAACAGTATCTCCAGACTCATGGCACTTTGGTAGAGATGCCCATGGATTTTGGTCACGACACATGCTACAATATATCTTACAACACAATTTCGTATAGGTTAATAATGCGTTACTTAATTATAGACACGGCTAATATGTTTTTCCGTGCTCGCCATGCCGCATTCCGTGCAGCTGATGCCCATGAAAAAGTAGGCTATGCCATGCATGTCACACTTAGTTCAGTAAACAGAATGTATCGTAAGTTCGGTGCAGATCATGTTCTATTTTGTTTAGAGGGCCGAAGCTGGCGGAAGGATGTTTATCCCCGCTACAAACGAAATCGTTCAGATGCCAGAGCCGCTCTAACTGAAAAAGAACAAGAAGAAGAACAGGTTTTTTGGGAGGTCTTTGAAGAACTCACTAAATATCTCAAGGAGCAGACTAATTGTTCGGTAATCAGACATGAGCGTGCCGAAGCAGATGATATTATAGCACGTTGGGTTGATTTACATCCCGACGATAATCATATAATTATTTCAAGCGATACCGACTTTGTTCAACTCCTCTCTGACAATGTTCAGCAGTATAACGGAGTGATGGGGCATTTGATTACTACAGCCGGAATTCTTGACGACAAAGATCGTCCTGTTAAAGAAAAGAAAACAGGGGAACCCAAAGCGGTCCCTGATCCAGAGTGGTTATTGTTTGAGAAATGTGTCCGTGGTGATGCAACAGATAATGTTTTTTCAGCATATCCCGGTGTTCGTAAAAAAGGCACAAAGAACAAAACTGGTCTTCTAGAAGCATTTGAAGACCGAAAAGCAAAAGGCTTCTCGTGGAATAACCTCATGCTACAACGATGGACAGACCATGAAGGTGTTGAACATCGTGTATTAGATGATTACGAGAGAAATCGCAAGTTAATTGATTTGCGAGCACAACCTGATGATGTTAAAGCCGCAGTTGATGCAGCGATAGCAGAACAGGTTTCAAAAGAAGATGTCACCCAAGTTGGTGTAAGATTCATGCGATTCTGTGGTCGTCATGAATTAATTAAATTATCAGAAATGGCTACTCAACTTTCTGAGTGGTTAAATAAGACATATCAAGGAGCAATTGATGATCAAAGCAACCCCAGTAATAACCGATGAATTTTGGATTCTAAAAGAACAAGACCAAAAAGTAGGCGAAATAAGTGCTGATTCAGACGGCAGTTATTCGCTAAGAATTAATGGTCGTGTCCAAAAACTCGGGACCAACTTAGAAGAAATTAAAAAAGTAGACGGTCTTGAGTTTGATGAACTTAACACTCAGATTATTCCAACCCATACAAAGAAATCAGTATATGGCTTTCCTGCCGATAGTGAAGTACATAATCCAGTTTATGATGTTAAACGTAGGATTGCATTCTTTACAAAATCACCAGAAAGCCGGTCTTGGCATGCTGCTGGCTATTTTAAAGTCAAGCAGTACAAAGACTGGGAAATGATGTTTTGTCCCAAAATGATTCTACTTGACCGATATGATTATTTTGGTCCAGTTAAAGATCCAGAAGACTTCGAGTTCAAATGAGTTATCCAGCAATACATCGTTTTGTTGACAAAGTTAGGGGAATTTCTCCTAACTCACGAGACTTTACTATGTCAGTTGCCGATGCAAAAGCACTTCATTCTGAAATCACCAAACTTTTGCTATCGTTAGAAACTTCTAAAGAATCTGTCCAGACTGAAGGTCAAGAAATTACAAAAGTTGAAATCAAAGGCGGTGACTTTTAACGACATCTTTGATAAATATCTGTACTTAACTAAAGGAATTTATCACAGTGTCACGTCCGAAGCCAGAGATATTGTTAGAGAAGACAGATAAAGCAACGTATAAAACTGAGCAGGTTCTTGCTGCTGAAGGAATATGGGCGGTATTCTATGAAGGCAAACCAATAAATCTCAAAACAGCGAATCAGTTAGTTCAATATCCCGGACCAAAATATGTCAAGGTTTCATTTTCAAATCAAGGACATGCCGTCAACTTGGCAAAAAAGCTCAATTCAAAATACAAAACTGACAAATTTACAGTAGTATTCCTAAATCAAGGTGAGCAAGTATATCCAGAACGCCCAAAATCAAAAAAGTAATCTGACTAACCAGATACTTGATTTA
>Ga0209937_1000272_pt1 | contig 17488 bp, 13 predicted proteins | sample SalPon1_B_H2O_MG_FD_185699 | JGI IMG/M metagenome (GOLD analysis project Ga0209937, IMG submission 185699) | Salt pond water microbial communities from South San Francisco under conditions of wetland restoration - Salt Pond MetaG R1_B_H2O_MG... | ecosystem: Environmental > Aquatic > Non-marine... | reverse complement strand
CCCAGTATGGGTTGTAGGGGAAGATGAGCATCATTGAAAAACCAACCAGCACAAGTCCAATCAGCAGACTCAGGGCATATTTGGAATTGGCTCTTCCGCCAATGAACACCCCTCCCAGAACACTTCCAATTGAGAAAACTGCAATCAGTAATCCAGCAATCGCCTCTTCAAAAATTGCAACTGCGCCAACTTCCAATCCAGCAAATGAACCAATGAACAACAACCCCATGAAGGTCATGATTGAAACAATGCGGTTTTTCAACACCTTGCCGTAGGCATCAGTGGTTCTGGGAATCTTGGTTGAGCCCACCTCTTTGTTGGCAATAAACCAAATCGAACCGGTTGCCTGGATCACAGCGATTGTGATCAAAATCGGCAGGTTCCCAAACTGAGCCGCAATCAAAGTAATCACCACCGGCCCGACCACCCAGATGATTTCTTGAGCTGTCGCATCGAGACTGAATAGCCTACCCAGAAGCTTCTTAGGGGTGATTCCTGGATAGATAGTCCTGGCCGCGGTCTGGATTGGTGGCTGGGTCAGACCAATAAGCAATCCCAATAAAACAAGCCACAAGGGTTCCGCTGGAACAAATGCCATTGAGATAACGGCGATAACGTTTAGAAAGCTTGTGGTTCCAAGAATGGTTCTGATGCCAAAGATTGCCATCCAACGGGAAAGTGCAGGGCCTGCAACGCTAATTCCGAGAGTTGCCGCACCAACCGTTATGCCGGCAACTGCATAAGAAGAGGTTTGGTTTTCAACAAAGATTATGAGCCCAAGACTGAGCATTCCTCCTGGTAATCGCGCATATAGCTGCGATAAGACAATTCTTAAAACCCCTGGAACTTTGAGAAGTGTGGAGAACCCTTTCAATCAGACCTCGTGACGCTAGCGGGGGACATAAGCTTGGATTCATGCTCTTTGTCACTGCAACCCCAATAGGCAATCTTAGCGATGCATCAGACAGACTTCGAACCGTTTTGGGGGACGCTGAATTGATCGCTGCCGAGGACACGAGAAAGCTTCGTCAGCTGGCTTCTGGCATAGGAGTGAAGATCAAGGCGAAGGTCATTTCTCTGAATGATTCGAATGAGCGCGAGCAGGTTGAATCAATCGCTCATCAAGCCAAGACCGTGAATGTTGTCTTAGTAAGCGATGCAGGGATGCCAACGATTTCTGACCCCGGCTACAACCTTGTCAAGCAGTGTCATCAACAGGGCGTTGAGGTAATCAGCATTGCAGGCCCCAGTGCAGTTGTTTCAGCACTGAGTGTTAGTGGTCTGGCAACCGACAGGTTTTGCTTTGAAGGCTTCATTCCAAAAAAGCATGCTGAAAAAACAAAGTTTTTTGAAAAACTTAGAGACCAACCAAGAACCATGGTGTTTTTTGAAACAGCCCCAAGAATGGTTGATTCACTTGAGGTTGCAGCCGAGGTGTTGGGTGATCGCGAGGCAAGTGTTTCCAGAGAGCTCACCAAAATGTTTGAAGAAACCATCACCGGCAAGCTTTCTGAAATTGCCGAGGAAATCGCCCAAAACCCAAGAGGGGAAATGGTTTTGGTTATTGCTGGAAATCAAGCAAATGAGGTTGATTACGAACAACTTGTAACAAAAGTAATACAGCTGGTTGACGCTGGAATGGGCCTCAAACAGGCGGCTCAAGAGGTCAGTGAAAATTTTGGTGGCTCCAAGCGGGAGCTTTATCAACGGGCATTGGCTGAGAAAAAGTAAGATTGCTGTCGTGTCAGAAAAAACCTTTTATGCAACCACGCCAATTTTCTATGTGAACGACGCTCCACACATCGGTCACGCCTATACGGAGGTGGCGGCAGACGTGCTTACTCGTTGGCATCGTCAGCGTGGCCAGGACGCCTATCTACTAACGGGAACTGACGAGCACGGTGAAAAGGTTTTGAGAACCGCCATTGCTAACCAGACTGACGCTCAAGACTGGACCGACAACCTGGTGAATGGCTCATGGTTACCACTTTTGGAAACCATTGACATCAACAACCAAGACTTTATTCGAACCACCGAGCCCAGGCATAAAAAAGCCGTTCAGAGTTTTTTGCAAAAACTGTATGACGACGGGTATATCTATCAGGGTAGTTATCAGGGTAATTACTGCGTTGGTTGCGAGGAATATAAAGCGGATGCTGACTTAGTTGATGGCGAGGGTGAGTATGAGGGTCAAAAGGTCTGCGCAATTCACTCAAAGCCAGTTGAGACGCTGAATGAAACCAATTACTTTTTCAAACTCAGCAAGTTTCAAAAGCCACTTCTAGATCTATACAAAGCCCAGCCTGAGTTTGTTCAGCCAGACAGTGCCAAAAACGAAGTTGTTTCCTTTGTCTCAAGAGGATTGGATGACCTGTCGATTTCCAGGTCAAAAGAGAAGTTTGACTGGGGTGTTGATATCCCCTGGGATGAATCTCACGTTACATATGTTTGGTTTGATGCTCTGCTGAACTACATAACTGCTTTGGGGTATGGAGAAGATGAAGAGCTATTGAATAAGTATTGGCCAGCAAATGTTCAGGTGGTTGGTAAAGACATTCTTCGCTTTCACGCAGTTATTTGGCCAGCAATGTTGATGGCCGCAGAACTGGAGCCCCCGAAGCAGGTGTTTGGTCATGGCTGGTTGCTGGTTGGTGGCGAGAAAATGTCTAAATCCAAACTCACAGGCATTGCCCCAGAGCAAATCACCGACGTCTTTGGCTCTGATGCCTTCCGCTATTACTTCATGCGAGCAATCTCTTTTGGTTCAGACGGTTCATTTAGTTGGGAAGATCTTTCTGCCCGTTATCAGGCCGAACTTGCCAATGGTTTTGGAAACCTTGCAAGTCGAGTGGTGAGCATGGTTGATAAATACTTTGACTCCACCCTGCCTGAGCCTAGCGAGTATCAGGAGCCAGATAAGCAGTTGATTGCCATTGCTCAGGCCGCAGCTTTGAATGCTGACAGGGCAATGGACAAGGGTGCAATTCATGATGCAATCAGCTCGATTTGGACTCTGGTGGATGAGCTGAATAACTACATCACGGTCCAAGAACCCTGGAAGGTTGCCAAAGACGAGTCTCAAAGAGAAAGACTTGGAACCATTTTGTATTGCTCAGCCGAGGGGCTCAGGATTCTTGCAATTCTGTTGGTTTCCGTTACCCCCAAGGCCTGTCAAAAATTATTTGCGTCAATCTGGCCGGGTAAAGACATCTCCGAGCAGACCATTGCTGATGCTGCTCAGTGGGGCGGGCTGCCAGCGGGAACCAAGTTTGAATCTCTCGAGAGCCTGTTCCCGAGAATTGAGCAGGAATGAATGACCCAATAAGAACCAGGAAGCAACCAAAGCCTCGGGATTATCCGGAGCTACCAGAGCCTCTAAGTGTTGGAACATATGACAACCACACTCATCTAGAGATTGCAGATAGCGATAACCCACTAGGTGTTGAGCAGCACATTGAACTGATGAAAAAAGCTGGAATGCTGGGTGCGGTTCAGGTTGGGGTAACGCTTGAAAGCTCCCATTGGTCAGCTGAAGTTGCAACTCAATACGATGAACTGCTGGCAGCAGTTGCGCTGCACCCAAATGAGGCGCCGTTATATGAAACCACTGAGAAACTGGAGCAGGCGGTTAGTGAGATTGCAGAGCTAGCAACCCAACCAAGAGTTCGAGCAATTGGTGAAACGGGTTTGGATTTTTTCAGAACAGAAGGCGATGAAAACATCGAGCTGCAGCAGCAGAGTTTCGATTGGCACATCGAGATAGCTAAGCAAAACAACATCGCCATGCAGATTCATGACCGCGATGCTCACAGCCAGGTGGTTAGCACGCTTAGGCGCGTTGGAGCCCCAGAAAGAACTGTTTTCCACTGCTATTCGGGGGATGTTGAGCTTGCAAGAATCTGTAATGAAAACGGTTGGTACATGTCATTTGCTGGAAACGTTTCATTCAAGAAAAACACTCACCTGCAGGAATCGTTTTTGGTCGCTGACCCTTCACTTGTTTTGATTGAAACCGACGCTCCGTTTTTAGCACCAGAGCCCATTCGTGGAAGACCAAATGCTCCATATCTTGTCCCGCACACCCTGCGCTACCTAGCCTCTATTGCTGAGGTTGACGTTTCGGAACTTGCTGAAAAGATAAACCAAAACACCGTTGGTGTTTATGGATCATGGGGTGATTAGTTGAGCCTTTTAGGTGCAGCCGAAATCAGACAGCTAGCTGAAAAGCTGGATATCCGACCAACAAAAAAACTGGGTCAGAATTTTGTTATTGACCCAAACACAATTCGCAAAATCATCGGCAAGGCGAATCTGAAAGCCGATGACGTGGTGGTTGAGATTGGTCCGGGTTTGGGGTCTTTGACACTGGGCTTATTTGAAGAGGTTCAAAAAGTTATTGCTGTTGAAATCGACAGCCGTCTAGCAGACCAGTTGGCTGAGACAGTTGATAAACACACTGCAGACAAAACCCTTGAGGTTATAAACGCTGATGCCTTGAAGGTCACAGATCTTGATAGCCCCTCAGCACTGGTTGCAAACCTCCCTTACAACATCTCGGTGCCGGTACTGTTGCATTTTTTGGAAAGTTTCCCAAGCGTCCAAAAAGGGCTGGTGCTGGTTCAATCCGAGGTGGCCAAGAGATTGGTGGCCAAAGAGGGTGAGGAACTTTATGGAATCCCAAGTCTGAAATTACGATGGTGGGCGGATGCCAGATTGGCGGGCACGGTTTCTAGGAAAATATTCTGGCCGGTTCCCAATGTTGATAGTGAGCTGGTTTATTTCGAGAGAGCTGAAAACCAAGGGGATAGAGCTCGAGTGTTTGAGCTAGTGGACAAGTCGTTTGCAACCAGGAGGAAATCACTGGCTGCTTCATTGAAGGAAAGTTTTCATAAACCTGTCGCAGATGCCCTGGAAGGCAGTGGCATCAGCCCTGCCGCCAGACCTGAACAGCTTTCACTGAGTGATTTTCAGATTCTCGCTAGGCTTGAAAAATGATTTCTGCGAGTGCTCCGGGAAAACTAAACCTGTTTTTCTCCGTTGGCCGAGTTCGTGAGGATGACTATCACGATGTGTTCAGTATTTACCAGGCGATTAGCTTGCGAGACATCGTGAGTATTCGAATAGCCAGCGAAAACAAACTAAACCTCACCGGGACACTGAATCAAAAGCAGCTGGAGATGGTGCCAGATGACGAGAGCAATATCTGTTTTCAAACAACCAAAGAGTTTTTCATTACCTCGGGATTAGAACCGGTCGCGCTTGAGATAAACATTGAAAAGCACATTCCGGTTGCCGCCGGACTTGCAGGCGGCAGCGCTGATGCAGCGGCAACTCTGGTTGCTCTGCAGGCAATGTTTGAAACTGATTTGGATCTATCCGACATTGGTGCTCGCATTGGAGCCGATGTCCCTTTTTCACTGCTTGGTGAGACAGCAATTGGGTCAGACAGTGGTGTGAACCTGGAGCCAATTGATGCTACCGAGGTTGAATACCTCATTGCCTATCCCAATTCAGGCATCTCAACGCGGCAGTCTTTTCATTTGCTTGATGAACTCAGGGCCGAACAACAAGAGATTCAACTGACTTTACCCAGTAGTGATTTTTATGAAGACCTAAGAGTCGGCGTCAAGCCAAACCAACTCGGACAGAATGATCTCTCCGAACCTGCAATCACATTCATGCCAGAGTTACAAACCCTGCTGGATTTGGATGGGTTTGTCAGCGGAAGTGGACCAAGTGTTTATTTCTGGGAGCCAGATGCAACTCTGATAAGCCAGCTGGAGGAAAGCTCGTCTAGCTGGGTGCTGGTTAGTGGTAACCAACCGGGTGCAAGGTTGGAAACTGCATGAGCCACCTAATCGGTGCTGAAAACATCTCCCTGGATTATCCAACAAAAACCCTTTTTGAAAACCTCACGGTCGGAATCGCCAATGGAGATCGAATTGGAATTGTTGGTAGAAACGGTGATGGCAAGTCAACTTTGCTATCGATCCTTGCCTCCAAAATAAACCCCGACAGTGGTCAGGTGACCGTTAGGTCCAATACCCGAATTGGGTTTATGGATCAGCGTGATGACATCTATTTGGAATCAACTGTGAAAGAGGTCGTGATTGGCGACATGGCCGAGTTTGAATGGGCTGGGGATCCAAAAATCAGGGACGTAATTGACGGTCTAATTGCAGACATTGATTTTGATGCGGCTATGAACAGACTCTCGGGTGGTCAGCGCCGAAGGGTCAACCTGGCGAAGTTGCTGATTGGCGACTGGGATGTGTTGATGCTGGATGAGCCCACCAACCACCTAGACCTTGATGCTGTTTATTGGCTAAGCAACCATCTAAACAATCGATGGTCAAAATCCCAGGGCGGGATGTTGGTTGTCACTCACGACAGGTGGTTTTTAGATGAGGTATGCAATCAAACCTGGGAGATTCACCCAGGAGGACTGGATAGCTTTGAGGGTGGTTATGCCGCTTATATCCTGCAGCGTGCCGAGCGAGACAGGCAGGCTGCGACCGCTGAGGCAAAAAGACAGAACCTGGTGAAAAAAGAACTTGCTTGGCTAAGACGTGGACCACCGGCTAGGACCAGCAAGCCAAAGTTCAGAATTGATGCTGCTAATGAGCTAATTGAAAATGAACCGCCACCAAGAGATCAGTTGGAGCTAAAAAAACTCGCAACAACTCGTTTGGGTAAGGATGTCATCGAGATTGAAAACCTGAGCTTTAGAGACATTTTTTCAAATATTGATTTGATTATGGGAGCGGGTGACCGAATTGGATTGCTGGGGGCAAACGGGTCTGGAAAAACAACTTTCAGCAAGCTGATAACTGGAGAGTTAACACCCGACACTGGACGAGTGAAACTTGGAAAGACCGTGAACCTGGCGGTTTTGAGTCAGAACCTCGAAGAATTGGACGAAGTCGCCGATGAGCGAATTTACTCAATCATCACTCGCGAGAAATCAAGCTTTGCAGTTGGCAAAAAAGAGTTCTCCCCCGGGCAGTTGCTTGAACAACTTGGCTTCACTCAGCAGCAACTGCAGGCACCGGTTAGAGATCTCTCAGGAGGGCAGAAAAGAAGACTGCAACTTATGAGGCTTTTGTTCAAGGAGCCAAATGTTCTGATTATGGATGAGCCAACAAACGACCTTGACACAGACATGTTGGCAGCCATGGAGGATCTTCTGGACACATGGCCCGGAACTTTGATTGTTATCAGCCACGACAGGTATCTTCTAGAACGTGTGACTGACAATCAATATGCCTTGTTGGGCAGTGGTGGGCTTAGGCATCTGCCAGGTGGAGTCGAGCAGTATTTGAAGCTAAAAACCAGCCCCGAACCAGAATCTAAACCCAAGCAGGAAACAGCAGGTTTGTCTGGTTCTGAGAAGCGAGATTTAGAAAAACTTCAAGCCAAGCACTCTCGAAAAATGGAAAAACTAACTGCTGAGATAGAGGATCTATCCAAAGCCATGGAGCAGGTTGCGGTTGATGATTATCAACAGCTAACGCAGATGGGCGAGCAACTCTCACAGCTTCAACAACAGCTTTCAGAAACCGAAGAGCAGTGGTTGATTGTTTCCGAAAAGCTGAGTTAGTACTAATTTAGACAGATTTTCTGGCAAACTGTTTGCGGGAGATATCCCGTTCCGCCCTAGTGTAATGGCAGCACGGCGCTCTTTGGAGGCGTTCGGTCTAGGTTCGAATCCTAGGGGCGGAGCAACGGGATCAAGGGAGTGATATGAATCACCATCTAGCGGTAGTTGTGTTAGCTGCTGGCGCCGGAACTCGCATGAAATCGGAAACTCCCAAAATCCTCCACCCACTTGCAGGCCTGACTTTGATTGAGCACGTGCTGGCAACCGCCAGAGCGTTGGAGCCATCCAAGATCATCACTGTTTTGAAACATAAACAATCAGAGGTTGAATCGGCCTTGAATGGCTTGGCAGATGATGTTGAATTCATCACTCAATCAGACACTCCTGGAACTGGAGCTGCATTGGAATCAGCTCTGGGAGCTCTGTCTGATTTCAATGGTGCAATTGTTGTTCTCAGTGGGGATGTTCCACTGATGGATGTGCAGACATTGAACTCTTTGATTGATGGTCATCTGGCCTCTAAAGCAGAGGCTTCAATGCTGACTGCAAATGTGGATAACCCCACAGGTTATGGTCGAGTGGTTAGAGACGCTCGGCAAATCTCAGTCGTGGAACACAAGGACTGCAAGCAACAGCAATTAGAAATCACTGAAATCAATTCAGGGTTTTATGTCTTCGACTCTAAATTTTTGAAATCCACCATTGGCAAGCTAAAAACAGATAACGCCCAACAAGAAAAATACCTAACAGACCTAATTGGTATTTCTGATCAGGTGAGCACCGAGTTGGTCTTAGACAACTGGTTAGTAGCCGGCATCAATGATCGGGTTCAACTGTCAGAGCTTGCCGGGGAGCTAAATAAAAGAATTATCAAAGCTTGGCAGCTCAGTGGGGTCACTGTTATCGATCCAGGTTCAACTTGGATAGATGTAACCGTGCAACTGGGTGAAGATGTGGTGATTGAACCTTCGGTGCAGCTTCGTGGCACCACTTCAGTCGGAAAAAACACTTTGGTTGGATCTGGTTCTGTAATCACAGATGCGGTTATCGGTTCAGCAGTTTCAATCAAAAGCTCCGACATCAGCTCCTCAATCATTGAAGACGGTGCCACTGTTGGCCCCTTTGCCTATTTAAGAGCGGGAACCAAGCTTTCTACCAATGGCAAAATCGGCGCTTTCGTGGAGACCAAAAATGCAGAGATTGGTGCTGGAAGCAAAGTGCCTCACTTGAGTTATGTCGGCGATGCAAAAATCGGCAGTGGTTCAAACATTGGTGCAGGAACGATTTTTGCAAACTACGACGGCGTAAACAAACACACCACTCAGGTGGGGGATGATGTGAAAACGGGCGCTGGAAATGTTTTTGTCGCTCCGGTCACTATCAATTCGGGAACTTACACCGCAGCTGGTACGGTGGTCAGAAGAGATGTTCAATCGGGGGATTTGGCCATGAATCATTCACCGCAAAGAGCCATCGCGGGCTGGGTGTTGGCCAATAGACCCGATTCACTATCTGCCAAACATGTGAAAAGAAAGAAATAAACATGGGCCTCGTCAAATCAAACTCCAAGCAAATGATTCTCGCCACCGGGCGGGCCCATCCAGAACTTGCCGAGGAGGTGGCGAGACTACTGGGCACAGAGGTCGTGCCAATGCAGAACTACGACTTTGCAAACGGCGAAACCTTCGTGCGCTTCGAGCAGTCGGTTCGAGGAGTGGACGCCTTTGTCATTCAGGCTCACCCCAATCCAATCAACCACTGGGTGATGGAGCAGTTATTGATGGTGGATGCTCTAAAGCGAGCAAGTGCGAAGCGCATTACCGTGGTCGCACCATTTTTCCCATACGCCCGCCAGGATAAAAAACACAAGGGACGCGAGCCAATCTCGGCTCGCCTGATGACTGATTTGTATCACAAGGCTGGAGCCAACAGGTTGATGAGTGTTGATCTGCACTCGCCTCAGATTCAAGGATTTTTCGAAGGTCCGGTTGATCACCTCTGGGCATTGCCACTGATGGCGGATTATGTTGCAGAGCAATATGGAACTGACAATTTGACGGTTGTCTCACCTGACTCTGGCCGAGTTCGAGTGGCTGATATTTGGGCTGACAGACTGTCATCTCCGCTAGCAATCATTCACAAGCGTCGCGACCCAGATAAACCAAATCAGGTTCAGGTCCATGAGTTGGTTGGACAGGTCGCCGGACGAGATTGCCTGCTGGTGGATGACATGATTGACACCGGGGGAACGATTTTGTCGGCGGCAAGGGCTTTGAAAGAAAACGGGGCTAAGTCAGTTTTGGTTGCTGCTACACACGCTGTGTTTAGTGATCCAGCAGTTGAGCGTCTAAGTAGCGATGCCTTTGATGAGGTAATCGTCACCGACACATTGCCAATCCCTGAAGAAAAAAGATTTGAACAACTAACTGTTTTGTCGATTGCACCATTGATTGCCAAGGCAATTTATGCAGTGTTTGATGATGACAGCGTGAACTCACTGTTTCCCGGTCACGCCTAAGGTCCAAGTGTGAAAAATAAACTCCGGCTTGAACAGGCGGTCTTCATTGGCCTGGCCGCCATGCTGGGTGCCGGTGTATTTGTTGTTTTCGCTCCCGCTGCAGCCTTAGCCGGCTATTTATTGCCAGTTTCAGTGATGCTTGCAGGGTTAGTTGCCTATCTGAACGCAGCTTCAATTGCTCAATTGGCAGCACAAGTTTCAAGGCCGGGTGGCGCTTATAGCTATGCCCAGAAATACCTCAGCCAAAACTGGGCGTTTCTAGCTGGAAGCAGCTTCCTGATTGGCAAGGTCGCGTCATCTGCAGCGATTGCACTTGCGGTGGCAGGCTACCTTTTTCCAGAGCAAACCATCCCAGTCGCTCTTTTGAGCGTTGCGGTGATGGCGATTATCAATATCTTGGGTGTGAACAGAACTGCTTTTGGGTCTTTGATACTGGGTGGCATAACCGTTCTGTTTTTGATTTTCGTGATTGTTAGTGCGATTGTCTTTGCCGATTTCACAACCGTCGCCAACGAGCCAGATCTGCAAGGTTTTGGAGTGCTGACAGCAGCGGCATTGATATTTTTCGCCTTTGCCGGTTACGCGAGGGTTGCAACTTTGGGCGATGAGCTAATTGATTCCAAGCAAAACACAGCTAAAGCAATAGCGGCCTCATTCGGCATTGTTTTTGGAATCTATTTAGCTCTGTCGTTTTTGATGCCAGCGGTTTTGGGAAATCAGTTGAGGTTTTCAATTGCTCCGATGATTGACTTACTGGCAATTACCGCACCGTGGTTTCCAGTAGCTGGTGTGAGCGTGGTTGCGGGCATTGCCTCCCTTGGTTCTTTGCTTGCTCTCTTGGCGGGCATGAGTAGAACAGCATCGGTGATGGGCGAGGATAAAGAATTACCTTCAATGTTTGCCATTCGCAGTCAAAAGGTTCAGACCCCCTGGGTTGCAGAGATTTCGGTGAGCCTGTTGGTGATGGTGTTGATTCTCTCTGGCGATCTGGTTTGGGCAATTGGGCTTAGCTCTTTTGCGATATTGACCTATTACACGGTGGCCAACCTGGCCGCTTATCGCCAACCCAGGAGTCAAAGCTCTCGATCAAGACTCTGGCCACTACTTGGTTTATTACTTTGTTTGTCCCTTGCCTTTTCAGTTCCAATCACCTCACTGATTATTGGAGTTGGACTGCTGGTGATTGTTTTTGCGCTCAGACTGGGCCTTTCCAGGATCAGAAAATTGAGCTAGTATTCCAAACGAACAACGGCGAGGGATTTAGTTCCGTGATCGACGGGGTGGTTGGTGAAGCCAATCCTCAAGCCTGAGTTGATAGCACACCGACAGAGGAAATTATTATGAGCGACAAAAACTTCGAGGCTGAAATCAGAACAGACTTTGGAAAAGGCGCAGCCCGCAAGCTACGCGCTGTGGGAAAGACCCCCGCAGTTATCTACGGTCACGGAAACGCGACCCGCCACATCTCCCTGCCTTCAAAGCAGACCATGTTGGCGCTGAGAACCAAAAACGCGATTTTGGAACTAAAGATTGACGGCAAAAAAGAATTGGTATTGGTGAAATCAGCTCAGAAAGATCCTGTAAAGCAGGAGATTGAGCACGTGGACCTGGTTGAGGTCAAAAAGGGTGAGAAGGTTCACGTTGAGGTTCCTGTGCACGTCGTTGGAGAGCCAATGGGTGGAACGGTTGTTGACGTTGTTCACTTCACCGTTGCCATGGAAGCAGAGGCAACCGCCATCCCTGACTACGTTGAATTGCACATCAGCAAGGAAAACCCAGCTGGTCACCACTACACCGTGAATGACTTGGTTTTGCCTGATGGTGTTGTTTTGGAATTGGCCAGTGATGAAAACATCGCTGTTGTAACCGAGACCAGAGCAGCCGTTGAAGAGACTCCAGCCGAGGTAGTCGAGGAGTCAGCAGAGAGTGCTGCTGAAGAGAACTCAGAAGAGTAATCAATCCTGGCTGGTAGTTGGGTTAGGAAACCCAGGTAGTCAGTATCAGGAAAATCGGCACAACATCGGACAGATGGTTGTGAACTCCATTGCTGACGGTGAGAAATTTAAATCTCACCGCAGCAATGCCCTGATTGTTCAAAGAACCATTGCTGGGCAAAAAATTGTTCTGGCAAAACCAGCAAGCTACATGAACCGCTCTGGTGGGCCAGTTAGTTCGTTGTTGAAGTATTTCAATTTAGAGACCAGTCAGCTGTTGGTGATTCACGACGAGTTGGATTTGGACTTTGGGGCAATCAAGCTAAAAACAGGCGGCGGTCACGCAGGCCATAACGGGCTTAGAGACATCATTGCTGCCACAAATCCAGATTTTCACAGACTTCGATTTGGAATTGGTAGGCCACCTGGGCAGCAACCAACCGCTGATTTCGTTTTGAAAAACTTCTCGACAACTGAGAAAAAGCAGCTGGAAGAGCGCATTGGATTTGCATCAGATGCCGTCGAATCAGTAATTGGCGAAGGCATTCAGGCTGCTATGCAAAGAATCCACTCCGCCAGAGACTAGAATTTCGGGGTGAGTCTTAGACCCCTAGGTGAAAAAATCTCTGAGGGTTACCCCTACTCAAAATTCGAAGCCTCCGCCAAAACTGATCAATCCTCGGTCATTGCGGCCACCGGTTCACACCCTTTTTTAGTCGCCGATTTGCCAAGACTTCGTGGCACAAAAACCCCTTTTGTGGTGGTCACTGCAACTGGTCGTGAAGCCCAAGAGATGCTTGATTTCCTAGAGGAATATGATCCTGATTTTGAACTAATCGAATACCCAAGCTGGGAAACTCTTCCCCACGAAAGACTCTCTCCATCATCGGAAACTGTTGGCAAAAGACTTAGGGCGCTGACAAGACTTATCGAGCTTGGCAAAAAACCAGCAGACCATCCGGTGTTTGTGGTGATGAGCGTTAGAGCTTGCCTGCAGCCAGTTCATAGCAAACTGCTTGACCACCCAGCAATGGATATCTATGCAGGTAGAGAGTATTCACTTGCGGAACTTCCACTGAAACTCATTGAGCTTGGCTACGAGCGAGTCGACATGGTCGGTGGCAGGGGAGAATTTGCAATCCGCGGAGGCATTGTTGATGTCTTTCCGGTCACTCATGAGTTTCCGCTCAGACTTGAGTTTTTTGGAGATGAAATTGAAGAGATTCGAGAGTTCTCGGTTGCAGACCAGCGCTCCAACACCATCAAGCTTGAGAGTTTTCAGTTATATCCAGCAAGAGAGCTACTAATCACCCCTGAGGTTGCATCCAAAGCGCGAGAGATGGCCTTGGAGTTTCCAAACCTTTCAGAAATGCTAGAAAAAATAGCAAACGCTATTCCAGTTTCGGGAATGGAGTCATTGGCCCCAGTTTTGACTAAGTCGATGATTCCGGTGTTTGAATTTTTCCCTCCCGAGAGCGAGCATGTGATCCTGTCCACGGAGCGAATCCGCTCCCGCGCAGAGGATTTGAAAAAAACCAATGAAGAGTTTCTACATGCTGCATGGGATGCTGCAATTAGTGGCGCAGAAGCACCAATTGACCTAAGCGCAGGTGGGTTCTATGACTGGCAGGAGTATCTGCAGAAACTCACAGAGTCTCATCACCCGCTGAGGTTTATGGCAAGTTTTGGTCAAGTGGATGGTGCCGACATCGAGGTTTATGACCTTCCAAGCTTTTCTGGAGTCGACTCAGATTTCCAAGCCTGGATTGATGATCTGAAAAATCAGAACTATTTGGTTCTGTTCACAGCAAGTGGACATGGAACCGCTGAACGAATTAGTGAGCTGGCGGGAGCGAAGCTGGTTGAGCAAATGCCGACAGGGAGCGGTGTTTATGTGATTCAGGCGAATCTGCAAAAAGGACTCGTCGCTCCAGCTAGCAAGTTTGCAATCATCACCGAGCGAGAATTCTTGGGTAGAAATGCCACCTACATAGCTCCCAGCAAGAGAAAGCTTGCCTCCAGAAGAGGGCCGCAGGTGGATCCTCTTGAACTCAAAGCTGGTGATTATGTCGTTCATGAGGTTCACGGGGTCGGTCGATTCACTGAACTGGTGCAGAGGAAAGTTGGCAGGGGAGGAAAGCTAAGTCGCGAGTATTTACTGATTGAATATGCGCCACCCAAAAAGGGCTATCCGGCGGATACCTTGTTCGTGCCAGTGGATCAGTTAGACCTGGTGACTCGCTATGTCGGGGGCGAGGCTCCGGTCTTATCCAAGATGGGCGGAAGCGACTGGGCTAAGGCAAAAGGCAATGCACGTAAGGCAGTTCGTGAGATTGCAATCGATTTGGTAAAGCTCTATGCCGAGAGATCTAAAGCTGAGGGTTATGCATTTGCTCCCGACACCGCCTGGCAACATGAATTGGAAGAAGCCTTTGCCTATGTGGAGACATCTGATCAGCTGAAGACAATCGAGGAAGTCAAGCGCGACATGGAATCTCCAAGACCCATGGATAGATTGCTTGCAGGCGATGTTGGTTTTGGAAAAACCGAGGTTGCGGTCAGGGCCGCATTCAAAGCAATTCAGGATGGCAAGCAGGTTGCGATACTTTGCCCAACGACACTGTTGGTAAGACAACACGTGGAGACTTTCAGAGATCGCTTCAAGGGGTTCCCAGTGGTAATCGAGGCTCTCTCCCGGTTCCAGTCAAGTGCTGACCACAAGCAAACCCTTTCTGGCTTGAAATCAGGTGCAGTTGATTTGGTGATTGGAACCCACAGATTGCTGGGTGAGGGAATTGGTTTTAGAAACCTTGGGCTAATCATCATCGATGAGGAGCAGAGGTTTGGAGTTGAACATAAGGAAAAGCTAAAAGCTCTCCGCTCAAATGTTGATGTCTTGTCAATGAGTGCAACCCCAATTCCTAGAACACTTGAAATGGCCGTTACTGGCATTAGGGAAATGTCCACCCTGGCAACACCTCCGGAGCAGCGTCAGCCGATTTTGACCTATGTCGGAGGCTATTCCGAACAACAGTTGGCTGCCGCTATTCGCAGGGAGCTGATTCGAGAGGGTCAGGTTTTTTATGTCCATAACCGAGTCAGCTCAATTGATGCTGTCGCCAACGAGATAGCTCGCCTGGTTCCCGAAGCCCGAGTGGGTGTTGCCCACGGCAAGCTGCCCGAGGGCCAACTGGAACAGGTGGTGATTGATTTCTGGGAGCGGAAATTTGATGTTTTGGTTTCAACCACAATTATTGAAACGGGCATCGATATCCCCAATGCCAATACCTTGATTGTGGACAGAGCTGAAAACTACGGACTGAGCCAACTTCACCAGATTCGCGGACGGGTTGGTCGTTCCCGAGAACGCGCATACGCATACTTTTTCTATGACAGCTCCAAGCCCCTAACGGAAACCTCCCACGACCGTCTGGCGACAATCGCCACTAATAACGAATTGGGAAGTGGGTTCCAGGTGGCAATGAAAGACCTCGAAATCAGGGGTGCTGGAAACCTGCTCGGAGGAGAGCAGAGTGGCCACATCGCAGGTGTTGGTTTTGATCTCTATCTGCGCATGATTGGTGAGGCCGTGGATGAATTCAAGGGCAAAAAAGTTGAGCCTCCGGCAGAGCTGAACTTGGAAATCCCGGTTAGTGCTCATATCCCAACAAGTTATCTAGATAGCGATCGATTGCGCCTTGAGGCATATCACAAGCTAAGTGCTGCGGGTGGCTCTGAATCAACCGCTGAACAGTTGCAGGCAATTCTTGCTGAATTGGAAGACCGGTATGGAAAAGCCCCGGCTGAGCTAAAGATTCTGATCCAGGTGACAGAGCTTCGGCAGATTGCCAACCGACTTGGCCTGAAAGACCTAAACATGCTTGGTGACAAAATGAGAATGCAACCAATTGAGCTAAATGACCAGCAACTGGTGAATCTCAGCCATGATTATTCAGGGGTTAGGTATTTGCAGTCATCAAAGATGTTGACTTTGGACAAGCCAGCCTTACCCTCAACCGATGAGCAAGTGATTGACTGGGTAAAGAAGTTTTTGGAGGACATGCTTGAGCGAACTAGAACAACTGATTGAGACCGCCCATCAGCTCAGGGCCCCGGGTGGCTGCGCTTGGGATGCTGAGCAAACACACGAGTCTTTGGTGCAGTATCTTTTGGAAGAAACCCATGAACTCATTGAAGCAATTGAGGCTGGCTCCAGAGACGAGGTCTTAGAAGAGCTTGGCGATGTTTTATATCAGGTGGTTTTCCACTCAGACCTAGCTTCAACCGGAACACTGGGTGAGCCTTTTGACATTGAAGATGTTTCAAAAAAGATGCGGGAGAAGATGATTTCTCGCCACCCGCATGTTTTTGGCGATGCTGATCAGCAAAGCAAATACGCAGCCAATACCGGTGATGAGGTTATGCAGAACTGGGATGAGCACAAAAAGCGTGAAAAGCCTGAGCGCCAAAGCGTTCTAGATGGCGTCCCGCAGTCAATGCCCGCATTAGCTCTCGCCAATAAGGTCATGGCTAAAGCTGAAAAAGCTGGGATTTTAGAAAAAGCTGAATCTCCTGCAATACCCATGGAGACAGAGGATGACCTGGGCAAGATGCTGCTAGCTGTTGTCAGTTCTGCGAGGACCGCTGGTTTGGATCCAGAAAGAGCACTCCGCGAAGCAACCAGGGAATTGCAGGTGGAGATAAGGCAGGCAGAGATTGATGAGGGTTTTGATGCAGGAATTGTCGGCAAGGTTGGCGATGATGAATAACGCAGTTATGGGAAACTAACTAAATGGCCAAGCAAATCTCCTCTCCCCGCGGTATGCGGGATTTCCTGCCGGTTGAGAAAGCCCGCAGAGATCACTATCTGGAACTAATACTGCGGGTTTATAAAAACCGTGGTTTTCAATCAATTGAAACCCCTGCCATGGAAAATATAGACAGATTGCTATCGGGTCAGGGTGGGGATAATGAAAAACTTGCCTTTCAGGTTTTGAAGCGTGGTGAAGAGCTTGAAAAAGCCACTCAAGATGACTCACCACTTGCAGATCTTGGTCTTCGTTACGACCTAACGGTTCCACTAACAAGGTTTTATGCAACCAATCACGCAGAATTGCCCAAAGTTTTCAAAGCCATTCAAACCGGACCTGTTTGGAGGGCGGAAAGACCACAAAAGGGTCGCTATCGCCAGTTCAACCAGTGCGATATCGACATCATTGGTGATGATTCCACAGATGCCGAATTAGAACTATTGAGCGCATCACTGGAGGCTTTGGAAGGCATTGGGCTAACGGGTGCGATTATCCGCATCAATCACCGCGGCTATCTCAGCAGAGAGATGCAGAGGCTTGGGGTTGAAGATGTACCCGGAGTGCTGATAACTGTTGACAAGCTGGACAAAATTGAAATCAGCGGTGTTGTTTCTGAGCTTTCTGA
>Ga0209937_1000271_pt1 | contig 17601 bp, 14 predicted proteins | sample SalPon1_B_H2O_MG_FD_185699 | JGI IMG/M metagenome (GOLD analysis project Ga0209937, IMG submission 185699) | Salt pond water microbial communities from South San Francisco under conditions of wetland restoration - Salt Pond MetaG R1_B_H2O_MG... | ecosystem: Environmental > Aquatic > Non-marine... | reverse complement strand
TTTCAGAGATAAAGACTATAATCTAATTGACAAAGAAACCCCGCGTGGCGAAAGATTTAAAGAGTATGCATCGAACTTTTCTAATAATCTAGAAGATATAAAATCGCCTGGATTAAGAATTTTGCTATTAAACAACATTGGCAACGACGAAAACACAGACGGTGCCGACGCTTGGAAGAACCAAGACGGTTCAGACTTTACGGCTACTGCTAACGACATTATAGAATGGACTGGCACAGAATGGCAGGTAGTTTTTGATTCTACCGACAATGATTCCACAGTAACACCAGTTTACACTACAAATCTTAACACGGGTGTTCAATACAAGTTTGAAAATTCTGAATGGCGTCTATCATTTGAAGGCGAATATCCGAACGGAACCTGGCGCATCGAATTCTAAAATAACTACAAGTATGCAGGAAATTACTTGTTCAGGCGCTTTATTTTACAGTCTTGATTCTCAAAGATTTCTTTTCTTACATAGAACTCGTGGCAAACACAGTAATGTGTGGGGTATAGCAGGTGGTAATCTTGAAAAACTAGAAACTGCGTGGCAAGGAGCTGAAAGAGAAATTAGAGAAGAAATCGGCGAAGTAGATATTCTTAAAATAATACCTCTTGAAAAGTTTGTTGCAAGAGATAAAGGTTTTGCTTTTCATACCTATCTCTGTATAATTAAAAAAGAATTCATACCTGATCTTAATCCTGAACATGACGGATATGCCTGGGTTGCCTACAAAAAATGGCCTAGGCCTTTGCACTACGGTTTAAAAAACACACTTCAAAAAAAACATAATCTGAGTAAAATAGAAACAGTATTTCATCTAGGAGAATTATTAAACAAATGACAGATAAAAGACATGGCATAATAGAGCAACTCTGGGGCAATGAACTTATTTGGGCAAACACTGATACTTACTGTGCTAAAATTCTAGTGTTCGGTTCTGCGGGATTAAAAACTTCAATGCAATTTCACACAACTATAGATAAATCTTTTTTTGTGAATACTGGAAAATTTGCAGTAAGATGGATAGATACAACCGCAGGAGACGTGCTGGAAAAAATTGTTTCAGAAGGCGAGACTTGGCATAATCCAAGACTGCATCCTTATCAAATAGAGTCGAGAACAGACGGAGCTAGCTTAACTGAGATTTCTAACTTCGATGACATAGACGACTGTTTTAAAATTTCATAAAATGATAGAGATAAACTGGCTAGGAAAAAACAGCAAAAAATGTGTGATTGGTCTTGATAGAGACGGTGTAATTAATCAACAGAATGGTTATATAACTTCTCCTGACGAGTTTACGCCTATCGAAAATAGTCTAGAAGCAGTTGCCTACCTTAGACGCAAAGGTTTTCAAATTGCGATTATTTCTAATCAATCTGGAATTACCAAAGGACTAATGACTGATAAAGACGTCGACGACGTTCATGCTAAAATGCTTGACCTGTTAGGAAAAGCCGGTTGTCCTAGTATAGACGCAATATATTACTCTACCAGTAGCCATAAAAAAGATTATTACGCAAAACCAAATGTGGGCATGTTTGAGCGCTGCGAAAAAGAAAACCCTTTAATTAAATTTAAAACCGGATATTACGTAGGGGACAAAATTACAGACATCAAAGCAGCAGTAAAAATTGGAGCAAGACCTATTTTAGTAAGAACAGGCGAAGGCAGAAAAACTGAAAAACTACTGCAGAGACACGCCTACAAAAAACTGGAAAAACAAACAGTTATTTTCGACGACTTGTGGAGTTTTTCGCAACAGTTTTAAGCCTGTGCTTCGCCCCATTTAATAATGACGTTTGCTTCTGTCTGTGCGCCACTTACCTTGTAAACATTTATAGCAAGAACGTCTGGACCGTTTGGAAATGTTCCTCTACCGCCTAGAGGCGTATTTGTAAGTTCTTTGAGAGAATCTAGACTAAGTTCTGATCGCTCGCCTGGCTGGGCAATGAACGAAAACACAGTTTCTCCAGGTTCACCATACGGTGGTTGAGAGAATTCAAATTCAAGCTCGCTAGACACATCAAATGTGCCAGAATATGTGTTGTTAAAGGTTACCCTAAGAAACGTGGTTTCTCCAAATTCTTCTTCTGTGATGCTTACTATTTCGGTTCCTGCGGGAAAAGTTACATTTCCGCCTGTAACAGATGTTCCTGGAGTGATTCCGGCAGTTACTGCTGATTGTTGGTTTAGAAAAACAAAGTTTCTGTTAGACGTGTTAAACCTTCTTTCAATGGTTACTGATCCTGCAGTAGTGCCAGAATAACTAGAATCTAGATATAATCTTGTTGTACTTGAAAATCTACGTATAAGTCGTATTCTAATTCCGCTGCCAAAATTAGCAGTGCTAGTGGTTCCAACAACAAAGTCCCCCACTTGCGGATTCACATCTGTTGCAGAAGCGTTTGTAATATCTACTATGCTTGTGTTAGTTCTGTTAAATCTAATGTTAGCAGTATCCTGCAAAGAAGCCTGACCCGGAACTAACTCTGTTATAATTTCGTCCGAAGTTGTCCAGTCAATAGCACCACCTGAGGCTATCTGAGCAAAGCTAGGCTGACCACCTTGCGAGACGCCGCTTAATCCTGACCAACGAACGCTGCCAGGATCTATAGGATAGTTTTGAGGATTTAGTATTCCTTCTACAACGATGCCGCCCTGAATCGATGTACTGTTGTCCTCGTCGTTTGAGGTGATTTCTATACCTTGTAACAACAGCTGAGCTCTGTTTAGCAATTCGCGCTCGCCTAGATCTCCTACAAGAGAATTCGACACGCTAGGTGCTAGTCTAAGCATAAAAGCAGTTTGTTGTGTTGTACTAACTGGTATGCCGGATTCAACGTAAGAGAAAATGTAACCTCTGTCGTCGTCAAACTGACCATCTGTTATAAACGCAGAACCCCAGTGACTGATAAGCGGAGTAATAGTGTTTGATATCAGTATAACTCCTGTTCTGTCTGCATGGGATTCTGCAAAGCCTGCAGAATAAGTTCTAGTTGCGCCAGCTTGAAAACTAGATAGGGTTGCGGCTCTCTGTAATCCAGTTAATTTGTTGTCTGCGTCGTTTTTTCCGGTATATCTTATAATTTCGTTGTCTATATACAGTGTGCCTTGCTCTGGAAAAAAAGAAGAGTCTTCGAGGAAAATCTCAGAATCACCGGCTCCTAGTGTTGCAACTAGTTTGCCTGGAGGCCCTTCGTTTGTTACTTCGTATCTTACAGGTAGGTTGCCTGATCTCATAAATGCTTCGGTGTTAACATTTGAATTTCTCATTCTATGAGCATATACAAAATTACCGTCAGCGCCTCTTACCATAAAGTCAATAAAACCAGCACCATACCATGAATATTGAATTCCGATCATCTGCATCTTTGCTATATCTATATCGTAACCGCTTGGCCCTGTGCCGTCTAATCTATCGATATTGAAATCTGCTTGTTTTATTTTTTTGTCTCTAACCAACATGCCTTTAGCTGCAGGGACATCTACTACTCCTCTCCAGTCTGGAGTAACAGTCATTTCGCTTTGATCGTTTACGTGTGAAATAACGTGCGTCATGCCTTTGACTACAATTTTATCACCTGCTCTAAGTTGGTCTCTAAATCTAGTATTTGTACCTGTAATAACATTGTTGTCGACTTGTAGCGCAAGTGTGCCTGCTATTTGAAAGGTACTTGTACGCTGAACTACTGAAATTTGCGTACCGTCATATTCCCAAAATATTCCGTTTTGATCATCAAATATTCCTGAGCGCACAGTTGCACCATGCCAAGCAATTACGCTCATCTGAGCACCAAATCCCAGCGTTGCTGTTGTAGATCCCAGTCTTCTCTGTGATCGAACCTGAAAGGTTCTTTCATCAATTACGTTTACTACTTCGTAGTCAAATTCAGGCGGTATAGCAGTTTCTGGTCCTGAATTATACCCCGGAGTTTCTACTCCTAGCAGTCTTATTATGCCACCTTCCTGAACACCGTGATCGTTGTCGTCTGTGGTGATTGTTATAAGAGAATTTACTTCTACGTCTTCTGCTGTTACTGATCTAAGGTCGTAGGATGGAGCAAAAAGAGCACCAGTTGTATACATAATGCCTTTACCTGACTGATATCTTATGTATTTTTTGCTCTGTCTAACAGCAGACGCACCATGTTGTGGTCCGCCTGTGCCCAGCTGAACGCCGCCATCAAACGGTCTATGTACAAAGAAACTGTCAGGTCTGCTGTATACTTCGCCGCCAATGGGGTCACTTCCGCCATCTGTTTCAATAAAACCGGGCGCTCTTGCAGTATAACGCAGTGAAGTTACACTAGGAACTTGAGATACAAAAAAGCTGCCCGTTGCTAGGAGGTGGCCGTTTGTTTCTGAGTTACTATCTACATCTACAATAAATGTGTCGCCGGGAACTAATCCGTGAGCACTGTCAAATTCTATTTCTATTGTAGCCAATAGTTCGTAATCTATCAATGAGTCTTTAGAAAGAGTAGAAGCTAAGTTTTCACTCATTGTAATAGTAGAAATAAGATCCAACTCTATACCAGCTGCTGCAGAAGAATATTCTACAGCAAATGTTGCAATTTCTCCGCCGGCAGATGTGCTTAAAATTCTAAGTAACAAGTCATTTACATTGTTTGTTCCGCCTAGCTGAGAGCCAAAAAATTGTATTCTATTTCCAACTTTGTAATCTTGCCCAGCGTTTACTACAGTTACTGAATATTCTTCGTTATCACGAGTTATGTCAAACAGAGCATTTGAACCTATTGCTAGTTCGTTTTCGCCAGCAACAGCAGTAAAAGTTTGAGCATCCGCTACAGCAACTCCGCTACTGACAACTGCTGTTGTGATCCCCCCGTCACTATCGACTGCTGTTATTTCTATAACAAGATCGTTTTCTGGTGTAGAACCTAGCAACTGGTCACCTGGCACAGTGATTGTTTGTCCTGTTGCATAATCTTGTCCAAGCAATGTTGGAGATACACCAGTGTATGATTCTGCTGCAATATCTACGTCAAACTCTGCGCCGGTTCCAATAACATTGTTTCCAATAATATCACTCACAGTGTTAGCATTATTTGCGCTACCTGATAATACAAAGTCTGAAATGCGGCCGTCGACATCTGTGCCGGTAATAGTAATAACTAAATCATTTTCAGGCGTGCTTCCTCCAAGATCTGCTCCTGATACTGTGATTTCGTCGTTGTTTTGAAAATTAAGTCCTGGATCTGTAAAGTTAACAGAGTAAACAGTTCCGTTTTTTTCTACATTTAATTCTAGGCCTGTTCCTGTGCCAGTATAGGAAAAAGGCACATTGTTATAGAAAACCTGCGCATCTGGTGCAACACCCGATATAGTAGTACCAGTAATAGCGCCGCCGGTTCCTACTGCAGTGACTTTTATTGTTGCATCATTTGCAGGACTTACTCCACCAGGAAATAGCGATCCAGAAATATTAATTACATCATTTACTGTGTAATTTTCTGATAAATCTGGAGAAGTAATATCAGCACTGTCATAGCTGTTGTCAGAGTAGCTGATATCAAATTGTGCTCCATTACCTTCACCGCCGTCAACTTCGGTTTCTGTTGCACTGACTGTTCCGGTTCCGTCGAATGCTGTGCCTTCAAAAATAAAAGTTTCTATACCAGTTGCTTCGTTTACTGACTCTACTATAACTGTAAGATCGTGATCTGGTGACAAGCCGCCTACCTGATCTCCAGTAATAAGTATTCTGTCACCCTGCGCATATCCTGTTCCTGCCTGATCTAGTGTTACAGTATATAAACCACTTTCCTTGCTTACGGTAAATTCAGCACCGTTGCCTACTGAAGCAACATTAGATCCGACAACGTTAGTATAAACAGTAGAATTACCTATAACCGGTTGTGTAAACGGGTTAGAAAATGTAATATCATTATTTGCGATACTGTTTAAAAATATGGCATTACCTACACCGTCGTCTGTTGCTAGTCCGGCAATTGTTCCGCTTGCATCATCTACAGTAATAGTAAAGGTATTACTGGCATAATCTCCTATCACTTTAGGTGTAATATAAACTCCGCCGCCAGCACTGGTCGAAATTACATCAGTAACCTGACTGCCTGTTGGTATTGCAGCGTTTACTAACGGAGCGCCGATTTCTGGATTAGGCCCATCATAGGGGATTCTATCTTCTCCCGGCTGAACATTTAGTTCAGCTACTAGTGTTCCTGCGCTTCCTTGGCTGGCAATTAGAAATTCTGGATTACCTATAGAAGCGCCGGTATAAAATCCTGCTTCTCTTAGCTGAGTAAATGCAGTGTCTACGCGCTCTCCGTTTGTATCGCCTACTTTAGATTTTGCAAAGTAGGTAAATTCTGTTTCTGATAGTATTTCTGTAACTATAAAAGAGCCTTCTGCTCTTGCTGAGCCAGCGATAGCATCGTTCAGTCCTTTTATTGTGATAGGTGTACCAGATTCAAATCCGTGTCTTGTTACTGTGTTTACAGTAAGCAAACTCTGACCAACGCCTTCGGTTTCACTTGAAGCATCTGTTGTTATCGAACTTACGGCTGTGTCTGTGCCTGGAACTTCGTACACCGATGGATAGCCACGCATGGTACCAATTGCAGACCATTTAGTAGTCTGCAAACCGTATTCAAAGTCAGCGTCGAGCATGGAATAGGGAGTAGCCACTCGCATTCTTTCAATTGCATCTGTACCAAAGTCAAATGGTCTTGTGGTTACTACGCTTTTGCCGTTTTCTGAAAATTCAATAAAGATCTGTAATTCGTCGCTTGCATCATGATTAGAAGTATCATAATTAAGAGTAATTTTTGTGATTGCATCAGTGATCTGTAGATACGCAGCAAATTCTTCTGACTCTCCTCTTTTTTGTAGGTCAACTGTGCCGCCGGTGGCAGGATCAGCAAAGTTAAATATGATTTCGTTTTTGGTTACATTTGTAATAAGAAGTATGTCTTCGAGGTCATATTGACCTTGAATAATAATATGCCCTACACCTACCGGTTCTTGTGTGGGAAGCACACTCAGACCATTTTCTAACACGCTTGATAAGATGCCGAACAGTTCTGTAATTATCGCATCAGCAGCCGGGTCTGGATTTTTTTCTGTATCTATTACTTGATTTTCAAGGACGTTTTGAGCATCATACTCTTGATTATCTAGTATAAAATCCAAAACAAGATCTCTAATAAACACAATGGTTTCTGTTTCTGACGCTCTTGTGCCTGATATCTGCGCAGTATCTTGTTCCCAGTATTGACTGGCTTTGTCAAAGGTGTTGCTGTTTCCGCCGTATCGTAAATCTTGTAATACTGCTTGGAGATTCTGTCTGACATCTTGTTCTAGTTGACTAGAATCTAAAGCATAACTTGCAAAGCTATATTCGGATTCTACATATGCAATAGTTTCTTGAACTATAAATTCTCTGTTTAGAGCAATTAAATCAAAAGCATTTGAAAAAAGATTATCATTTCTTCCAATGCCTGGTTTGAAACTGTAATTTTTTATCTGCGTTTTTGCCATTTTTTATAATCCGAATGCAATTGAAAAAGCTATGTCTCTAGTATCTACGTATTGTTTGTTGGTTATATCTACATTATTTATTGGAGATTGATTTACGCTAGCAGTTGTAAATGCTCCGGCTGCTGGCAAAGATTCTCCAATGCTGGTATTGTTTATCGTGCTAGATGTAATATTTGTGTTTATCACCGGCACAGTTGACCCGTTGCTTGTTATTGCGCCTATCTGCGACGAATCCTCTTCAAAAAAGACAATATCTCCATTTGCTGTGATATTAATTCCAGCTGATGAAATTAGATCGCCTGTTTGTACTGTTTGAGAAAACACAGTGTCTGACACAGTGATAGACTGTGAAACTCCTATGCCACCGGACACAACTAAAGCGCCGGTATTGATACTTGTGCTAGGCTCGTCTCCTGTGATAGATATTTCAGAAAAAATACCAACTGGATTTATAATCGATATTGTACCAAATTCTACACCTTGACTATTAGTGTAATATAAAACATCTTCGTCATAATCAGCAGGAATAGTGATGGTATAAAATCCTGAAGACTTTCCTTGCGCAGCAGCGCCGCTGTCACCAGAACTATGTCTAAGTCCAGTAGTAAATATAGTTTCTTGATCTTCTCTAAAAAATGATATAGACGTAAATTCTAAATCAATTCCTAATCTTAACGATTGTGTTTTTGCAATCGAAAATTCTGAAAAACCTGCAGATTCGTTATCTATAATTAGTTCGCCGCCCGGTACATCAGTAATTTCAAAATCAAAAATTTCATTATCCTGCTCATCAGCAAGAGATATGCTATTGGCTGTGAGATTGCCCTCAGAATCAACACTAAAATTAGGACTTGCAAATCCAAAATCAGATCTAAATTCACTACCGGTGACTTTCTTCATAGTTTAACTGTCTCTTATCTAGTATTTATGCTGTTCTGAGATTCAAAATATTTGACAGTTTTTATAATTTTGGCATTTTTAAATTTATTGTTGGCGGGATTAACTATGATATCTACGTATGAATTATTTACAAACGCATCTATATTAATAAGAGTATTAGTAGTACTGCACCGTGAATAGACTTTTAATTGAGCTTGCTCTATTCCTGCTACTACAAGACACTTTACAATTTCTCGATTTGCAGTGTCAAAGTCTATGCTAATAATGTATTCGGCAGCAGTAAAATCACCTATGTGCCATCTATCTAATAGCGTGTTTGCAGCACATAGAACAAAAGGTCCGGAATATGAAAACCCTGTATTATTTTTTAGAAGCAGGGTATTTTTTAGGCCTTCAGTAAAAAATTTTTTAAAATCTATCATAAATATAACCGCCGAATGTGTTATATTTATCGATCATCGTGATTATTTTTTACTGTAACAATTTTTCCTAATAAAGGAAGATAAAGGTATTCGATTTCACTGTTATATAATGTCCTAACCGCGTCGTCCAGTGTTTCTACTAGAGGTTCCCCACCAAGATTAAAACTGGTATTGAACAGTATAGGTATACCTGTTTTTTGCTTAAAGGCGGATATCAACGAATAATAATTTGCATTTTGCTCTGCATTTACTGTTTGTATTCTACAGGTACCATCTATGTGAATAATAGAAGGAATTTTGTCTTCTATATTTGGTTGACAGTTTACAGCATACATCATAGACGGCGACGATGTCATTCCTCTTAGATCAAACCATTCATGAGCATCTTCTTCTAAAATCGAACCTGCAAAAGGTCTAAAATATTCTCTGTGTTTTACTGCGTTTACAAAATCTTTTCCATCTTTGTATGTAGGATCAAACAGTATTGTTCTATTGCCTAGTGCTCTCGGCCCATTTTCTGATCTTCCCTGAAACATTGCCACAATATTCTTTTTAGTCAAAAGGTCAACCACCATATGGTTATCACAGTCTAATACTTCGCCTTGATACTTTTCCGCTACCTTGTTAACCGTATCTAGATCAACTTCTTGCTCCGGTCCTAGATAGAGATTGTCCGTGCGTTCGAAACTAGGAGTTTTTGGCTCTAGTTGTTTGTACATCATTAATGCAGCGCCCAGTGCAGTGCCAGCATCATTAGAAATTGGTTCCACATACAGAGATATTTCTTCGTCTTTTAATTCGTCTAGATAGTAGTAATTTGCAACACAGTTTAAACCATATCCACCACTTAATACTACGTTTTTGTTTCCGGTTAGTTTGACTGCTCTCCTAATAAGATCGGCAACTTGTTTCTGAGTTTCGGTCTGTACTGCATAAGCAAGATCTCGTCTGTTATCGAGTAGAGTAAGGTCTTGAGAATCCTCGTTGTCTAGTTCGGAGAAAAACGGAGAAGATATTTGTGCGCCATTTGGGTATGTAGGAATAACAATATTTCTATTAGATAGCGGGTATTTGCCTGAATGATCAAACAAGGGCGGTATTTTGTTATTTAATTTTCCGTAGGGAAATAACCCCATGGTTTTTCCAGCTTCGATGCTAGACCATCCGCAATATTCTGTAACTGCTTCGTAGATTTTGGTTATTCCTGCTCTTTCTGAAACTACAATGTCATACTCTTCACCGTCGGCTTCTGCTGAAATTACCACATTGGACGACGGTCCTCTTACTCCTATGTGTTTAAATTTCGGAGTAAATTTATGAGGATATGCACAGTCAAACACAGTTTCTGTTTCCCAACCTATAGTCTGTTCTGTTCCTACCTGTAGGGGAATGAATGTTCCTGCGCCGTCTACTATAACTGCGGTTGCACTTTCGAAGCCTGATCGATAAAATGCACAGGCAGCATGGAGTTTGTGATGTTCGTTGCTAAGATCAATTACCTGCGGATGATTGTAAACATCAGCAGTTCTGTCAATCAATCCCAATTTTCGAGCAAGTCCTGTATAAACATCATCTCCGGTAAAATCTACTTTTCCTGCAGTCTCTGCTAGAGGTTGTGTATGCGCTATTACTAGATAGTCTATTTTATCCGTATTTTCTAGTATCTTTATCATTGCAGCATACGGACCGCCGTCGTATTTGTGTCTGCTTAATCTTTCTTCTTCAATAGAAAAAACAACTTCTCCATCCTTTAACAGACATACGCTTGAGTTATGACCTCGACTAATTCCTGCAATATAACCGGTATTCATTTTAATCTGTTTCATCCTTTGGTTTTCTTAACACTCTATCAATAACATAATCTTGAATTTCATTTGTCATTGCCATGATGTTTTCGTTCTGTCTAGAAGTACACTCGTCTGGCATTATTCTTATAGGATCGTATATTCTATCGTTCATGCCAAGATCGACAAGTTCGAAGTATTCGCAGTCAGGATAAGAAACATTAATAGGGTATGTAGATCCTATTACTAACGTTGCGTCTGTTTCTGCTACATAGGCAAAATGCTGTCCTACACTATCACAACCAAGAAAGTGGTCTGCAAATTTTATTATAGATAACCATTGTCTAAGAGACACATTTTCAGGCATAGCAACTTCGTCTTTAAATTTGTCTTTAGAAAAATCGAATTGCATTTCTGCCATTATTATCACAGCATAGTCGTTTTTCTGTAATTTTCTTATTAGATCTTTTACGTCCTTATACTCTATACTTCTTCCTGAACTATCAATAAAACTGTTATCAATATACTGCATACCTCTGCCAAACGGCTGTAGCACTATAGTTTTCTTTTTCCCTAGCTTTTCTTTTACATCGGAATTTACCTTGCGGCCGGCAATAAGTTCTTCTTTGGATAAGTTAACCTGAGGCCTAGGAAGATCTCTTACGCCTTTGTTATTAATTTCAATGTCGAATGCCTGTGCAATACTGCATTTTTGATTGTAATATTCCCATACTCGATAAGGTTCTGTTGTGACAATTTCTCTATCTTTGATTTTTTCTTCGAACAGATTTTTATGCCATGCATCATATGCTCTTTTATCGAGTATAGGATGTCCCTTAAAGGCGTCTGTTCCGCCTTCACATACTATGATAAAATCATCGTTTGGATTTTCATCTGCGTACAGTTCTAGGCTTGGTATCGAACTTATCATTCTTCCATATCCACCATTCACAAAAAAAGCTTTCGATCTCATTAGCAATCCTCTAACTTAGCTATTGCTTTACTTATTGAGAAAAATCGAAAGCTTTTCTATTCTTGGCAGTTTATAAACTATACTATAGGAAAACTAGGAAAAGGAATTTTCCAAGGATCTACTCCAGCATAGTTTGTATCAAAATTCACATACCAATCTTTAAATGCCTGTACTTTAGCAATATCATCCTCTGAATAATCAGCAGCATTTGCTAATACTTCGTCTGCTTCTGCAATTCTTTCTGCAAACGACTGCTTTAGTTCGTCTACAGAGTCAATTGCAGGTTCTAGATATCTTGGTCCGGTGAACGTTTTAGTTGATGCATCATAGTAGAGATCAAGATTTTTAAAAGTTGGATTTATAATTCCGTCTTTTTCGTAAGAATAATCCCACACTTCGCCCGTTGGCAGTGTTTCTTCGTAGTCAGCAACTTCTTCTGTGGTATAGTCGTGATTCATATACGCTGCTTCGAAAAGATTATTTTCAGCATCTAACACATGTAAACTGTGATCTCTTGGAGTAGGGTGACTATCCCAGTCAATGTCACTTTCTCGTGCATACTGAGCTTCTACACCTGCTACCTGTCCAGAATCGTTGTGAACAGAAATAACCAAGATTTTTGCACCAGTGTAGGTACATTCAACTGTTTTATTAAGATCAGTAGTAGTCTTAAAAGGTTCGTCTGGTAGTGTAATTGTAAAGTTTTTATTCATTTTTCTAGTTCCTTTTGAATCTTATTTTTATTGCGCCGTGACCGCCATACTGGCCGTTATCTCTCACACTGGAACAGGGCGACGATCCTGGTGCAGGTATCCCTGGTGGAACCATAGGCTGACATCCGGTGCCTTCTCTACAACCGCAATAAATGCCGCTATCCCAGCAGAAGTCTTGATCGCTTACATAGCTTCTTGTTGTGCTCATGCCCATAAGAGCATTCTTAAATCCACTCCATGCCTGTCCTGATCGGTTGCAGCAACAATCCATAAAATATGTAACATACGACACTTCTTCTGAGAATATTCCTGGCGGTATAGCTACTATGGGTTTATGATATCTCCAGCACTCTGAGTTACAGTGTCCAAAGAACATACAGCTGATTTGTCCAGGATAACATTTGTCAAGGTTAATGCCGTCTACATTTAGGTCTGGCACGAAACTGTAACTTGAAGAAATGTTGCAGATTATGCCGCAACCTGAACTTCCGATTCGTGTTCCGCAGAAATTACAGCTCAGGAAGCAACAGTACATACTGCCGCCAGATCGACACCTCGAAAAGCCGCTTCTTCCGCCTTCAGCGCATATACAACCTACGCCTTCCACGCAAATTTCAGTCGGGTTGCTGCAGCCTCTAAAACACAAGGAACTTGCATTGCCGCAGCTATGGCCTACACAACCACATAAAAACTGTCCTTGTTCAATAGAAATTACCTGTGTTTTTGCATATGCTCCGGTGTTACCAGGCAGCCCCATGCCGCAGCAACACATTCTGCTGGAAGATCCCGCTGCACCCCACATTTCAATAACTATTTCGCCATCTGCAGGTGCTAACCAACAAAAATCACAAACTTCTTGAAGTGAACCGTTTCCTGCATACAGATACACCTCGCCTTGTGCAAGGTTTGTTTCTGCTACAGAAGCTAGCGACTTGTTTCCTAGAAGGCTGCTTAAACTTGCCATACTCTTATCCTTTTAGTCTCTTATAAATCTTATTCTTACAGCGCCCATGCCGCCGCGCAAGCCGTGATCTCTCGAACCGTCGCAAGAGTTGCCGCCGATGCCAGGCACACCGTATGGCAACATTGGGTACGTTCCCCAACTTTGATAACACTGACAGGCTCTTCCGCTGCCCCAAGAGAAATATCTATATCCTGCTGTTGTTGCGTTAGGATTTCCCACATTTAGGAGAGACCATAATCCTCCTGCTCTATCCGGAGCGCTTCGACTTACTACACTACAAGCACAGTCACCAGGCTGATACATAAGGAATGTACCTTCTTGTGAAACCACGTTCGGGGCAGTGGCAACATAATGGATATGTCTTCTTTCGCAACAGGGGTTGCAGGTTCTAAAATGCGTGCAACTGATTCGTGAATCTATCAATACATCTGCATCTGTGCCATATGCAAACCCGTGTCCGTTAAAACGAGCATTGCATATCATTCCGCAGTCGTCATTTCCTATCACAGTGCCTGGGAAACTATGGTTGGATACATAGCAACAGAAAGGAGATGTGCCTGTTGAACAAAAAGAATATCCTCCTGCACCTCCTTCTACGCAGATACAGGAACAATCTCCAGATCCGTGTCTAATCTGGATGCAGGATGCTTCTGAGCAGCCTCTAAAACAGTTAGAGTCTGCATTACAGCAAGAGTGTCCTGTAAAACCACAGATGTAACAGCCGCTAGGCATACATACTGTCTGTTTTGCATACGCACCGGGGTTTCCTGGAATGCCGGGACCGCAGCAGCATTGCAGAGCTCCGCTTCCGCTTGCGCCCCATATCTCAATCACTGCTGTGCCTGTAGCAGGCGCAATCCAACAGAAACAGCTATCTGCGGTGTATCCGCTTGCTGTAAAGGTATAAATCTCACCTTGTTCGAGGTTGGTTTCTTCTACGAATGACCCTAATCTGTCACCGAGTAATTGTGATAAACTTGCCATATAATTAATCCTGTCCCGATATAAATGTTATTCTTACTAGTCCTTGTCCACCGCGCATTCCATTACTGCGGATACTGCTGCAACTAGTGCCTGATACTCCAGGAAATCCCGGCGGCAAATAAGTGCGACATGAGTCCCACTCGTAGCAACCGCAAAATCGAGCGCCGGTCCAGCAGAATGCGGGCTGCATACCAGCGGAAGGATTACGCGATATAGTCGACAAAGCAAGGCCATAATTTGCTTGTAATGATCCTGCTACTCGAGCATACGGATTATCCATTTCAGATCTTACAGAAACTTGACTGCCTTGTGTGCTATGCACGGCTGGTGGTAGTTGCATATGCGTTGTATTGTCACAATGGCAGCATGGATTACAATGTCCGAATGTTTTACAGCTTATACCACCTGAGATATTTTCTTCGCCGCCATAAGCACAGGCAATGCAACTGCTGTTCTGATTTCGAAAATTACACACGGTAGCGCAATATGTGCTGAATGTTCTGCAAGGAAATCCGTTTGCACCGAAACAGCATTTTGCCGGCGTGCCGGTAGAACAATAAGTACAGCCGCCGTGACCTGATTCTACACAGAAACAGTTGCAACCGTCTGCATGACATACAAGTACGGCACTTGCACTTCCCTTGCTGGGATTAGTGTCTCTTCCACTTCTAGAACACCCAGTGCAGCCACATATATAACTGTTCGAGTTTACCTGCACTGTTCTCTTGCTGTACGCTCCAGGATTGCCAGGAATACTGACACTGCAACAGCATTCTACAGAACCAGTACCGCCTGGCCCCCATACTTCAATTATGGCAGTTCCGTCACCGGGTGACTCCCAGCAAAACGAATGTGTGTCATCGTTCATTGGACTGCCCGTGTGGTTCCAAATCGAACCTTTTACGAGATTGGTCTCGTCAGTTTCAACCTGCAGCTTGTTTTGTAAAATTTGCGCTAGTGAGGCCATATTCTTTCCTTTTATGAGCTAGTAATAACCCAACCGTAGTTTGCACCTGTGTATAAAAGTGTAATAATAGCACCGTTAACATCAATTACTAGGTCATCGGCATCGCCGTTTATTAGAGAACCGTTTCTGCCCACTGTAATATTATTACTGTTAGCGCCGCCAGCAGCATCTATAATCTGCAGAGTATCATTAATAAGCAAAGACGAATTAGCAGGCAGTGTAATAGTAAAAGCACCACCTGTTGAATCAGCAATGATTCGATCATTTACTTCTGCGTTGTAGGCACTTGAAATTTCGCGTAAAACTGTTGACGCTGTGCCTGTTGTTGATATGTATCTTCCCATGGTATTAATTCCTTAACTAATGTATTTATTAATTTGTTGGTGTTTCGATACCAAATGCCATTGCGCTAACATTAGGCGAAGAAGATCTAACTACTATGTTTTCGCCGTCGCCCATAACAATGCCTGTGCGTTCTAAAACACCTTTTGGTAATAGTTCTGCATCAAATTCTATGTATTCTGCTAGAGTAGGCGTTTCAGTTGCTGAGACTGCGATACGCACAGCAATTGCTGCATTTCCTCTGTTACAAATTGATACACTCACTGCTGAGAACGTGTCTGCTGGACACGTATACAGCGTAGTTTCTGTTGCTGCAGCAAGGTCTGCAGTTCCCAATCTTCCTGTTGCCATTTTTTATAATCTCCGTTATTGTGATAAAAAGTAGTTTAATGCTACCGGAACGCCGTCGATTCCTTCCTCAAAATCCATCTTAGTAAGGACTCTGATTTCGTTGCCTGCTGTGTTGTCTATTTGATTAGCAAGTATCTGTACTTCACCTGCTGTAATACTGTTTACATTTAGCGTAGCAGCACCGCCACCAATCTGAGACGTTATAAATGTTCTAATTGCTTTCTGTGTAGGCACAATACTGTCACTGTCTGCACTGAACGTTCCGTCTGTGCTAAATTCAGTAATTGATACTCCTGTGTCACCTAGACCTAATTCGCCTAGAGATAGCTCTTGCAGCCCACTTAGATTAAATGCATCTGCGTTAAGTGTAGCAACACCAGTTGCCTGTTCTACCGAAAATAGATCGCCTACTCTAAAGTTACCGTCTTGGTCGGTAGATGTATAGAATACTCTACCGCCGTCGTTCTCTATAGTTTCTGACTCTGGGTCTGGTTCGTACTCAGGTTCGTTAGGATAATTTGTTTCTTCCTTGTTTCCGGTTCCGATTTCAAGGAAATCGTGTCCTGTTAATCTTACCTGACTGTATCTTATTCTCAGTTCGAACGTTTCGTTGTGTGCCGGCGCCTCAGAAATTGTAATATCTGGACTTACCTGTAGCTGTGCTGAGAACGGTGCTTCTTCTCCACTCGGTCCTGTACCGGTTAGCTGTCGTACAACAACCAATTTAAATATCTGTCCAGGAAGGCTTGCTAGTTCAAGATTAGAGCCCGGAAGAGGAATATCGCTTAGATTATCCGCTCTTAGGAATTGTCCTGGCTGGAATCTGTCAGCAAACCCTTCACCTGTGACTTCTATCTGTACACTTTCAAACGCTTGTCCTCTGTCTACCCAAGTAGGCTGTGCTAAAACGCCACTGCCTATTCTTGCTTCTACAGGAACATCAACCGTATTATTTGGATCTACTACGGTTACGTTTGGAGCAATAGTATATCCCGAACCCGGATCCCATATATTAATCTGAACAATTCTTTCATCGTCGACTCGTGTTCTTGCTTTTGCTGCTTCAGCATAACCGCCGCCGGCAGGCGTATCTATTACTACTCTCGGTTCAATTGTATATTCTGTAGTTCCATCTAGCACTGTTTCTACGGCACTTAAGCCTGGAAGCAAGTTCCATCCTGGACTATACAAAAACATAGTGCCTGTCTCGGCTGATAGGCTAACAGGATTGCCTGCTTGATCTGTAATAGTTATAGTAGTAGTATCTACCACGGCATCTACTAGATAAGTAGTATCTTCTTCCAGTCCTCCGAATTCTATTCCTGTAAATTTAATTTCAGTTCCAGAAGCCAGCTCAGAAGTGTCTGCAACTGTGATATTGTCCGAACCGTCTACTTCTGTGGTTTCAATTAATCCTACTGCTGAATCTCCAACTTCTACTATTTTAGTACCGCTGTTGTATTCTGCCACTACACCGTATTGGCCTGAGCCTCTTCCAGCGCTTAGGAATATTGCCATGCCTGGGAGTTGCGAACTTAATGCTGTTTCCGTATTAGACAGAGTAATACTAGTTTCGTCGCCTCCTTGAGCTACGTTGACGCTAGTAAAGTATCCGTCACCTCCGAAGTCACCTTCGCTGTCGCCAGTAACGTCAGTGTTAAGCATTCTTA
>Ga0209937_1000269_pt1 | contig 17639 bp, 10 predicted proteins | sample SalPon1_B_H2O_MG_FD_185699 | JGI IMG/M metagenome (GOLD analysis project Ga0209937, IMG submission 185699) | Salt pond water microbial communities from South San Francisco under conditions of wetland restoration - Salt Pond MetaG R1_B_H2O_MG... | ecosystem: Environmental > Aquatic > Non-marine... | reverse complement strand
GATCAGAATTTATTAGATGAACTAAATGACGAAGATCTAAAAGAAACTAAGAGAGACTCTACAAAAGGAAAATTACTCTCCCCAGACCAAATACCAAATCCTTAGATAGAGTTGAATGCCAATAAATTAGTTAAGCAATTTTTTCCAAAACGAACCTGGACTATTTCTTCCAAGGAAAAAGAGATCTTCCTTACATTTGATGATGGTCCTATTCCAGAAGTTACTCCATGGGTGTTGAAGACTTTACGGAAGCACAATGCTAAAGCTACCTTTTTCTGCATTGGAGACAACATAAAAAAACATCCAGAACTGTTTAAACAAATAAGCGCTGAAGGGCATGCCATAGGAAATCATACCTTCCACCACCTCAATGGCTGGAAAACTTCAACTGAAGAGTATCTGGAAGATGTGAAGCGTTGTCAAGATGAAATAGAATCAAATGCAGTTACATCCAATATTTTTCGCCCACCCTACGGGAAGTGCACCTCAGCCCAGGCAAAATCAATCCTAGAGAAATGCAACCATATTATCATGTGGGACATCATCAGCAAAGATTATGATCAATATATTTCAAAAGAAAAGTGTTTCAACAGGATTAGAAATCAGGCGAAACCTGGCAGTATTATTGTTTTTCATGACAGCCTCAAAGCTGAACACAACATGAAATATGCTCTAGAGAAAACACTGGAGGAATTCTCTGATTTTGAATTTAAAAAGATACTGCTTTAGAAAAGCTTAAAGGTTTTAATAAAGCCTTTGTGATCTCTGTGTCTCAGTGGTGTAATTTTACGACAGAGACACAAAGACCACAAAGCTAAAATTTTAAGTTATGCTTACAACAACTTCACCAACAAACCTTCATCAGTTTTATCAACGGTGGCTTGGTCTTTACTCCTAAGTCCTTTCATAGCTTTATCCCACTTTTTGTTGCTCAATTCAGACTTGGCTTTGATGCTCTCCAAGACCTGTGGAGATTCTATTTTTAAGAGTTCCAAAACAACCTTTTCCTCTTCAGTCAGTTCTACTGTCTTCTTCTCAGGACGCATTTGTGGAAAAAATAAAACTTCCTGTATAGATGGATTATCCGTTAAAAACATAATCAACCTATCCATACCAATCCCAAGACCAGAAGTAGGTGGCATTCCATATTCCAGTGCCCTCAAGAAATCATAGTCGATGAACTCTGTCGCTTCGTCATCACCTTTTTTGGAGAGCTTCAACTGTTCTTCAAAACGCTCTCGCTGATCTATCGGGTCGTTCAATTCTGAGTACGCATTGGCGATTTCCTTACCACACACCATCAATTCAAAACGCTCTGTCAAGTCAGGATTATCTCTGTGTTCCTTACACAAAGGACTCATCTCCTTCGGATAATCTGTAATAAAGGTAGGCTCTATAAAATTGCCCTCACATTTTTCACCAAAAATCTCATCAATAAGCTTGCCTTTGCCCATGGTCTCATCCACCTCCAAGCCCATATCCAGTGCGGCAGTTCTCAGTTCTTCTTCAGTTTTTCCTGTGATGTCAAACCCAGTATATTCAATAATAGCGTCCGTCATCGTCACACGCTTATACGGTGCTTTGAAGTCCACATGATGGTCTTTAAACTTAGCTTTAGTTGTCCCATTCACTTGCATTGCACAATGCTCCAGCAAGTTTTCCGTAAACTCCATCATCCAGTTGTAATCTTTGTAAGACACGTAGATTTCCATCGCCGTAAACTCTGGGTTGTGCGTCCTATCCATGCCTTCGTTTCTGAAGTTTTTAGAAAACTCATACACCCCATCAAAACCACCAACAATCAAGCGCTTCAGGTACAATTCATTCGCAATTCTCAAATACAACGGAATATCCAGTGCATTGTGATGTGTAATAAACGGTCGTGCAGCCGCACCACCAGGAATGGACTGCAAAATTGGTGTTTCCACCTCCATATAGCCATTTGCATTAAAGAAATCTCGCATAGCCGTAAACAAAGCTGATCGTTTTTTGAAAATATCTTTCACATCAGGATTCACAGCTAAATCTGCATAGCGCTGTCTATACCGCTGCTCAGCATCATGAAATCCATCGTACTCCTTCCCTTCTTTATCCTTTTTAGGGAGTGGAAGTGGCTTTAAAGCTTTACTCAATAGCTGAAAATCCACAACTTTGATGGTTTTCTCTCCCACCTGTGTTGTAAACAACTCGCCTTCTATGCCTATAAAATCACCTATATCCAGCAATTTCTTATACACCTCATTGTACAAGGTTTTGTCTTCGCCCGTGCAAATCTCATCTCTGTTGAAATAGACCTGAATTCTTCCTTCCCCATCCTGCAACTCAGCAAAAGAGGCTTTGCCCTGAATTCTACGAGACACCAATCGACCAGCAACAATCACCTTCTTACCTTCTTCAAAATCTTCCTTAATCTGCTTGGACGTGTGAGTATAGTCAAATTGGGCAGCAGGATACGGATTGATGCCCATTTCCCTAAGGGTAGCCAGTTTATCTCGCCTTACGCGTTCTTGTTCTGATAATTGCATGTATCTATAGTTTAAGAAGCCGCAAAGATAAAGACAATCCAACAATTTCTTTTATAATCCTACAATTTTAAAACATGTTGCTTATCAAGCCCTACGCTTTTTGTTTTTATTGATTTTGATAGTAGTTAACTTAATGCCTTTTGGTCTTCAGCTTTATCAGCAAGTTAACTTAATGTAGGCGTCTAGGCTTTTAAGATACTACTGAAAGTTTTATAGTAGATTTTATATTTACGACATATAAAGGTAAACAAAACCTAAAAAGACTAATCCTTCTCAAATTAATTATTAATTTTAGATAAAATTAGAGCATCATAAATGAAAGATTTGAAATACTTTATAGCCTTATTACTAATCCTTAATATCTCACACTTCACCAGTGCTCAATCACGCCTACAAACTAAAAAAATAACAAAGAGCTATAACATGCAGTCTTTGAAAGAGCTAGAGAAAACGTTCTCTCAAGAATCTAAGCAACAAAAGATAAAAGCCATTAGGATTGCAGAGCAGCGAAACCTTGATATAAAAATTAAACTTGAGGATGGAGGTTTTGCAGAACTACAGCGGGTAGATACTCAAGGCAACTTGATCTATTACAGGACTTTTAATGTAGATGCATCTGCATCTACAAGAACAAATTACCTAAACGCTGGCGGTGGCCTAGGTCTCAATTTGATGGGACAAAACATGAGAGCTCATGTTTGGGATGCGGGACTTGCAAGATCTACACATCAAGAATATGATGGCCCTGGTGGGACAGACCGTTTCACAGTTGGTGACGATTCAGAAGCTTTAGACTATCATGCCGCCCATGTCACTGGCACAATAATGGCTTCTGGAGTGGATCAAGACGCTAAGGGTATGGCACCACACGCTTTTGTTACTGGTTATGATTGGAACCATGACCATTATGAAGCCAGTGCCGCAGTTCAGGAAGGGATGCTTATTTCCAATCATTCTTATGGCGCAAATTCAGTTAATTTGCCCAATTTGTATTTTGGAGCCTATGTCGAAGAATCAAGAAAATGGGATGCTTTACACTATAATGCTCCTTACTATCTTATGATAGTAGCCGCTGGCAATGATGGTAACACATCTCATAATGATGAACCACTCAACCCCAATGAACCAACCTACGACAAGTTAACTGGACACGCTACCTCTAAGAATAACCTTGTAGTAGCTAACGCTCAGGATGCCACAATCAATTCTGATGGGAGCATAGCTTCTGTCACAATCAATAGCAGTAGCAGCCAAGGCCCTACAGATGATTATCGCATAAAACCAGACATCACGGGAAGTGGTAGCGGGGTGTATTCTACGTATGATACTAGCGATACAGCTTATGCTTCTATCACAGGAACTTCCATGGCATCTCCAAATGTCGCAGGCACCTTATTACTCCTTCAGGAACACGCCTACAACCTTACAGGAAACTTTTTACGCTCTTCTACCTTAAAGGGATTAGCACTGCATACAGCAGACGATGCAGGCATAGAAGGACCGGATGCCAACTTTGGATGGGGGCTCCTCAATGCAAAGCGCGCAGCAGAAACTTTAAGCCAAAATAGCACTGAAACCATCGTTGAAGAATTAACCTTAACTGATGGTGATTCCTATACTAAAACTATACTAAGCAATGGCACTGAAGACTTACAAGCCTCCATCACATGGACAGACCCTGCTGGCACTGCGCTAAGCCCTGTTGCAGAAAATGTTAATAAAGAGACACCTGTACTTGTAAATGATTTGGACATTCGTGTAACGAATACAACAGAAACTCATTATCCATGGCGGTTGACGGATGTGAATACAAATGCTAAGGATGCTGATAATGCTGTAGATAATATCGAGCGTATTGATGTAGTTGAGGCTGCTGGTGAGTATACTATTACAGTAACTCACAAAGGAACACTTGCAAATGGTAGCCAAGATTTTTCATTGATTGTAACAGGAGTTGAAGTGGATGATTTTAATATCACTCCTTCTGAAACCAATAAAACTTTTTGTTCTAATGAAACTGCAACTTTTGATATTAACCTCAACACACTAGACTCATTCTCTGGTTCAGTCAATTTTTCTACTTCAGGACTACCACAAGAATTAACCTCAAGTTTCTCAACTACAAGCCTCACCAATGAAGGCACCACCTCCCTTACTATATCAGACCTTGCTAATGTATCTCCAGGCATTTACACCTTCAGCGTCTCAGCTGATTCTGGAAGTGACACCTCAACAGTCAACTTGAGTCTTGAAATCATAAACTCAGACCCCTTAGCGGACATAGTCCTACTTAATCCAGAAGATGAAGATGACCGAGTTGGTGTTTTACCTACTCTAGACTGGGAAACACTGCCAAACGCCTCTTTATACCAAGTACAGATAGCTTCAGACAATTCTTTTAGCAATATTGTAATGGATGAAACTGTAAAGGCCACATCTATAAAACCCAACCAGACTTTGGAAGCAGGCCAAACTTACTATTGGAGAGTAAAAGGATCCAATGAATGTAACGCGTCAAATTATACTTCAGCGAGTTTTGAAACAAATTTGATAGATTGCCTTCCTTATAAGTCTGCTTCGGACACTCCAATTACTATTGATGAAAGCAGTATTGATTCTTATGTGTCCAAAATAAATTTTCCAGCAGAAAATGAAGATTTAGTTATACAAGATATCAAAGTATATGTAGACATTAATCATACTTGGATTTCTGATTTAACCATTTCCCTAAAAAATCCAAATGGAGATGAATTAATTTTAGTTCAAAATATATGTTATGATGAAGATGATTTTGATGTGACATTTGATGATGCTGGTGCAGTTTTAGAGTGTTTAGAGGATGCTCCTAGTATAAGAGGTACCGTAAAACCTTTAGAAAAGTTGTCCACTTTTTTTGGGGGAAGTCCAGCTGGTGATTGGTTGCTGACCGTTAAAGATGGATTTATGGAAGATGGTGGTACTATCAATGCATTTGAGATAAAGATGTGCTATGCTAAACCAGCGAATGATAACGTATGTGATGCGATAGCATTAGATTTGGATCAAGACACAGCTGGGGATAAATATTCGCTTGTTGGAGGATCCGCCCAAGCAAATGAGCCTAGCGCTAATGATGATGGAAGTATCAATAATTCGTTATGGTTCAGCTTTGTAGCTCCAAGCTCTGGTGCTGTAGAAATATCTACAGCTATAGCTGGAGGTACATTATTGGATTCTGAAATAGAGATGTATAGTGTTTCAGCTTGTAATGACTTTACAACGTTCACCAAAATTAACCCTACAACAACAAGCTCCACAGAGCTAGAGGCGTTAAATTATAAAGACCTCACTCAAGGGGAGACCTATTACGTGCAGGTAGATAACCCCACTGGCGTAGAACCTGGCAGCTTTGGTCTTGAAATAACAACACAAACATTGTCTCAAGATAGCTTCAGCACACAAGACTTCCAAGTTTACCCTAATCCTGCAAAAGACAAACTTCAAGTTTCAGGTATTAAAAACCAAGCTTCTATTCAAATTTATAATTTGCTCGGAAAGCAAGTGATTAATTTGAATAATATTTCAGACAATCAAGCATTTGACGTATCCTCACTCTCAAGTGGAGTCTATATCATAAAGGTAAAACTTGAAGATAACACCCTAACTAGGAAGATTATAAAGGAATAAATAGGTAGTCATGCTTTGAGAAGAGAAAGACCAAAACCTTGGGCTTATGTAGTTTTAAAGATATATACGCCTTTCTTTTGATTTTTCCGGACAGCAAAGCTCAACCAAAAGAAAACACTTTATCTCCGCTATAAAGTTTACCTTTGTAATAGAATTTGAAACCTATGAATAAAGAAATAAAGGTACTGGAATTGGGGCAGAAAGACTATAAAGACACTTGGGATTTTCAAGAGGAATTATTTCAAAACATACTGAACATAAAAATTCAAAACCGACGTGAATCTGGTGATTTACCTACAGAAAATCACTTGATTTTTGTGGAGCATCCGCATGTCTATACCTTGGGTAAGAGTGGAGATCTAGCTAACTTACTTCTGGATGAAAAACAGCTGGCAGAAAAATCTGCTACCTTTTATAAAATAAACCGTGGAGGAGACATTACCTACCACGGGCCTGGACAAGTAGTTGGCTATCCAATTTTAGATCTTGAAAATTTTTTTACTGATATCCATAAATACCTTAGATATTTAGAAGAGATGGTCATTCTTACACTAGACGAGTATGGCCTTAAGGCTGAGCGCAGTGAAGGCGAAACAGGGGTTTGGCTAGACGTAGGCACCCCTTTTGCAAGAAAAATTTGCGCCATGGGGGTGAGAGCCTCCCGCTGGGTAACTATGCACGGCTTCGCTTTAAATGTGAATGCTGATTTAGGCTATTTTGATAATATTGTACCCTGCGGTATCAAGGACAAAGCTGTAACTTCTCTAAATGTGGAGCTAGGAAAACCTGATATACCAGTGGAAGAGGTGAAAGCTAAACTCAAAACTCATTTTGCTCAACTATTTGAAGCTAGCCTGATAGATGCTTAGAGTTTTTTATTGTAGATCAATAAGGCGTTGTCATCTCCCTTAACGGTAAAACTGATTTGATTAGGAACTTCTAGATCCATGTCGATTTGTGAATTTCCAAATACTGGAAAGCCAGAAACAAGTTGAGCTTGGTCATCAAAAAGATATACCTTACTTGCCTGTTGGTCCACTATACTAAAATAAGTTCTGCCAGCCTGTTCATGAATTTGCGGAGGTAGATACAAACCATAATCTAGTGTTTTTACCACACCATTTATGTTGAGTTGGTTTTCTGAAAAGGTCACCCTATGGTTTGGAGTCACGGTTATAAGATGATTAGGCGACAAGTTCATTTCGGTAGTTTTAACAACTCCATTTTCTGAAATTTCTAATAAATTTCCATCCGCGCTTGTTCCCACAAAATTTGATTGATAAAGCCCCCAAGAATTTCCCGAAGGTTTAAATTTCTGCTTAGGCACTACGCGCTCCCCACCTGTTCTATTTAAAATTTTAAGACCTGATTTGTTCTCAAGTACAATATAATCTTTACGATCTATCCTGATATGCTGAGGGGTGCTTTGGACATTTCCATCTGACGCATAATCAAAGCCTTTGACTATTTTCCCTTCTTTATTGAACATCAAAATTTCATCACCTTGTACCACCACAAACCTATATTTACCATTAGCGTCATAGTCAAAAATAGCTAGTCCTTCAGAAATAAAATCTTCAAACTCCAATGGGAAAGGCGCTACATCGTTCCCGTTTTTATCTATCACATACAGCTTGTTTTGGGTAGTGAAGGCCATCTGCAAGCGGGTATTTCTGTAAATATCAAATGTAAGTATCTCTCCTATGATTCTACTGTCTAAAGTTTTACTCCAAATTGATTTTCCATCTTTACTAAACAGATGAAGTCTATTGGCCTCATCTTGAACGACGATATCCTTCTGCCGTGTTCTCCAGTTGATAAAAAAAGAAGGATTTGAAGAAAGTGTCTGCTCAAATTTTATACGTTTTACTTCTACCGCTGTTTCAGATGTGGCCTGCGCCTTATTTTTAGCTAAAATACCGTTGACAAATGCAAAATTATCTTCATGTGTCGCTTGAAAGACTAAAGTGCTATAGCCTTGCGTATTTAATTTTTTAAAATTAGGCAGGACATCACCAGAGGCAGAGTTTTCTAGAAAAGCAGCTATTGCATCTAGCTGCCCACCCCATACCATGTGAGCAGAAGAGCTCATTTGGCTCAGGGCATTTTGAAAAGACTCAGACTCACTTAAAACCGAACGGTTGGTAATGTTTACTAAAACACTTTCCAAATCTTCTTGATTTTTGGCAAATAAAAAATGACTATCGTACACGGTAAATACAGAAAACTTAGGGTTAGCTAAAAGAGGCGTAAAATCTGAAAATATGGGTTCAGGTTCAAAAAAATATAAAGTTTGATTTCTGAAAGCTGACTGAGAGGTGGCTCTGCTCTCCAACGAATCTAAGGTTTTGGAGACATTAGTACTTACCATATCATACACCAAAGCGCCATTATTGAGTTGAATAGCTCCTACTTCTTTTGTGTCTTTAAAACTAGAAGCAAACGATGACTTTTCAGTAAATTTTTGACGGTCCCGATTGTTTTGTAAGGTTTCAAAATCTGAAAATGACAAACTCAAAAATCCAGTAGCATTGGTAGGAGTCACTTCATGAAGCCTTAAGGGAGAAGGTGATGTATCTGAAAACAGATTTAACTTTTGTAGAGTCTCGCCATCCAAAATAGCACCAGACCATGTATAATTGCCTTTTGACACTTCTAGGTCTACACTCATCCATTTGCCTAAGCCTTGAAGTGAGGCCATTTCAAGATCTTTAAACTTGGTGTTGAAAAGTGATTTTGCTTCATCAAGATGTATAAAAGCAGAAGTATTGCCTGTTGCCGCTTTATGAGCTTTATAAAAGGTTGCATCAAATGTAAACTGATTATTATACGCTCTTATAACATTTTCTATAATCAATTTTGACGCTGAAGCAACGCTTACCTGCTCTAGTTGTGTGGCGTAGAAAGACATACTGTCCTGCTCAAATTTTGTAATAACTCCACCAGCATAATCAATATCTTGCTTAGAGTCTAGTTGTAAAGAATCGAGCTGTAAATGTTTAGTTTCAATAATTAAAGATGAGGCTAGCTCCCGCTCTCCTATCGGTGTGATAGCTAAAATAGCCTTAGCCTCTTGTTCAAAATGTGTAGTTAGCTTAAATTGCTCTTCTATACTTTTCAAAATAGGTAAAGAAGCATTGTTCTTATAGAAATCTGTATTTGTTAACTCTTTGATAGACCCCGAAAGATCTTCAGTTTCCAAAATAAAAACAGATTTGGGAGGTATAAAATCTATCGGGTCACCCTGTGGTGCATTTGAACTGAAATCACAGGACATCAAACTAAAAAGTAAACAGATGATTATAAAATGTAAACGCATGTGTGTAAAATTTCAGAATACAAAATTAGGATGAAAAATCAAATTTCAACTAATAATCTGGTCATCGTTTATAGTTTCAATTGCAATTGTTCTGGCAGCAATTTAAAACTTTTTCTGTGGTATTTGGTTGTCCCATAAGTTTGAATTGCTTGTCTGTGCGTTTTAGTAGGGTAGCCTTTGTTTTGATCCCAGCCATACATCGGGAATTCCTCATTTATTTTTTTCATAAAGGCATCTCTAGCCGTTTTTGCCAAAATAGAGGCCGCTGCAATGCTCAAAAATTTAGAATCGCCTTTTATGATGCACTCATGCTGAATATTTTGGTAAGGTTTAAATTTATTTCCATCGACTAAAATCAGTTCTGGCTGTGGTTTTAGCTGATTGACAGAAGCATGCATGGCTTGGATGGAGGCGTTCAGAATATTAATTTTATCAATAGTTTGCATAAAAACATGGGATATTCCGTAGCTCACAGATTTTTCTTTCAAAATAACTTCAAGCAAATCACGCTTAGTGGAGCTTAATAATTTAGAATCATTTAGAATCTCATTAGAAAATTCTTTGGGCAAAATGACTGCAGCAGCTGTTACCGGTCCAGCTAAACAGCCTCTACCAGCTTCGTCTGTACCACATTCTAGGTATTTATCTTGATAATTAAGTTGAAGCATCTCTAAGTTCTAAAAAGTAAAAGTATAAAATCTGAAATTCAAAATTGATTTCTAAATGACATTAAAACGTAAGTGAACTAAAAATGATACTTTTGTCCACGTTTATAATCAGCAAATGAAGCCGATACTCTATCTATTTTTTTTCTTACTGTTTTCAACTTGGGTTCAAGCACAAGACTTGACACCAACTAGAGACTCCATACCTGAACAAACCCTACAAAACATCCCTAAAAAATCAGACCCCAAAACACCCACAAAAGATGGTGAAAAAGAGAAACCTCATATTTCAAGATATAAGATCATAAGCATTAGTAACGACACAACTTATGTGGACACGACGCTAACTATTCGCAAAGACTATGCTTATAACTACCTAAGAAAAGATGATTTTGAACTCTTGCCATTTTCCAATATAGGCAGACCATTTACAGAGCTAGGCTACTCATTTGAGGATATACAAGCCCTGCCGCGTTTTGGAGCTAGGGCAAAGCATTTTAATTATTTGGAAGTAGAAGATATTCCGTATTATGAAGTCCCTACTCCCTTTACAGAATTGTATTTCAAAACCGTTTTTGAACAAGGTCAAAACGTGGATGCTACGTTTGCTACCAACCTCAAACCCAACCTGAACCTATCCATAGCTTACAAAGGACTCCGTTCTTTGGGCAACTACCAAAGAGAATTGACAAGTACTGGAAATTTGAGAATCGGGCTTAATTTCAGAACCAAAAACAACCGCTACTTTGTGAGGTCTCACTTGGCTACTCAAGACATGCTGAGCTATGAAAATGGTGGGCTTACAGACTTAGCCAATGAGCAGTTTTTAGATAATATCGAAGAAATCCTAAACAGGGCTACTGCCGAAGTAAGAATCAAAAACGCGGAGAATAAAATGGATGCCAAGCGATTTTACTTCAACCATTACTACAATATAAGACCTGGAAATGACTCTACCCAAAATGGACAAATTCGGCTCAACCATGTTTTGGATTTTACGGACAAAGAATACAGATACACACAAAGTAACGCAAGTCCTGAATTTTTTGGAGAAAGCTATGAAACAACAAACCTCTATGATGAGGTAGAATATCAGAATGTGTCCAACACTATGCACTTATCTTATTTTCAAAAAGATTTAGGGCGTATAGGATTTAAAGCCAAACACACCGATATAAATTATGGCTATAACTCCACGGTTATATTTCAAGAAAACAGCATCCCAAATCGATTACAGACAGAAGTCATAAGTCTTGGAGCAACTTACTTAAAAACCTTTAAAGGATTTCAGCTAGAAGGAGATGCATCCTATAACATCAGTGGAGATTTTGAAGGATATGAACTCCATGGGAAAGCAAGTACACAAATCACAGAAGACTTCAATTTTTCAGCTAGAGTGGATCTGAGCTCCACAGCCCCTAATCTCAATTGGATCATGAACCAAAGTGATTATAAGAATTACAACTGGTACTCCACGGACTACGACAATGTGCATACACAACACCTACAAGCCCATATAGATTCAAGTATATTTGGAAATATAAGTGCATCCCTTACCCAAATTGACAATCATGCCTATTTTTCATTTGAAACTACCGAAGAAGGCGTGGTAGCCGACAGCCTTGTAAGGCCAATGCAGGCAGATACCCAAGTCCGTTATCTTAAATTAAAAGCTGAAAAGGACTTTAAATACTGGCATTTCAATTTAGCCAACACAGTGATGTATCAAAATGTGCTAAATGGCGCCTCTGTCTTTCCAGTACCTGAGATTGTAACCAGGAATTCACTGTTTTATGATAATTACCTTTTCAAACGAGCGCTCTATCTTCAAACTGGAGTAACCTTTAATTACTTTACGAGCTTTATGAGCAAAGCCTATGACCCCATACTTTCAGAATTTGCCCTTCAAGACTTTCAGGAACTCAATGGGTTTTATACAGCAGATTTCTTCGTCAATGCTAAGGTAAGAGAAGCCCGTATTTATTTTAAATTAGAAAATGTTACCACCTTATTTGAAGGAAATTCAAATTTTGCAGCCCCAAGGCAACCCTACAGAGATTTTGTGATACGCTTTGGCTTGGTGTGGAATTTCTTTTTGTAAACCCACTGATGAGAATTGCTATTTACCCTCACGTTAATTCAGCCTTAAAAACCAATTCCAGCACTTAGATTTGGGCTTAATTAGCGAATTTTGTAAAATGAAATTTATGAGTAACTCCAAGTTGTTGATTATTGGATTTGTGTGGCCAGAACCTTCCTCCTCTGCCGCAGGAAGTAGGATGATGCAACTGATAGATCTGTTTTTGAAACGCAACTTTGAGGTGATATATGCGTCTCCTGCTAAATTTTCAGAACATGCTGAAGACTTAAAACAGCTAGGGGTGGTTCAAAAACAAATTGAAGTTAATAATTCAAATTTTGATACCTTCATCAAAGAAGAAGAGCCCACACATATTCTTTTTGACAGATTTATGATGGAAGAACAATTTGGCTGGAGAGTTGCAGAACACTGCCCCCAGGCTATCAGAATTCTAGACACAGAAGACCTGCATTTTTTGAGAAAAGCAAGACAACAAGCCTATAAAGAGCAAAAAACTTTTAATAAATCTTACTTATATACAGACCTCGCCAAGCGAGAATTAGCTTCCATTTTGCGCTGTGACCTTAGTCTCATCATCTCCAAACCAGAAATGGAATTGCTGGTTAATAAATTCAATATAAATAAATCTATACTTCTCTATATTCCTTTTCTCCTGCCATCACTCACAACTAAAACCATTGCCAAGCTACCAATTTATGAGGATAGGCAACATTTCATCAGTATAGGTAACTTTCTGCATGCACCAAATTGGGATAAAACATTATTTTTGAAAGAAGACATCTGGCCACTCATCAAGCAACAACTACCGGAAGCTGAACTTCACATTTATGGCGCCTACACTTCTGAAAAAGTAAAACAGCTCCATAACCCAACACAGGGATTTCTTGTAAAAGGTAAGGCAAAAGAAGCAGTAGATACTATCAAAAAAGCAAGGGTTCTGCTAGGGCCCCTGCGATTTGGTGCAGGGCTGAAAGGAAAATTTATAGATGCTATGCAAGCTGGCACGCCGTCTATAACTACCACCATAGGCGCAGAGGGACTTTGTGGAGATTTGCCTTGGTGTGGTGAAATTGCTAATTCGCCTGAAGAAATTGCACAACAAGCTATACTGCTTTACACAATGCCAAAACGCTGGAAAGTAGCCCAAACCAATGGTTTCAATATTATCAATAAGCGGTTTCAGCGAAAGACTTTTGTCGCTAATTTTTTCAAACGTTTGCTAAAATTAGAACACAACCTAGAGGCTCATAGACAGCAAAACTTCATAAGTCAAATCTTGATGCACCATAGCAACCAAAGCACTAAGTATATGTCTTTATGGATAGAATCCAAAAACAAAATTTCTACTTAGCGCGCTTTTGATTACTTTTACTCTATGAAGTTATTAACCCCTTTTTTATTGATTTTGATGCTGTGGTCTTGTAAAGATGTAGAGCTAAAAAAGCAATCCGCAGATGAGATTTTGAAAGCAGAGATAAAATCCATCAATTGGAAAGAAGTGGACTTCTACCCTACCTTTAAGAGTTGCAAAGGCGTAACTTCTAAGGCAAAAAGCAGGATTTGCTTTGAAACCGAGATGAAAAAAGCTATACACCAGCGGTTGAAACAAAAACAAATTATCACTTCAAAAGCTACGCAAGACACTTTGGTACTAGAGCTTTTTATTTCAACTGAAGGAAACACAAAGCTAAACGCTGTCAAGATTTCAGACACAATCTCCTCTCAAAACCCAAACCTCGTTTCATGGCTTGAGGAGGCTATCTCAGAACTTCCTGAATTATATCCTGCACAAAAACGAAGTGTCCCTGTTTCTTTGACTACGGGATTGCCCATCATTTTGAAATAAGAAAGTGTTGTTGTATCTGCAAGATTAAGGTTTATTTTCAGCTTAAATTACTGTCTAATATTTTGGAGGTAAATCAATTTTATACTGGGATATTGCTTAGTGAACGTCATTTATTTTTAAGATAAACTTCAAATTAAATTTTCAGAAGATTAATAATCTGGGCATCCAAAGCAAGACCTATTCCCCCCAAACTCATAAGAAACGGATAGCTCATACACCCCACCTGTTCTTCCAATATCAGTAATATTAAAATCATAAGAGTACCCAAATTTAAAGCTTTCCCATTCTAAACCTACAAAACCATTGATGGAATGAAAAAGATGACTGTTAATTTCAGACCTAAAAGGATTTGAAGATGCTAAAAGTGCAAATGAGAATTTATCGATTTCAACTTTGGCACCAGCATCAACTCGGCTATATTCTCCTTGTGTCATGGCGTTGGCTAAAGCATAAAGCCTTGTTTCTGTTCTGTAGCCTAAAGGAATATGAATAGAAGTATGCAATGACATGAACATATCCAGTGCCACTGTTCCGTCATAAGTCATACTGATATTAGGTCTATTGAGGTGTTTTGCCGTAAAGCCTACCCAAGAATGTTCATTATAAAACATGAGAGAAGAGCTAAAGTCAAAAAACAACCTCGTGTCACTTAAATCTATGGGGTCAATACTCGTGGGGTTGATTACCCCTTGAAACAAATTAATTTGATCTTCCAAAAGAAGGTCTTGAAACCCAAAACTCTTTTGTCCTAAGCCAAAAGTAAGACTTGGTCTAAAAAACCAATCATTACTTAGCTGTACCTCATGTACATAATTAAGATTGACTTGCGTGAGGTTATACCGGGTTGCAGTTTCTTTTTGATTAAGTATACTGATACCTAGTCCACTATCTACTTCTTCAAACCAATTATCTACAAATGCATATTGAGTGTTGATACTAAAATTGAGTCCAGGCCACTGTGTCCTGTGTATAATACCAGCTCTTGTTACTTTTTTCCCAGCTGTAAATCCTGGGTTTAAGGTTTCTGGAATCATAAAAAACTGTGTAAATATAGGATCTTGAGCCAACCCACTAAAAGAGATACACAACATACAACCTATCAATACCTTCTTCATATCTCACTATTTTATTAAAGTAATTGGGCCATTTAAGTTTAAAACCGTTCCGTTATAAGTGATTCCCTCAACAACAATGATATAATTGCCATTCTCTGCTGGAGTTCCATTGATGTTTCCATCCCAGCCTTCTAGCGTATCAGCAGTACCTGTTTCTACATACAGCAGTGAGCCCCACGTATCGTAAACAGACATTTTTACTTCTTCCACACATAATAAAGCTGGGCGAATAGTGTCATTTATTCCATCATTATTTGGCGTAAATCCATTCGGAATAAGGATATCATAGCCTTTAGTCACTTTGATGTTTCTTGTGAATGTGTCTATACACCCAAATGGATACTCCACAGTGAGCTCTACCTCGTAGGTGCCGGTTTCCGTATAGGTATGAGTAGGACTAGACTGTCCAACAACATCTGCAGATCCATCTCCAAAATCCCAAGACATAGAGACAATATCACCAGTAGATTGGTCTGTGAAGGTAATGGGGTCATTTACACTGAGGACTCCACAAGCTTGGCTATTAGCAGATGTAAAATTGAAGGCAGCATCTCCTATAACGGGTAAATCTGCTTCAACTTCAACTTCTATAGGAGGACACCCATTGGCTAAACTTTCTTGGTCGTGAATAAAAGCAGTATAGGTGCCAGATACAGAAGTCTCCATGCACTGCGGATCTGCAGGATCGCAAGACGCTCCTCCCGACCATGAAATTTCATAAGGCGGCACTCCTCCAGATACAAATACATAATTGGTTTGAATTATTGAATTGTTGTCACAATCTGCATCAACATTGCTGGTAATATAAGCATCAATTTCTGGGGGTCTCGTTAGTGCAATACCTAGACTTCCTGTGCTAGAACAATCATTAGCATCCGTAACATCGATGGTGTAATTTCCTGCAGATAAATTTTCTAGACACCAACTACCACCTCCAAGATTAGTCCAGCCAGAACCTTTGGGAAATGGGTCAGTACCCCCTGTGATGCTAATACATATAGACCCATTGTCATAATCTCTATCTGGGAAACACGTAGGGTCTATGACGCTATCTATAGTATATTCCAACTTGTCTGGCTCTTCAATGTTGATTTTATCCGAGAAACTACAGCCATTGGCATCTGTTACCTTGTATGTATATTCTCCAGCTTCTACCGTTACATCCCCTACACCTGTGTAAGGCGGTGTACCCCCAGTTGCACTAATATTGACAACGCCACTGCCGTCATAACACAAAATAGGATTTACCACAGCAGCAGAAGCAACGAGCTCATCAGGCTCTACTACTGAAATGTTTTCTACAGTACTACACCCGTTAGCATCAGTAATCATGATAGGATGAATACCCGCTGGAAGTGTGTAGTTACCAGTACCGCTATATGGTGGCACTCCACCTGAGGCTGTAATTTCGAAAGCAACCGTATCGCCATAGCAAAGCGCTGGACCCGAGGTTTGTGTATGTGCTGAAACCATTGGTGTAGGGGCTTCGAGAGTGTAAGATAAATTGACAACCTGTGGGCAGTTATCATCTTTTATCTCTAAGGTATAATTACCAGCTTCAAGATTATTAAATTCAAGAATACTGGGAGTGCTTGGGTCATTATCTTGAATATTACCTGGCGATAGTGAATAGCTAAAGCTTCCTGAACCTCCTGAAATATCTACTTCTATAAAGCCATCATTTGAATTAAAACAACTTACGCCATATCCATTATAATCTGATATTATATCATCGATAATTATTGGAGTTGCTGTTTCTTCAATAGTGTAAACAGGAGAAACAAACTCACAACCATTATCATCAAAAGCTTTCAGAACATAATTGCCCTCACATGCAGTTGAAATTGTACTAGATCCCGTCTCTACTAAAGTGTCAAAACTTCCTGAATCAGTTAAGCTTTCTGTATACCACTCTAATGAAGTATAGGGCTGTGTTCCGCCAGATAAATTAACCTCGATGTATCCATCGCAGTCTGGAGGAACATTGTTGCAAGATAAATCTACTATGGATACTAGATCAAAAGAAATGGGTTCTGGAGGTTCTATTAAATAATTATAAAAGTTAGTGCATCCAAAAGAATCAGTAATTTCAAGAATGTATTCACCAGGACATAAATTAAACTGATCTTTATTTGAAGGATTACTAATATTTCCACCTGTGGATGTCCAGTTATAAGTAAATGGTTCTAATCCCTCTGGAGTTATTTCTATACTACCACCACAAAGAGGATTTGAATAACTACATGATATATTTGAAATTTCAGCGCTAACTTGAGGAGTAGGACCAACGGTTATTGTTACTGTAAAATTATCACCAACACACTGAGGTGCTGATGGATTAGATATCCTGTAATATTTTGGCGTTACAGTATAAGTTGCAGTTTGAATATCATTTGTTGGAT
>Ga0209937_1000267_pt1 | contig 17851 bp, 17 predicted proteins | sample SalPon1_B_H2O_MG_FD_185699 | JGI IMG/M metagenome (GOLD analysis project Ga0209937, IMG submission 185699) | Salt pond water microbial communities from South San Francisco under conditions of wetland restoration - Salt Pond MetaG R1_B_H2O_MG... | ecosystem: Environmental > Aquatic > Non-marine... | reverse complement strand
ACTCACTCATGTCAATGCGAACCATTGCGCGCTCGTCATCGAAGAGAAAATCGGCCAAAGATTTAGCTAGCTCGGTTTTACCAACACCCGTTGGTCCCAAAAACAAAAAGCTTCCGGTTGGTCTGTTTGGATCACTGATGCCAGCCTTCGCTCTTCTAACAGCGTCACTAACACTTTTGACTGCTTCTGTTTGACCAATCAGCCTCTTGCCAAGCTGCTTTTCCAAACTCAGCAACTTCTCACTCTCGCCCGCAAGCAGTCTTCCGGTTGGGATACCAGTCCAAGCAGAGACCACGTTTGCTATCTCGTCCTCACCAACTTGGTCGCTTACCATGCGCTCTTTGTTCTCTTCACTTTCTAATTCTGCTTTTTCGGCATCAGAAAGCTGCTGCTGCAGTTGAGGAATCTCGCCATAGAGCAACTTGGAGGCATTTTCTAGGTTTCCTTCTCGCTGGGCTCGGTCGGCTTCAATCCTTTTTTGATCAATCTTTTCTTTGAGCTCACCTATTTTGTTCAACTCGGCACGCTCTTTATCCCAAGCCTCGTTCAGTCTTTGGAGCTCTTTGGTCTTTTCGTCCAAATCCTCTTCAAGCTTTTCAAGTCTTTGTTTGCTGGCCTCGTCTTTTTCTTTTTTCAGAGCCATCTGCTCAAGTTTCAACCGATCAACGGTTCTTCTAAGCTCATCGATTTCCACCGGAGCACTGTCAATCTCCATGCGCAACCGGCTGGCAGCTTCATCCACCAAATCAATCGCTTTATCCGGAAGCTGCCTGCCGGTGATGTAACGATTGGAAAGCTGAGCGGCACTGACAAGTGCTGAATCAGCAATGGTCACCTTGTGGTGAGCTTCATAGCGCTCTTTTAGGCCCCTGAGGATTGCAACTGTGTCCTCAACCGAGGGCTCTCCAACAAATACCTGCTGGAACCTGCGCTCCAAAGCGCTATCTTTTTCAATGCGTTCACGGTATTCATTCAGCGTCGTCGCACCAATCAAACGAAGCTCTCCACGAGCAAGCATTGGCTTGAGCATGTTCGATGCATCCATTGATCCATCAGCTGCCCCTGCACCGACAAGCGTGTGAAGTTCATCGACGAAGGTGATGATGCTTCCCTCGGCATCCTGAATTTCTTTTAATACAGCCTTCAGGCGCTCCTCAAACTCTCCTCGGAACTTAGCCCCTGCAACCATTGCTGACAGGTCAAGATTAATTAGGGTTTTGTTTTTTAGTGATTCTGGAACGTCGCCTGCAACAATGCGCTGCGCGAGACCCTCAACCACCGCTGTTTTTCCAACACCTGGTTCGCCAATCAAAACCGGGTTGTTCTTCGTTCTTCTTGACAAAACCTGGCTAACTCGGCGAATCTCGCTGTCTCTGCCAATCACAGGATCTAGTTTTCCTGACCTGGCAACCGCTGTTAGATCAACACCAAACTCCTCAAGAGCTTTTGGTCTCTCTTGCTGTTGCTGCTGACTCATCTTTTCCTCCTGTAAAGAACTACGCTGTCACCTCGGTCTGGCCTCTGTCCGGGGTTTATTCTCACGACCCCTCTGTCGCCTGCGGCAAAGACCCTTGAGCCTGGTTGCTGCATGACCTGATCGGCAAGTGTTTGTTCTAAATCTCTAACTCTTTGTTTTAGCTCTAGGTTTTCATCCACCAGTTCCAAGATTCTGCGGATGCCCTCGAGCGAGACCCCCTCGGCAGATAGCCTCGCTACCTCGCGTAATTGAGCAACATTGCGCATTGTGTAGCGGCGGGACTTACCAGAGGTTCGCACTGGCTGCACCAGCCCGATGCGGTCATACTGCCTTAGCGTCTGCGGGTGCATGCCTGATAACTCCGCGGCAACGCTAATCACAAACAGTGGTGCGTGCTCATCAAAGTCCATGCCTGCCTCCTAGAGTTGCCCTGCCTTGCTCAATAAATCTTCTCGGGGATTCTCGTTTGGAATCTCCTGGGCTAACTCATCCAGAATCTTTTTAGCCTTTGGGGAAAGCCTGGATGGCACAGCAACCTCAACTGTTGCCAAGAGGTCTCCAGGTGTTGATTTCTGAACACCCTTGCCCTTCACTCGCAGTGTCCTGCCCGATGGAGTTCCAGGTGAAACCTTTAGTTTCACCGGAGGCCCGCCCAGAGTTGGAACTTCAATGGTTGCGCCAAGTGATGCCTCAATAAACGTCACCGGAACCTGAACTCGTAAGTTGTTTCCATCCCGAGTGAAAACCGGGTGGGTGCCAACCAAAACAGTCACCAATAAATCCCCACTGGGGCCTCCATTGGGGCTTGGTTGACCTTTGCCGGCAAGCTTGATTCTCTGCCTGTTTTCAATCCCAGCCGGGATTTTTACGTTAATTGATGTTCTTCCGGTGTTTAGTTTCACCGTGGTTCCTTGAATGGAATCAATGAAGTTCACTTTTACTTCAGCCTTCAGATCCTGACCCTTCTGAGGTCCTGGATCAAAGCCGAAGCCTGGGAACCCACCGAAACCAGCAGACTGTCTGCCACCTCCGCCAAACAGATTTGAAAACACATCTTCAAACCCTCCTCCGGAATTACCGCCACCAGAGGTAAATCTGGCACCGGAACCCATAGCTCGGAGTGAGTCATACTCCCTGCGTTGCTCAGGATCACTTAGAACCGAATAAGCCTCGGAAATATCTTTGAATCGAGCCTCTGCCTTGGCATCCCCGGGATTTGAATCAGGGTGATTATCGCGAGCAAGCTTCCGGTATTTCTTTTTCAACTCGGCGTCACTGACGTCCTTGCTGACGCCCAGGATTTTATAAAAATCCTTGTCCAGCCAATCTTGACTTGCCATCTAGCTCACTCCTTTCTCACTAATCCTCGGTGGGAACAAACACCGCAACCTTGGCGGGTCTGATCTCTCGGTCTCCAATTCGATAACCGCGCTCGATTACATCCGCAATCGTTGGCTCGCTAACCTCGGCAGATGGGTTCTGCACCAAAGCATCATGCAAACTTGGGTCAAACTTCTCTCCCTTTTCACCAAAGCTTTCCAAGCTGAACTTCTCCGCTGCCTGACGCAATTTCAAAGCAACCGCTGCCAACGCTGATCCTTCGACCAGGTCGCCGTGGCTTTCTGCTCTGTCAATGTCGTCCAGTGCTGGCAAGAAAGCTCGCATTACCTCGGCAACACTTGCCTGGCGCTCGGTGGCACGGTCTCGCTCAACACGGTTTTTGTAATTGACGAAATCAGCCCGCAGCCGCTGGAGGTCTTGAAAGACCTCCAGCTCGCGGTCTAATTCACTTGGCTCTTCTTCAACCGCTACTTCTTCTTCGGTCTCTGCCTGCTCAGACTCAGTTTCTGATTCAGTTTGAGCTTCGGAGTCCATGTCCTCGGGCTTTTGCTCCTCGGCCATTACTTCTTCTCCTCGTCGCCTTCTGAGTTGTCTTCCTCTTCTTCAACGACCTCAGCATCAACCACGTCTTCCTCTTGTTGAGGCTCTTCGGTCTCAGTGGTCTCCTCACTCTGGCTATAGAGGGCTTCACCAATCTTTCCTTGGCTTTCCATCAACTTCTCCTGAGCCTTGGTGACCTCTTCGATGTCTTCACCCGCCAAAGCTGTCTTCAGCGCATCAACATCGGCCTGAACCTCGGTTTTCACCTCGTCGCTTAGCTTCTCGTCATTGTCTTTGATCAGTTTTTCAACTGAAAAGGCAAGCTGCTCGGCTGCGTTGCGGGTCTCTGCCTCTTCACGACGCTTTTTGTCTTCAGTTGCGTGCTCCTCGGCGTCTTTCACCATGCGCTCGATGTCTTCCTCACTGAGTGAAGAACCACCGGTGATAGTCATGGACTGCTCCTGGCCGGTTCCCTTGTCTTTAGCACCGACGTGAACGATTCCGTTGGCGTCAATGTCAAAGGTCACCTCAACCTGAGGAACTCCTCTGGGGGCAGGGGCGATGCCGGTTAGCTCAAAGTTTCCAAGGCTCTTGTTATCCCTGGTGAACTCACGCTCTCCTTGGAATACCTGAATGGAAACACTTGGCTGGTTGTCATCAGCAGTCGTAAACGTCTCGCTTCGCTTGGTTGGAATTGCGGTGTTTCGCTCAATCAGCTTGGTCATGATTCCACCCTTGGTCTCGATTCCAAGTGATAGCGGAGTGACATCAATCAGCAGAACGTCCTTGCGGTCTCCCTTGATAACACCCGCCTGCAATGCAGCACCAACACTGACAACCTCGTCTGGGTTTACGGTCTTGTTGGCTTCCTTGCCTCCGGTGAGAGACTTCACCAATTCGCTAACTGCGGGCATTCTGGTTGATCCACCGACTAGCACCACGTGAGCAATTTGGTCGACCTTAAGGCCTGCCTCTTTCATCACATCCTCAAATGGCTTGCGGGTGCGCTCGAGCAGGTCATTGGACATTGACTCAAACTGAGCACGACTAATGGTCATGTCCAGGTTGGCGGGGCCTGACTCGGTGAGTGACAGATAAGGAAGCTGAACCTGGGTTGAGGTTGAGCTGGAAAGCTCTTTCTTAGCCTGCTCAGCAGCCTCCTTTAGTCGCTGCAGGGCGATTTTGTCATTAGAGACATCAACGCCGCTGGTGTTTTTAAACTCAGTCACCATGTGATCAACCAGCTTCTGATCCCAGTCGTCTCCACCTAGGCGGTTATCACCGCTGGTTGCACGGACCTGAATGGTTGAAAAGTCATCGTCTTTACCAACCTCGAGTAGGGAAACATCAAATGTTCCACCACCAAGGTCAAACACCAAGATCAACTCGTCTTCTTTACCCTTGTCCAGACCATAGGAAAGAGCTGCTGCTGTTGGCTCGTTGATAATTCTTAGAACGTTTAATCCAGCAATCTCGCCGGCTTCCTTGGTTGCCTGACGCTCTGCATCGTTGAAGTATGCAGGAACGGTAATAACCGCATCGGTTACATCCTCACCCAAATATGTCTCAGCATCGCGCTTCAGCTTCATCAAAATGCGAGCACTGATTTCCTGCGGGGTGTATTTCTTGTCCTCAACTTCAAATGTCCAGTCAGTTCCCATGTGACGCTTCACGCTACTTACGGTGCGATCTACGTTGGTTACCGCCTGACGCTTGGCTGTTTCACCAACCAAAATATTGCCGTCCTTGGTGAATGCCACAACCGATGGTGTGGTTCTCATTCCCTCGGCATTTGCTACTACTTTTGGTTCACCAGCTTCCAGCACAGTCACTGCACTGTTGGTGGTTCCCAGGTCAATTCCTACTGCGCGACCCATGTTTCTCCCTCTATCATCGAAAAATTACTCAGACTTGAGTCTTCTTCACTCAAGTTTCAAGTAATACAACAATGTTGTCAAGAGATTATTCCAAAAACTTGAGTTAGATCGACTCAAGTTTCTCTAGATGGTTATTTTGGCGGTGAATTTGACGCCGTTATCTTGGTTTTCGACGTTGAAGCTACTGGCTAGCTCCCTATATATCTGTGTTCCAATGCCCTCTTTTGATTCCTCTTCTAAGTGCTCTCCGTTGTTGACGGCCTCTAGCACCAGGTGATTGCCAGTTCTTTGAATTTTGGCATCAAAGCGGTTTGCGTTTCCGTGTCTAATGGCGTTGCTAAGGCTCTCTCTCAAAATCTCGGAAACGCTTTCGCTACAAACAGGACTTGATTTCAAAACTTCGATTGCATCCATGGAGATATCAATCTCCACCTCACAAACATCCTCCCAAGTTTCAATCAGCTGTTGCTTGATCAATGCAAAGTCCATTGCTGGTTCTGGTCCCTGGGAAGTGATTTGAACTGCTCGGTCAACCTCTTTTAGCACGGTGTAGGTGTCTAATCCCTGTTTTTGATTCAGCCTTCCAATGGCTGCAGTCAAAACACTCTGCAGGTAGCCGTGCAGCAACAGGTTCCACTTCCGCTTGGATTGCCAAACTTCCTGCTGAACTAGCTCAAGCGATCTTCTTTGCTCTTGCTCTAAAGACCTGACGCCCTCCAAGATCAAAGCTCTCTGCCTTTTCATGACAATTGCAAATGAAATTGTCGTGTTTGCCAAGGCTGAGACTGGAATTGGGGTCAGTTGCAGATAGAAATCGATGCCCTGCACCGGATAGAGCTGATTCAAGGTGAAAAAGGTGATGACTCCAATCAAAGCACCAATGCCGAAAGAAACCATCAAGGCCCCTGCAGAAGAGATTTGAAGTTTAGAGGGGAGAGCTAAAACCGGTAGAGCAATCAAGATGGCTGAACCTAGCAACACCGCTCCGAAGATGGCCATTGGGGTTGGCTCGGCGATGCTGAGGCCCAGGGGCGCGCCGAAAAACAAAAGCAGCAGCGTACTGGCAATCGGGGCAAGCGTCGATTTCAAAGGGATCTTTTGGGCGAACTTGTGCTGGCCGGTCAAAAATGTGACGGGCACCGAATCAGCAACGGGCCTGTAGATGCGATCAGCATCCAAAATCACGCGTTTGGTTCGAAGTAACAGATCCTGTAGCACCTCAGTCGCATAATCAGTCATGTCTTGGCTGTTTTTGGCAGCAGACTGCAATCTTGAAGAAAGAGATTTCAAGGAGAACAAAAGATCGTTTTCCACAACCCTGCGGATTTTTCTGTCCATCAGATCTAGCTGATTTCGATATTCCTTGATGTTGTGACGATGGCTTTGCACCGTTTTTGAATAGTTCTCCAGTGACTTTTCGTATTGGTCTCTTGAACCTGCATAAACGGCTCCAATGATCCCGTAAAAACCAAAAGATGTCAGTGTGCCAAAAATCCTAAATATCTGGCCCTCTGGCTCGACATCGGCCAATGCCTCCAGGGCCCAAACCAAAACCGTCGTCCTTGCCGAAACCGCCAGGAGCAAAAATAGCAAATTGCTGACCAATCTCCAGCTAGCGCTGGAGATTCGATCAACTATGAATTTGCCAACAACAATCGCTACTACCAGCGCAATCATGCTCAACAGATGAGAGATGCCGATCACCAGCTGGTCTTCCTCGGCCGGCAGCAAGTCAAAAAGTAAGTAGTGCAGGGTGTAGGTCACAATTGACACCGAAGCTAAAAAGGCACTTGGGAATCTTGTTGAACTGAAACCTTTGGCGATGTCTGCCAAACGAAGTTCTGCTGGCAGTAAGCGGATTGCGTTTGGTATAGAAAACATCAGTCTTTGAATACCTTTAGAGCATTAACGATCCGGTGATAGCTGTTCTCCCCCTCAACCCCCAAAGAATCACAAGCTCGGTTGATGACCCGATTCACAGCCCTGGTTGAAGTGTTTCTATCTTTTGCAATTTGTCTAACTGACTGCCCGTTGGCTAACAGGTTAAGAACCTCGAACTGTGATGCGGTTAGTTTCACCTCCCCGGTATCTTCTAACTCTGAATGGTCATAGATACCGCGAGATGCCAGCTTCACGGCCCTCGCTAAATCATCAAGCTGTGTTATTGAGTCTTTTGGAAGGTACCCGTAGGGACCCCTGTCAAAACTGTTTACCAGGTTTCTCATGTAGCCAACCGAGATGTTTGTCAAAAACAAAATGCCAATGGTTTCATTTTCCATTCGCAGTCTGTGGGCAACGTCAATTCCCGAAGGCCCTTGCCCAAGATCAACATCGATTAGAGCAACATCGGGATCAAAGCTTTTGCAGGTTTTCACAGCCTCGGATGAGTTCCTACTCTCGGCAACATCAAAACCGGTTGAGCTGAGTGTCGAAGCCAGTAGCGAACTGACCAACGTCTCATCTTCAACCAATAAGACCTTGAGTCGAAATTCCATAGGCACAGACTGCCCTATAAGGGGAACAATGGCGACAAAAACGTTCCAGTTCAGAACCTTAAGAGAACTTAAGTGTCACACTAAAAATCTGCTAAACCTGCGGTTACCAAAAAATGAACTAATCAAGATCAAGCTTGCAATCGCTTCGTCGGTGACTAGTCTGTAGAAATGGTTACTGCAGACAAAGAAGTCAAAAAACCAAAAGGTGCTCTCAGCTGGGCGATGTGGGACTGGGCCAGCCAGTCATTCCCCACAGTTATCACCTCATTCGTTTTCTCCGTTTACATAACAAGTGAACCCTTCGCACCCGCCGGTCTCACTGGTGACGAAGCCGCCGATTACACAGGTTTCTGGCTAGGAATGAGCGGAACCATCGCAGGCATTGTGATTGCTTTGATTGCCCCAATTGTTGGCAGAAGATCTGATGCAAAAGGAAGAAAGAAGCGCTGGCTGTTTGTGAACACCTATTTGTTTGCAACCATGGTCGGCCTGATGTTCTTTGTGGCACCAGCAGAAGAGTTTTTCTTCTTTGGACTGGTTTTGTTGGCCTTGGGTGGAATCTTTTTTGAATTCGCGTCTGTGAACTACAACGCCATGCTCTCCTGGGTCACAACACCCGCTAACCGAGGCAAAATCAGCCAGTTTGGTTGGGGTCTTGGTTACATGGGTGGAATCATCTTGCTAGTCATCGCCCTTTACATAATCCAATTCGGTGGAGCGCAAACCTTTGGGATTCCTGACGAGCAGGCTCTGCCGGTTCGAGTGGTGATGCTAATTTCCATGCTTTGGGTGTTTGTTTTCTCAATCCCGCTTCTAATCAATGTCCCAGAAACACCTCCTGCCCAAGAAAAGAATCAGGTCTCAGTCATTGCCAGCTATCTGGAGCTGTTCAGAAAAATTGCTTATCTGGCAAAGCATGACAAGAACATGTTGCTGTTCTTGATTGGTTCAGCTGTTTATCGAGATGGCCTGAATGGTGTGTTTGCCTTTGGTGCTGTTTTGGGAGCACTCGCCTTTGGTTTGGATGTAACTGGGGTGATTCTGTTTGGAATTGCAGCCAACCTGGTTGCTGGTGCCGGAACCTTCGCCGCAGCCCTTCTGGAAGACCGCTTTGGCTCAAAGCGAGTAATGCTGTTTTCCATCATGGGTGTCATCATCGGTGGCTTCTTAGTCTTCTTGTTTGCAAGCTGGGGACCACCTGCGTTTTTCATCTTTGGACTTTTGCTCTGCACCTTTGTTGGCCCGGCTCAGGCTGCTGGAAGAACAATGCTCTCCAGACTGAGCAAGGAGCATGAGCAAGGCGAAATGTTTGGTTTGTATGCGACAACAGGCAGGTCAATCAGCTTCTTATCCCCTGCGGCTTGGAGTGTATTTGTTGGAAGCTTCGGAGCAATTTATGGAATCTTGGGTCTGATGCTGGTGCTGGCTCTCGGCTTTGTGTTGATGCTGTTTATCAATGACACCCGCCACACCGAACCATCAGTCCTCTAGGGGAGCGTTTCCAACATCACTGATGTGGAAATTCTTGTGACTCCTTGAGGCTGTTGGTCCTCTCTGACCCTGATACCTTGAGCCATACTTGGCTGAGCCATAAGGGTTTTCTGACTCACTGCTGAGCCTAAAGAAACACAGCTGACCAATCTTCATCCCCGGCCATAACTTGATCGGCAGGGTTGCAACATTGGATAGCTCCAATGTCACGTGACCTGAAAAACCAGGATCAACAAAACCTGCTGTTGAATGGGTCAAAAGCCCAAGTCTTCCCAGGGAGCTTTTGCCCTCCAGTCTTGCAGCAACATCTGCTGGCAAGGAAACTGTCTCAAATGTGCTTCCCAGAACGAATTCACCCGGGTGCAAAATAAATGCCTCGTCTGATTTCACCTCAACAAAACGAGTTAGGTCATCCTGCTGGGTGGCGGGGTCAATGAATGCGTAGCGGTGGTTGTCAAACAGCCTGAAAAATCTATCGAGCCTGACGTCAATACTGGATGGTTGCAATAGATCCATTTCCAATGGATCTAGGCCAATACGTCCCTGTTCAATCTCTGATCGGATGTCTCTATCGCTAAGCAGCATGAGTAAATGCTAGTGGCTGATGCCTAAACGGTCGTAGACCTTCTTCAGCGGTTTCGGTGCATACCAGTTGTATTTGCCCAAAAGCCTCATAACCGATGGCACCAAGATGGCTCTCACCACTGTTGCATCCAGCAAAATTGCAAAAGCAATACCCAGACCCAGCATCTTCATAATCGACACCCCGCTGGCAGCAAATGCCCCAAAGGTGATCGCCAAAATAACGGCAGCCGCGGTGATGATTCTTCCACTTTTTTGAAGCCCGGTTGCAACAGCTTCAGATGTTGGAACACCCTTTTCATGCTCTTCCTTGATGCGACTCAGTAGGAACAGTTCGTAATCCATACTCAAACCAAATGCCACTACTCCCACCAGCACAAGCGAAGAGGTGTCCAACACGCCAGTGACCTGGAAATCACCAATCAGACCCATCAACTCCCCGCCTATGAACACCCAGGTAATGAATCCCAGGGTTGCCCCCAAAGACAGCACAGTTAGAACAATGGCTTTCAGTGGCAAAACAACGGATCCCGTAAACAAAAACAACAAAATGGAAGTTGCTATCAAGATCCAAATCAAAGCGGTGGGGGCGTTTCTTTCAATGCCCTGCTGGCTGTCTGTATAAAACGCGGCACCGCCACCGACCAGTATCTCGGAAAAGCCCGAGTCCAGTTCCCTTATCTCGACAATCAGGTTATAACCTTCGGTGCTTCTTGGTTCAACATCGCTAACTGCAACAATTCTTGAATAATCAGCACCCGTATAACTTTCAAAAAAAGCAGCGGTCTGCGGGATGGTTGAACCGTTTTCAGTCAGCCCAAGCGGGGACTGAACCGAGGTAACGCCCTCGACTTGACTCAAATCCTGAACATAGTCAGTTAGCTGCTGCTCATCAAAACCAGAGATGACTATTTCAACCGGGTCATTCGCCCTGCCATCAAAACGATCCCTGATCAAATCACTTGCGACAACTGCTGGGTTGTCCTTTGGCAAAATCCTGTCATCCACCTGGCCAAATTCAACATCACTTGCCAAGCTTGCAAGGCCACCAAGGCCGGACACAGCAACAATGGCAACAACAATTGACCTGCGAGCTGAGAATTTCGCCACTTTATACCAAAGCCCAAATGGCTTCGGGGTCAAATCGCCTTTGATGACCTTGAGCTTATTGACTCGATCGCCGAGCAACTGCATCGCTGCTGGAAGTGCAATGATTGCACCCAATACCGCCATTAATACAACCGTGAAACCGCTGATTGCGAATGATTGCAAAAACGCCTGCGGGAAAAAGCCCAGGGACAAAAGTGTGACAGCCACGGTCAAACCACTGAAAAACACTGTCCTTCCAGCGGTTTCTACCGTTTTCACGGTCGCCTCACTGATGCTCAGTCCATTCGCTCGTTCCTCACGCCATCGATTGATAACCAAAAGGCTGTAATCAATACCGAGACCTAGGCCCAGACCCGTAATCAGGTTCAGTGAAAACACACTCATCTCAGTGAACTGGCTGAATACCCAAACCACAAAAAAGCTTCCAATGATTGCAAGGATTCCAACCATCAGTGGAAGTCCGGCAGCTACCAAAGTTCCAAACACAAACACCAACAACAAAATCGCTAGTGGAACAGCAATCAGCTCAGCGGTGATGATGTCTGAATAAATAGTCTCATTCAGGGCTTTTGTGATTGCTTCATAGCCGGCAACATGAATCTCAGCAGTTAGATAACTTCCCGTGTAATCATCAACGATGATGTCAACAACAGGCCCAGCCGCAACGTCATTATCAACATCCACAAACAGATAAACGAGCTTGCCATCCTCGGATTTCAGTGAATCAGGGCTTCCCAGGGTGTAGTAATCATTCACTGCAACCACACCATCAAGGCCCGCAAGCTCTCGATTTAGAGCACTAACCGTGTTCGCACTGGTTTCGGTGTCAGCATCGTCATCAAGATCAACCAGAACCACAATTTCTGCTGGGTCAATGTCGAAGTCTTCATTCAGAATGGTTCTCACGGTCTCTGAATCAGCGTTGGGGTCGTCGTAACCACCACCGGCAAGGTTGCCAAAAGACTGAAACCCCCAAAAGCTACTTGCGACAACTAGACCAATAAAACCAAATAAAGCTAAGCGCGCATGCTTAGTTATCCAAACGCCCAGGACGTGCATCAAAAACCTATCTGTATTTCCCCGCTAGTTCAGCAACCAAAAGCGTGAGAACATTCCAATATGAAAAGTAAATTGACACCGTTGGCAATCACGTACTTCATTATCGCAGGCTTGGGCCTGATTACAGCATGGACTTTGAACCCATTAGGTTTAGCAAATGGCGAGGACTACCTAGACAAATGGTTCGGGAGCTACCTGGACTGGGTGCTCTCGGTTGATTTGTTAGTGGTTGCCCTGGCGATTGTTGTATTCATGATTGTGGAGGCAAGGAAGCTTGGCATGAAAAGAGTTTGGCTTTATTTCCTGCTCTCCGGAATCACGGCCATTGCTTTCACCTTCCCACTTTTTATGGGCTTTAGGGAGATGAAGAAAAAGTCTTTACAGATTCAGTAAAGGGTTTCAAGCTTCGGTTCTCTGGCTGTGGTCATAAACCTCACCACATCGCTATCCACCATCACATCCTGCATTTTGATTGCTCGTGTCAGATACAACCCCTGCAAAGACCTGACCCGAGACAGGGCAACATAGGTCTGTCCTGGCGAAAACGCTCCGCCACCCATGTCCACCACAACCTCGTCATAGGTCTGGCCTTGGGATTTGTGAATGGTGACAGCCCATGCAAGTCGGAGCGGAATTTGTTTGAACTCAGCAACCGTTACAGGCACTAGCTTTTCTTTAGCGGTGCCGCTTGCCTCGTCGAAATCCTCTTCGATTTCGTAACGAACCTTTTCCCAGGTTGCATACCCAACTTGCAACTGCTCGCCTTCGGCTTCAACGACAACACCCCCGCTTGAGGGAAACTCAACAACCCGACCGATGGTGCCGTTGACCCATCTGCGCTCACCATTGGCGGTGTCATCGTTTTTGATAAACATCACCTGGGAGCCAATTTTGAGTTCGAGCCCGGTCTCAGCTGGAAGCTGTTTGCCAAACTTCTCTTTGGCATCCACCGAATACTTTGCTTCAAACACCTTTGATTCGGTTTCCAAAACATCAAGGCGTCTTCTGTTCACCTCGTGCACGGTGTTGTTGATGGTTGCTAGGCGGATAACATCTGAGTGAGGGGGAAACCTGTTTCCCGCTTGGTTTAGAACATCCAGCATGTCTTGATCAATTGATCCATCTCTAATGGCATTCAAAACCTGCTTGAACTCATCATCACTCTGTCTAAAGATGTGGCTCAGTTCATAGCGCTCAAGATCAGACTCTTTCCAAACGTGAGCATCAAAAAACCACTGAGACTGATAGGTCTCGGCCATATACGCCCGATCCTGAGGGTCATTGGGTGGCACCGGAGACAATTGGTAGGGATCTCCAAACATAACCACCTGAGCGCCACCAAAAGGAAGTTTTCTTCTTCCCCTGGCAATCCCCATGGCCTTTGAAATGGCATCCATCAGATCGGCATTCACCATGGAGATTTCATCAATCACCAAAACATCAATCGCCCTCAGAACCTCACGGGTTCTTCTGGACATGTGGCGTGAGATATCCACCTCACCCAGCACTCCAAAGGGAAAGGTGAAAAGAGAATGGATGGTTACACCGCCAACATTCAGTGCTGCGACCCCGGTTGGAGCGCAAACAGCGAAGCTTTTCTCGGTGTTTGCAATCAGATAGCTAAGAAGCGTTGATTTTCCAGTACCAGCGCGACCGGTAATAAAAATATTCGCATCAGTTGATTCGATGTAATCGAATAGTTTTTGTTGTTCTTCAGATAAAGAAAAGCTCATCGAGACCCATCGTACTCGTCTAGCTTTTTGAACATCTCGTTATAGTCCTCAAGGTCTTTGTTTCCACTGCGGTCACTTACGCGATCTTTGCGCTTGCGCTCGCGATCATCACTTTTGCTCCACTGATAAACAACCAGAATGGTCAAAATAAGGGTTGGGAATTCTCCAATTCCCCAAGCGATTGCGCCACCATCAGATTGATCCCTCAGCGGATCAGCTCCCCATTCTCGTCCCATAGCTCCAAACCAGTCAGCCAGTAAAAGGCTATTGTCACTCATCAGTGCGACACCAAAGAAGGCATGAAACGCCATGGTTCCGATCAAAAGCACTAACTTCAATGGGTAGGGAACTGAGTGCGGGGTGGGGTCAACTCCAACCACGGCTTGCACAAACATATAGCCCGCGAGCAGAAAGTGAACAAGCATCCACTGGTGACCGAGGTGTTCCTCGTTTGCCCAACGAAACAGCGGGGTGTAATAAAACAGCACCAGCGAAACCGCAAAGTTAATCGCTGCAAAGATCGGATGACTAATAAGTTTTGCAAACGGCGTGTGCACCGCCCACATAACCCATTCTCTTGGACCCCATGAGTCATCTTTCCGTGCCTTTACGGCTCTAGACAACAACGTCACCGGTGCACCTGGAACCAACAGAACCGGCACCAGCATGCTGAGCATCATGTGTCCAACCATGTGCACTGAGAATAAAAACTCGTGATATGCGTTAGGGGCACCGTTGGTTACATACAACAACACCAACATCCCTGAAATCCAGCTTGCGGTCCGACCCATATTCCAGCTGTCACCTCGCTTTTGCAGGCGCCTGACACCTGCGAGATAAAAACCGATTCCTGCAACAGCAATGGTCAACCACAAAATATCAATATCCCAAACCGTGAACCAGGAAGTTGCAGTGAGTTCTGGTGGTAAAACATCGCCTGTGAGAATCTGAGCGGGAGTCGGTGGGCTAAAAGGAATCTCGTCGATTGGCGTTGGGGTTCTCGCCAAAGCGGTTGCAAAGCCCATAACGATGGCCATGATCGATAGCTCGGGAAGGGCTATCCGCCAAAACTTATAGCTTTTGCCCTCTCGCATCAGTTTGATGTCTCGAAGGCGGTAACGGGCTCCAAACACTCCCAACACCACCATCAATGCCACCTTGACAAGAATCAACTGCCCATAGGGAGAAAAGATGTCACTGGGTTCATAAATCCTGATCGCACTGTTGGCAACACCACTGATGCCAACCAGTGCATAGGCCGCCAAGGCCAATGAGCTGTAACGAAGTAAAAGATCTAGGTTTCGTTGAGTGTTTTTTGTCCAAATCAAATACATTGCAAACAACCCACCCACCCAAATGGAAATACCTGCCAGGTGCATGAGCAATGAGTTCACTGCCAGTGAGTGGAAAGCATCGCTTGAGGCGTGACCGGTTTCTGCAAGTGGGAAAAGAGACAGAAGTGAAATCGCTGCCATGATGCCCAGGGCTCTGGTGCCAATAAACAACAGTGTCAGGATGCTCAAAACCGCAGCAAACACGATGTTGGCAGCTAATGCCGACCCAAGCTCAATCTCAGTTGCGAATAGCCATAGACCCTCTGAAAACTCAGGGGTGAAGCCAATGCCCAGTCCACTTGCTGAGAGATAGGTCATCAAAAAATACAAAATGCCGGACAATAACCAGAGGGCTGAAGAAACAGCGGCAACGTTTAATAGCCTGCGCTGTTCTTCGCCCTTGCTTGCGGCAAAGGCTCCCAAAACTAGCGAGCCGACTGTGATTGCGATGCTGAGATTCATAACCAGCTTTGCAACCGGTGTTCCCCATCTCACAACTGCTCCTGGGTCACTTATTTGGCTCTCCACGGCTCCACCGCCGATAACCATTCCAGCAATGACTGCAACAAAACCGAAACCCCCGAGCAGATAAACAGAGGTCACTAACCTGGCGTTTAGTGAACGGGTCTGCACGCTTTCAACAGTGCTCACGTTCCAAGCCTTGGGAAAAATCTTGGGGTCTTTTTGGCATAATCGCCGTACTCGGGATATCTCTTTGCCAGAAGTTGCTCTTCAAAACCAGCCTTGATGTTTAGCAACACCAGCAACAGTAAAAAGATTGCTAGCTGTGGCCATGGCCCTGCGTCTAAAACAACACCGAAAGCAGCCAATAACAAACCAAAATAAATCGGGTGTCGAACTCGTGCATACAAACCACTGGTGATCAGCTGTCCGTCTTCTTTAGGCACGGGGGATGCGGTTAGAGACCTGCCAAGAGCGAAGAAACTATAAAGAATCACAGCCATGCCCGCTGCAATCAAAACTAGGCCAAGGATTGAAAGAGGAACTCGTAAATCCCCATACAAACTTGCATCCCTGGGGGCAAGAATCAACAGTGCCAGAAGAATAAATTGCATCAGCACATAGCTGGCGGCACGAGTGTTGATATTCATGGGTATAAGCCTAGTTTTTTTTGGACAAGTTAAACAAAAAGGCGCTGGAATCCCAGCGCCTTATAAGTTTTTACGTTTACTACTTAACAGCAGCCTTCAGCTTTGAACCTGCAGAAACCTTGACGGTATTTGCAGCAGCAATCTGAATGGTTGCGCCAGTCTGTGGGTTACGGCCGGTGCGTGCTGCACGGTGACCCTTGTCGACTGAGAGGTAGCCAGGAATGGTTACCTTGTTGCCTTTTTTGATTTCGGCTCCAATGGTGTCAAACATTCCGTCAATCACTCTGGCAACTGCTGCCTGTGACTCGCCTGTGTGTGCAGCTACTGCTGCTACCAGTTCGCTCTTGTTCATTTGTGTCCTCCTGGACTTTTTTCGGGACAATGTTGTCGCAATTCAAGATATAGCCATAAATGACGGTTTTGGCATTGTGGTTGGGCGTGTTGCCACCTATTTTTCCCCGAGTTCTCGGGGGTTTAACCTTAAAAACTAAACCGCCAACCACTAAAAAGTGGTCGGCGGTAGTTTGAAAAACTTTTTACCAGCTGGACTTTGTGATTCCCGGCAATTCACCCTTGTGGGCCATTGAACGGAACCTAACCCTGGAAACACCAAACTTGGTGAGAACTCCACGTGGGCGTCCATCGATTGAATCACGTGAACGAACACGGATTGGTGAGGCATCTCTAGGAAGCTTCTGCAGTCCCAGTCTTGCCTCTTCGCGCTGCTCTTCAGTTGAATTTGGGTCAACTAGCGCCTTTTTGAGAGCCGCACGCTTTTCTGCGTAGCGCTCAACAATTTCCTTGCGCTGCTCGTTACGAGCAATCTTTGATTTCTTAGCCATTTAGCGCTCCTCGCGAAATTCAACGTGCTTGCGAACCACTGGGTCGTATTTCTTCAGCACCATGCGGTCTGGGTCATTACGACGGTTCTTTTTGGTTACGTAGGTGAAGCCGGTGCCCGCGGTTGACTTCATCTTGATAATTGGACGTATGTCTTTGTCTTTAGCCATTACTAGATCTTCTCTCCACGAGCGATTAGCTCTCCAACGACCTTCTCGATTCCGCGGGCGTCAATTACCTTGATGCCGCGAGTCGATAGGTTCAGGGTTACGTTGCGCTTCATGGAAGGCACGTAATAGGTCTTTTTCTGGATGTTGGGGTTGAAGCGACGCTTAGTTTTGTTCTGCGCGTGCGAAACCTTGTGGCCGAACTGAGGCTTTTTCTCAGTGACCTGGCAATATGCAGCCATTTTTCCTCCTTGCGGGCAAGCTGATGAATCCGTTATTCGATTGGATTGTCGGGCTCTTGCCCACTCAACCCTGCAAGTTTAGGAGGTTTGAGTGGGTTAAATCAAGTCCCAGTTAGTTTTCTGCACAGGCAGCACACACACCAAAAATCTCAATCGAGTGCGTTACATCGCTAAACCCATGCTCACTAGCCAGTCTCTCGGCCCAACCCTCGGTTGCAGCAAACTTAACTTCCACCGCTTTACCGCATGTTCGACAACTCAAGTGATGGTGGTGTTGGGGTGAGTGGCAGACCCTGTAGCGCATTTCACCATCAGCGGTAGTCAGCGAATCGGCCTCGCCGGTGTCTGCTAATTCAGCTAAGGCGCGATAAACGGTGGTGAGGCCAACTTTTTGATCTTCGCCAATTAGGTGTTTATGCAAATCCTGTGCCGAGATGAACACATCGGCTTT
>Ga0209937_1000265_pt1 | contig 17870 bp, 13 predicted proteins | sample SalPon1_B_H2O_MG_FD_185699 | JGI IMG/M metagenome (GOLD analysis project Ga0209937, IMG submission 185699) | Salt pond water microbial communities from South San Francisco under conditions of wetland restoration - Salt Pond MetaG R1_B_H2O_MG... | ecosystem: Environmental > Aquatic > Non-marine... | reverse complement strand
GTGCCGCATCGAAGAAAGGTCGCAAGGACGCAGCACCGCCGCCGCCACCGCTCGGGAAAAAAATTATTTACAAGTCGACGACGGCGTCTTACTTCCGACCTCGTACGCTGCGCCAACGGGAGTACCGCGACCTCCTCCACGCGCCGGACCCCAGCATCGTGGTGGCCACGGGACCGGCGGGCACCGCCAAGACCTTCGGCGCCGTCATGGTGGGGCTGGAGAAACTCATGGCGGGCGAGGTGAGCCGTATGGTCCTCACGCGGCCCGCCGTCGGCGCGGACGAAGACCTGGGCTTCCTGCCCGGGGACCTGGAGGACAAGATGCGGGCGTGGCTGCTGCCCGTGGTGGACGCGCTGCGGGTGTACATGAGCCCCGAGGAGGTGGAGACGCTGCTGGAGACGTCCGCGGGAGGTCGCATCGAGATATGCTCGCTGGCGCACATGCGGGGGCGGACGCTGCGGGACGCGTACGTGGTGGTGGACGAGTGTCAGAACACCACGCCCTCCCAAATGCTCATGTGCCTGACACGCATCGGCGAGGGAAGCAAGTTCGTGTTCACCGGCGACCCCGCCCAGCACGATCGCGGAGGAGGGAGCGGCCTCGTGGACTTCATGACCCGGCACGCGAAGATGACGTCCGATGAAGGAAAAAAGGATGCCGCGACTATGTCGCTCGCCGACCTCGCCGTCGACTTGTTCCCCGTACCGGATAAAGAGGAAGAGACAGAGACGTCCGACAGGAAAAAGCACATCGAACTGTTTCCCTTGGGGACCGAGGACATCCAGCGTCACGCATCGATCGCCGTTGTATTGAGCATGTACGACGCACTTTGAAGAAGTATCAAACTCGACGTAATCATACGCAGAAGTGAAACACACGATCGCTGCCGGGGAGAACTTTCTTCGTTCACTCCGAGGCGTGGCGCCCAAGCCTTCCAGGAACTCGATGCGATCGTTACATAAATTTTACCTAAACGTAAACCACATCGATGCTGTTGGAGTACGAAAGTATCACGAGGTCGGCCTCGTCCGCTGCGGACTTCACTTTCGTGCTGGGCAGCGCCTTCTGTGTCAAACCGGACGGCACTTACGTCCTGGACAGAAAAGAGGATTCCTTCCTGGACGTCATCGACGCGCTGGACTCCATGACAGGCAAGCTCGACAGCAAGGCCGCCAAGCGCGTGCGTTTGGACGTCTCGGGCCTCACGGACACCGTGAGACGCACGCTGGTGGGCAGGCTGGCCAAGATGGTGTTTCGGACGGAGGAGTACATATCCGACCCGCGAGAGGTGCAGCGTCGGAGGAAAACAGAAAAGGTGTTCGTCGCGGTCGACAAGATCGGAAAGAGAGCGTTCTGGGAAGACATGATCGCGAGAACACGATCCGGAGATCTGGCACGAAATCTATCCAGTGCGCCGTCCAACCTCGCCTTCCCCGCTAAATTTTGTGAAATCGTGACTCGCGAATTCCAGCGGTTCGAGGCGGACAGGTACAAGATCGAGGTCTTGGACGAGCACGACATCGCGCGCATGCACATGGGAGGCTTGCAGCACGTCGGCAAGGCCTCCGTGAACCCTCCGCGCATCTTGGTCATCGAAACCGACCTGAATCCGTCCGCGTCGTCCGCTACTCCTTCTACGACTTCGACGTGTCTGGTCGGCAAGGGCATCACCTTCGACACGGGAGGCATCAACCTCAGTTCCCCTCGCGACATGAGGATGATGCACATGGACAAGATGGGAGGGAGCGTCGTGGTGGGCATCGTGCACTATCTGCTGTCTCTTCCGCGAGCGTACTTCACCCGCGGAGAAAGAGTGGTGGCTCTGGTGGCGCTGGCGGAGAACATGCCGGGAGGTAACGCACTGAAGCCGCGAGATATCATCACATCTTACAACGGAAAAACCATCGAGGTGGACAACACTGACGCGGAGGGGAGACTGGTGCTGGCGGACGTCTTCCATTATGCCTGCGAGAAGTACCGCCCGGGAAACCTCCTGGACTTTGCGACGTTGACGGGGTGGTCGGACCAGCTGTTCTGCGACAGCAGCTTTTCGTTCTTCGCGAACGACGACGGCTTAGCACGAGTAGTGGAAGAGGCCGGCGTAAGAGCCGGAGAGCTCAGCGTTCGCATGCCCAAATACATGGGATACGCGCGGTACTCTGCGTCCACTGTGGCGGATCTCAAGAACGACGGGTACACTTGTTCCGGCTTCGGCTCGAGCGCAGGCGCAGGCTACATGGCGGCCATGTTCCTGTCCCATTTCGTCCCGAAACGTTTGTTGCCGCACTGGATACACCTGGACATCGCGAACCTACAAACCCAGAAGAACGGGGCCATGCTGAACAACGCGAACTCCGTCGACACCGGCTTCGAGCTCATGCACCACTTGCTGGGTGTGCGACGGAGGATGAAGAGGATGACGAACGCACGCACGTGACGACACACGACGTCCTTACAATCCACCGCACCGTGCGGTCATCATACACCACGGAAAGATAGGATGGAACATGGCGTAATTCACTGGCTCGTCAGAGCAGGAAAGCGTGGGGACGCTCACGTGTGTGAGCGATCCCGAATACACGGCTTCTAGGGTTGATCAATGTGAGCGAGAGCTCTCAAATCTAGAAGGAACAGCCGCACTGAAGCGATCGCAGGTTGGAAGTGGCAGCACGTTTTCCCTCGCGGGTGCCTTCTCCTTAACCCGATTCTCCGAGAAATCCAGGCGCACTGGTGCGTTTCGGTATCGCTCGTTCCGACGAAAGAAAAAAAGCGTCGCGACGAGGCGTGTTCCATTTTAAATGTCTTCGCTGTAGAGAATCCGCTGTCACAGAAAGGAACGAGACCAAAGGAGCGTATTCCATTTCCAATCATTCGACACAGTGCCATCTTTACAGAGAAGAAAAACGCGTCATATTGGTTTCGGAACATGGGTATTAAAGGGTGACATAAAACAACGAAAACACCCACCCAGTCAGGTCGATCTCATGACGGATTTCAAACGATTACAGTACCACGATCAAACAAAAGCGATCGTATACGGTATAACGATGTCTTTCGTGAATAACTTCTGTGTGGTAGGCCGCGAGCGGTCCACATCCACCACAGAGTTTTCGAGATTCATCTGCGCTTACGTCATGCAGAAGTGGCTTCCCCAGCGCGGCTTACACATGGCGATGCCCGGGGGCGGCGTATGCAAGCGGGGCGACACGGGCTACACCGGTTGGTGCGACGACCCGCACATTGACTGCGCGGCGTGGATGATCACGAGCAATGCCTCGAGAGGTTGGATGAGATACCTCGAGGTGGTTCACCCTCATACCCTCGTCGTGGGAGAGCGCATCGTGGGTCTGGACATCGCGGCGAACAGTGGCGCGTCTGGGACGACAGGGCCATGAAGAGCATCCTCATTCGTCGAGAGATGAAATCCGGGATGCACAAAACGTCGCGAGGAGAAAGGGTGCACGCTGTCTTCTCTTTCCCGACCACACCGAATCAATTTCTGCCGTTCTGGAAGTCGTGTGAACACCTCGGCGGGGCGGCACTACGGTCTGCGCCTGCGGAAGGCGTCGGTGGACCCGCCGAGCACGCGTTTCCGGTTCGGCGGCATGCACGCGCACAGGTCATTGCACCATAAAAAAAAGTGTGTGCTATCTGATGGCTTGGATGCCGTCGGAAGACTCGGGCAGTTACTTGCCCTCCGTCTCGCTCGCGGCAGCCCTGAGCAAAGACTCCAACATCTCGACGGCTTCGGGATCGAAGTGCCATCTGGCCTTGAAGTCTGTCAGATGTTCCACCCACTTTTCCAAAGACATCTCACGCTTGCATACAATATGCGATATCTTTGACTCAAAGCGTTTGCCCTCCGTCGGAACTAAGACGAGCAAAGTATCTTTTTGAGAAGAGCTCAATCCCAATAACATATTGGTCTTGATGAAGTATAGATGGATTGGTTAACACACTGATCATGGACGACTCCCCGTAAAGAATCGATTTTTATGTTGAGATGCATGAAAGTGAAACCACGCTTCTTCGCGACGCCTTTTTCGCCCGTCAAAAGGCACTCGTGCGCTCGATACGGTCTTGCAAACTGATTTTGAAACACGACTACGAGAGTGGTTCCTTTTTTCGAACGGTCGACATCGTCGAGAGGTTCATCGCGTCGACAAGCCTTGGTGCGCGCCGCCGATCGCCTGGTCCTGGAGGGTAACCAAGGTGAAGATCGCGATGGTCGAAAGGTCATCATCGGCTACGGGACCGGCAGGGGCAACGGAGGCGGACACAAAGGAGACCGATCGGTCCCCATGTACCGCGCTCTCATGGAGGCCTTCAGACGCCACCGTATCCTCGGGGCGTCCTCAACGTGTGGGAGTACCTGACGACACAAATGTGTCACCGCTGCCACGTGAGGACGAAACTTCGCATCGTCCCACGGACACCAGAAGACGTGGGAAAAAATCGAATCGTTTCCAAAAAGCATCGTCTTTTTCGCAGCTCACGTCTCCGGATCCGATCGTCGATGAAATTTGATCACCTCTTTGAGAGCGTGTCTGTGTGACCGTTGTCCGATATGTCGTACATAACTTCGGATGTATGTACGACCGCGGCAATGAGGGGAGACCTCACTTCTTTGGCTTGTGCGCACGAACACGGCTGCCCGTGGGATGAAACCACGTGTAGGGAGGCCGCGGGAAACGGCCGTCTGAAATGCTTGATGTACGCACACGAAAACGGCTGCCCGTGGGATAAAACCACGTGTAGGGAGGCCGCGGGGAATGGCCGTCTGAAATGCTTGATGTACGCGCACGAAAACGGCTGCCCGTGGGACCAAAGGACGTGTGAGGAGGCCGCCGAGAATGGTCATTTGAAATGCCTCGTCTACGCACACGTGCACGGCTGTCCGTGGGACGCCTGGACGTGTATGTACGCAACAAAAGACTTGGAATGTTTGATTTACGCGCACGAACACGGCTGCCCGTGGACGATGACGACGTGTTTCGAGGCGGCACAACACGGTAGCATACATTGTCTGATCTACGCGCACGAGCATGGATGTCCGTGGGATGAAGATACGTGTGCATTGGCGAGCACTCTAGATTGTCTGAAATACGCGCACGAACACGGTTGTCCGTGGAACGAATGGACGTGTTCGCAGGCCGCAAGGAAAAACAACCTGAACTGTCTGGTCTACGCGCACGAACACGGCTGCCCGTGGAACGAAAACACGTGTGAGGAAGCCGCGGAAAATGACAACTTGGAGTGTTTGGTCTACGCGCACGAACACGGTTGCCCGTGGTATGAACGGATGTGTTGCTCGGCGGCGGATAACGGGAGTTTGAGATGTCTGATATACGCACACGATCACGGCTGTCCGTTGAACAGTTTGGTTTGCGCGAACGCCGCGCGTGAGGGACATGTGGATTGCCTGGTCTACGCCACTCGACACGGAGCGCCTTGGTCCTGTGTCTCGCTGGAGACCACGATGTATTGGGTGCGGAGGTGGCATGCCCTCCGTGTGATCGCGCGACGGGCGCTGAAGGTGCGTCGACGCACCACGACGCACGCCGTTTCCGTGATCGAAAGGGCGTGGATGGAATACACCTTCGCACCGGTCCAGGGGCGTCCGGGGTACGAAAGAGCGAAGGCCTCTTTCGACACCGAACGAGCGAGTAAAATCGCGAGGATCGAATGACTCCCGCCGCGCTCCCCCCACGATACAGTCCTGCCGATAAATTTTGAAACACCGAGCATCGACTACGAGCGTGTTTTTTTTCGAACAGTCGACATCGTCGAGAGGTCCATCGCGTCGTGAACACCTTATACACCCCGTAATTGACTGCTCGTCGGAGCAGGAAAGCGTGAGGACGCTCACGTGTGTGAGCGATCCCGAATATACGGCTTCTGGGGTTGATCGATGTGAGCGAGAGCTCTCAAATCTAGGAGGCCGCGATCACGACCTGAACCATCGAAGGAACGGCCGCACTGAAGCGGTCGCGGGTCGGAAGTAGGTGCGCATGATCTCGTGGAGGCAGCACGTTTCCCTCGCGGGTACAAGGCGTCTTCTCCTTCGCCCGATTCTCCGAGAAATCCAGACGCACCGGTGCGTTTCAGGATCGCTCGTTCCGACGAGAGAAAGAAAGAAAGGCGTCGCGACGACGCAGTTCCGTTCCGAACGTCTTCCCCGTACATCACGTCACGCACTGAGGTACACGGGAGACACACACGCGAGCGCCATGAACGCGCCGGCGAACAGCGCCGCCCGAAGATGCGGGAGAACGGTGGCGCCTCCATCACGGCGCCGGGCGCCCAAGCCCTCCAGCATCTCCGTCGTCTCCTGTTGTCCGTGGGTCTCCGCGTGCTCCATGGCTGTCTGGACGGCCCGGCCGTCGTTTTTCCGTGGGAGGCCGTCGAGGAACTCCGCCAGTACCCGGGTGTTTCCCGCCTGCGCCGCGACCTCGATGCACTTGGCGCAGCACTCCATCAAGAGCTGCAGGATCTGGTTCTCGTCGTCCTCGTCCGTGGAGGCCGAGATCCGAAATACGGCATCGAAGAGCTCGTGCGGTAGCTTGCCGTTCCCTCGCGGATTTCCCGCCTCCTCCAGCGCTCTCGTCAGGAGTGCGAGAGACGCCGACAAGGCTGCATCCAGTGACTGTGAACGGTTCATCCTTTTTCTGTTATGTCTTCTTCGTCGTCCGTGAAGCCGTCCTTTCGATTTTTATGAAAAAACAGCTGACACTTTGCGCTCCACAAGAAAATCGACGGCGACGGAGGAAAACACCCCTCGTTCGAGTCATGGATGCACCGATGTCGCTCGAGCTCCTCTCTGGCCTTCCCGTCCTCACCGTATGTCTCTTCCTGGACACCCACGAGGTCAAAAACCTGGTGCTCTCCTGCCGCGGCTTGGCACCGGATGCGGCTTGGCTGATCGCGGACGCCCTCTGTCGTGATGGCGATCCCGCCGTCATCCTGGAGCGCGCGGCGCGTCACGGGAAAGCGAGCGCCGTCCACCACTTCCTCCGGTGCCACTCGTACAGCCCCGAAGACCTCGGTCGCGCATTCCGGGCGGCATGTCGCCACGCCCACGCCGACGTCGTGACGCTGATGATCCGGGAACACGGCGTGAACCCGAGGGCGTGTTGCCACCTTCTCAAGGAGGAGGAGCCCGTCGACGAGGAGAGCGACGACGACGGCCGAGACAGCGAAAACAGCGAAGACATGGAGGATCGGTTCGACGACGAGTTCTTCGGAGGGAAGGTGCGCAACGGCGACAACGCGCTCACCGCAGCCTGCCGCAACGAGGCCGGGTGGACCGTCGCGAGCTTGCTGCTGGACGATCACGGCATGGCTCTGGAAGAGCCCGGCACATACTACGGCTTCACTGCGTTGCATGCGGCGGCATACGAGGGACACGTGCAACTCGTGGCGTGGCTGCTCCACCGAGGAGCCGACGTGCACGCGAAAACCAGGTGTTACCCTCAAAGGGTGGGACAGTACCCCGTGCTCCTGGTGGCGGTGACACGAGGTCACGCGACCGTGGTGGACGTGCTGCTCGTGCACGGGGCCGACGTGGAAAGTCGCATCGGAGACACCTTCTACACCGCTATGATGTGCGCAGCCTTTTACGGTCACGTGTCCGTCGTGGAGACCCTGCTCAGACACGGGGCCGACGTGGAGAGCCGCTCGGAAGACGGCCTCACCGCCCTGATGTGTGCGGTCATTCATGGTCACGTGTCCGTCGTGAAACTCCTGCTCAGACACGGGGCCGACGCGGGAGCGCGAGGGAACCAAGCACACGCTGTTTTGAACTTTGCGGTCTGGAGCGGGGACGTCGACGTCGTCGAGACGCTACTCGTGTACGGCGACGGGCGCGCACACTCCTGCCTCGAGACCCGGGATTACATCGGAGACACTCCGCTCATGGCTTCGTCACGCTCCGGTAACGTGAACTGCGTCGAGCTGCTGCTCAGGAACGGAGCCTGCCTCCACAGCCGAAACAGTCAGGATGGGAGCACGCCGCTCATCCTCGCGTCCAGACAAGGCGAAGCCGGTTGCGTGAAGTCGCTGCTCGCGCACGGAGCTGACACGGAGGCTCGCAATTTCGCGGGGCACACGGCGCTTTATACGGCCGTTCAACGCAGGAACGGGGAAGTCGTTCGGGTGCTGCAGCAGCACCTGGAGGAAAAAGTGCGCGAGCGGCTCTCGGGACTGGATCGACTCATGTGCTGTCGGAGCTTGTGGCTGTCCTGGCGGACGGAGACACCGTCGTCGTCCTGAAACGCCGTGACGCGACGAGCCGTGTTATATTTCGTATTTTTACACGTCTGTTCAGTTCTCTCCTCCGTGATTCATGACGCAGAGGTAATCTTGGTACCGCATCTCGTTCTCGCGTTCGATCCACGTCGCGTCCTCCTCCTCCGCCGTCTTCTTGCGCCGGAGCATCTCGTCCAGCTCGTCCTCCACGCCGTCCGGCTTGCACGGAGAGAAGTGCGGGTCGCCGGGGAAAAACGCGGACGGCGATGACACCCGCCGGATCGCCTCGGCCTCTACTTCCGCACCGTGGTATCCCGCTTCGCGCAGCAGACGGAAGCTCTTCGCGAACGTCTTCGTCACGCTGGTCGGGCTCGCGACGGACGAAGATCCGAAAGCCATCATTTTTTCCACGCGCAGCGAGACCATCACGCCGAAGATGCGCCGCGAGACGGTCGTGCGGAGGCGGTCGACGCACAGTCTCTCTTCCCTCTCGTACCGCGTCAGGAGGTCGTGCTTGTCGCACAGACGCCCCAGAAGGTCCCAGCCTCCCGAGACGGCGTGGACGATGCTGTCGCTCTCCTCGTCGGCTTGCGTGCGCTCGCAGGCGTCCATGTACGTCATCATGATGGCCGAGAGGTGACCCGGGACGCGAGGGTCGGCGTTCCACAGGCGCGCCGTGAACAAAAGGATCCGCGTGAGGACGTCGCACTCTCCGAGCAGGCCTCGGGACGCCACGACGCGTCGCAGCACGTGGACGACGCTCTCGATCAGGTACGACCACAGCGTGATGACGCCGGGGGTCCAGACGCTCCCGGGACTCATGGCGGAGTTCAGCAGCCCGTGAAGCACTCCCGCGACACGCGAGCTCGTCGTCCGACAAGAGGACGGCCGCTCGTTCCACGCCGCGTCGGTTTCGTCGGACTCCGGAAGATCACCCCCGAAGACCTTCATGAGGGACGCGGCATGAACCCCGGTATCCGCGCCGAGTTGGCCGATGTGGACGAGTGCGAGCGCACGCATCCTCTCCGACGCGGCTTGGTGCAGGCCTCGGACGACGACGTCGTCTCTCCTCGTCGCGGTCATCGTGTCTTCGTGGTGCATCGCGATGCACAGGACCTCCGCGGCCGTCCCGGCCAAGGAGATGAGCGTGCGGATCATCAGGAACCTGGTGTCCACGCAAATCGCGTCGTCTTCACGCGACAGGACGTCGAAGCGCGACACCGCCGCGACCGTTCCGTGGTTCACCGTCTTCACCAGCACATCCATCGCCGCGGACGGGTTACCTGAGAGAGAGAGAGTACAGGAACCCGTCACGGACGATGTTCTTCCCGTCGTGCACGCACACGCTCACTCACCCAGGTGCGGTCGCCACGTCTTTTCCACCTCCGCCTCCAAATCATCCGCGATGGACCGTGCATGCTTCGCGTCTCCGCAGTGCTTCCTCCCCACGAGGACGGGAGTGACCGCACCGATCCACATCTCGCGCATCATCGTCGTCGTGCGAGGACCGGACCGTAAAAATGTATTTTTTTTTGTGTGTACACCGACCGAAACGCGCATAAATAATACGCGGTATTACATACGCTGCCGCGACTCGACCGATGGCGGATCAGCAGGAGGAAGACGACGTCCTCGCGCCGATCCTGCGAGAAGGAACCGACGAACGCGTGTTCTCGCCCGACTTCCAGCGCGACGTCGCGATCGTTCAGGCGATGGTAGACCCCAGCGAATCGCGTCACGGAACTTGCGCGAGGCCGAAGAAATACCGAGACCCCGAAACGCAAAAGCAGTACCTCTGGAAGCCCGGGACCGCTTACCACACGATGATGGTGCAAGTCCAGTACGACAGACTGTCACGGAAGCGAGAGAGACGACGGTGATTCCGGTTCAAGTGTACAGCCCCATCGGGATCTGGCCTCTGACCGCTACTTTCTGTTGGTTCTCTCTCCGGACCGCGTCCATCGTGCGGTCCAGGTCGGCCACGGACACGCTGCTCTTCGCGCCCTGTTCCAGAGCCCGCAGGTTGGCCACCATCATCAGACGCTCCACGACCTTCTCCAGGGTCCGCATGCCGCCGCTCGTCGACGAGGCGTCGTCGAAGGCGCAGCAGGAGGTCGCCGCCACTTCGTCCACCAGGCGTAGCGCGATGGCGTCGGCTTCCGCGTCTTCCAGGGACAGGGAGCCTCCGTACTCCTTGAGAGCGCGAGGGATGATGTAGTGGCGCAGCACCCGCACCTTGGAGGCGCGGTTCATGTCCGGGAAGGTCACGCTGCGCACGCGGTCCAGGAGGATGCGGTTCATCAGCTGGGCGTCGTTGCACAGGAACACCACGAAGACGCGCGACAGGTCCAGAGGGATGGAGGGCATGTAGCTGTCGGTGAACGCGAAGTTCTGGGCGGGATCCACGAGGCGCATGAGGATGTTGACGATTTCCTGGCCCGAGGCGGATTCGCTGATCTTGTCCACCTCGTCGAACACCAGCACGGGGTCCATCACTCCGGAAGCCGTGACTTCTTCCACGATCCTGCCCGGCCGAGATCCCTCGTACGTGTAGCCGTGGCCCACGAGGGTCGTGGAGTCCTTGGCGCCCCCCAGGTTGATGACGCGGACGGGGCGCTTCAAGGCCTCTCCGATGGCACGCGTCGCGAACGTCGTCTTCCCGCACCCCGGAGGCCCCTCCAGCAACAGACACCGCACGGGCGCCGCGGGGGACCGCAGCTTCTTCCCCGCCATCTCCAGGACCGCATCCTTCGCGCCGTCCAGGCCGTGCACCACCGCGTCCATGGCCGCTCGCATGTTCCGGACGGTCTCGCTCTCCGTCGTCTTGTTGGCGGGGCAGTGGGCGAACTTGCCCAGAGGCAGCCGCAGGACGCTGTCCAACCACTCGCGCTTCTTGGCCGGAGCGTTTCCCCCGAACAACCCTCCTCGCTGACACTCCGCGAAGACGCGACTCACCGAAGCCTGCGCCGCGCCGTCGGTCAAGTGACGCATGATGCGCTCGTAGTCCTGTCTCTCCTGGTTTCCGCGGCCGGCTCCTTTTCCCCGTCGGTCTTCTTCTTCCTCGTCGTCGTCGTCGTCGTCCTCCTCGTCGCGCCGCCGTTGCCCTCCCGCCGCCGAGACGAGCTCCAACACGATACCAGCTTTGCCCTTTGCTCCTCCTTCGTCGACCGACACGCCGCGGACGGAGGGACAGCGTCGTCGTCCGTAGCCACGCCCGCGCTCTTCTTCTTCTTCGTCATCGTCTCCTTCGTCCTCCGTGGTCAGGTCCGACCTCTGTCGCACCATTTCCTCGACGCCGGGGAGGTCCAAGGGGACCACGAAACGCGACGCCAGCACCTCCGGCGCGGGGTCCGGCCAGGCTTCCCCGTGGACCGCGGCCTTGCGTTTCTTGCGGATGCAGGGCGGCTGCGAGGGGTCGCAGGACGTCCGCAGCCAGCGGATGTCGTCCCTCTTCCGCGTCGTCTTCCCTCCTTCGCACGAGAACTCCCCGAAGGCCGCTTCTCCCACGTGTTCCACGAGTTGCGCGAGGGCGTCGGAAGTCTGTCCGCGCAGGACGGAACAGACGAAGACGCCGAACATCGGGCGGGCGTCCCACACGCCCGCCTCCATCGCCGCGAACTTGGTGGCCTTCCCCAGGGTGTGCATGTTCTTCTGCACCGACGAACAGGAGGACGCCTGCGCCTCTCTCGCGTGAGGCCGCACGTGCATGAGCAACGTGTGTTGGTCCAAATGCTTCCAGGTGTAGAACCGGGTCTCCACGCTGCAGAAGGCGTCGCGATCCTGTGTCGTCGCGCGCTCGGAGATGGCCTTCACCAGGGCGTACAGCTGGTCCAGCGACGCCCACATGTCTCCGGTCAAGCAGCAGCGCACCACGAAGTCGTACTCCACGCCCTGCTCGCCCGTCTTCTTCTCCAACGCGGCGATCGTCTCGAACTCCTCGACGCTGTTGGTGTAATGCAGGATCATGACGCCGCGCATGGCTTCCTCTTCTTGCGGTTCAGCGAACGGAGACGGTGGTTGCGGCGGCGGCGGTGGTGGCGGTTGCCTCTTCTTCGCGGAGGGCGGCTCCGTCGACGGCGAAGTCGGCGGCGCGGGCCTCTTCCGAGCCCCGTTGTTCATGCTGCTACTGCCGCTACGGGTGTTCATCGTGTGTCTGTGCGCGTGCGTCCAGCCTACGGGTATTTTTATACCCCCTTGAGACTAAAGAGCAGCGCCGCGGGATGGATCCTCACGAAGTGCTCGCGGTCGAACCCGGGCGATTCAACGCGGAAGAACTGAAGACGAACTACCGCCACATGGCGCAACGTCTGCACCCCACCAAGTGTCAGCTGCCGCCTCAGGAGGCGGTGGCCGTCCTGCGCCGTCTCACCAGCTGCTACGTGCAGCTCAAGGAGGAGCTGCGAACTCGCGAAGCGTTGTCTCATAAACGGAAGGCCGTGCTGGGAACGGCGATGGCGCCTCCCCCTTCCGAGCCGCAGTTCGCAGAGGAGTTCGCGAAGAACATGGACATGGAGCGCTTCAACCGGGTGTTCGAGGAGACGCGGCTCCCCGACCCGCACAGCGGCGGCCATCACGACTGGTTCTCGCGGGAGGAGCCGGAGGAGGACGAACTGTCCCACAACCTGTGCGACACGGAGGCGTGCGCGGAGCCGGACGCCATGTCCTGCATCAGCAGCAGGGACCTGGGCTTCAGCGACCTGGGGGTGACGTCTCTGGACAACTACGGTAACGCCTCGAGGCCCGCGAGGTCGCAGTTCACAGATCTCCGCGACGCTCACACCGCACGCCACAACCTCATGACGTCGCGCATGGTCCAAAACTTCCAGGAGAAGCCCATGCGCACGTTGGACGCCATGAAACTGGAACGCGAGGAAACCGCGTCCATGACGCTCAGCCCGGAGGACCTCGCGGAACAGAAGAGACTGCAGGCGAGGAGGGCGGAACAGGATCGAAGGAGGGAAGCCGCGCTCCTGGAACAGAACACCCTCATCAGCAAGCAGTTCGACAGGACGCGCGACATCCTGTTCAACAACGGGGGCGCAGCTCTCACGCGTCGCAAAGACTCGAATTGAAGACTCGAGTCGTTTTGTTATCTCGGTTCCGTGTAAAAGCACGTGAAACGATGTCGGATGCGGAAGCGGAAGCGACGGCGAGCGGTTTCCTGGCGTACAGGAGGTCGGTGGCGAGGGTGGCGCAACTTCGGGCGTCGTCGGTCCCCTCCGACCGACGGGAGGCCTTCGACGCGGCCCTGGATCGCGTGGCCGTCGAGGTGGCACGCGAACATCGAGCGTCCTCGAAGATCCCGGGGAACCTTCCGAACGCGTCCGGGGACGACGGAGTCGGCGCGGTGTCCACCGCCGTGTCCAGCGGAATCCACGCTTTTCGCGAAGGCATCCACCCCGTCCACTTCAACAGCGAAGGCCGCCGGTACGTGGACTCCGTGCGACAGACGCCGCGGCGGGAGGAGGGCGCCGCCCCCTACATAACGGGCAACGCGGGCGCCTTCTTCGACGGCGTCGTCCGGGGCGTGGTGGCGCTGTCTTCGCAAGAGAAGGAGGCGGCGGCGGGAAAGAGCGGAAGTTGGGCGGTGTTCGCGTCGTCTGCAAACTTCGCGGAGGCGGTGTTGAGGGCGTCCGCGGACACCCGGGTTCATCTGTACCTGACGCTCCCCAAGAACATCGAGGTGGTGCGTCGGGTCGTCGAAGAGTTCCCGTCGCGCATCCGCCTGACACACGTCGCGACACTGGGAGACGACGAAGAAGAAGAAGACCGTGTGGGCTTCGCGTCCGCCGATCTGCAAGACCTGCGCGACTACCCTCTCGTCCTGGACGCCCTGGCCACGTTCACGAGACTCCTGGAACGACGCCTCCGCCCGGGAGGGACGGCGTTCCTGACGGTCGGAGCTCCGCGACGTAGGGGAGACGCGCTGTGGACGGCTCTGACGTCCTTGCTGTCCGAAGCGTTCCGAGGAGAAGTCGCGGTGGATGTGGACGCCCACGTCCTGACGCGCGACACCCCCACGCTGCGCATCGCGGTCACGGGGTTCGTGTCGGCTTCCGTGTTCGCGGCGAGGATGACCGACCTGCAAGACGCGCTGTTGTCCTCCTCTTCCTCCTCCTCGCCTCCGCTGCATTCCCCGCGTTTCTTCTCCTCGTTCGTCGAGGGATCCGGAGCGCGAGCGCAAGAGGCGGCGACGCGGCGCCGTCGCGAGGAAGTGACCCAGACGATGACGGACGCGGCCTATTACGAAGAGGCCACGAAGGTCGCGGACGTCATCGGACGGCGGATGGCGCAACTCACGGGGACGTCGCTGCCCACGAAGACCCGCCTCCCCGCGGCGGAGACGTTGCGGGCCGTGCACGCCGGCAGCCCTCTCCGCCTCTCCGGCGACGAAGGCGGGGGAGAGGTGCAGAACGAGATCCTGCAGCTGGACTGGCGCGGGGCTCACGTCGATCCTTCCTCCGCCCCCGGTCAGGAAGGCGAAGACTCCTGGAAGCTGTCCTCGCGCCGCCTCAAGTACATCGAGGACGCCCGCGACCTGGAGCCCAGGTGCCACTGGGGGCAGTTGAAGCTCCTCGCGTCGGAATGGGAATTCCTGACGGACGCGTGGCTGGAGACCGGAAGGCCGCGGCGCATGGTGGTGGTGTACGCGGGCTCGGCGGACGGCATGCACATCCCCGTCCTCGCGAACATGTTCCCCGAGGCCGTCATCCACGCCTACGACGGCCGGCGCTTCCACCCCTCCGTGTACGCTCACCCGCGCATCCGTGTGCGCGACGGACGTGAGGGCTACGTGACCGACGAGACCATGCCCGCCATCCGCGACGCGGCTCACGCGGACCTGCGGGGACACGAGAAGGACGGAGTGGCGCTGTTGTTCGTGTCCGACATCCGCGGCGGAAAACCCACCAACGAGAACGTGCACGCCGACATGATGTCCCAGGCGCGCTGGTGCGGCGTGCTCGGCGCCTCCCACAGCCTGCTCAAGTTCCGCCTGCCGTACCCGTCGCCCGAGGGCATGCCCGGCGTGACCTCCGCACGTCCCGCGGATTTCGTGAACGTCGCGGATCCCACGGTGACCTCCGTGTCTCCTTCCTCTCCCTCCTTCAAATACCTGTACCTGAGGGGAGACGTGGTGCCGCAGCTGTTCGCGCCGGTGCACACCACCGAGACGCGCCTGGTGGTCCGCGCGCCCTTGGGCCTCCACGCCTACGACGCCCTGGCCTACGAGGAGCAGCTGAACGCGTTCAACCTGGGCGTCCGCCGCACCTCGCACCCCCTGAACCCGCCGCTGGACCTGTGGCTGCCCGGCCACGACCGGGCGTACGAGAGCGCTCGCCTGTACCATATCGCGGAGAACTACGTGCGCAGCAGGTTTCCCGACCCGGTCGCGTCGTCTCCCGTCCTCGTTCCGTCGCGGTCACACTACCCCCTCGATCCCCGCGTGGCTCGCCTCGTGTTCGTGGTCGAGCGACACCTCGCGAAACACAGTCATCGCACGCTCGCGGCTTGCGTCACGCGGACGCTGGACGACTACCACGAGGAGCTCCGAAAGAAGGCGCTGTGCAAGAGGAGTCCGGAGGTGTGCCGTCAGATGGGGAAGCGGCTGGGCATGTGGAAGAAAGCCGTCGCGGTGCGTGACGAGAGGAACCTGGACGCGGGCGTGAGGCGCATGTTCCTTCATGCGGTCCGCGACGGCGTGATGTCCCGGAAGGAGGCGGAGGAGTGGAAAAGGACGCTGACCGACGGAAAAAAATGAATTGCGGTGGGTCGTTCCGCGCTCGCTGCTGTATCGTCACGCGTTCGTGGTGGAGGAGGTCACCTCGCCGCCGCCGACCATCCTTCGCAGCGCGTCGACGGCCGTGGTGTACGAAATCTCGGGGCGTGCCCCGTGCTCCACGAGCGTGGTCATGCATTCCAGCATATTTCGCTTGACGTCGGAACCCGTGCGACCGAACTTGCAGAAGTAATCGTACTTGTAAAAGTCGGCCAGCATCCCCTCGAGTGCCGCGTCCAGGGCTTGCCGAGGGACGATGCCCTCTTCCAGCAGGGTTCTGACTTCGTGAGGTCGAGTGTGTTCACAAGCTTCCCACAACCGGAGCAATACATCGTCTGACATGTCGCGACCCGACTTTCGCACTCTTTCTCGAGACCGTCACAGTCGACATCGTGCTTTCGATTTTTTTTCTCCCCTCTCCGTCCACAGGCCTCGTAAAATCGGACGAAAAACGTATGTTTCATTTTACGTCGAGCGTGTGTGCATCGATTCCACGACTGGAACTGCTCGAGAGCGAGACCCGACTCGGAGCAGCGCCGGAAGAGCGACGCGAGGACGGAGAGGACGGAATCCCAGATTCACTACACCCGCGAAAACGAGAATGGAAAACCCCCCTCGACCTTTTTTTCCGACGAGTTTATGACAGTGAACTCATGGTTTACCTATGCAACTTTGAGTCGGCAGCAGTCAAGGCGTACAAGTACATTGCATCGCGATTGATCCCAACGCTTTCCTGCGGTTGAATCACGCCATGTTCCATTTTCATTTTCTCTGGTGTACCACCAGCATCGTTTCCCCCGGGGGTCGGTACTTCTCGATGAAGGCATCGTCGATCTGTGAGAAGAAGCCAAACAGGGGGGTTTCACTGTCACCGTCGTAGTGCGTAAAGATGGTTTTGGTGGCATTCGTCACTTGCTCCATCGCATCCGGGGGGCAGGAGAGAGGAGGGGAACAGAAGAATATCGGGAGCTACATTGCCCACGTTCAGGCCGGACACCATCGCCAGCACGTGTACTTTATCGGTAATTGTCATTGCGATGATGTGCGAGGCGCGAGCTCCTTACCTACCTACGAATCCCACACTATATTCCGCAATGACCACGCGCTGACCGTCCCACCGAAGTGCCGCATCAAATCATTTTCCTGCTTGTTTCGCATACTGTACAGCCGGTAGCTGGTGAGCTCGTGCGCCAGGAACGAGTGTGCGATCGCGTTCAGCTCCTTCAGAGGCAACCCGACGACCCCGTAAGTGCGCAATGCCGAGAGAGTCCGGCGAATGTCATTGTGATTATGGTGAGGGAACCGTCGAAAGAGCGCGTTGGTCATGACGGATGGGATTATTTTGGCGTGCGGGGGCAGCAGGGCGGAGCCGAAGACTTCGGGCAAGGACATTGCGAGGTAGAACATCTGTATCAAGAAGCAGACGTCGTTTTCGAGGTCGGTGTCGTACGTGCACACGTGCTCGAGGACGGTCAGGACGAGAGGGTCCTTCAAAGAGCGAGCGAGCTCGAGCTCGTCTGACGCAAACCCCGGCCGCTCGATCAAAAGACTCCGTGAGCGCAAATGCACATCGACCTTCTCACGAGAAGCCGTCAGGTACGCGGACAGGGCGATTTCCGCGAGGCTTTTCACATGCTGTTGCGGGAGGCAGCGTATCGACAACCACCACGTCACGTCTCGTACCACTGGAATCGAACTCGAGTCGCTCCGCTTGCGCAAGCCGTGCCTCATCATCATCACGAAGGATATGTGGATACCAGGTGGTTTGGAAATACGTACGTACGGCGTCAAATTTCTTATTTCGGTACAAGGTGTTGAGGTGAGCGAGCTCGACGTGCAGCATCAC
>Ga0209937_1000263_pt1 | contig 18058 bp, 15 predicted proteins | sample SalPon1_B_H2O_MG_FD_185699 | JGI IMG/M metagenome (GOLD analysis project Ga0209937, IMG submission 185699) | Salt pond water microbial communities from South San Francisco under conditions of wetland restoration - Salt Pond MetaG R1_B_H2O_MG... | ecosystem: Environmental > Aquatic > Non-marine... | reverse complement strand
AACGCGATCGTGATGTGGTTGTCTGAGGCGCCGCGACCCTTCAGGATCGTCGACGGATACAGCATGGTGGCTTTCGAGCCCATCGAGCCCGAAATCCACTCCATACGACCGTTCTTCTCGGCGATTGCGCGCTTCGTGTTCAGGTTGTACGTGTTCTTCGACCAGTTCTGGACTGTCGAGTACTGGACGTGAGCGTCTTCTTTGACGAAGACTTCGACGCCGCCCGAGTGGAGATTGAACGCGGAGTACTTGGGTGCTGAACAGCCCTCGATGTAGTGGACTTCGGAGCCGGCTTCAGCGATGATGAGGGTGTGTTCGAACTGGCCCATGCCCTCGGAGTTCATGCGGAAGTACGCCTGGATGGGCATTTCCACGGTGGTGTCCTCGGGGACGTAGACGAAGGAGCCGCCGGACCAGATGGCGCCGTGGAGTGCGGCGAACTTGTTGTCGCTCGGCGGGACGGCCTTGGTCATGAAGTACTCTTTGACGAGGTCTTCGTGTTCTTGGACGGCTTTGTCCATGTCACAGAAGACGACGCCTTTGTCCTCCCAGCGTTCCTGCATGTTCTGATAGACGATCTCGGACTCGTACTGAGCACCGACGCCGGAGAGGGCGTTCTTTTCGGCCTCAGGGATGCCGAGTTTATCGAAGGTGTCCTTGATGTCGTCGGGGAGGTCGGTCCAGTCGTCGACGCCGCCGCGGACGTCGATGTCGGGACGGATGTACGGGACGATCTCGTCGATGTCGATCTCAGAGAGGTCCGGAGCCTCGGGCCAGTCGGTAGGCATGGGCATGGCCTGGAACTGCTTGAGCGCGCGGAGGCGCCGCTGGAGCATCCAGTCGGGCTCGTTTTTGTCCTCGGAGATGACGCGGATCGTTTCCTCGTCGAGGCCACGCTCGCTTCTAAATGCGGAGTTCTCCTCTTTTTTGAACTCGAAGCGCGCCTCGGTGTCTGTCTCTTTCAGGTGATCTTGTGAACTCATCAAAATGACGTTGGGTCACGACGAAAATAAATGTGGGGTTCAGAAACCCTTGCTCGTAACGTCGAATGGTTTCGTCGGCGGGGACCGCTACGTTCTTTCGGGTGGCGATCACACAATCGGTATGGATCCGGTGCTTCAGTTTGCGACGCTCCGGTCGACGCTCTACTACGGTGTCATCTACGCGATCGTCTTGGCGGTCGCCGTGTGGATCTACCGTGATGCGAAAGCGCGCGGCAGCAACCGGGCGGTTGCGTGGTTCCTCGCCACGCTTTTGTTCACCATCCTCCCCGTTCTCGCGTACCTCTACCTCCACCGTGACGCCGGCCCCGCGTCGCGCCGCTAATTCTCGGTACTGAGAGCCGGAGCCGAACGGCTAAGTTGATCTCTCGTCGCACTCAGATCCATGCTCGTGACGCTCGCGGACGCACTCCGGCTCCTCGTCGTCCCCGTCTTCTGTTGGGCGGCGGTGCGGGACGTCCGGACGCGACGGCTCCCTAACCGGCTGTGGCCGCCGCTGTACGCACTCGGCGCGTTGACACTCGCCCTCACAGTGGTCGGTCGATGGCCGCTCGCAGGAGGAGACTGGCTCTTCGCTTTGCGGGTTGCGGTGAGTCTGCTCGTGGTTGCACCGCTCGGTTACGGACTGTGGGCGCTCGGCGGCTTCGGCGGGGCCGACGCGAAAGCCGTCATCGCGCTCGCGCTCGTGTTTCCGACATTCCCGGCGTACACGGTCGCCGGCGAGACGCTCCCGCTCGTCGCGACTCCCGCTGGGGTCTTTTCGCTCACGGTGCTCACAAATGCGCTGCTTGTCGGGCTCGCGTACCCGCTGTGGCTCGCTGTCACGAACCTCGCGGACGGTGAGTGGTCTCGGTGGCTGTTCTTCACGCGCTGTGTTCCGACTGACTCGCTTGCCACCCGACACGGCCGGCTGTTCGAGTCGTCTGCGGGGCGCACTCGGAGCGGGCTTGACCTCGATGCCCTCCGGATGTACCTCCGGTGGCGCGGGACCACGCTTGAATTGGTTCGGGCGGAACCGGCGGCGATCCGTGACCCTGGCCGCATCGGGCCGACATTCGATCCAACTGACGGCCGTGTCGGCTGTTCGATGCGTCCACGCCTCGACGCGTCGATCGATACGATACCCGCCGACGGAGATGTGTACTCACGCGCGAGTGTCGATGCCGGCGGTGACGCCCCCATTGACTCGGATAAATCAAACAACGCTATGGGTGAACACGACAATTACGACGACAGCGACCACGACGACAGCCACGACGACCCGTGGGGTGCCGAACGATTTCTCGCGGCAATCGACCACGACGCGTATGGCACCGACCCTCAGACGCTTCGGGCGGGCCTAGCGCTCATAGCCGAGCAGGACACCGTCCGGGTGTCGCCGGGGCTCCCGTTTCTCGTGCCGTTGACTGCTGGGCTCCTCCTCGCGGTGAGCTACGGGGACATCCTGTTTGCGTTGCTTGCCGTTTTCGGGATCGCCTAAGCCGGTCGAGCCGGTCGGTCAGGCCTCGACGGCTCTGTCAGCGACCGTCACGATCTGCGTCCCGACGGGCCGCTTGACTAGGTCACCGGTGTCGCGGCCGAAGAGCTTCCCAACCCCACGCTGGGCGGCGACGTCGACGAGCCGCTGGTCGATCGTGCCGTCGAGGACGACCGCCACCGGCGGCTCGTCTGCGCCCGCAACCGCATCGAACGCATCCGTGGCCTCAACCTCACTGCGGACGCCGAGGTCGCCATCGAGGAGCCGAGCACGGCCACTGTCGCCGTCAACGACCTCTTGTACGTGTTCTTCGAACGATCGAGGCATCTGGTCGACGGGTGGCTCCGTTTCATCGAACTCAGTCTCGATGTCGGCATCAGTAGATTCGCCGGTATCGGTGTGGTTCTCGTCGACGTCGGCCTCGGCGTGCGTGTCGGCTCTGTTGTCTGCACTGTGGCCCTCGTCATCACCGGAGATACCACCGCTATCGTCTACACTCGGTGACCCGTTGCTCGGGTCGTCGCTCGGGTCATCGGTGTCGATGTCGACAATCGTGCGCCCCTCGGCGTCGTCCATCATCGAACTGGTGTCACTGGGTGTATCATCCAGTGTCGGGCTCGCGGGCGGCGTCGTCCCCTGTCCGGCGGCATCGCGCAGGTTGGGCTCGTCTGCCAGCGTCTCGTAGGGGACCTTACCGCGGAGCGCATCGAACACCGCTGCGCGGTCGAGATCTTCGACAGACTCCCCGGGTGGGGCGAATGCGACGTACTCGATCTCTCCGACCTGTGCCAGCTCGCGCAGGATGAGCTCGCCGCCGCGGTCGCCGTCGAGGAACGCGGTCACCGTGCGCGAGGTGGTGAGTTCGGCGACCGCGTCGGGCACGTTCGTTCCCTCGACGGCGACCGCGTTCTTAATTCCACACTCGAGCAGGGTGGAGACGTCTGCGCGCCCCTCGACGATGATCACCGCATCGGAGTCCCCGACGCGAGGCCCGGCCGGAAGCCCCTCGTAGTCGACGATGCCTGCGACGCGGGCGGCCTCTCTGACCTCCTCTAAGACGTCGTCGCTGCCGAGACTGGTCTCTTCAAAGCCGCTTGCGACGAGCTCTTTGGCGCGCTCGACGACCTCTCGGCGCTTTGCGGCGCGCACGTCTTCGATACTCGTCACCTCGACGGCGGCGCCACACGGCCCGATACGGTCGATAGTCTCGAGTGAGGCGGCTAAGATCGCCGTCTCGACTTTGTCAAGACTCGAGGCGACGGTCACCTCGCCAAACGACTGCCCGTTTTCAGACCGTATCGAGACGTTGATTCGCCCAACCTTCGAGGACTCCTGGAGGTCGCGTAAGTCGAGCTCGTCGCCGAGCAACCCCTCAGTCTGTCCGAACACGGCACCGACGACGTCGCTTCGCTCGACGACCCCATCGGTCGCGATGGTGGCGCGGATTAGGTACTTTGCTGTGTCATTCATGGATGGTGAGTGTGATGTGAACGGACGGCGACGAACCGTCCGCAACGGTATACGAACGTTGTGAAAAAGTACCTGTCGCCACGGCTTCGACCGCGGACGACGAATTCGCCGCAAGGCGTGCGGCTATACGGTTTGGGGCGGAGGTGTGTCCCAATGTCGAGTACATGGACTGTGCTGCTCCCGCCGACCATCGACCCCGTCGGTCCCGAGTCGCTTGCGGATATCGCCACGTGTACGAGCCGAGCGGCCTACGCGGACGAAGACGCGCTCATAGCTGATATCGACCGCTACGATGCGATCATCACTCGAACCCAACCGGTCACCGAGCGACTGCTCACGGCCGCAGACCGCCTCCAGATTGTCGCTAAACACGGCACCGGCGTCGACAACGTCGACCTTGCGGCCGCAAGCGAACACGGCGTCGTCGTGGCGAACACGCCGGGTGAGAACGCCAATTCGGTCGCCGAACACGCAGTGGCGCTGCTGTTGGCGGCCAAGCGAAACGTTGTCGATGCCGATCACGCGACGCAAACCGGCGAGTGGCGGCGGGCCGACTTCCGCGGACACGACCTGCGCGGGCGAACCCTCGGGCTGTTCGGCGCCGGCAACGCGGGCACACGGGTAGCCACCCTGCTGGCTGGCTTCGACGTAACCTGTGTCGCGTACGACCCGTACGCCGACCCCGACTCCCTCCCCGAGACCGTCTCGCTCGTCGACGACGAGACGACGCTCTTCGAACGCGCGGACGACGTGAGCGTCCACGCCCCGCTCACGCCGGAGACGCGCCACGCGATCGGTGCGGAGGCGCTCGATGCCCTCCCGGAGGACGGGGTCGTCGTCAACACCGCACGCGGGGGGATTGTCGACGAGGCCGCGCTCGTGGCCGCACTCGAGGCGGGCGAACTTGGCGGCGCGGGCGTCGACGTCTACGAGACGGAGCCACCGACACCAGACGACCCACTCCTTTCGTGTCCTGGCGTCGTCCGGACCCAACACAACGCCGGAACGTCCACAGAGGCGCTCGCGAACATGAGTCGGGCGGCGGCGGCGCTCGTTCGAACCGCTTACGAGGGCGAGGTTCCCGAGACGGCGCTCAACCCCGGCGCGTGGTCGACCTCATCGTGAAACGAACATCGTGTACGGTGAATGTGGTATCTGTGGATAAACTATTTATCCGTCGTCTCTGTCACAGCTGATATGACCGCAGGACCGCCGATCGATGCGATTCACTTTGACGACGCGCCGTCGGTTGGAGACGTTCCCGGCCCGAAGAGCCGCGAGCTCCTCGAGACGCAGCAAGCGATAGACAGCAGCGCGGTGGCGTACCCCGAAGACATCCCGGTCGCGTTCGAGGCCGGCAAGGGAGCGACGATCCGCGATGCCGACGGCAACACGTACATCGACATGTTCGCGGGCATCGGCGTATTGAACGTCGGCCACTCGAACCCGTACGTGATGGAGGCCGTCCGCGATCAGAGCGAGAAGATCGTCCACACGGTCGACTTCCCGACGGAGGCGCGACTCGGACTCATCGAGAAACTCGACGAGATCGCCCCACCCGGGCTCCGAGGAGAGAATCGCGTGGTCTTCGGCGGCCCGACCGGCAGTGACGCGGTCGAGGCGGCGATCAAGCTCGCGAAGTACAACACCGGTGGCGACGGGCTGCTCGCGTTTCGGGGGAGCTACCACGGTGCGACCTCGGGAGCGATGGCGCTCACCGCGAACAAGGGGTTCAAAGACGACTACACGCCGCTCATCCCGGACGTCGTCCACGCGAAGTATCCCTCACCGTTCATCGACCGCGCGGAGTCGGGCGACGCGACGTCGGTCTGCCCGCGTCCCGCGAGTGAATGCTGCCGGTCGACGTCGTGTGCACGTGCACTCAAGGAAGTCGAAGAGATAATCGAGGACCCGTACGGCGGACTCGCGAATCCAGCTGGGATCTTCGTCGAGCCGATCCAGGGCGAGGGCGGGGTTATCGTCCCTCCAGAGGGCTTTCTTCGCGGGCTCCGTGAGATCGCGACCGCGAACGACATCCCGCTCATGTTCGATGAGATCCAGAGCGGGCTCGGCCGCTCGGGTCAGTGGTGGGCGAGCGAGTGGACCGACGTCACCCCCGACATCATGACCACGGCGAAGGCGCTCGGCGGCGTCGGCTTCCCGCTGTCGGCGACGATCTACCACGAGGATCTTGACACGTGGGATTCGGGCGGACACGCAGGTACGTATCGCGGACACGTCGTCGCGATGCGCGCCGGAACACGCGCTATCGAGTACATCCAAGAGCACGACCTCCTCGCGCACGCCCGCGAACTGGGCGAGCACATCCGTGATCGTCTCCAGACTGCCGGTGCAGACACCGACCGACTCGGCGAGGTTCGTGGACGTGGTCTCTTCATCGGTGCCGAGTTCGTCGACGCCGACGGCACTCCAGACGGCGAGGCGGTGGAGGCGATCCAACAGTACTGTTTCGAACACGGCGTCCTCGTCTGGACCGCCGGGCGCCACGGCAACGTGCTCCGGCTGTTGCCGCCGCTCGTGTTGACCCGCGAGCTAGCTGACACGGCACTCGACGTCGTGGTCGACGCCATCGAACACGTCACCGCCGAGGCGGCGGCGACGCGGTGAGTTAACTACCCCGGGTGGCGTACCGTGCGGCGACCGATGGCCCACGACGTGCGAAACCGCCTCTCGACGCTCAGGCGATCCTTCCACAGACATCCCGAGCCCGGCTGGTGTGAATTCCAGACGGCCAGCAGGATTGTCGACGAGCTGCATCGAATCGGCGTCGACGACGTCGCTATCGGCTCCGAAACACTGTCTGATCCGGATCGAATGGCCTTGCCGCCCGCCGAGACGGTGACCGCGTGGCGCAACCGGGCGGCCGACGCTGGCGTCGATGCGACCCTTCTCGAGCGACTCGACGGCGGGCACACGGGTGTCGTAGCGACCGTCGACAGGGGGCCAGGGCCGACAGTCGGCGTGCGAGTCGATATGGACGGTGTCTCGATGACGGAGTCAACGGCCGTCGGCCACCGGCCAGCTGACGAGGGGTTTCGGTCGGCACACGAGGGATACATGCACGCGTGCGGCCACGACGCGCACGTCACCATCGCGCTCGGAGTGCTCGAGGCAGTCGCTGCGAGCGACTTCTCGGGCTCGTTTCGCGTCTTCTTTCAGCCTGCAGAGGAAATTGCAGGGGGCGGTAAGCCGATGGCCGAGTCGGGGCTCGTCGACGACGTCGACTATCTGTTCGCGTTCCACCTCGGCTTAGGACACCCAACCGGTGCCGTCGTCGCAAACGCTACTCGACCGCTCGCGATGGCACACATCAACGCCACCTTCGAGGGCGCAAGCGCACACGCAGGCAAGAATCCGAGCGGGGGGACAAACGCGATGCAGGCGATGACGACGGCGGTCCAGAACGCCTACGGTATCCCCCGACACGCCGACGGGCTGACCCGAATCAACTTTGGCCGAGTTGAAGGTGGCAGCGCGAGCAACGTGATCGCCGAAGAGGTAGTCCTTGACGGTGAGGTTCGTGGTGAGACCACCGCGCTTATGGAGTACATGCGCACCAACCTAGAGCGTGAGCTCTACGCTGCTGCCGAGCTCCACCAGTGTGATGTGGTGATAGAGCGCACCAGCGAGTCGATCCGCGTCGACGGCGACCCGACACTTGCAGGGGCGGTCGGTGACGTCGCCCGCGAGCTTCAGTCGATACGAGACGTTACGGAGACGGCCCCGCTCGGCGCGAGCGAGGACGCGACGTTCCTGATGCGGCGCGTACACGACCAGGGCGGTCGAGCGGTGTACCTCCTCGTCGGGACGGACCACCCGACGGCCCACCACACGCCGACGTTCGATATCGACGAGCGGTCGCTCGATATCGGCGTCGAGCTGCTTACCACCTGCGTCACCGCGGTCACCGAGGACCGACCGTGACGTCTGCGTTGTGATTCGGGTGTGACCCATCGTCTCCGCTCCGGGCGGGCCCGAATCCACCCGAATCACCACAAATCGCCCCGAGACGCTCCCCGACCGGCCTCCATCGGCGATCTGACCACAAAGGTTAATCCACTCACCCACGGCATTTCGTCTATGTCACAGGACGAGCTGCCCGAGTCGCTGGAGCTGGCGGCCGACGCCGACCGTCCACGTGGAATCTTGACGCCCTCGGACCGCGACTTTCTGCTCGGCCGGAAGACCGACTACACCGAGCACTCACGAAAACAGAAGCGAAACCGGATTCGTCGGCGCATCCGTAACGCAATCCTCGATTTTAGCATCCTGTACGAGTGTCTCGAAGACCGCGACCGAAAGACCGTCTTCGACCCGGACGACACGGATCGCGAATCGTACACCCGCGGTATCACCGACATGCTCGGATTCTTACACCTCGGGACGAGGGGCTACCACACGCCGTTTAAAGACATGCTCTCGGAAGGGGTCGCAAAGTCCGAACAACGGCTCGCCGGATCTGATTACCGAATGGTCACCGTCGAGTTCAACGTCGAACCCGTCGGCCAAATCGACGTTGACGAGGTGATCGAGAAGATTGAATCCGATGAGTTCGAACGCATTACCGACGAGGAGCTTCGCGCGTTCGTCCGTCTGCTCTCGATGTCCGACGAGTTCACGCCCGGCGCAGTCCGCGAGAGCCTCAACTCGCGAGTCGATGAGCTGGCGAGCGCGCTCGAAGACGGCGAGGGACCAGACGAACAGACGCTCCGCACACTGACGAAGTGACGCCCCGTGGACGGCTCATGCGCGAGTGTCTGTAAGTCGGATACAATCGAGCGCGGACAGACCACAGATGGTATATTCCCCGCCGGAGTAGTAACGCCGAGATGACACGGGTGAGCGTCGTCGGCTGTGGCAACATGGGCGGCGCGTTTGTGAAGGGCCTCGGACAGCGCGACGAGTACGACGTAACGGCGATCGACCCCGACGAGACGGCACGCGAGTCGGTCGCAGACAGCGCATCGCGGACGACAGCGGACCCTGCAGCTGCCGTCGACCCAATAGTCGTCCTGGCGGTCAAACCAGACCTCGTCGATCCGGTACTCGGTGGGCTCGACCTGACGGCGGACCAGACGCTCGTCACCCTCGCAGCGGGAGTGTCGCGGTCGTTCGTATCGGCGCGAACCGACGCGACGGTCGTTCGCGTAATGCCGAACCTCGCGGCCGAGTTCGGCGAGATGGCTGCCGCCGCGACACACGAGGGGCTCACCGACGAGGTCCGGGCTCTCCTCGAGGCGGTGGGCACCGTTGCTGAGGTCGACGAGTCGCTTATGGACATTGCCACGGCGGTCAACGGGAGCGGACCGGCGTTCGTCTTCTACCTGATCGACGCGGTGAAGACGGCCGGAGTCGAGGGGGGTCTCGAGCCAAAACAGGCGGAACGGCTCGCAGCACAGACCTTCCGTGGTGCCGCAGCGACCGTTCTCCGCGACGACCGGACGGTCGACGAGCTGGTCGACGCGGTTTGTTCGCCGAACGGGACGACCATCGAGGGGATGGAGGTGCTCTGGGAGAGCGACGCGGACCGTGCTGTCGCAGACGCCGTCGGCGCCGCAAAGCGGCGGTCACAGGAGATCGCGGAGGCGTTCGAGGAATGAGCGACGCGGGCTCGGTCGACCCGGTCGACGCGACGATCGTCGAGCGCGCTCGTGAACGGGCCGCGGATGCAGACCGGGTGCTCGTGAAGACGGGGACGAACTCGCTGACTGACGACGCGTCGCAGCTCGACCGCGTCAAGCTCGATGCAATCGTTGCCGACGTGATGGCGCTCCGCGAGCGTGGCAAATCCGTCGTGCTCGTTTCCTCGGGCGCCGTTGGCGCCGGCATGGGATTGGTTGGCCGCGACGCCGACACGCTCGAACGGAGCCAGGCGCTCTCGACAGTTGGCCAGAGCCACCTGATGCGCCACTACACCCAGAGTTTCGACCGCTTCGACCAGACGGTGGCACAGATCCTGGTGACCCGGACAGACTTTCACACCCCGGAGCGGTTCGATAATCTCCGGACGACAGTCGAGACCCTCCTCGAGTGGGACGTCGTCCCGATCGTCAACGAAAACGACGCCGTTGCGACCGACGAGCTGCAGATCGGCGACAACGACATGATCTCGGCCGCGATAGCGACCGGTATCGACATAGACCTCCTCGTGACGCTCACCGACGTGAGCGGTGTATACACAGGGAATCCTAAACACGATCCCGACGCGAGACGCATCGAGGCGGTCGACGAAAACTACGACGCCGTCAGCCGGATCGTCGACGAGACGGGAGCCGTCGAGTTTGGCGGCATCGACACGAAAGTGGAGGCAGCCCGCGACGCCAGCGAGCACGGGGTGCCAGCGATAATCGCCGGCTCTGCGGACCAGGACGTCCTCGAACGCATTGCGGAGGGAGCGTCCGTCGGAACAATATTCGTTCCGAGAGACGCCCCAGATCGCGGCGACGCATCGGCACAGGACGGTCCCATCGAGCTCGTCGGCGAGCCAGGCCGGCGCGTTCGGTACAGAGGTGACGAAAGCGATGAGTGACACGCACACGACGACTGACGAACAGATCGCCGCGGCGCGAGACGCCGCGTTGCGGCTCGCGAACACCGACGAGACGACACGCGACGCAGCACTCGCGGCGATGGCAGATGCCCTGCGAGAACACACAAACGACATTCTCGTGGCCAACGAGACGGACGTCGAGCGGGCAGAGACGCTCCTTGAGCAGGGAGAGTACTCGGCGGCGCTCGTCGACAGACTACGGCTCGACGCGGCAAAGGTGGACGACATCGCGGCGATGGTGGAGTCGGTGGCCGCACTCGAGGACCCGCTCGGTCGGACTGTTGCTGCCCGCGAGCTCGACGACGGGCTCGAACTCTACGAGGTGACCGTGCCAATCGGGGTCGTCGCCGCGGTGTTCGAGTCGCGGCCGGACGCACTCGTCCAGATCGCAGCGCTCGCGCTCAAGTCGGGGAACGCGGTCATCCTCAAGGGCGGCAGCGAAGCGAGCGAGTCGAACCGTGCGCTGTACGAGCAACTGCGCGAGGCCGCCGCGGCCGCGGGCATTCCAGAGGGGTGGATCCAGCTGATCGAAGCGCACGAGGACGTTGACCGAGTGCTTGAGCGCGACGACGCCGTGGACCTCGTGATGCCCCGGGGGTCCTCCGAGTTCGTCTCGTATATTCAAGACGCCACGGGAATACCAGTGTTAGGACACACTGAGGGCGTCTGTCACGTTTACGTCGACGCCGACGCCGACCTTGCGATGGCCGCTGACGTCGCCTACGACGCCAAGGTGCAGTACCCTGCCGTGTGTAACGCGGTGGAAACGCTACTTGTCAACGACGCCGTCGCCACCGACCTCCTGCCGGGACTCGTCGATCGGTACGAGACGGCCGGAGTCACGGTTCGCGGCGATGACCGAACACGCGCGGTCGTCGACGTTGATCCAGCGACCGAAGCGGACTGGGACACCGAGTATGGCGACCTCGAACTCTCGATCCGCGTCGTCGACGACGTGTACGAGGCAATAGCACACGTCAACCGCCACGGCTCGAAACACACCGAGTCGATACTCACCGAGGACCCCGAGACCGCTGAGACGTTCATGACCGGCGTCGACGCCGCCAGCGTGTTCCACAACGCGTCAACGCGATTCGCGGACGGACACCGGTATGGGCTCGGCGCTGAGGTGGGCATCTCGACGGGGAAGATACACGCCCGTGGTCCTGTCGGGCTCGAAGGACTCACGACGACGAAATACTACCTCGAAGGCGACGGTCACCGTGTCGCGACGTACAGCGGCGAGGACGCAGACTCGTACACCCACCGCGAGCTGTCGACGACGTGGACGCCCGGCCGCCGGTCGTCTGAGTGAGACGTCACCGACGCCTCACGTCGTACCCTTCGATCGGGAGCAGATCACACGTCTAGCCGGCGATATCCCCAGCACGCGTCGAATCATGAGGCGTGAGACCGTCGATTCGGCGCCGATTGGCGATCACACTAGCCGACTCCGAGAGGTACTTTTAATTGATTGTGTATACGATTACTGTGTATGGATCGGGATACTGCCGTGCCGGATACCGCTGGGTTGCCGGGCCCGAACGCTGCGAAGTGGGTCGAGCGTTACCGCGACCACGCCGCCCCGAGCGAGTACTCACACGACTTCGTCTGGGACGTGACCGCGGAGGCACACGGGCCGTTCGTCACCGACGTCGACGGCAACGTTCTCATGGACTTCACCTGTCACATTGGAGCCGCGCCGCTCGGCTACAACAACGAGAAGGTCCTCGACCGACTCGCTGCGTTCGACCTCGTCGAGCCGATGAAGATCGCTGGCCAGGACCTCTACTTCGGGTCTGGCCCCGACCCCGACACCGCCCCGTTTCCGGGGTCAGCACAGCTCATGGACCGCCTCACCGACGTCTCCGAGTCGTTCGGGCTCGATACCGTGTTTCTCTCGAACTCCGGGGCAGAGGCTATCGAAAACGCGGTGAAGATTGCTCACGACGCGAATCCGGCGGCGACACGCGGCTACACCTTCGGTGGCAGTTTTCACGGTCGTACCCTCGGGACGCTCTCGCTCACGAAATCGAAGTCGGTGTACACCCGTCACTACCCCGAGGTCGCCGGCATCGAGACGGTGCCGTTCTGTGCCGACCGTGGCTGTACGCCCGAGACGTGTGACTGCGGCTTTTTCACCGGTGAGGGGTCACAACTCCGAAGCGCGCTCACCCCTGAGGGTGGCCACGTTGACCCCGCAGAGGTGGCTTTCGTCGTGTTAGAACCGATCCAGGGAGTCGGCGGGTATCGATTCCCGAGTGAGCCGTTCATGGCCGAAGTCGGGGCGGTCACCGCCGAGTACGACATTCCGCTGATCGTCGACGAAGTCCAGTCGGGTGTCGGGCGTACGGGCCGATTCTGGGCGGCCGAACACTACGACATCGAACCTGATGTGATCTGTGCGGCGAAGGCGCTTCGTGTCGGTGCCACCGTCGGCCGCTCGTCGCTCTTCCCAGATGAGAAGAACCGACTGGGTTCGACGTTCGGTGGCGGTGACCTTCTCGCGTCGATGATGGGTACGTTCACAATCGAAACGATCCGCGACCACGATCTCCTCGCGAACGCGACCGAACGCGGCCGCCAGGCCAGAGAGCTCCTCGAAGATGCGGCACCGGATCACGTTGTCGACGTCCGGGGCAAAGGGCTGATGCTGGCCGTGGAGTTCGACACGCCCGAGCGACGCGACGCGGTCGTCGAAGCAGCGCTCTCACGTGGGCTCCTCACGCTCGGCTGTGGGAAAAAGACGATCCGACTCCTGCCGCCGCTCGACTCAACTCCACGCGAGATCGAACTCGGTATTGGCATTTTCGAGGAGGCGATCACCGCCGCTGCGCCGGCGGCGACAGCGACGTAAGATCGTACCGTTCAGCGGTCGCCAAAGCCGAGAACGGCCTCGCTGAGAACGTCAGCACCAATCAGGAGGCTTCGTTCGTCGACGTCGAACGTCGACGTGTGGTGTGCTCCGGGATGGTCAGTCCCCACAATGAGATACGTCGCGAGCCCGCCGTCGGCCTGTGCACGCTCCATAAGAAACGTCGCGTCCTCGCTTGCGCCGAAATCTGCAGTGTCGAGCACTGTCTCGACCCCTTCGATGCCGGTGGCAGACTCAGCGACGTGTTCGGCCAACGCCGGGTCACTGTCCGCTCGTGGCGACTCGCTGACGACGTCGAACCCGAGCGTACAGCCGTGTGATTCCGCTGCACCACGGAAAGCCCGCTCCAGCCGAGACTTAGCGTATTCTTTTAGCTCGGTGGTCTCGCCGCGCGCCTCGGCTTCGACGTGCGCGTGGTCCGCGATCACGTTGCTGGCGCTGCCGGCCTCGGCATACCCGACGTTCACGCGGGTCATCCCGTCGCCGTGACGAGGAATCCCGTACGCGTTCGAGATGGCGGTGCCGAGCGCCTGCATGGCGTTATCACCTTCTTCGGGAGCCTTTCCAGCGTGAGCCGAGGTCCCGTCAAACGTTGCCTCGACGTGTGCCATCGCGAGCGGCCGCTCAATTCCGGCGACGACCGTGCCGGTCGGGTGGTCAAGGCCGACGTGCGCGGCAAAGAGGGCGTCGAGGTCCGCGGCGAACCGGCTCTCGGCCATCGGGTATCCGCCGCCGCTCAGCTCTTCTGCGGGCTGGAAAAAGACCACGAACCGCCCCGCGAAGTCGCTCGCAGCAACCGCCTCAAGGACGGCGATTCCCCAGGTCATGTGGACGTCGTGGCCACAGGCGTGCATCGCGCCGTCCACTTCCGAGCGGAACCCGGCTTCAGCCGGGTGGTGGTCGTCGTCAGTTGCCTCCGGTATCAAGAGACCGTCGATGTCCACTCGAAGCCCGATCGATGGACCTGTGCCGCGGTCGAGCACGGCGACACACCCGGTGACGCCGCCATGGGTGCGTTCGAGGACGTCGGCGCGCACGCCGCGCTCCCGTGCTCGGTCGACCCACGGCTCGATGGTCTCAGAGTTGGGAACGGCCATACGGTCGGCCGGATCGTACGCCTCTCGTCCAACCGCCAGCTCGTCGACACCGATCGCCTCGATCGCTTCGACGAGTTTACTCGTCGTCTCGAACTCGCGCCACCCCGGCTCCGGATACCTGTGAAGCTCCCGCCGGAGTTCACTGAGCCGTGCGTCGGTCGAACGCGTCGAGTCACTTCGTGTCATACGACCTCGTGGCACGCGATGTGACTTAAGAGTACACGATGATCGTGTACGAAGACTACAAAAGTGGTAAGTAACCCTCCGGCCAATCGACGGCCATCACCGCCGCGCGGCGGCGAACTCACAATGAGCCAGACGCCAGATATCGTCGTTCTCCGTGAGGGGACCGAGGGACTATCGATGGAATCGTACGCGGAGACGCTTCGAGCGCGGCTCCCGGACCACACGGTTACACTCGCGCGAACGCCAGCTGACGAGCGCGCACTCGTCCCTAGCGCGCGAGCGGTCACCGGGATCACCGTCGACGAGGCAATGCTCGCCGACGCGGACCGACTCGATCTGTTCGCGTGTACCTTTGCAGGGACCGACCACGTCCCCGTCGACGCGCTCACCGACCGTGGCGTCGCCGTCACCAACGCCGGGGGGATCCACGCGCCGGGAATCGCAGAACAGACGATCGCCAACATGTTGATCTTCGCCCGTCGACTGCACGAGGGATGGCGGCGCAAGCGACACGCAGAGTGGCGCCACTTCCAGTCGTTCGAGTTCGCCGGCAGCACGGTTACCGTGGTCGGCCTCGGGTCGATCGGGACCCACGTCGTCGACCGCCTGGCAGGGTTCGACGTCGAGACGATCGGTGTTCGGTACACGCCCTCGAAGGGAGGGCCAACCGACGAGGTGATCGGGTTCGAGCCGGACGCGATCCACGACGCGTTCGCACAGAGCGACTACGTCGTCCTCGCCTGCCCGCTCACGGAAGCGACGCGTGAGCTGATCGGGCCCGCCGAGCTCGCGACGCTCCCGCCTCACGCGGTCGTCATCAATGCGGCTCGTGGCGGTATCGTCGACACGGACGCACTGGTGTCCGCGCTCCGAACGAGCGGTATCCGCGGTGCGGCACTCGACGTCACCGAGCCCGAACCGCTGCCCGGCGACCACCCGCTGTGGGACCTCGAAAACTGTCTGATAACGCCACACACCGGCGGCCACACGCCGCGTCACTGGGAGCGGCTCGCCGACATCGTCGCGGAGAACCTCGAGGCGCTCGACGACGGCGCGACGCCAGCGGAGCTACAGAATCTGGTCGCAGCACCGACCGGCGACGACTGAGGGTGCTCGGTGTCGCCGTTAGGTGTGTGGCCGGTTTCCGCGAGTCGTTCTCACCACCCTGCCCTGGTCGAAACACAAAAGCCCGCGTGGGCGAACCTTATCGTATGAACGAGCCCGGCACCGAAGGTGTGCTGTTGGACCAGGAAACGCTCCACGCGCGGCTCGACGACGCCCCCGGCTGGCTACAGGACCACTACCGGACGTTCCGTGAGTCGATGCTCGATGAGCGAGACGGCTCGCCGTTCCCGTGTTACTTCGGTATCGAAGTTGAACGCGAGGGTGACCTCCTGTATGCGGCATGTGAGTCGACTACCGACCCAGCGGCATTACTTCGATTCCGTGACACGCTCGCGGAGTATCTCGACACCTATCGAGACCACGCCGACCGGGCGCCACTCGCGGTCTTTTTTGCCCCGTTCGACGACGGCGCAACCGAGGCGGACTATCACGAACGGCTCTGGCACGTACTCGAGTTCCTCCACGTCCACGACCCGGAGCCGTGGCCCGAAGACATCCCAACGGACCCAGACGACCCTCGGTGGGAATTCTGTTTCGCTGGGGAGCCGATGTTTCCGACCTCCCGGGCCCCGTTTTACGACGAGCGGCTGAGCCGGTACTCGCCTATCGGCCTCGAGATAACGTTCCAGCCACGGGCCGTCTTCGAGGGGATTACCGCGGACACCGAGGCCGGCCAGCGCGCCCGCGACGCCATTCAGTCCCGCATGGAAGCGTACGACGGGGTGTGTCCGCACGCGGACCTCGGTGACTGGGGGGTCGAGAGCGACCGCGAGTGGACGCAGTACCTCTTCCGCGAGGACGAGACCCAGAGTCCGAGCGAGTGTCCACTGGATCCAACGCGAGCGCATCCGAAGGCCCCGGAACCGCTGCTTGAGCCGGGTGCCTGGCGCCGCCTCGCCGACGGCGCTCCCAGCGCCTGTGACGCACCGGAGGCGGCCCCTCGAGTGGGCGATGACTGAGGACGCGGTGCTCGTGCTCGTCGACTTCCAAGTCGGCTTCGATGCCCCCGGGTGGGGCCAACGGAACAACCCGGACGCCGAAGCAACTGCTGCGGACCTGCTCTCGCGTTGGCGCGCCGCCGACAGGCCAGTCGTGCACGTCCGGCACGCGTCGACGGAGCCCGACTCGCCGCTCCGCCCCGACGCGTCAGGATTCGCTTGGAAGCCTGAGACGGCGCCCATCGGCGATGAGGCGACGTTCGAGAAGTCGGTGAACGGCGCGTTCGTCGACACCGACCTCGACGCGTGGCTCCGCGAGAAGGGATACGAGGCGCTCGTCGTCTGTGGGCTCACGACGGACCACTGCGTCTCGACGACAGTTCGCATGGCGGAAAATCGAGGCTACGACGTGCGCGTCGTCGCCGACGCGACCGCGACACACGACCGAGTGACGCCCGACGGAGAGCGAATCGACGCCGAGACGTCACATCAGGTTGCGCTTGCACACCTGCGCGGGGAGTTTGCGACGGTCGTTGACGCAGCCGACCTTGCGTGATGCTACGGCCGGTGTGTCCCAGACCCGCACGCTTTTGCACCCGGCTCTCGAACTGTGTGTATGGATCGCGGACGCAGGAAGCCAGACTGGCTGAAGTCTCGTCCGCCCTCGGGCAGTCAGTTCACGGAGATCAAAGAAACGCTCCGAGACCGAAACCTCCACACCGTCTGTGAGGAGGCCAACTGCCCGAACATGGGCGAGTGCTGGTCCGGTGGGAAAAACGGACCAGGGACGGCTACGTTCATGCTCATGGGCGACCGCTGCTCGCGGGGATGTAACTTCTGTGACGTTGCGACCGGCGGAATGGAGTCGCTCGACCCAGGCGAGCCGGCGAACGTCGCCGATGCAGTCGCCGAGATCGGGCTCGATTACGTTGTGTTGACCTCCGTCGACCGCGACGACCTCGACGACGGCGGCTCCGCACACTTCGCGGAGACGATCCGCGCGATCAAACGGCGCGACCCCGACATCCTCGTCGAGACACTGATCCCCGATTTCCAGGGCGATCCGGCTGCAGTCGACCGCATCGTCGAGGCAGGCCCGGATGTGATCGCCCACAACGTGGAGACAGTCGATCGGCTCCAGTGGCCGGTTCGCGACCGGCGTGCCACCTACGAGCAGTCGCTCTCGGTGCTTGACCGTATCGACCGAACGAGCGACGTATACACGAAGACGAGTCTCATGCTTGGGGTCGGCGAGTACGCCCACGAAGTGTACCGAACGCTCGGAGACCTCCGTGAGGTGGGCGTCGACGTCGTCACG
>Ga0209937_1000262_pt1 | contig 18068 bp, 15 predicted proteins | sample SalPon1_B_H2O_MG_FD_185699 | JGI IMG/M metagenome (GOLD analysis project Ga0209937, IMG submission 185699) | Salt pond water microbial communities from South San Francisco under conditions of wetland restoration - Salt Pond MetaG R1_B_H2O_MG... | ecosystem: Environmental > Aquatic > Non-marine... | reverse complement strand
CGCCCTCCGCGACCGCGGGCTCGATCCCGACGTCCGGGTCGCCCGCCGTGCACACCTCATCCTCCCGTATCATCGGGTCCTCGACAGCATCGAGGAAGCCGGCAAAGCCGACGATGACGACGGCGTTGAGGTCGGGACAACTGGGCGTGGAATTGGGCCCACGTACGAGGACAAAGCCGGTCGACGCGGAGTCCGCGTCGGTGACCTGCTCGATCGCGATGTGTTGCGCGAGCGACTGTCGTACGCGGTCTCACACAACCGCGCCGTCGCCACCGGGGTGTACGGCCTCGACGTCGACGACTCCGAACACGCGGATGCCTTCGACGTCGACACGCTCTACGAGGACCTGCTCACGGTCCGCGATCGACTGCTTGAAGACGAGATGACGGTCAACTGTAGTGACTTCCTCCACCGGCGCCGACAGGCCGGCGACCGCGTACTGTTCGAGGGCGCACAGGGCACCTCTATCGACGTCGACCATGGGAACTACCCATTCGTGACGTCGTCGAATCCGACAGCCGGTGGCGCCGCGGTCGGGTCTGGTGTCGGCGTCACGGCCGTCGGCAGCGGTGAGGTCGTCGGCATCGTGAAGGCGTACCTCTCGCGGGTCGGGTCGGGGCCGCTTCCGACCGAGCTCGACGGGAACGACCACGAAGCGGCGCTCGCCGACGACATCCGCGAGCGCGGGGGCGAGTTCGGCACGGTCACCGGTCGCCCGCGACGGATTGGCTGGCTTGACCTCCCGATGCTCCGCCACGCGTCCCGCGTCTCCGGGTTCACTGGCGTCGCGATCAACCACGTCGACGTCCTTGCCGGCCTCCCGGAGCTCAACGTTTGTGTCGGCTACGAACTTGACGGCGAGGAGATCGACACCGTCCCGACGACGACCGGCCGCTGGGAGCGCTGTACGCCGGTCTACCGCGAGTTCGACACCTGGGACGAATTCGACGGGGCTGCCGTGGCTGATGCGGGCTATGACGCGCTCCCCGAGGCTGCTCAGACCTACGTTGCGTTTGTCGCAGAAGCGATCGACGCTAACCTGTACGCGATCGGCGTCGGACCGGACCGGGCGGCGACGGTCGAGCTCGCGAACCCATTCGACCGGGTCGACGAGTGAGGCTGCTCGCCCGGCGACGATCGTCTCGCCGTCGGGCGGGGTTTTTATGCCCTGGCACGACGAACTCAGGTGCATGAAATCGACCCGTAAGGCGCTCCGAGACGGAGACCTCTACAAAGACACCTACGAGCGGCTCACCTGTGCGACCTGCGAGCAGGTATTGAAAAAGCGGAATGACCCCGATAAAGTGTACGCAGTGCGGATCTGTCCAGAGTGCGGTGAACGCTACAAAGAGCTGCGGTAACGAGGTTTCTCTTCACGCGAACACGGCGTCGAAGGCCGCCGCGCCTAACGGGTCGAACGTGCCGGCCGCGACGTTCTCTCGCAGGTGATCTGTGTCGGTCGTCCCGACGAGCGAACAGCACACTGCGGGTGCGCTTCTAGCGAAGTTGAGCGCCCGCTGTGCCGACGTGTCGCCCGCCAGCGTCGCGTCGACGCCTGCGGGAATCGACCCGGCTGTCGTCAGGTCTCCCCCGCCGAGGCTCGCGCTCGTTACGACCGAGAGGTCCGCTTCGTGGGCGAATTGCAGCGTCGACGTCGGCTCTTCGTCTAGGTCGTCCGGCAGCCGCTGTGACGCTCGCGTGAACGCGTCGGCCATGGTGACGGTGAACGGCAGCTGGAGGACGCCGAACCCGTGTTCGTCGTCTGGACCGACCGTCCTGCCCGCGTTGACGGCGCGCGCCAGGATCTCCCGAAGCGAGAGGTACGCGTCGGCGGTGTGATCGACCCGAAACGCGTCCCACGTCGCCACCCCGTACTGTCCGATGTCGCCGGCCAGCCGTCGGCGCTCGAGCGTCTCGAAGACGGCTTCGAGCCGGTCGTACACCGCCTCGCGGTCCCGGACGCGAAGCTGCGTCTCGGGAGCGTGCAGATAGTACGTGTCGATCGTCTCGACCCCGAGTCGCTCGAGCGAGCGGTCTAGTGACCACTCGATGGCGCGCGGCGCGAGGGTGTGAGCGCCAGCGAGGTCGGCGGGCTCGACGAGCCCGGTGTCGACGAAGCGCTCGCGGATGTACGCTGCGGGGTCTGTCGGCCGCTCGCCCGCGAACGGAAGGAATCCGCCTTTGCTGGCGATGATAACCGCCTCGCGGTCGACAGCTGCGTCGCGTAGCGCCGCACCGACGACGCGTTCGGCGCGCCCACACCGGTAGTTCACCGCGGTGTCGATATGGTTCACCCCGGATTCGAGTCCAAGCTGGAGGACTTCACGCGAGGCGTCGTCGACGGCCGCTGTCGCCGCGCCGCGGTACGTACCGAGCCCCACGCTTGAGGCCACGCCGGGGCCAAACCGTCTGAAGTACGTCCGCCCGAAGGCGTCGCCAAACTCATCACGGTAACGCCACAGGGCGTCGCGCGTCGCCATAGTCGTCTCGTCGTGAGGCGGCCGGTCGGTAAAGCCTCCGCGGTGCCACCGCGCGGTGCGCACAGCCGAGTGCAGCGTCGGCGACGACCGCACCGATCACAACGATTAGGCTCGCAGAGCCCGGAAGGAGGGTACCGTGGCAGACGCCATCGAGTGGCTCCGCAACCGGCCCTACTACGCGGGACAAATCGCCGAGCACCGCCGGCTTCCGGCGCGCGAACCGACGTACGCCGACGTCGAACTCGAGTCCCGGCTCGAGAACGCGCTTGCCGACGACGGTGTCGATCGGCTCTACCAACACCAAGCAAAGGCGATCGCTGCGATCCGCGACGGCGACGACGTCGTCATCGCCACCGAGACCGCGAGCGGGAAGTCGCTCGCGTATACCGTTCCGGCGTTTGAGGCTGCGATGGACCACGGCGGTCGGACGCTGTACATCGGCCCCCAAAACGCGCTCGTTGCCGACCAGGAGGCGTCGCTCTCGTCGCTTGCACACGGCCTCGGCTTCGGGAGCCGTGTCTCGGTCGAGTCGTACACCGGCCGACTCTCGCGGTCGAAAAAGCGTGACGTCCGCGACGCTCGCCCGACTGTGCTGCTTTCGAATCCGGACATGCTCCACTACGCGCTGCTCCCGTATGCCGGTCGGCTCTGGGAGTGGTTCTTTTCGTCGCTCGAGTACGTCGTAATCGACGAGGTACACGGCTACCGCGGGGTGTTCGGCACGGGCGTGGCGCTTACGATGCGCCGGCTCGCTCGGACGTGTGCCCGATTCGGGACCGACCCGACGTTCGTTTGTTGTTCGGCGACGATCGGCAACCCGGTCGAACACGCGGCCCGGGTCACCGGCCGCGACCCGGACGGAATCACCCTCGTCGACGAGGACACCTCGGGCCGCGGGCCGCGTGATTGGGTGTTGTGGAACCCACCGACGTACGACGACGAGTGGGCCGACCGGGGACACGGCCGCCGCCGGTCGAGCCACACGGAGAGCAAACGCCTGTTCGTCGACCTCGTGCAGAGCGGTCGACAGACGCTGACGTTCACCCGCGCGCGCCAGACCGCAGAGCAGTACGCGACCGACAGCGCGAGTGAGCTGCGAAGCCGCGGCGACCACGACCTCGCTGCGAAGGTGGGCGCGTACCAGGCCGCACTGACAGACGACCGACGCAGAGAGCTTGAGACCGACCTCCACAGCGGTGCCCTCCGTGGCGTCTGGTCGACGAATGCGCTCGAACTCGGCGTCGACGTCGGCGGCTTAGACGCGGTGATCCTCGACGGGTACCCCGGCACCCGGATGTCAGCGTACCAGCAGGCTGGTCGTGCTGGCCGGGGAGACGACCCGGCGCTCGTGGTGATGGTCGGCGGCGAAGACCAGCTCGACCAGTACCTGTTGACACACCCGGCCGACTTCTTCGAGGCTCCACCGGAGGACGCGATCTGTGACCCAGCGAACGAGCAGCTGCTCTCACAACACGTCGCCTGTGCGGCTGACGAGTCGTGGCTCTCGCCGGGCGACGAGGCCGTTTTCGGTGACGCGTTTCCGGACACAGTCGGTGATCTCACTGATACGGGGACGCTCGCGCGCCGCGACGTCGCCGATGGCACCCGATGGACGTACGCGGGCGACGAGAGTCCACAGCACGCAATGAACCTCCGGACGGCCACGGACCGGTCGATCGAGCTTATCGACCGGTCGAGTGGTGAGTCGATCGCCTCGTTGGGGTTCGCTGACGCGCTCCGCGACGCCCACCCAGGCGCGATCTACCACCAGCAAGGACGCACCTACGAGGTCGTCGAGCTCGACCTCGATCGTAACGTCGCCGAGTTGCAATCGTCGTGGGCGGACTACTACACTCAACCGCTTACCGACAAAGACATCGTCGTAAACGCGGATCTCGACGAGCGACGACTCGACGCCCGGCCCGACGTCCCGGTCCGGTTCGCGTCGGTTACCGTCTCCGAACAGGTCACCGGGTTCGTCCGCAAGGACGCGACCACCGGCGAGTCGTTAGGCGACACACCGCTCGACCTGCCGGAGACGACCCTGCGGACCAAGGCACTGTACTTTCCTGTCCCACACGACATCGAAGCCGAGATGCGGACTATGGGTGGCGATGACGCGGGCGACGCCTCCGGCGGCGAACACGCGTTCAACGGTGGGATCCACGCCGCAGAACACGGCATCATCTCGTTGTTCCCGTTTCACTTGTTGTGTGATCGCGGCGACGTCGGCGGTATTTCGACGCCACATCACCCCCACGTCGGCGGACCTGCGGTGTTCGTCTACGACGGCCACCCGGGCGGCGTCGGGTTGACGAAGCGTGGTCACCAGCGCACCGAAGAGTTGTTCGCCCGGACGGCCCGCCTCATCGCGGGTTGTGACTGTGCGGACGGCTGTCCTGCCTGCGTTCAGTCGCCTCACTGTGGCAACGCCAACGATCCGCTCGCGAAGGCGCCGGCGGTCCACCTGCTGGAACAACTGACCGGCACCGACGCGTCGAGCGGCGCGCCGACCGACGGCTGAACAGCACCAGTCGTCACGGTGGTCGAGTTGCTCTCGCTACTTTTTGCCGATCGCTTCGGTTTCGGCGGAGGGTTCAGGAGCATCCGACTCGTTACGCAGATATGGAGCTATTCTGGCACCGACGCGACCTTCGCGTCGCCGACAACGTCGGCCTCGCGGCCGCGGCCGACCGCGGCGCCGTCGCGCCCGTCTTCGTCTTCGATCCGGCTGTGCTCGAACACGGGAGCGACGTCCGTGTTCGACGGCTGCTCGACGGACTCACCGCGCTCGCTGCGGCGTACCGCGACCGCGAGAGCGACCTGATCGTCGCACACGGCCGCCCCGAGGCCGTGCTCCCAGCCCTCGCCGACGCCCTCGATGCTGACCGCGTCCGCTGGAACCGCGGGTACTCCGGGTTGGCCCGCGAGCGCGACGCGGCGGTTCGACGGGCGCTCGCCGACGAGGACGTCGCGCGGGAGGCACACCACGACGCCGTCTTACACACCCCCGATTCGATCCGGACGAACGCCGGAGATCCCTACTCGGTGTACTCGTACTACTGGAAGAAGTGGACCGACCGCGAGAAGGACACGCCGGTCCCGACGCCCGACTCGGCCGACCTCGCCGACCCGGAGACGCTGCACGCGGCGGTCGAACCCACCGCGCGGGCGGACGGCGGTGCGACGGCTGATGGCGGTGCGGCGGTTGACGACGTCGCGGTCGGCGAGCTCCCAACCGTGTCAACCCTTGGGTTCACCGACCCCGCAGCTGACATCGGCCCCGCAGGGACCGCGGCCGCACGAGACCGGCTTTCGACGTTCCTCGAAGACGCCGTGTTCCGCTACGAGACGGACCGCGACTACCCCGCTCGCGACGGCAACTCGCGGCTCTCGGCGTTCCTGGCGTACGGCGAGATCGGGGTTCGAGAGGTATACGCCGCCACCGAGGAGGCGATGGCGACCGCGGCTGACCGCCCCGAAGACGACGCCGATGAGAGCGTCGAGGCGTTTCAACAGCAGCTCGCCTGGCGCGAGTTCTACACGCAGGTGTTGTACCACAACCCCGAGGTCGTCACGGAGAACTACAAGACGTACGAGGAGGGAATCGAGTGGCGAGACGACCCCGACGAGATAGCTGCGTGGAAGCGCGGTGAGACCGGCTACCCGATCGTCGACGCGGGGATGCGCCAGCTGCGCCAGGAGGCGTACATGCACAACCGCGTGCGGATGATCGTCGCCTCGTTTCTCACGAAGGACCTGCTCGCCGACTGGCGGCACGGCTACGCCCACTTCCGGGACCGACTCGCCGACCACGACACCGCGAACAACAACGGTGGCTGGCAGTGGGCCGCCTCAACGGGGACTGACGCACAGCCGTACTTCCGCATCTTCAACCCGATGACACAGGGCGAGCGGTACGACTCCGACGCCGCGTACATCCAGGAGTACGTGCCCGAGCTCCGCGGCGTCGACCCAGACGTCATCCACGGCTGGCACGAGTGCTCGCCAACCGAACGCGCGAACGCGGCTCCGGCGTACCCGGCACCGATCGTCGACCACTCCTCGCGGCGTGAAGACGCGCTGGCGATGTACAAACGCGCCCGCGGAGAGGACCCCGAAGAGTAGCGGCCGAGGCGGCTCAGAGCGCTTCGAGCGTGCCGCGGTCGACGGCCTCTGCGTCCATCGACTGGCCGCCGTACTCGGCGAGGAACGACTCGACGTCGGCTTCGTCGCCGAACGGAACGATGGCTGGGCCCATCGCTCCCGACACCTCGCTGCCGACGACCACGGTCAGCTCGGTCGTCGGTGCGAACGCCGCAGCCTCGACGTGTGACGAAAAGAGCACGTCGCCCCCGGCGCGAAACACCTCCTCGTCGACTCGCGAGTAGTCGGTGAGAAACGTCACTATCGGCTGTCGGCCGGCGTCTTCGGCATCGAACCGGTACGTGTACGTACAGACGCTGCTGCAGAACTGTGCCGGCCGGCCGCCCTCCGGCTCGTCGTCTTCGAAGTAGACCTGCCCGACCGGCCCCGGGTGGTCCTCGATTATCATCCCGCACTCGTCACAGGCGCGCTGTCCGGAGAGCGCGATGGGCTCGATTGACGCTGCGGAGTCGCCTCCGAGACAGCCAGCGACCGAGACCGGAAGCGCGATTGCGACGCCGGCGAGTGCCCGGCGTCGGGTGAGCGCTGATCGTGGTGGCGTTGACATAGCTCGTCGTTCGCGCTCGGCGGACATAGTCGCTCGGACCAGATCCGGTCCCTAATTCGAGAAACGAACCACGCCGGCTATACGGCAGGAAGCCGAATCTCTCGCGTGGCAGTATTCGACCCGTTCGGCGAGCGCTCGCGTCGCGTGCTCGCCGCGCTCGTCGTCATCGGGGCGCTCGCAGGTGTCACGACGGTCGGTGCGTTCGTCGTCGACCCAGCCGCGGCAGCACCCGAGCCGGTGGCGTACGACGACACGGTCGAGCTCGGACTTTCTTCGGAGACGGACGTGTTGATGCGGGGCGATGCCCGAATCCCTCGGGTGCAGGTGTTTTACTCGCAGCTGCAGTACGTGGTCGGCTACAACGGCGTCGAGTCGTTCGTCGCGACGATCGACGACGGTCGCACGGAAACGCAGTTTGGCTATCCGCTCGTCGTCTACGTCGAGACGTTTGACGGCGGGAACCCGAGCGTCACCGAGAGCGGCTACTTCACGGCTGAACGGGCGACTGAGTGGATCCCGGCGGGCGACGCGGCGTACGTGGTCGGCAGTGATGCTCGGAGTCCAGCAGGTGAGACGGTCGTGCCGTTTGCGAGCCGACAGACGGCGACCGCGTTTGCGGCAGACCACGGCGGGCACGTCACCGACTGGGAGACCGTTCGCCGGTCGTCATTCGACGTCGACTCCGCGGCGTCTGTTCGGTCGGTCGCTCCGGCGCGGTGGGAGGCGGCTGACAAGCGAGTGGCGGCCGCGGCACGGACCGCCGACCGACCCGTCTCCGTCGTGGTTGGTACAGACGAGCCGACGATTTCTGCGGCGGTCGAAGCGGCTCCGTCGAACACAACGGTTGTTGTCCCGCCGGGGACGTACACAGAGCAGGTCGTGGTGAACCGCTCGATCACGATCGTCGGCCGTAACGCGACTGTTCGTGGGAACGGGACCGGCTCGGTGATCACGGTTCGTGCGCCGAACGTAGCGCTTTCCGGGCTCCACGTTGCAGGCGCCGGCAACCAAACGAGAGACCCCGAGGCGGCGCGACGACAGGCCCGCGATGATGGAAGCTGGGACACCAACATCCAGCTCGGTTACGGCTACGGCGACGCCGGGATTCGAGCGATTGACGCGCCGGGCTTGTTCGTCGACGACGTGACTGTCGAGACGAACGCAAGCGGGATCCTCCTCCGCGCGGGGTCCGACGCCGTCGTCCGTGCGCTCCGGGTCGACGGGAGCGACGACTGGCGTGACGGCTTCATGGGGATCACGGCGATGGAATCACAGGTGACTGTCACGGACTCCGTCTTCGATGGGGGCCGCGACGGGATCTACGCGCACCGCGCCGACGGGTCGATCGTCCGGAACTCGACGTTCCGGGGCAACCGGTACGGCACGCACCTCATGTACACCGGCGACGCGTTGATCGCGGACAATACGTTCCGCGACGCGCGGTTCGGCGGGATCACGGTGATGACGCGACCGTCGGGCAACGCGATCGTCGGCAACGACGTGCGAGGATCGGGTGCCGGGATACAGGCGTCTGGCACGCGGGCGTACGTGGCGTACAACACGCTCGCACACAACGGGCTCGGCTTCTCGACCAGCTCCCGGGGATCGCTGTACGAGCACAACGTCGTCGTCGGCAACGAGGAAGGCGCCCACGCGACGACGGTCGTTCCCTCGAGCCGTGTCGTCGCGAACGACTTCGCCGCCAACGATCGCCACGCGATCGCGGGGCCGGGAGCGCTTCGCGTCTGGGCCGCGGAGGGTCGCGGCAACTACTGGGAGGGAGCAACTGTTGGCCTCCACGAGCCAGGCAGCCGTGCGTACCGGCCGACGTCCGCTGTCGATGCCGCGCTCCATCGAGAGGTCGCAGCAGCCGCGCTGCGCGAGTCGCCGGCCATGGCGCTCCTAGACGGGCTCTACGGGACGGTGCCGGGCGCGCGCTCCGGAAGCATCGTTGACCCCGATCCGGCGACGGAGCCGTTCGCCCCGGACCGCGTTGCCACGGCACAGTTGCCAGACGGCGATCCAGTTCACGCCGACTGGCGGGCGGCGATCGCCTCGACTGGCGCCAACTCGTCCGTCGAGCCGTCGACGATGAGGGCCGCCAATCCACCACTCACTACGGAGGGACGCCGATGATCGACGACGCGGTCGCCTCGCTGTCGGGGGTCTCACGGACCTACGGCGGGATCGCCGTGCTCGACTCGGTCACGCTCGACGTCAGCCCTGGTGTAACGGCCGTGGTCGGTCCCAACGGCTCCGGGAAGTCGACCCTGCTTAGGCTCCTTGCCGGCGCGGCCGAGCCGACGACCGGAGAGGTGTCGGTGGCCGACTCGCCCGGACCGAAGCCTATCGGGTACCTCCCGCAGCGCGTCCCGTTTCGTGACGGCTTCACCGCCAGCGAGACCCTCGCGTTTTACGCCCGGCTCGTCGACGCCGACCCAGAGGCGGCGCTCGAACGAGTGGGGCTCTCGGATGCAGCCGACCGTCCGGTTGAGGCGCTTTCCGGGGGGATGCGGCGGCTGCTCGGTATCGCGCAGGCGACGATCGGTGACCCCCCACTCATCATCCTCGACGAGCCCACGAGCGGCCTTGACCCGGGGATGCGCGAGCGCGCGTTTCGAACGGCCACTCGGGTCGCGACCGACGGCACCGCCGTCGTCCTCAGCTCACACGACCTCGATCTCGTCGATGACCACGCGGACAGCCTCGTCCTCCTTGCGGGCGGCCAAGTGGCCGCCGCAGGCTCTCGTGGAGAACTCCTCGCCGACTACGACGTCGCGTCTGTCGACGAACTGTACCGGGCCGTCGTCGGCGGGTCGGTCGCGACTGACGAGTCTCCGGCCGTCCACGTGACGGGGGTGTCGAACCGATGAGGGGGTCGCTTGCGGGGCTTACCACGATCTTCAGACGCGAGCTTGCGACCGTCTTCAGGACGCCCGGGTACGGTGTGCTCGGGGTGGGCTTGCTCGCGCTACTGGCTGGGATCGTCGTCGTCGGTGGGGGCGGTGCGACCGGGTTCGTGCCGGCGATCGTCGATCTCCTCTTGCCGACCGAGGTCGTCGTCCCGCTCGTCGCGTTCGTGCTCGGCTATCGGGCGCTGCTCACCGACACCGAGAGCGGCGAGTTCGCTGTGATCCGAACGTACCCAGTCGGCATCGGCGGGTACGTCCTCGGCGTGGTGCTCGCACGGGTGGTCGGGCTGCTCGTCGTCGTGGGCGCTCCGTACGTCCTCGTCGGTGCGGGGGTCTGGCTCACTGCCGCGCCTGACACCGGGATTTTTGCCACGCACTCCGGCGTCGACTCGCCGTGGCTGTACGTCCGCTTTCTCGCGTTCGTCGTCCCGTTCGCAGCGACGTACCTCGCGCTGGCGACGGCCGTCTCCGCGATCGCCGCCTCACGCCGGGCCGCGATCGCACTTGGTGTGCTCGCCGTCGTCCTCGGTGTCCTCGGCGGCGACCTCGCGGCCGTCGGCTCGCTCGCGGGCGGGACCTCCCCCGAGGCGATCTCGGGACTCCTCGCACGCACGCCAAACGGGGCCTTTCGCGGGCTGGTGTTCGAACACGTCGTCGGTGTCGCGTTCGCCCCCGAGGGTGGGTTCATCGAGACCGGTCGTGCGCTCGCGTCGCTGACCGCGTGGACCGTCGTCCCGACGGTCGTCTCGGCGGCCGCGCTGGCGTACGGACGCCGTCTCGACGCGTTCCTCGAAGGGATTCGCGCGTCACGGCGTGGGTGATCACGAGGCCATCCGAAACCGCTCGCGCGAGCGACTCCCTACGGGGTCGACTCACCGGGTGTCCCTGGTGCGTGGGCGTATACCGCGTACAAGACGATCGCGGCGATCAGAAAGTCGAGACTGTGTTCGAGAAAGTGGTGGACCGGCATCGGAACGTACCCGAGCACGGTGCCGGCACCCACGACCGACCGGGCGAGAAGCACCCCGACGGCGACACAGACGAGCCGATACTGCCGGGTCTGGCGGCGGCGGTACGCGAGCAGACTCACGAAAAAGAGGGCGCCGGTGCCAATTCCCGCGACGGTGACGACGACGAGGAGCGCGAGTGAGCCCTCGACTCCCCAGCCACCCGTCGCCAGTGGTGTGCCCACGTCGGTCATCGATACGGTCGATCGACGCGCCACGGATATGAATACTGCACCCGACGGTCAGCGAGTCAATTCCCGACTGCGGGGACGACACGAGCGGCTTTTATCCGCACCGGCGCTATCTCGACCATCCTCATGTCGGACACTAGAGCCCGCATCCGTCGGCACGTGCTCGACACCCCGGGCGTCCACTTCAACCGGCTCGGGCGCGATCTCGACGTCGCGACCGGCCAGGCGCAGTACCACCTGCGTCGGCTCGTCCGCGATGACGAACTCGCGGTAGAGCGTGTCGCAGGACGCACACATTACTTCGATCCCGCGTTCGACCCGTGGGAGCGACGGACGATCGCGTTCTTGCGCCGCGAGACCGCAAGAGAGCTCATCGTTCGACTGTACGCTGAAGGCCCCACGCGATCCACGGACCTCGCCGAGGAGCTGAATCTCGCCCGAAGCACCGTCGCCTGGCACGTCTCGACGCTCGCCGACGCCGGGGTGCTCGAGAAGTCCGACTCGCGGCCGATGACACTCCAGCTCGCGGCGCCAGAGCGGACGGTGACACTCTTGGAGGCGGTCTCGCCCTCGTTGCCCGACCGGCTGCTTGACCGGTTCACGCGGACGGTCGACCAGCTCCTCGAGTGACCTGACCGGTTGCGTTCGGCGATCGCACCAGACGCGTTAGGGGCGTTCACAGCCACGGTCGTGTATGTCCGCGCTCGCCGGTGTCGTGTTGTGGGGTCTATTGTCGCCGCTGTCGTGGGGCGTGTCGCTGCTGTCGGTTGCCGGTGACCGCTCGTCTGTGCTCTCGGCTGTGCTCACACAGGCGACGTGTGAGCCGACCGGAACCATCTACACGAGCGAGCCGCTCGGACTCGGCGTCTTCGTGTTGATCGGATTGTTCGGCGGCGCCCACTGTCTCGGAATGTGCGGGCCACTCGTCTCAACGTACGCCGACCGGATGCGCGAGGACGACCGATCGACCGACGGCGGCCGAACTGTGGGGCAGCCTGCAGCGCTCACTGTCGAGCAGGTGCGCCAACACGCCCTGTTCAACCTCGGACGCGCGGGGAGCTACGCGAGCATCGGCGCGTTGTTCGGGCTTGCCGGGAGCCTCGCGTTCGTCACCGGCCGGACGGTCACAACCGTCGCAGACGACGTCCACGCGGTCACGGGTATCCTCGTCGGCAGCTTCATCGTCGCGACCGGCGTCCGCTACGCGCTGCGACTCGAGTTTCATGCGATATCCGTCCCCGGACTCGACCGCCTGTTTCAGGCGGTCACAGCCCGGCTCGTCCCGCGGATCGACGCCTGGGTCGGCGACTGGCGGATCGTCGGATTGGGGGCCGCTCACGGCCTGTTACCGTGTCCGTTGTTGTACCCGGCGTTCCTCTACGCGTTCGTACAGGGGAGCGTCGCCGGCGGCGCGGTCACCCTCGGTGCGCTCGGCGTCGGGACGATCCCGGCGATGTTTTTGTTCGGCACGCTCTTCGGGTCGGTGAGCACGGAGCGGCGACTGCAACTCCACCGGGTGCTTGGTGTCGCCTTCATCGCACTCGGGTACGTGCCGCTCCAGCACGGACTTGCAGTGCTTGGTGTCCCGCTCCCGCACCCGCCGATCCCGTACTACTCTCCGTTCTAGCTCCGTTCGACGCACACACCAGACGGGTTATCTGTGGCCCACGCCACCAGGCGACCATGCACAGGCGGACGGTACTCGGTGGGATGGGCGCAGCGGCGACAGGGGGACTCGCCGGCTGCACGAGCCGGCTGTTCGGCAGCGACACCGAAGGAGTGGTGCTTGGTCCCCAAGAGGACCAACTCGCCGACAGCGAGGACCTCTCGTACCCTGCGTACGGCCAGTCGCTGCCCGCGTTCGAACTCGCCGCGCCGCTCGCGGGCACGACAATCGACAGCACGGCACTCGATCGGACGGCGATCGTGACCGCGATATTCACCTCGTGTCCGGCCGAGTGCGGCATCCTGCTGTACCGACTTGCTGGGGTACAACAGCGGATCGCCGAGTCAGGGATGACCGACGAGGTGGTCTTTCTCCCGATTTCGTTCGATCCCCAGCGTGACGACGACGCGGCGTTTCGGACGAACGCCGAGACGCTCGGGATCGATCTGTCGGCCGGGAACTGGCACTACCTGCTGCCGGAAACGCCCTCCGAGGCGAAAACGGTCGTTGAAGAGCAACTCGGCATCGGCTTCCAGCGGACCACCCAAAGCGACCGGCTCGAGGGGTACGACTTCACGCACGCCGTAGTGACGCTGCTCGTGAACCCCGATGGGGTCGTCGAGCGCGCCTATCGTGGCGAACAGATCGACCGAGACCGCGTCACGGGCGACCTCGAGACCGTCGTCACCGCCTTCTCCGAGTCGTCGTAGGGTGTCGCCGGCGGCACCTCGCGGGCCACCGTCGCTCGCGATGTCCGTGCACTCGTGACATCCCGGCGGACTCGTCTGTTCGGGGGCTGCCGCAGGGACAACCGAGATGTAGGCTCCGGTCCACTGACTGGTATGAACGTAGACGTGCTGGTGTACGACGGCTTCGACGAGCTCGATGGAATCGGTCCGTACGAGGTGTTCGACTACGCGCTGACGTACGCTGGCGAGGAAGCCGGCGACGACGCGGCCGAGGAGGCTGCTGCCAGCGATGCAGCCGAATCGGCCACCGCTGGTGGTACCGACACCGCCGGCCGCGTGCGGTACGTCACCCTCGACGCACGCGAGACCGTGACTGCGAGTCACGGAACCCGAGTGGGCGTCGACGGGACCCTCCCGGAACCCGACAGTGACGGTGCGCCAGACCTCCTCGTGGTGCCCGGTGGCGGGTGGAACGGCCGCGACGAGGAAGCGAGCGCGTGGGCGGAGGCACAGCGAGGCGACGTTCCAGACGCGTTAGCAGCCCATCACGCCGCCGGCACACGAATTGCGAGCGTCTGTACTGGGTCGATGTTGTTGGCCGAAGCGGGCGTGACCGACGGTCGCCGCGCCGTCACCCATGCGGCAGCTATCGACGAGCTTCGCGCATCTGGCGCCCAGGTCGTCGACGCACGTGTCGTCGACGACGGTGACCTGCTCACGGCCGGCGGCGTCACCTCGGGGATCGACCTCGCGTTGTACATCGTCGAGACCACCTTCGGCGAGGCGATCGCCGAGCGCGTCGCGACCGTCATCGAGTACGAGCCCCGACACGCGGTGGCGTCCCCGGAGTGACCGTCCGCGGGCTCACTCGGCCGCGTCGGCGGTCGCATCCACCGTGATCACGGTACAATCGAGTTGGTCGCGTAGGTACGCGTCGATGTCGGGGTCCGACAGGAGCGTCTGGACCATCCGGCGCCAGCGCCCGGCCTGTTTCGACCCGATGACGACCACGTCTGCGTCCTCGGCGACGGCCTCCTCTAAGATCGTCTCCTCGACGAGGAATCCCCGCCGAACCGCATACCGGGCCCGATCGAGACGGCCAATCCTGCGCTCGACCGCCCGCTTGAGGTCCTGTCGTGAGACGCCGCCGCCCTGCTGGAAGAGATCGACGTGGAGCACCCGCAGATCGGCGTCGCGCTCGTCGGCGACGCGCACTCCCTCTCGGAGGGTTGCTGCCGAGTGTGCCGTAAGTGGGTATCGAACTGGTACCACGACCAGCGTCATGCCCGGACGGAGGCGTCGGCGACGTAAATACGCCGGTGGTTGCGTGCCCGCTTGGGGGCGCAACCGGCTTCGATTCTACCCTTCGGCACCGCTCATACACCGGCTTTTTGAACACTGAATTGCCAGTCGTCACTGCAAAGCAACGCTCATCAACAAGGTCTTTGAGACCGTCAAAAGACGCGCTCGATGACACCGCCCGTTGGGTCACACTGGGTCCAGCTGGTCGTCGTCGTCGGTTATCAGGTCGGCCGTGGCCGACTCCCGTAGGGACGCTTGCTCCTCTATCATCTCTTTGGCCTCGACGGCCTGCGCCTGAAGCGCCTCAACTCGGGGGACGTCGGTGACTGTCGAGAGCAACACGACCACAGAGAGCACGTCAGCGCTCTCACGCGGGTCGTCACCGGCGAGTACCTCCGCGCTCTCGATCTCCGATTCGACCCACCTGCGGCCGGCCTCCAATCCCTTTCGTGACAGCGACGACGGTGACCCCGAAAGGACGATGAGCGCCCGTCCGGCGGTGTCGACGGCAGCTGGACACGTCAACCGGGAGTTGACGGCCTCCCGTATCAGTCCAGAGACGATCGTGGCAGAGTCGGTGTCGTCGTCTGTGTCCGCGCTACTGCCTCCAGCCAGCCGTGAGAGCAGACCACGTCCCCCGGCCGATGGGTCGGCTGTTTCGGCGTAGGCGATCGTGCTCACGCCTCCGCTTGACAGTGTGCGGTTGATGTCGCTCGCGTCCATCGCGTTCTCTGAGAGCGTCGAGCCGTCGACGGTCCCCGCAGAGAGCAGCCGCATGATCCGCGTCGAGACCTCTCTGTTGGCCCGCGCGTATCCGGCCTCCAGTGAGTCGTCGTTCGCCTGCCAGGCGGCGTTGTCGAAGAGGACGAGGTTGTCGGCGGCGTCGGCGAACGACCGGAGTGACCGGGCCGCGTTCAGTGCTGCGCGTCCGCCTTCTGACTCACTCGGGAGCACGCCGAGCCCGTACACCGGCGGATCGTATCGAGCGGCGACCTGCTCGGCGACGACCGGCGCCCCGCCGCTACCGGTGCCGCCGCCGAGTCCGGCGACGATCCAGAACGCGTCGACCTCGTATGGCGGTACCCGATCCAGGGCGCGGTCGATCTCCGCTTGATCGCTTCGGATAACGTTCGCCCCGAGGTCTGGGTCGCCACCTGCGCCGTGGCCCTTGACCTGTTCGTGTGTCTGTCCCACGAGAAATCGGTTCTCTCGTGGCAGCTGATCGAGGCGCGCCAAGTCCACACGGGCGGTGTTGATCGCCACCGCTGACTCGACGACAGACCGGCTCAGCTCGGCTTCGTGCCGAATCAGCTCGTCGACGATCTTTCCGCCGGCGTTGCCGAGACCGATAAGCGCGAGTTTCACACATCTGAGGTTCCCGTCCGGAAAATTTGTTATGCCACTGCTACCAGTTGTTCTCCCCGTCTGTTGTCTGTAAGGAGTTCCTACACAAGCGAGCGAGCAGCCGGACGACAGGTGGTCATCCCATCGGCCGTCCACCAGTCGTCCACCGGTTTTCTGTCGGGTTTTTCTCGGTCGTCTGCCGATCGGTGGCTGAGTCCCAGTTGGTCCCCCCTACTGAAGCCGACCCGTGGTGACCTCCACGTGGTTCCTCGATGGTGCTTGCGACCCCCTCGATGCTCGTCGTCTTTGTGATCGCCGGGGCGGCGCTCGCGCTGCTCGTTACTGAGGTGCTCCCACCCGATACGGTCGCTATCGGTGTCACGGTCACGCTGGTGGCCTTGGAGCCGTGGACGGGCGTCGGCCTGGCCGGCGGGCTCTCAGGGTTCGCCAATCCGGCTACGCTCACCGTTCTCGCGATGTTCGTGCTGAGCGAAGGGGTCCGACGAACCGGCGTGATTCGCCGCCTCAGTGTCGCCGTCGTCCGATTCACCGGTGGGGACGTGCGCCGGCTGTTTCTCGCGGTGCTCGGGCTTGGTGGTCTTCCGGCCGGCCTCATTAACAACACACCACTCGTGGCGGTACTCGTCCCGCTCGTGACGGATCTCGCGAATCAACACGAGATTTCCCCATCAAAGCTCCTCATCCCGCTGTCGTACGCCGCGATGTTAGGTGGAACGGTTACGCTCGTCGGGACCTCCTCAAGCCTCCTCGCGAGCGGGCTTTCGAGCGCCCTCATCGGCCGCTCGATCGGACTGTTCGAGTTCACCGGGCTCGGGTTGCTCGCGCTCGCTGTCGGTTGTGTGTACCTCTTTACTGTCGGTCGCCGGCTCCTTCCTGCGCGTGTGCCACCGGCTGTGGACCTTGTTCGGTCGTTCGAACTCGACGACTATCTCACCCGGCTCGTCGTCACCGACGCGTCACCAATCGCAGGCGAGAGCGTCCAGGCAGCGATCGAAGGCGGCCCGTTCGACGTCGACATCCTTCAGATCGCCCGCAACGACGGTCTCGTCGTTGCCCCGCGGCCCGACCAGACGCTCCGACCCGGGGACGTCCTCACTGTCCGCGCGAGCGAACAAGCGCGGGACGCGTTTGCCGAAGCGGCCGCATTGCGACCGGTACGGCGCGGCGGGGCAACGGAGCGGACACTCCCCCGTGGTCACGGCACACTGGCGTCGGTCCTCGTCCCGCCGGAATCGTCGCTCGTCGGGACCACACTGGCAGCAACCCGTATTCGTGCCCGATACGCAACGAGCGTGCTCGCGATCCGCCGTGCGGACGGGACGCTCTTGCGTGAGGGGCTCGAACCGCTCGCGTTCGAAGCCGGCGACACAGTACTCGTGTACGCCCCGCCAGAGACGATCACGTTCTGGCGGGCGACCGACGAATTGGTGTTGCTCGGGGCGGCCGACGGCGACGGACTCGCTGTTTCGGACGCAGAAGCCGACCTGTACCGCACGAGAAAGACGCCAGTCGCTCTCGGAACACTCGCCGTGGTCCTCGTCGCCGCGGCGACCGGCGTGGTACCGTTGGTCGTCGCGGCGCTCGCGGGCGTCGTCATGGTGGTCGCCACGGGCGTCGTGACGCCGCGTGAAGGGTACGCGGCGGTCGACTGGCAGGTAGTGTTCCTTCTTGCTGGAATGTTTCCGCTTGGGCTCGCGCTGGATGCGAGCGGAGGGGCCGCCTTCCTCGCCTCGCTCGTCGCC